>MDSW01074468.1_pt1 | contig 23099 bp, 30 predicted proteins | sample 811171 | NCBI WGS metagenome assembly MDSW01 (sample SAMN05326641, study PRJNA326480) | marine metagenome | isolation source: seawater | place: Atlantic Ocean: North West | collected 2012 | reverse complement strand
TGAAACAGCGATTATTGCACTTATTGCAATTGTGGCTGCAATTGGTTTTTTCAATATGAAAAAATAATCAATATTATATATAAGTATGGAAGATAATATTGATTACGACGCCATAACATCCAGTAAAAGATCAGAAATAAAATTAGCATTTGATACCCAAAATCGATTGATCGACAAGGCCACGGAAGATTTATACAAATATGATGTATATGGTAGATTCAAAGAAAGCAATAGTGCTTCTGATGCTTCTGATGTATTGTCTGATACGATTGCCGTTCAAGATGAAATGTTAAGAGGTTTGAAGAATCGGTTAGATAATATTCAAACAATTTATGACTACAGTGCGGATGCGTATCGAAATCAAGAACATACAAACATTGTGATGGAAAAACAAAAGAAAGTGATGAATAAAAGGTACAATCAAATTCATGATTCTATCATGGAAAATCAAAAGCAGCATATGATATATCAGCATCAGTATTTTAAAAATAAAGCTCAAATCAAGATATTATACACATTTTTATTTCTATTATTGACAATGACTATATTTACTTTTTTGAATCATTCTTTTTCTGTATATTTTACCGATAATATTTATGTTGCGTGTATGGGTTTAAGTTTGTCTTTTTTCTTTATTTATACATGTTTACAGCTTTATGATATTTTCATTCGAAGTGATTTCATTTATGACGAATATGAAGGACCAACAAGTTCATTATCACATTTGGATGCCACCACTCAAGAAATTGATAAATCCAATCAAAAAGCGATTTGTGAAAATTAATTATAGCGTGATATATTAATGACATCTGTAGAGTTTAATACTTTTTCTGATATTCCATATATGAATAGTTCCGATGGTTCGGAGTATATGAATGATTTTTCCATAGTCAGTGAAAGAATAAACGATTATGAAAGAATTCAGGATAATATCTACAAAATATCGTCTAATGATTATGATAATATTTCACAGGATATAAGCTCTTTGCTTATTATTTCTAGAGCAAATAATGATAAAGTGAGCGAAATGCTGTTTGAAAATCGAAAACAAGATCAAAATAAATTAAAAAATCATGAAACACAACGAGTTCATAATGAAAAAAATAATAAATTAATTCAGGATGTGATTGATGGAGAACAAGATATATTGAATAAAGAGAATCCACATATGATGGAACAAAATGAATTACAAAAAAGAAAAGTCGAAATCGCCACCTATTTCGATAAAAAAAGAAAACATGAAATAGAAACATTTAAGATAAGTTGTTTGATATTATTTGGCATCCTTCTGATTTGTCTTTTCTTCAAAATAGGATTGATTGAAGAAACCATGTTTGTTGGTGTTGTGGGTCTTGGGTTGGCCATATTGGTCATTTACATATGTTTTGTATCAATTGATATGATTTTACGAGACGAACATAATTATGATGAATACAAGTATTTTGGTAAAGCTTCTTCCATTGTAGAAAACAAATATGATTATCCATTATATCTGCAAAAAGATATAAAACAAGTCAATGAAATGTGTGAAACATAAAATGGCGAATAAAAAATAAAACAATAATATAATTAAATGGCTGATCTATTAGATACAATCAATCTCAACGCCGATAGAATAAGAGAATTATGTCCATCGCTATTAACATTAAGTCAATATGACACCACGCTGGGTAGTTATGATAGTTCGGTGGATATAGACTACGACAATGATCAATTACTATTATATCAAAAACAATATTTTGAGAAAATTGAAGAAGGAAATTCGTATCTTCATGATCTGAAAAAGCTTGAAGAAAGATATTTAAGAGCAAAGTATGGTGATGACATCTACAACGATTTAATGAAAGCAAGTGATGAATATCAAAAAGGGCGATTGGACGAAAATAATGAACAATTATATACATCAGAGGATGTACAAAAGCAATACGAAATATTCAAAAACTTATCTACTCAAAACATTCAAAATTTGAAGACTTTAGATAAACATGTAAAAGAAGCAAAAAATCAATCGAGATTAAATCAACGAAAGTTTATGTATCGTAGTGAAGAAATGTTTGAAATAAATCGCCAAAGTGTGCGCGCAACCTATGTGTATTTTTTTGTGGTGATTGCCATATTTATTTATCTATTTGCAAATGACATTCTTTATTTAAAAGAAAATAAAGTGCTATATCTTTTGATTATTGCATTTCCATTTGTCTATAGATTTCTTTTCTTTTTAGTGATGAAGTTATATAATACAATGGCGTATCGTCTTAGTGAACAAGGTCCCAAAAATGCATTCTTGAACGAAAATGTTGAACCAATCTTTTTAGATGATGATAACTAGTCGTCACCAAATTGTTCCGCATTTTCTTTCAAAAATATTTCCTCTTTATACGAGATTTGAGTCCATCCCTTGGTCGGATATTTTCCGTATTGTCTTTCAAAATATTTTCGCAGTTCTTTGATATTTTCCTTTTCACCGTGTCCGCAATCTCTCAACCAGTCTCTGTATTTACGGTTTAAATCTTGAATCTTTAATCCACTACCGTTTCGACTCGGTTTGGAATCAATGTATTCATTGTGGAATTCAAGATAGATGTCCTGCTCTTTGCGGTATTCTTGGGTTGCCGAAATGACCGGAGTAACATCTTTTACTTTTCCTTGTGTTCGGTAAGCAATATTTACAAGCATAGATAACAGGATGGGTGCCCACACCTTAAATTTTTCATCAATTTTTGAATCTACCTGAAATTGATGAGGATATTGTTTTTTAGGAAATCTTGGATCATTGAAAGGATTATCGGTGAATTTGGATTCGAAATCCACCTTACGCAGACGACGCCAAGTACCGTCATCATTACTGACTATATCAAATAAGGTGTTTGTGCATACTACCAAATCAAATTGCGGTGTAAATGTAACACTATCCTTGAATAGGGCCCGGCATTGTATCGGGTCTCCGCCAGTCAATTCCTTCATAATACCTTCATTGATTTTATCACCTTTTGACGGTTCTTGCATCACGGCATATCGAGTGCCAATCAAATTATATACTTCTGATGATGTTCCGCCAATGTTGTTTCTTTTTTGCGTCACCAATGAGATGGGTACAGTGCCTTTGTATTCTCCAAGAACAAGACTCATGAGTTCAACCAATTTTGATTTACCGTTTGCACCGGAACCAGTATAAATATTAAAAGTTTGATTTTCATTTGTACCAAGTAAGGTAGACGCCAAGTGCTCCCACATGTATGTTCGTAATTGAGTATCGGGAAATAATTGTTCCATAAAGCCTTCTATTTCAGATATGACGATCGGCGATGTTTTTCGATAATGTTCTATGGGCATATACATGACTCCCGTTGATTTTGAAATGAAATCATCGTGCTTGCCCTTACGATGTGTCTTTTGTCGAAAATCGATGATACAATTACTACATCCGAGCAAGTAAGGATCTTTGTCCAGTTTATTTAAGAAATCACGATCGTAATAGAGCTCCTTTGCTTCTTTCATGATATTATTTTTCGCATTTGTCTTTTTCAATAATTTACAAGTGGCCAACATTTCGTTGAATTTTTTCTTAAAGTCTCCGAATTCATCTCTACTTTCAATCACCGTATTTTTGTCATTTTTGTCTGACAATTGAATGTTATTTTGTTTTGCTTGATTCATAGATTGAAAATGAAATAATTTTACAGAGTACTCTTTGTACATTTCTGTGGATATTTTCAGTCGAAGTGTGCTGCCGCTGTCAATAGGAAACCATTTATTGTTCATAAACTCATACCAAATATTATCTTTGATAGAAACATTTACAAATTGTGATTTATACATATGAAAGAGAGTTGTTGCCAAGTCGAATTCGGTGTTGTTTCGAAACGAATAGTTGATGTAATAATCGATTGTATTTTTATAAATCTTCGAATATTCTTCAAAATTATACATCTTCGACCAATAAATGATTGATTTGTAGGTAAGTCCTTCTTTATTGAATATATCAAAATCTTCCCAATATTGTAGTGCGTCATTGTGCATTATATCAAATTCAGCAGATTGACTACAAAATAACAACCATGTCAGCATGAGCTTAGGACCGCTATTTTTTAAAGCCCATCCTACGCGTATCCATTTGTTGTAAGAACCGGGACCCCAAAAATCTTTGGGAAGAGACATGGTATAATGGTGAATTTCTTTTTGTGTATAATCCACATCCGCATCTTCCAACATCGCGTCAGCCAATACCATAATATCTTCTACTGTTTTGACATTTGAAAGCGAATCACATGATGAAGTAACCTTTCGCTTCAAGGTTGATTTGGATGTTTTTGTTTCACGAAAGGATCTTCGTTTTGTTTCGAGCTGTTCTTTGTATTTATCGCTGATATTCCATTTGTGACAGTTTGAGGTGTCTCTTACGCACATGTTTTTAAAAACAAATGGTTCTTTACATGGATCGATTTTCTTTTGTTCGATTTCGCCTTTGGTGTTAATTTTCATTTTGTAAATAGATTTCAGTTGATAAGGCTCGAAACCTGGTTTTTTAGAACCATATAGCTGCCAATTTACGGAACCACGCATGACTCCTTCATCTACGACATCAGACCATGTGTTCGTAATCGGTAAATCATCCCAAATGTTTGGCAGTTCTTCGATCATATAATCGCGAAGAAGCATTTTTGTGGGAAAATCACACAATATATTTATCAATATATGAATACCATCTTTGGTTTTATCTCCACACTCATTTACATGTTGCTTCTCGCATATGTAAATTTTAAATTCTTTGTTTTCTGTTTCAATAAAGAAATCATGAATCATATTACAAAGCATCTCTACGAAGTCATCTATATGTTCCTCTGTATGTTGTTTGTCCTTTACAGAAGATTTGTATCGGAAATCCAGGTCAATTGCAATTTTGCCACATTCCAGTTGTTTTTCCGTAAGATATGCCTCTTGTTTTTCTTCTAACACATACTTCATATATGCTTTGTAAAATGAAATTTCATTTTCTGGAGAAATGGAATATTTATTTCCGAAGACATTCAACTCCGGATTACCTATTTTGGTATGGGTAATTCCATCTCTGTTGCTTGTGACAAATTTCTTCAAGGCTTGTTCTAAACTCATTGTATATATTCTGAATATCTTTTTACATAGAAAATTTAAATCAATTTTTTTTGATACTTAAAAAGATAGTTTTACCATATATAATGAATCCGTGTTTGAAGCGTATTATTTTGGATATATCGGATATAAAGAAATCACCTATTGAAGGAGCGTATTATTTTCCCTGTGAAGATAATATCATGAAAGGAACCGCATTGGTGATTGGTCCTGAAAATACGCCTTATGAGTATGGTAATTATCTTTTCTCCTTTGAATTCACTCCATTGTTTCCTTATGAGCCACCTTTATTGCGGTATGAAACAAACGATGGTCATACCCGATTCAATCCAAATTTTTACAGAAGTGGAAAGGTATGTCTTTCTATTTTGAACACATGGCCTGGAGAAAGGTGGAGTGCATGTCAAAGTATTCGTTCTATTTTAATTACATTACAAATGACGATGAATGAGTATCCGTTACTGAATGAACCTGGGGTACAGTGGGATGCGCATTTTAATTTGGTCAAAAAATATAACAAGATTATTCAATATAGGAACATTGAGGTTTCGATTATTGATTATTTGTGTAAAAAAAGAATGGTATCCGATAATATATATGAAACCATGAAGCAACACTTTGAAAAAAATAAAGATAAAATCATGGAAAAGGTGGAAAGACTTACACGGAGTTCCTCTGCATCATCTGTAATAAGTATTTCCATTTATTCTCAGCATTGTATATTGAAATATGAACAGTTAAAAGAAAAATTAAATATCATATGCAAATAAAATTGAATATAAAAAAAATTTTTATTATATATACAAGTATGGAATTTTGTTCCGTGTGTGAGAATATGTATTATATGAAAATGGAAGAAAATGAATTGGCGTATTTTTGTAAGCATTGTGGCCATATTGACAAAGAACTGATCAAAACGAATAATTTAAAGGTGTATAAACATACAAAGGGGCAAAGTAAATCAAAAGACGTACACATAAATGAATTTACGAAATTCGATCCTACTTTGCCACATGTGTATCACATCAAATGTCCTAATCCAGAGTGTTTATGTAATAAAAATCCAGAACAGTACAAACAAGATGTTGTTTATATTCGCTATGATGACCGAGATATGAAATTTACTTATTTGTGTTTTCATTGTGATTTTCATTGGAATACATAATTTTATTCAAAATAAAATTGAATTAAAAAATATACTTATTTGTATAGTATTAAATAATGTCGGATGAAGAAGAACTAAACAACATAAGTGATGAGGAACAAGAAGAACCCGAAGAAGAACTCGGGGACGAACTCGGGGACGAACCCGGGGACGAACCCGGAGAGGAAGATGAAGTCGTCCTAGAGGAGGAGCAAGGTATTCCAGACATCGAAGATTTAGGAGAAGAAGATTTAGGAGAAGAAGATGTAGATGATTTATCGATTCAAAGTGATGGAGAAAAAGAAAATACGAATGAAATAGTGAATCCCGTCTTATCTTCGGATGATGAAGAAGACGGAAGCTTAAGCGATGAAGATGAAGGAGGAAGAGGAGGAGAATTCGATATTCGAATTGACGATGAATACAAAATGAAGTACATATCCATGGTTCATCCAGAAGAAGTAAATGATTCCTTTTTTGAGATGAATGCCCTTGCAAATGTAAAACGCGGAGAAAATATGAAAATAGAGGATGAATTACACACCACCTATCCCATATTATCCAAATATGAAAAAACACGAGTACTTGGAATTAGAATTTCTCAATTAAATGAAGGAGCACGGCCTCTCACGAGTATTGCAAATCAAATTATCGATAATCATATCATCGCAGAGAAAGAGTTACAAGAGAAATTGTTGCCTTTTATCATCATGAGACCGCTTCCAAATGGAAAAAAAGAATATTGGAGGCTCGAAGATTTGGAAGTAATTGAACGATAAAAATTGAATCGTTTATTTTATAAAAGAATACGAACATAGAAAAATGATACTTTCTTTAAAGAGCAAATGGAAATTAACATCGTGTATATTGAAGAAATTATTTGTACTGGTGTTTTTCCTTATGTATAGAATACCTGTAAAAGGTCTTCAATATGAGGCAATTTATGATACGGATTATACAACAATAAAATATTACGAATATTATATTTTATTGTCCAAAGAAATTGAAATACCAAAACGAAATATATTTAGACTACAAATCAAAACCGTACGGAATTCAACCACTCTTCTGAATCATGAAGACATTATAACCTAAAATGATGAATAAGATAACAAGCTCCCATTTCCAATGTATATTGATATTCAGTTTTTTTCCTATATAGTTCCGTAATAATGTGCCTATATTCATAAACTGCGTTTTTTCATCGAATCCGCATAAATTATTAGACATTGTACTGATAAGACATTGATTCAATAATAACCACGATAAAACTGTCATAATCACAAGAAAGAGATTCAAATAATACAATTGAAATAATATTCCCAAAAATAATATCAATGGTGTAATCAAATGATGTAGAATAATTAAAGCTCTTCCATACACTGATTTACATTTCCATAGCATTTTATCTTTCGAAATAAAATACAATGCAAATGATATAAAAAATAAAACTTTTAAAAATATAATAAAAAAATACTTCATCAAATTTAAAATATCAAGATATTATTTTTTATTACGTGGTAGCTTTACATTTAATAATCTCTCTAATTTTGCAATCATTGCGTTTGACGGTGCAATTTTTCCGTTTTCAAATTGACCAATGTGCTGAATGCTGATATTCATGAGAGATGCCAATTGTTTTTGGGACATTTTTTTAGCAATTCGTGCTTGTTGAATGGCAATTCGAATTTCTTGAACACTCTTTGGAGGAGCTTGAATTTCATCTTCATTATTACTATTGCTTTTTCCTTCTCCTTTGTTTTGTTTTATGGGAATTGGTTTTTTCAAAATGACTTCATTCCAGTCTTGATGTTTGAAACCCTCAGTCGTGTCCATGTATATATATATACGAACATATTTTAACTTTAAATCATCATTCATTGTTTTCTTCTTCTTTTTCTTTTTCTTTTTCTATTTCTGTTTCAAAATCAATAACTTTTTTGAATTTTATCAAAAGCTTAAAAAGACCATCACTGTTTATATCATTTAGTGCTTTGTCATATATCATATGATGATCTTTTTCTACTTTGGTGTAACTACTCTCTTTCTTATCAACATAGTGTTTTTCTCTTTGATAATTAAAAAAAAACGATTTGAAAGAATCTTTCAATTTTAAAAAAAAATGATGGGTATGTTCATATTGTTCACCAACTAATTTGTCCACATATGTACATATTCTTTTTAAACGATTTATTTTTCTTTTGTCCTCGGTATTTTTATTGATAAATTCATATAATTTCGATAAATAATTATCGCGATTTACATTATTATCGCGATTTACATTAACACATTTATCAGAATTTTTTAAACAAACATTCGTCATGTTAGAACGTGGATTATGAAACATATCATAGTTTTTATTCCAGAATCGTGTGTAAGCACTTTTTTTATGAGTCTTATAATAATAATAACATTTTTTAAGTAACATATTCAGTGCTTCAACTATTTTTCCAATATCTTTGTTGAAATCTGATGGAGAAACTTGGTCAGAATTTGAGGGAGGAACTGGGGGAGGAACTTGGTCAGAATTTGAGGGAGCTGCTGGGGGAGGAACTGAGGGAGGAGCTGGGGGAGGAACTGGGGAAATATAAGAACGATGTAAATCTATTTTTGTGCGGTTGCTTACTGTTTGAAAACCACTGAGGTTGTTTACTGGCATACCAACATAACTAGAACTATTTGCTACTCCAGAATCATTCACAAGAATCTCTCCCCCTCCTTGTTTTTTTCTCGTCCTCTGAAATCGAGACATTTTTTTCCGTTTAACTGATTTATTAATGTTCCTCTTAACTTTTTTTTCTCTTTTGGTTCGATTTTTCATTATATATTATGAACATTTAAATATGAACATTTCATATTTAACATTTCCATCGATTTCCACAATTGGTGCATGTGACGAAAGTAGTCATTGGTTCGTCCGCTGAGCGAGTTTGAAGTTGATAGTAGGTACAGGCCTTCGATTTACACTTACCACAAGTAAAGTTATCGGTATTGGCCTCAATTTTAGGAAAGAACTTATTTTCTAAACGCAATTCCTTTTCTTTCATTTTAATATCCCATTTTTCCGGCAATAATTCCATGTGAGACAGAAATGCCACATCTTTTGATAAAATTTCTTTTTTGTTGATTTTCTCGATAATGGAAGGAATTTTCAAATTGAATAGAATTGATTTTAATTTGTGAATGTAGAAGAGGACAAAAGAAATATTATCCCATTTTCGAATTACTTTTTCTTTTTTAGCTTTACGAATAGAATAATTGTATATACTCTTTTCAATATCAATACAGAAGTTTATATTCGAAATATTAGAATGAATCTTATTTACGACTGTTTTTCGAAAATGTTCTGGATTCTCTACAGCTTTGATATCCATTTTATAAATGTATCGTATTATCAATTTAAATTCAATTTTTATTCATCAATATATTCTTCTTCTTCGAGTTCGTCATCATCTACCACAAAATCATCTTTTACATATCCCTCTTTGGTGTAATCGTCGTCACTGTATATTTCACTATCCTCGGATCGCTCGCTTTCATGATCAAGATCTTCAAAACCTCCAAACATATCTTCATATATCTTAGACCACTCTTTTGTCGTGAGCGAATCATAGGTGTCGTTCTCTTGCTTCAATATACACAATGTTCCAAAATACAAGCCTGTATCAATCGGTGGTGGAAAATCATACTTATTTTCTGAATTCGCTTTACCCTCTGTTTTACCAAATACCATATATTTTTTACTTTTCCAATTGTAGGTATGTATAATTTTGAAGACATTATTTTCATTTTTTTTGTATCCACAGGACTTGTAGAGGTTATCCGTATCAATGTTTTTAACACGCTTTTCCGTGATATCTCCATTTGATTTCACGAGCAAAATAGTGATCATACTTTTATGTGTATATTTATTTTTATTTAAATACATTTAAATAATTACATTATCATGATAATTTATACAAACGAGGAAATTAATGTTTTGATGGAGGACATGGATGATGTGAATGTATCTTATGATGAATTGATCTTTTCATTACAAGGAATGTTTAAGAAATACAAGTACCATTTCTTTGAATGTGATGTACAGAATAGTAAAACGGTTCATTATGATAATATGGATTTTTATATTCAGGACAAGCCACATTCACTAAACAAACAGAAATTGATTACATCGATTCCCTATCATCATTATTATGTGAAACGTAAGATTATGAAGGTGAATATATCAGATACGATTTGTTGGATAAAAGAAATAGACAATGACCGATTTACGCAAAATTATTTTGAAACAGTTGCAGATATGTATATATCTTTTGATGAAATACGTTCATTTATCCAGAAAAAAGTATGTGTTCAAGATAAATGAACATCAAATATATTTGCATTGGAATTAGTTTATTGATATTTATCCATTTGACATTATATGTCTTCAATATTGATTTATTAGATTCATTGGACAAGAGAGAAAATAGTGTGGAAATAGGCAATAGTATCGATACATTAACGCAGAGTTTAGAAGAACTTAAAGAAATCTCATAATAAATGTATAAATGAACTACGAGACTTTATTTCCAAAAATTTTGAAACAGTTACCCGCATTGGATGAAAGCGATATGTGTTATCATTATCAGAAGAAATATAATGATAACAAACACATGCATCTGTATATACCTTCCGGTAAAAAGGTATTTTTGTGGTTTTTAAAATACAATCATCAAAATTATGGAGTCGTTTTAGAGTATGATCAATATAAGAAAGAAATCCACAAATGTAATTTTCATTATTTGTCTTTCAAACCAGAACTCACATGTGGTTGTGGTACTTTAATCACATGCATTAAGGTAAATCGTGAATTATGTTTATTAAAATTGGTGTTTTATATGGGCGTTCGTTACTCTGCTCCATGCGTGGGAGCACATATGAAAGAGTTAAAATCCATTTTGGAAAATTACATTCATCCATTATCTCCCGAAAGTTTTGTGTCTCTGCGGCTTCCGGTTATGAATGATGATAAACAGTTAGTATTAGGTGCCACATCGTTATCATATATGGTGTATAGTATTATGAGTTTCACAAATTATCAAATTATATTACATGGATTTTGTGCGAACTTTCAATTGCGTTGCGAAGATGTAAAGAAAGGTATTTTTACATTACAGGTAAAGAATAATCAAAATGAGCTTGTGTCTTATGGAAGTGCCTGTGTCAATGACATAAAAACAACATATTTGTGTCGTTCTATCTTTTTGAATAAAACCAAGACCTATCTGTCGATTGAGTATAGTGATGATGAAGGGGAATATTCTGACTGTGAAAATGCCAAAAGTAAGGAAGTCACGATGATGTGTATATTTATTCCAAGTTTAAGAAAATGGAAACCTTATAAAAAAACACATAAACATGTGGATACGGTTCAAAAAATAAAATTCATAGAAAATAAAAAGTATGGAATATATATATAAAAATGACAACTGAATTTGAGAGCAACGAAAGCCCAACACCCGTTCAAGAAGGAGGTTCTCCTTTTGTATCGCCAAATCTAAGTGAAACTCAAAGTGTTGCCGGTTCGTATCCGGTGATTGAAACTGGAATACACCAATGTGGTGGTAAAAAAAAGTCGAAGTCGAATAAAGGGAAAAAGGCAAAGTCGAAGAAAGGGAAAACACAAAAGAAGAAAGGGAAAACACAAAAGAAGAAAAAGGGCAAAAAATAAATCAATGTTGATATTGATATTCGTAAAGATGGTATCCATGAGACCAGTTGCACATGGGGCGGTAATCGATGGTATAATTATTTTGCCTAGCGAACCATTTGAGGTCATGATGTAATTGTGCGGTTTGTTCATGGGAGTATATGTTTTCAGGGCTTTCAACGAGTCCTACAATTTCCAGTTTATGAGCATTCTTGTTTTCGTTTGTCAAAATAAGAAAATTGGTATGTTTGTACACAAGACAGTGTGCGGTATCTCGATGCCGATTTTCAGTGCTCCAAATGATAGATTTCCACCCTTCATTGATGCGCAATTTCGATAAAGGAGTTGGTTTTACTTTCCAAATATCAATCCAGTTATCTACGAAGGTTTTTACATGATTCTTATCCAATGGATATATTTTTCGAGTTGGATAGAGTAGATAGAGTCCCCAAGACCATTTCATATTTTATTATTAGAAAATATGAAATTTTCAATAATTTTACATTAAAGTAATATATTTTCTTACAGGATTTCGATTGTAAAACTATTACCAGTTGGACCCTGCGATGTAGTACTGCTTGTATCACCTATACCTGGGTGCAGATTGTATGTACTGTATAGAGTTGCATCATGAGTCACCTCAAGCTGAGCACCATCTGTTCCAGCAGTGCCAGTGTAATTTACATATGCATTTGCAGCTGGATCTATCATAGTATTATCTGGTGCGGTTAAGTACCATAATCCCATATCATAACCATCATTTGTTGAATCGGATTGATCGAATATTATTGTGTTACCAGATGAGAGTTGAAAAGGGCCATCCCCACCAGCACCCGTCGGTAAAGGATTCCATTCAACACCTTCAATGGTGTATTTATAAATTTGAAAACCAGCACCAAATGGATGATCAATAACCGTCACGACAATTGTAGTAGTATTGCTAGATACCGCCTCATCAGAACTCGTGCTTGTGCTCGTGCTCGTAGTCGCGGTGTAGCATCCTGCGCCAGTAAGCGCACTAAATTGATAGTTTGTCGGAGTTTTCGCCTTTAGGATATTGCGAGGAATACGAGAAAAATCAGAAGTATTCACTAAACCCGCTTCTTGGTCACCTGAACTACAGTTATCTGTTTTGTTCATAATGGATTGGACTCTGGCTTTGTATGGCATTATATAATATACAATATAAAAATATTTTAATTTTTGAATACTTTATTAATCACTTCGTTTTTGCTTATTTTTTCATTTTTTTTCAAAATGATCTTATTTTCGTAAATAGTTTCAAATTCGTTTGTATCTTCATGTAATTCAGGATAAATTTTCGTCAGTGGTTTGTCGATAATGAGAATCAGTCGATCATAATCCAAGGACTGTCGATATTCTTGGATAGAAAGATTGCCATAAAACTTTTCGAGCGTATAATGAGGATTTGGAGCGGGTTTGATATCCTTTTTGTAATCATATATTTTTCCGTATAAATAATTTAATAATTGATATCTTTCATATTTCATATTATTGTCAATACTTTCATTAAATAAATAAGCGCATGCACACTCGGGGCTACAAAAGCACCCGTAAACATTATAACGGTTTTGAAAATATAAACTAGGAATATGTATGGATTTTGTATTAAATTCATAGGTGCACCAAAAGCAAGCCGATTGTTTGGAGACGGTATTTTTATTAAAAGACTTTTCTAATTCTTTCAATTTATCCTGAATTGTTTTTTTAATGCTATTTTGTTGTTTAATTGTCACTATATCTTCATTTTGTTCTGAAACGGATAATGTTGGTTCACTGTTGCATGTATTGCATGTGTTACTTTGAATCGTATAAAAGGGTTTATCTTCATGTATATCGTAGGGTGTAATTTCTTGTACAATGGATGGATCATAATGGGTAATGTCAGTGATACATGATTCCAATAAATCGGATGATTTACATTTCAAATGTAATATGATTACTTTTTCTTCGACAACATCGTCAAATACATTTTTGACGGATTTGATGATTTTACCACCCTTTGGTTTCCGACCACGTTTTTTGGGAGGTTGGCTTTCTTTCAGTTTTTCTAGCTCAGCTTTTTTCTTAATCATATCAGCTTTTTTTGTTCTTGGTTTTCTGGGTTTCTTTTCTATGGATGGTATATTCATCTTATGTTCTTATTAAAGAATCAATTTAAATACTTTTATTAATTGTATTTAACATGAATATTCCATGGATTGAAAAATATCGACCACAAGATTTGAAAGATATTATATTAGATGATGTGAATAGGACTATAATAGAAACAATCATGAACGAATCCAAGTATCCACATCTTCTTTTTTACGGTCCACCGGGTACCGGAAAGACAACCACCGTGATTTGTTTTATCAAAAAGTATCAGGATAAGTATAAGTGTAATAAAAATTATATTCATCTGAATGCATCTCACGAGCGAGGAATTGATGTCATACGTAATCAAATATCACAGTTTATACACACTTCAACCTTTTTCGAAATACATCGTAAGTTTGTCATTTTAGATGAAATGGATTCGTTGACGATTCAAGCACAAAATCAGCTTCATCAGTTGATTCGCTCGTGTAATAAAAATGTGACTTTTATCTTGATATGTAACTATATCAACAAGGTGATTCCAAGCTTACATGAATCGCTTTTAACATTGCATTTCAATCAAACATCACAAATGTGCGATCAATTTATACAAAGGTGTTTAGATAATGAAAACGTATATGTGCAAAAGGAATATATTGATCACTTGAAAGAGATACATACCCATGATTTAAGGAGTATTTTGAATAGTTTGCAAAATATAGAAAAAATAAATGAAAGAATAATATTGCATCATGACTTATATGAATCACTATTACATGCTAAATCGATTTTGAAATTACAAGAGAATATATGTAAAGTCTATGACCCTTATACGGTTCAATGTGGTTTGTATCATCATATAATAGATCGGTATCCGACGGATGATAATGTATTATGTACAATGAAAGAACTATTGCTTTCGGAACAAGACGACGGTCATTATTTTTGGAATAAGTTTTTGCCATCACTTCGTATTAAGTTTAAAAAAAATTGATTTTTTTTTTGATTTAAAGAAACAGTTCTATTCATACATATAACGATGGATGTGGATGAAAAATGGGAACAATTTATGAATGGAGACGAAATCAGTTTCATGTCCGATGAACCAGAAAAATGTGTTCGAGACATTGTGGCTCCCGAAGCGTCAAAATTAGTGATATCTACAAAATCAAAGATCGTATATTTAAATCGACAATTTGATTTGAATCAATTGTTTTGGAAAGTTAAAACAATTAATTATGACGAGGAAAGGGAAGGGGTTGTCAAAAAGCAAATGAAATTCAACTTTTTGAATCAAGAAGAGGTGGTCTATTTTGAAAGTATGATACAGCACGAAAGAAACATAAAAATAAAAATCTTGAATCAGATTGACAATCCGACGGGTCGTGTTCCATTTAAGGATGTAAGAAAGGTCGATGTAGGATTTTGTAAAAATGATGTGACAAAACCAAAAAAGGAATCCAAGAGTGCTTTTTACAATTGTTTTGTGATCATATTTCGCAAATTTTACAAGAATATGTTTCGTGAGTTTCATGTGAAGTTATTCAACAGTGGGAAAGTAGAAATTCCTGGGATTCAAAGCGATGATATGTTACAGTCGATTGTGGATATATTGATATCTATATTGCAACCACATTTTGATACCCCCATTGAAGAAATCAAAGAAAATCGTGAATTGGTTCTTGTAAATTCGAATTTCAATTGTAACTTTTATTTGAATCGCAATAAATTAGTAAATATTCTTAAAACCAAGTATAAAGTGAAGTGCAACTTAGATTCATGCAGTTATCCGGGAATTCAGTGCAAGTACAAACGGGCAAATGATAGCGAGGTGTCTTATATGATCTTTCGAACAGGAAGTGTATTGATTGTTGGAAAATGTGAAGATGATGAGTTGAATGATATTTATCAATTTTTGAAAAAAATATTTGTGGATGAATATGAAGAAATTATGGAACAAGAAAGTATCCTTGAAAAAAAAGAAAAGGAGAAAAAGAAACAGAAAAAGACAAAACCCCTGAAACGCTGCATGTTTATTCTGAAAAATCCACAATAGTACATTTATATCAAAAGTATTTAAAGAAATATCATATGCATTACATAAATGCCTTCTGAAGTAAAAACGCCAAGTGAATGTGCATTAAAACATGCTGCGCAACTATCCATTACAGAAGATAAGCCTATATTATTAGACTATTGGATTGATTCTTGTGGTGGAGCGGAAGCAACCGTCTTGATTGGAGTGAAAGAAAACGACGAAAAGCTTTTGGTGCGTTCATCAGAAGAATATACGAGTCCAATTATTAAGATATTCAAAGTAAGCGAAGAATACATTGTCATTACCGAAAATTCGATATATATTGTATCGGTGGTCATTCCAACAAAGCGAATTTCATGATTGACTTTTCTTTTTTTTGAAACATTATTTTTTTTCCAAAAAAAAGAATCCTGAGGGTATGCAACTAGGTTATGGATACATTAGAAGCCGAACATAATGATTCGCAAGAATGCAACATATGTTACGAAGTACCAAGCGATATACATGAGTTGATTCCTTTGAGTTGTTGCAAACTTTCAAAAAGCATTTGTATTTCATGTATTCATTGTTTAACTACACCAATATGTCCATATTGTCGTTGCTTGTTACCAAGTGATTGTACTCTTTATATGAGAGAGGCTAATAATATTTCAAGATCAGAACCTTCAAATACTTATACATGGGAACATTTTCTGGAAGAAGAAAATATTATTAATCCCTATTTGTACGAAAATTCTCGGCGTCTTCGTCGTCAAATTCGTAGATTAAGATATGAATATAATCAAAGACGTTCACATACACAAAATATGGAGCGCACAACGCGTCAAGAACGAATTCGATATCGATCCACTCGTCGTCATTCTCTTCGGCAGTATTCTCAAAACATGATGAATTTGTATAATCAAAATCGATACAATGAATTGTTTGTGATGGACGATGATTAAGCATTTCGCATGTTTAATTAGTGGAGATCTCTTTTTAATTTTTGATAAAAAGCAACAACTGTGGGATGAGCCTTTATTTTTTGAGCATTTACCTTTGTCAAATACAAACCGTTGAGGCTCTTTACGCGACTCAGTGCCACATAGGTTTGGCCATATTCAAATATATTACTGCCAATGTCAATCAGTGCTTTTTCGATGGATAATCCTTGAGATTTGTGCGTTGTGATCGCCCAGCTCAATACGATGGGCAATTGATTGATGCTGTATTTTTGATTGGATTCAATAAACCATGCGTTTTTCTGAATCACGACGGGTTCTGCAATTTTTTCGAATTGTATGCGTGGATAATACTCATTGTGTTCCGGGTAATAAATAAAATCCAAGATAACTCCCTGACTACCATTTACAAGGTTTTTTTCTTGATCCAAATTACAAATACACATCACTTGACATCCCACGCAAAGGACCAATTCCTGTTCAAACACACTATTTTTTATTTTCAATTCTATTTCACCCAAAAGCGATTTCTCTACGCCACTTTTGTAGTTCGGTAGTTCGTTTTGATTGTAAAATACTTTACTGTGATAGGTAAATTTCTTTTCATTACACTTTTGTAGTTCTTTTTGATTGATATCATCCACTGTTTTTTTTATTGGAAAAATTTTTGTTGGTTTTACAGAATCATCGGGGTTAATCGTCTTTTTGCTACATGCAATCAGCTCTGCGACCGTTTCAAAAGTCACTTTTCCTTCTCGTATTTCTTGTAGAATGTTAAAATATTTGGGATCTTCGTGTTGTCGAAAATTTACATCGAAAATGTATGAATTGTGAAATGTACTATCCCAAAGAGAGGATTGAAAACAAAAGTTAGATTCCGCTACATTTGTTCGATCTTGACATACGGGTGGAAGCTGATAAAAATCCCCACTAAATATCAATTGAATTCCTCCAAAGGGTTTGTCTTTTGTCTTTCGAATCGTTTGACAAAGATAGTTCAACACTTCAAACAGTTTTTCATTCAGCATGGATACTTCGTCTAAAATCAAAATATCTGTTTTTACATAATTGTCGGTTTTTTTCATTTTTATGATTTTTTTGTAGATATCAAATTCTTCTCCCTTTCCAAGTCCAAGACATCCCCATTTATGAATCGTCGTTGCGTTGCAATTTAGCAATATTGCACTACATCCTGTCATGGAGGTTACTTGTATTTGTTTGTTCTGATCTTTTGCATGTTGATACACTTGTTGAATAAAGTATGATTTTCCAACACCACCGGGTCCAGTAATAAATATATTTTCACCATTTACATAGGATTCGAATGCCGCATTTTGTGCGGGTGTGAAATTCATTGGGAGTGTTTTCTTTGAAAAAAAGACAAAAGACAAATCAATTTTTTTATCACTGGCATATATAAATGACATCCACATCTAATAAAGTATGTTGTCCGGATGGACAAGAATCTTTGATTGCGGTACATGAAATACATACACAGAAAAGTATTTTAAATCAGAATCGAGTACATCAATCCCTGTATATTCAAAATATTGAATCTCTAAACAACACAATAAATAACACCAACGAGGGTATAAAGTATGATTCATATCAGCGTTATTTATTGAAGAAGAAAGGGCAGTTGTATTCGAAGCAGGACAGCGTAGTTGCATCAACACCCAGTTATGGAAATAAGACAAAAAGTTTCAGTTTGACGAGTAAAACGAATAAAGGCTGCAACTTCTGTACATAACGTTCCTCATGAAAAAAATTGAATTATTTTGTGCGCAGGAATAAGATGTATCATAATATCATGGGAAATAATGATTCCGCATCTAAAGGAGGCATTGGCGCAGTGGGCGTTGTTCAAATTGTATTTATTATTTTGAAAGCTACACATACCGGAGTGATTGGTACTTGGCCATGGTGGAAAGTGATGTTGCCAGCCATATGTGGTACAGGGCTGCTTTGTTTCGCAATGTGTATGAGTATTTGTTGTATATGCTTTATCGCGCAATGTGATAAAGAAGAATTAACACAAGCAAAATTTAAGGAAGCAACAGACCCTGAAAACCCGCAAACGATGACAAAAAAAGTTCTTTTGGATTCAGAAGTTCTTTTGGATACAAAAGTCGAAGTTGTTATTAAAGAATAGATCATTGGAATCTTTATCTAATTTCATTTCCATCATAAATACAATTTTTTTATCATGGAAAATATATATCGAAATACAACTTAAATACATGAGAACAACATGAAGATATAATGCCCGTACCAGAAGGTGAAACAATAGGTATTGATCTCGGAACAACTTATTCCTGCGTAGGAGTTTGGCAAGATGACCGCGTTGAGATTATTGCTAATGATCAAGGAAACAGAACGACTCCTTCGTGGGTCGCTTTTCAAGAAACGGAAAAGCTGGTGGGAGAATCGGCGAAAACACAATACAATCAAAACCCAACACACACGATATTTGACATTAAGCGTTTTATGGGGTATAAGTTTCAAGATCCGGCGGTACAAGTCGAAATGAAACATGTGCCATTTGAAGTCAAAGCGGGCAAAAATCAAATTCCGGTTGTTTGTGTGCGAGACAAGGAGTTCACACCTCAAGAGATTAGTGCTTTTATTTTAGAAAAAATGAAACATATTGCAGAATCATATCTAGGCAAAGAGGTAAAAAATGCCGTCATTACGGTACCTGCTTACTTTAATGATGCTCAGCGTCAAGCCACAAAAGATGCCGGAATCATTTGTGGTTTGAATGTATTGCGCATCATCAACGAGCCTACCGCCGCCGCGATTGCGTATGGTTTAGACAAGAATCATGAAGGAGAGAAAAGTATTATTATTTATGATGTCGGTGGCGGGACTCTTGATGTGACTTTATTGACTTTAGATGAAGGAATATTTGAGGTAAAAGCAACAAGTGGAGATACGCGCTTAGGAGGCGAAGATTTCGATAAAAATCTCATGTTTCATTTTATGGAAGAATTTAAAAAAAAGCATCACAAAAACATTGCGACTTCCAAAAAAGCCATGGCAAAATTGAAGAAAGAATGTGAACGTGTAAAGCGCAGCTTGTCTTCTTCTTCACAAGCACATATGGAGATTGATAGTTTAATGGATAGTATTGACTTTAATACGACCATTACACGGGCAAGGTTTGAACAATTGAATTTGTCTCTTTTTCAGAAATGTTTACACAGTGTGGAAAATGTCCTTCGTGATTCAGGTATGAGTAAGAATGATATTGATGATATTGTACTGGTAGGTGGTACCACTCGAATTCCTAAAATGCAACAGTTACTGAGTGATTTCTTCGGTGGTAAAAAATTATGTAGCTCTATCAATCCGGACGAAGCGGTTGCTTATGGAGCGACCGTACAGGCTTCATTGCTTGCGGGGAAAAAATCAGAAAAACTCGAAGATTTATTGCTCTTAGATGTATCTCCCCTGTCCCTTGGTTTAGAAACTGCGGGAGGTGTAATGACCGCACTAATTCCAAGAAACACATCCATTCCGGTACAAAAGAAGCAAACCTTTTCTACTTATACAGACAATCAACCAGGAGTCTTGCTTCAGGTTTATGAAGGAGAACGAGCGATGACAAAGGACAATAATAAATTGGGGCAATTTGAATTGTCGGGTATTCCCCCCATGCCGCGTGGGCAGCCAGAAATCGTGGTTGCGTTTGATGTGGATGCGAATGGAATTTTGAATGTAAGTGCGGAAGAAAAGAAAAGTGGAAAAAAACAGACCATTACAATCACCAACGATGGTTCGCGTCTGAATCAAGAAGATATTGATAAAATGGTTGAAAATGCGGAAAAGTACAAAGAAGAGGATGAGAATCAAAGACAAAAAATACATGCGCGAAATAACTATGAGAATTATATCTTCCATACGAAAACAACGGTTGAAGATGCAACCATGAAACACAAATTAGGAGATCAATACGATGCTATCATGAATAAATTAGAAAAGGCAGAAGAAGTCCTACAAGTACAAGAGGTGTCGAAAGAAGAATATGAAATGGCTCAACAAGAACTGGAGCAATATATTAATCCGATCATGGAAAGGCTCGTACAAGAAGGAGGTGGAGAAACGATGTATTCGGATGTCCCGTCGGGAGTGCAACAAGAAGTACCGACCGAAGTACCGATTGAAGAAATCGATTAAAAATGTTCTTCAATCGCCTTAATTTGAGTTTCATTTAATTCTTCCGGGGCATTCACTTGAAATCGAAGAATTAAATTTCCAACTTTTTCATCTCGTATAAATCCTAGTTTTTCGATACTTTTTTCCATTTTATTCAGAATAACACGGCCTTTTGGATTTGTTAATTTTATCTTTTGTTTATTTAAATGTTCAAACTCAAAACTGAATCCCAAAAAGCTTTCTTTAAATGTTAAGCTATGTGTGTAAATAAGATTTAATCCATCGCGTTTGAATGTGGCATGAGGTACAATATGTATATGAAGTTTTATATTTGTATCCTTATTAATATACTTGTTTCCTTTTTTATCTATTGTAATTATTTCGTTGTGATCTATGCCTTTTGGAATATCGACATAAATCAATTCTGTTTCTTCAAATACTTCCGTATTTTGTATTACTTGTCTTTTTACTGTAATTGGGACACAAATGCCTTCATATGCCTGTAACAGCGTGATCTCTTGTGTTTGATGAATGTCTTCCATTGTGGATGTATGAGAATAATTCATGCCTTGTGTGAAGGGCATAAACATGAATTCATTCATTGTATTTGAAGAATTCATTCCATTAAAAAGGTCACCCAAAATGTTTCCAATGTCTCCCATGGATGTCATTCCACCGGAACCTAAAAGTATTTGATAATCATATTGTTTTCGTGTATGGTTGTCTTTTAATACATCATATGCTTCGTTAATTTTTTTATATTTTTCCGTTTTTTCCGTATCGCCTATATTTTTATCGGGATGGTATTGGTAACTTAATTTTCGATACGCTTTTTTTATGTCGGTTTGATTTGCGTGCATCGGAACTCCCAAAATGGAATATAACGATTCTCCCGAACTCATCTTATTATGTTTTATGAAAATAAGATATAAATTTATACTTATATCTTATTTAATTTATGTATTGCAACAAAGTAGATGAAATGATTATATCAAATCAAAATGAATGGAATTCATTTTACAACACATGTGTAGAAAAAAATAATTTCAATATCCTTTGCGTAGGTCCTCGTGGCTCAGGTAAAAGCACTATATTGCAACATGTTATGAATGAGTGGATTCAAAAAGATGATAAACTTCAAAAAGAAAAATCAATTTATTATTACAATATCCATAAGGATTCACAATTTCATAATATGATTACTTTTTGTAAAGGCAATCAATATGGTGATAAAATAGTATATATTGAATATTTTCATGAATTCAGTGACACCAATCAACAAATGTTAAAAGCTTTAATAGATCAATTTCATTACTACAAAAAGAAAAATAAAGTTCATTTTTTAATCGAAACAACAAGTTCGAACCATGTGAAGCATTTTATACAAAAACGAATGCAGTGCTTTGAAACAATTCCTCATGATTATCCGTGTTTACTTCGTTTTTTTATAAAACAATGTCAAGAAAAGGGCATATGCTGTGATGAAAGTGTATTTGAATGTATTCGTCAACAAAAATCAATGACTTTTACGGGAATATTGCGATTTATACAAAAATTGGAGCTATTAAAGGTTCAATCTATTGATTCTCAAACATTTATGAAACACTATCAAATTGCAGATATGCGAATATTTTCGATTTTTTTTCAAAAAATAAAAGAAAATGAAATCAAAGATGCCACAAACATCCTTTACATGATGCATGATAATGGTTATGATTTTAGTGATATACTTTTTTTTATATATCAGTTTGTCAAACAACATCAAGACTATTTTCACATCATTGAAGTGGTGTGTTTTTATATGAATCATTATTACAATGGTCATAATCATAAGGTTTTTATTTGCTTTTTGGTTCATGATATTAAAAAAAAATATATATCTATTGATTAACCGAAATGTCTAATAATCAAATTATT
>MDSW01214824.1_pt1 | contig 23106 bp, 25 predicted proteins | sample 811171 | NCBI WGS metagenome assembly MDSW01 (sample SAMN05326641, study PRJNA326480) | marine metagenome | isolation source: seawater | place: Atlantic Ocean: North West | collected 2012 | reverse complement strand
AAGGGTTACCTGTATTTTTTGGAATATACACAACTTCAGTTTTTGCAAAAGCACCTGAAGTCAAGAATAATCCTAATAAACTTATACTTATTAGTTTAAGTATTTTTGACATTCTTCCTCCTATTTAATAATAAATTTATTAAATCTAAAAAAAAATTGATAATCAATATTTTTTTTATATTATTTATAATTGATACTGATAAATATACTAGCAAAATAAATTTAAATATAAAATATGGATTTATATACGAAAAATATTGGAAAAACCTTTAGCGGGGTTAATGTGCTTAGAAAGGTAGATTTTAGCCTAGAACCTGGTGAAGTCCATGCTTTGGTAGGGGAAAATGGAGCTGGCAAATCTACCTTTGTTAAAATTTTAAGTGGTGTTTACACCCCAACAGATGGCGAAATTTTTCTTGATAATAAAAAAATACAAATAAATACACCAATAGCTGCTCAAAAAAATGGCATTTCACTGATTCATCAAGAGCCTCAATCATTTTCACATTTGTCAGTTGCTGAAAATATTTTCATGGGCCATATGGATGGTAGTAATTTTTCTAGAGTAAAATGGCATGACATTAATAAATCTTCAGAAAAAATTCTATCATCGATAGGATTGGAGATAGATCCAAAAATTATTATGGAAGGTTTATCTATAGCTGATCAACAAATGATAGAAATTGCTGGAGCATTGTCAAAAAATTCAAAAATTCTGATTATGGATGAGCCAACATCACCTTTGACACCAAATGAAGTAGGAAAGCTTTTTGACATAGTAAAACAATTAAAGGAACAAGGTATGGCAATAATATTTATAAGCCATAGACTTGAAGAAATTAGAGCAATAGCAGATAGGGTTACTATATTTAGAGATGGTGATTTAATTACAACAAATACAATTAATGAAATTACAAATGATGAAATAATTAAATATATGATCGGAAGAAGTATTGAGGAAATTGATGTAAAAGAAAATGAATATTTAAAAAATGATCAAGTAATATTAAGTGTTAAAAATATTTCACAACCTGGTAATTTTAAAGATATTTCATTTGATTTAAAAAAAGGTGAAATTTTGGGATTTGCAGGATTAGTTGGAGCTGGGAGAACTGAGGTTGCTAAAACTATTTTTGGAGCAGAAAATTTTACTGAAGGAAAAATTTATTTTAATGGAAATTTAATTAATAATAAATCTCCTAATGAAGCAATTCAAAAAGGTTTTGCTTACGTTCCTGAAGATAGAAAGCAAATGGGAATTTTTGGATCTGTTGCAGTTGAAGATAATATTACATCTGCAATTCCAAATGAAATTTCAAATAATTTTGGTCTAATAAGACCTGAAACTGTTACAACAAAATCTTTAGAATACATTACTAAATTTAATATTGTACTTACATCAGGAAGGCAATTAATTCAGGAGCTATCAGGAGGTAATCAACAGAAGTGTATAATTTCTAAATGGCTTTTATCTAACCCAAGTATATTAATATTGGATGAGCCTACAAGAGGAGTTGATGTAGGAGTAAAATCCGAAATGTATGAAATTATTAATCAATTAGCAAATATGGGTACTGCAATAATATTAATTTCATCGGAGCTTCCAGAAATCTTATCTTTATCGCATAGAATAATAGTTATGAGGGAAGGTCAAATTACAAAAATTTTAGATAATAAAGAAGCTAGTCAAGAAACTATTATGAAGTTTGCGATAAGTTAATGAATATTTTTGATAAATTTTTAAGAATAAGAGAGCTTGGAATATTCTCTATAATAATTATTGTTGTAGTACTTGCCTCTATTATTGATTCTCGTTTTTTAACTATTGATAGTTGGAGAGCTGTATTTTTAGCCATTCCTTTAATTCTTGTAATGGCAATGGGTCAAATGATGGTGATTATTTGTCGACATGTTGATATATCAATAGGTTCAATTCTTGCTTTTGCAGCAATAATAATTGGCTTAATTTTTATTCATTATCCTAATACCTCTCTTTGGTTAGCATTATTAATTACAGCTTCAGTGGGCTTGATTATGGGTTTAATAAATGGCGTAATAGTTACACGGTTTAATGTGCATTCTATTATTGTTACACTCGGTACACTTAGTCTTTATAGAGGACTTGTTTTTATAGTAAGTGGAGGTAGGCAAATTGATAGAAATGATATCCCTGTTCATATAATTTCTTTCTCTCAAACATCTTTCTTTTTTTCAATTCCTGCAATATTAATTTTTTCTGCAATAATTGTTTTAATTACTCATTTACTTATGCGTCACTCTGTTTTGGGAAGAGAAATATATGCTACTGGAAGTAATCCTGAAGCCGCTCACCTTAAGGGTATTAATGTGACTAAAGTTACTTTATTTTGTTTTGGAGTTTGTGGGATGCTTGCAGGTGTTGCAGGTTTATTTTATGCCTCACGATTTGGTTATGTTAATCCAGGAGTAACAGGTGTTGGTATTGAGTTTATTGTAATTGCTGGTGTCATTATTGGAGGTACTAGTATTACTGGAGGTTCAGGAAGTGTGCTAGGTACTTTTTTAGGAATACTTTTATTAGGAATTATAAATGTCGCATTACCTGTTTTAAATATTCCAGGTGAATTTCAAAAAGCTATATATGGATTAATTATAGTAGTTGCGCTTTCATTAGATCAGCTAATTATATTCCGAATGAAAAAGTTAAGTAGGAGTTCTAATGCTTAATAAAATTTCAATTTATTTAAGTGAAAATCCAACACTACGCTATTGGGTTATAAGACCAGAGTGGGTGGCTGTAATTTTATTAATTATCTCTATCATAGCTTCGCTTCAACTATCACCATTTTTTGCTGATTTGGCATTTATTATGGACTCTGCAACACCTTATGTTGAATATGGATTAATAGCAATTGTACTAACATTAATAATAATTTCTGGAGAAATAGATTTATCAATTGCTTCAATGATAGCTCTAACAGCAGTAATTTTTGGAACAGTCTATAATGCTGGTTTTGGAATGCCCTTATCAGTTTTAATAGGTGTTCTTTCTGGAGCATTGTGCGGATTATTTAACGGAATTTTGGTAACAAAACTTCAGATTCCCTCAATCATTTTAACTATTGGTACTTTAACTTTATACAGAGGTATAGCACAATCTTTAGCAAGTGATTTTTCTCTTGGTGGTTACCCATCTTGGTTTATAGGTATTGATTACCGTTATGTAGGAATAATTCCAATCCCAGTAATCATTTTTACAGTATTTGCTTTAGTAATTGGATTTTTATTAAGTTCTACAATTTATGGAAAACAACTTTATTTAATAGGTACAAACCCTCAAACTGCTAAATATTCTGGTATAAAGGTAGATAAAATTAAATTATTGTTATTTACACTTTCCGGCTTAATCAGTGGTGTCGCTGGAGTTTTAACTACTTCAAGACTTGCAGTAGCTCGTTTCAATATGGCAACAGGTGCTGAATTAGAAATAGTTTTAATGGTAATGTTAGGCGGAACATATATTTTTGGTGGAAGGGGTAATATTTTTGGAACTTTTATAGCATTTTGGATTGTTGTAATTTTACGAGCGGGATTTAATGTTGCAAGAATCAAAATTGAGTCACAACTTACAATTTTAGGAGCCATGTTAATTATAGCTATTATTTTAACAAATTATATTTATTCTAAATCACAAAAATAAAAAGGAGACCTAAATGAATCATATAGATCTAAAAAATAAAACTGCAGTAATAACTGGGGGCGCTCAAGGATTCGGTTATTCAATGGTAGAACGCTTCTCTCAATCAGGGGCCAAGGTTGTAATTTGGGACAAAGATAAAGAATTAATTGATAGTTTAGATCTTCCTGATAACGTAAGTTCAGTACAAACTGATGTATCATCTTTTGAAAGTGTGGAAAATTCTTTCAAAGAAACATTAAGCCAAAATAATACAATTGATATTCTTGTTAATAATGCTGGCATAGCAGGACCAAGTTTTAAGACATGGGAATATCCGGTTGATCAGTGGCAGAATGTTGTTGATATTGATTTATCAGGTGTGTTCTATTGTTGTAGAGCAGTTGTTCCACAAATGATTAAAAATGATTATGGAAGAATTGTCAATATAGCATCCATTGCTGGGAAAGAAGGTAATCCAAACGCAATGCCTTATAGTGCAGCAAAAGCAGGTGTTATTGCATTAACAAAATCTCTTGGAAAAGAATTATCTAATAAAAATATAGCTGTTAATTGTGTAACTCCAGCAGCAGCTAAAACAAGAATATTTGATCAAATTAGCCAAGAACATATTGATTATATGTTATCAAAAATACCTAGAGGACGATTTTTAAAAGTAGACGAGCTTGCTTCTATGGTTTCTTGGTTGGTTTCAGAAGAAAACTCTTATACTACTGGAGCGGTATTTGATTTAAGTGGTGGAAGAGCAACATATTAAGAAAGGAAATGAAATGAAAAACTATGCTTGGGTTTTAGAAGTAAGACCTGGATACGAACAAGAATATAAAAAAAGACATGATGAGATTTGGCCAGAAATGGTAGAGATGCTTAGCGAAGCAGGTATAAGAAATTATAATATATTTAGACATGGATTAACTTTATTTGGATATTTTGAAACAGATGATTTACAAAAATCAATTAATCATATTATTAAAAGCGATATTAACAAGAAGTGGGGCGAATATATGTCTGATATATTAAAAGCTGATATTGATCCAAAGACTAATTTTCCATACCTACTTCCGATACAAATGCATTTGGATTGATTATGATGAAGGCAAAGATTGGTGTTATTGGAGCAGGTTGGTGGGCAACAGAATATCATATACCTGATTTAAAAAAAAGAGATGATGTCGAATTAGTGAGTGTATGTAAACTAGAGCAAGATCAATTAGATTTTGTAAAAAATAAATTTGGTTTTAATTTTGCTTCTACTGACTTTAAAGAAATGTTAAATTTTAGTCCACTAGATGGTGTAGTAATTGCCTCACCTCATTTTGCTCATTTTGAAAACGCGAAAGCGTCTCTTGAAAAAGGATGTCATGTATTAATAGAAAAACCAATGACTACGAATAGTCATGATGCAGAAAAATTATACAATCTTGCTAAAAAGCAAAACAAAGAAATCTTAGTTCCTAATGGATTTAATTTTACTCAATTTATGCCTAAAGCAGAGAAATATATAAGTGAAGGAGTTATAGGTGAAATAAAACATATTGATGCAGCTTTTTCTTCTTCTTTAGTTGACCTTTTTCAAGGAATAGCTTTAAGTGAGTCAGAACAACATACATTTCAACCTTTAGCATCTACCTGGTCAGATCCAACTAAAGGCGGTGGTTATGGTTGGGGCCAACTATCTCATATGTTTGGTGGAGTATTTAAAATTTCTAGTTTAGATGCCGATAAAGCATTTTGCTTTTCTGTTCCGTCTCCAACTAATGTTGATTATACTGATGCAATTTCAGTTAAATTTACTAATGGTGCCACAGGATCTTTTTCAGGTTGTGCTTATGTGCCTAAGGATTTTGGAGGTACTTTTTATATAACAGTACATGGTACAAAGGGAACACTTTATCTAGATATGGAGATTAAAAGAGAAAGATTATTGATTAGGTTAAATGATGGAAGTGAAATCAATGATGAAATTAAAGAAGGAGGTGGAACTATGGCTTATAATACAACAGCCCCTCTAGATACTTTTGTTGATATATGTTTGAATAAGCAAGTTGAGAATCATGCTAATGCAGATATTGGTCTTAAAACAGTCAAAGTCTTAGATGCAGTTTATAGATCAATTAAAAGTGAGCAAGTGGAGAAAGTTTAAGTTTTAATCAAAAACTTTACCAGGATTCATAATATTATTAGGATCAAAATTTTTCTTTATCAATTTCATCAATGGAATATTGTCAGGATGTTCTTTAAGTAAGTATTCTTTTTTTTGAAGTCCAATCCCATGTTCACCGGTAACCGTTCCTTCTAGTTCTAATGCTTTATTGACTAATTTATTACTAAATTCTCTAATATAATTATATTCATTTTCTTTTTTTGGATCATAAACAATTGTTACATGAAAATTCCCATCTCCTACATGACCAACCATAGGTGCTTTTAATCCATTTTTTTGTATTTCATTTTCCGCATATTTAATGCATTCAACTAAATTTGAAATAGGTACACAAACATCAGTAGCATAAACTCTTACATCATCACCTTGTGCTTTAACTGAGTAATAAACATTATGTCTAGCTTTCCATATTTTGTTTCTTTCCTCAGTATTAGCTGCCCATTTAAAATCACAACCATTATTATTTTTTGAAATCTCTTTAACTACTTCAATTGATTCTTTGTTTGATAATTCACTTCCATGAAATTCGTAAAAAAGAGTTGGAAGAGATTCTAAGTTTTTAAGATTTGAATATTTTATACTAATATCAATTTGGTCTTTATTAAGTAATTCTACCCTCGCAATTGGCACCCCATATTGGATAATTTCTTGTGCAGTTAATACTGCTGAATCTAAATCTTTAAATTGACATACAGCACTCATTATATTTTCTGGGATAGGCGATAACCTAAGTTGAACTTCGGTAATAATTCCTAAAGTTCCCTCTGAGCCTACGAATAAGTTTGTTAAGTTGTATCCAGCCGATGTTTTTTTTGCCCTTGAACCTGTTTTAATAATTTCACCATTTGCCATTATGACAGTTAAACCTAATACAGACGTTCTCATAGTCCCATATCTAACTGCCATTGTGCCAGATGCAGAGCAAGCAGTCATTCCTCCTAATGAAGCATTAGCTCCTGGATCAATAGGAAAAAAAACCCCCTTATTTTTTAAAGATTCATTTAGTTGTTCACGTGTTACATTTGCTTGAACTCGACAATCAAAATCTTGGTCATTTATAGAAATAATTTTATTAAAATGTTCTAATGAAACAGTAATACCTTCACTATTACCTACCACGTTACCCTCAAGAGAAGTTCCAGTCCCATATGCAGTCACAGGGATTTTAAATTTATTACAAATTTTTAAGATTTTTGACAACTCATCATTTGTATTAGGAAATACTACTGCTTTTGGTAAGACTGGATCATATGCATCTTCACCTTTAGAATGATTATTTCTTACACTTTCAGAAAAAGAAATTCTTTCTCCTAAAAGATCTTTTAAATTGTTAAATAATTCACTATCCATATAAAATAATTTATATTAATTATAATTTAAAAATAAAATAAATGAATACCTCATCTCTTGCATTAGATAAAATATACGATTTGGCATATAATGTCTTAAAAAAACATGGATGTGATCATCTTAATGCAGAGGCAGTGGCTACCATTGTTATGCATGCTGAAAGAGATGGCAGCATATCTCATGGTTTATTTCGTATACCTGGCTATGTTGCTGCCCTAAATAGTAAAAAAGTTAAAGGAAATTCTAAACCGAATCATCATTTTAAAACACCAAATGTTGTATGTGTTGATGGTGATTATGGCTTTGCTCCAATGGCAATTAAGGTTGGTATGCCTATTTTAGTTGAAACTGTAAAAAAAAATGGTGTTGGTGTTTTAACAATCAAAAATACTCATCATTTTGCTGCATTGTGGCATGAAACAGAATTTTTAGCAAAAAATAATCTAATTGGCATGGCTTGTACGGCTTACATGCCTAGTGTTGCTCCTGTCGGAGCAAAAAAACCATTATTTGGAACTAACCCAATATCATTTGCCTGGCCTAGAAAAAACAAAAGCCCAGTAGTTTATGATATGGCAACTTCAAGTATGGCAATGGGTGAGGTTCAAGTTGCAGCCCGTGATGGACATAAAGTCCCCATAGGGACTGGACTAAATAAAAATGGACAAAAAACTGATGATCCTTCAGAGATTGCAAATGGAGGGGTTCTTTTGCCATTTGGAGGTCATAAAGGATCAGCTATTGCTTTGATGGTTGAATTATTATCAGCTGGATTAGTAGGAGATATGTTCAGTTTTGAAGCAAAAATGGCAGATAATAAAGATGGAGGTCCTGCCCGAGGAGGTGAATTTATAATGGCTTTTTCACCTGAATTAATTGCTGGTAAAGATTGGAACGAACATGCAGAAAAATTCTTTGAACAGATGGAGTCTATGGAAGGAGTACGTTTGCCAGGACAGAGGAGACATACTAACAGAAAAGATCTAGGCCCAAGAAGTATAAACTCAGCTCTTCTTGAAAAAATTCAATCACTTTCATAATAAATAATATCTTTGTATTGTAAATTTCTTAACTTTCCTTAAGATTTATTAGAATAATGAGAGGAAAAAATAGAAATGTTAGAGCTGTAACTTTAGAAGGAAAAGGTATTTTAACTCTTAAAGATTATCCCTACCCTGAATTAAAAAAAGGCTGTGCGATAATCAAAATGGAATATTCTGGGATTTGTGGAACAGATAAGCATTCCTTTCAAGGATTTTTTGAGCAAAAAGGAGGGAGACCTATTCCCTTACCCGTTATTCAAGGTCATGAAAATGTTGGTTTGATAGAAGAGATTGAAGGAGAATTATTAGATCATGATGGAAATGAATTAAGAGTAGGGGATCGAGTTGTTCCCGCTCCAAATATTTCTTGCGGGAAATGTTATGCATGTAGAAATAATAGACCTTACTATTTTTGTGAATGCAAATTAGATTATGGAAACAATATTGGAGCAGGTGAACCACCCCACATTTTTGGTGGTTGGAGTGAATATTTATACATTTTACCAGGAAGTCATTTATTTAAATTCCCTGAAACTTTAGATACTAAATTTGGAGTTTTTATTGAACCATTATCAGTAACAGCTTGTTTAGATAAAGCAAGACAGTGGTCATCAGAATGGGAACCTTTTAGAAGCGGAGATAATGTTGCAATTTTAGGTACAGGTCCAATAGGATTATTTCATTTAATAAAAGCAAACTTAATGGGTGCTGGAAAATTAATTTCAATTGATCCTAGTCAATATAGAACTTCAATAGCGAAAGAATTTGGTGCAACTGATATTATTGTTAGTGAAAATAAAAATGAAATTAAAGACCAAATAAAAAATATTACTAACAATACTGGAGTAGATTTAGTTGTTGATTGTAGTGGGGTAGCTGAAGGCTTTGGTATTTCACTTGAATTAATAAGAGAGGGTGGAATGGTCATTGAAGTCGGTATATTTTCGAATTCACATGAAATAAAAATTAATCCTCATACACATATATTAGAAAAAAGTGCTAGAGTGATTGGTGTTGGTGGCGATGAAATATCTCAGTACTATCCTTCTATAAAACTTTTAGAAAGAACTAAAGATAAACTCCCTTGGAATAAAATTATATCACATGAATATAAGATAGAAAAAATTCATGAAGCTATGGATACAGCAATGAGTTTAGATTCAATGAAGGTAATTCTTAGCCCATAATTTAATATATTTAAATTATTTTAAGGATATAAGAAATTTATGAAAGAATTTATAAAGTTATTTAATCAGTATGTTGATGATGGTTTGTATCCTGGTATTGAATGGAAAATTTCTCTTAAAAAACAAACATTTGAGGGGAATTCAGGCTATTTAAATATTGAAAATAAATTACCAATAGTAGAAAATACAATTTACCGAATATGGTCAATGACCAAACCTATAATATCAATTGTTATTCTTCAACTAATAGAAGAAAATAAACTTAAATTAAATGATTCAATTACAAAATTTTTGCCTAAATTTGATAACTTAAAAGTTTTAAAAAGCTTAGATAGTAATATTGATGATTTAGTTGAAATTAAACAAATGCCAACCATAGAAAATTTACTTTGTCATACAGCTGGTTTTTCTTACAATTTTATTGGAGATGCAATAGGTAGAAAATACGAAAATTTAAAATTGTTTCATTCAGAACTAACATCATTAGAGGAAGAAATAGATATTTTGGCAAGTGTACCACTTTTATGTCAACCATCAACTAAATGGATTTATAGTGTAAGTGTAGATATTTTAGCAAGAATAATAGAAATAATAACTAACAGTTCTTTACAAATTGAGTTGAAAAAAAGAATTTTTGATCCTTTAGAAATGAATCATACCTCGTTTAATGTTGATGTTGTAAATTATGATAATTTAATGACACAATACGAATTTGATTCAATAAATAAAAAAATCCACAAACCAAGTAAAAACAAACAAAAAATTTTTAATTATGGATATCCTTTAAATCAATTAAGTTATAGTAGAGGAGGACATGGTTTATTTTCTACGTTAAATGATTATTTTAAATTTGCGCAAATGTTATTAACTGGTAAGAATCAATATGGTAAAACAATAATATCTAATGCATTATTAACTAAAGCAACAACCAATCAACTAAATAAAAAATTTTTTCCATTAGAAATAATAAATTTTGATGAAGATAATTCCTTAATGGAAGAAAATGGTTTAGAAAATTATGGATGGGGTTTAGGATTTCGCGTAATGCAAGAAATATCAAAATTTGAAAATATTGGAAATACTGGTGAATTTGGATGGTCAGGAGCAGCATCCACCTATTTTTTAGTTGATCCAAAATATGATTTAGTAGCAGTTATGATGACTCAGGTATTAGGAGCAAATAATAATTTACAAAAAGAATTTTATAAACAAATTTACAAAACATTAATTTAAATGCAATTTTTAAAATCTAAAGAGTCTATTGGTATTTTTTATGCAATCTTTGCTTACTTATGTTTTGCATTACTAGATACCATTCAAAAAACTTTAATAGTTTATTACGTAGTTTTTCAAATTCTTTTAATTAAATATAGTTTTACTTTATTAATTTCATTTTTTGAATCATGGAGAAAAAAAAATTATAAAATTTATAAAACATATAGTTTGAAATTACAAATTTTAAGAAGCTTACTATCTGCACTTGAATCTGGATGTTTTGTTTTGGCTTTTAGATATTTGAGTCTTGCAGATGCCCATAGTATAGCCGCTTTAACTCCTTTAATAGTTGTAATATTTTCAGTAATTTTTTTAAAGGAACTTGTTACTTTTAAAATATGGATAGCAATTTTTATTGGTTTTTTTGGTGTGTTGATTATCATGAGACCCGGATTTTCTGTTTTTGATTCTTCTGCTATGATCCCTCTTTTAGGTGCACTATTTTTAGCACTTTATCAAATTGTTACTAGAAAAGTTTCACAATATGACAGTAATGAAATTTCTTTGTTTTTTACTTCATTAGTAGGTGTAATAACTATGGGGATACTTTCGGTATTTTTTTGGGAACCTATAAATAAAAATTTTATAATTTTTTTTATTGGTATTGGAATATTTTATTCGCTAGGTTTGTATTCTCAAATAATAGCTCTTAGCAGAGCTAGAGCAAGTATAATTCAACCATTTCATTATACTCTAATTTTTTGGGCAATTGTATTTGGGTATTTTTTTTATGGTGATATTCCAGATTTATTTACAATTATTGGTGCAATAATAATTACAGTTTCAGGGATCTATGTTCTAAATTCAAAAAAATAGTTAATTAATATTTTTCAATAAATCTTCTAGCTAAAAAATCAGCTTTTTCATTATATTTTTCACCTGAATGACCCTTAACCCAGTTCCAAGTAATGTCATGAAAAGCAATAAGTTTATCAAGTTCAATCCATAAATCTTTATTCTTAACTGGTTTTTTTGACGAGGTTTTCCAACCATTTTTTTTCCAGTTTATTATCCAAGATTCAATGCCATCTTTAACATACCTACTATCTGTAATTAATTTAATAGATTGTTTTTTTTCAAAATGTTTTAATGCTTGAATTGCAGCTGTTAATTCCATTCTATTATTTGTTGTTTCGTTTTCACCACCATTTAAGAGAATAGGTTGATCAGTATTTATTAATATAACTACTCCCCATCCACCAATACCAGGATTACCTGAACATGCACCATCTGTATATATTTCAATCATTAATTAAAAACTGAATTATTTTGATGCCACTTTAATATTTTAAAATATTCTATTGGATCCTTAGGCACAACCATTGCACCATCTGGATGAAAAATTTGATCATGTAATCTAGTTATTAATATTCGCATTGCCGCACCTCTTAGCAAAGTATTAAAATGATTTTTTTCATCTTCTGAAAAAACTGAATTAATTTTATAACCATCAAGTATTGAATAAAAATTATTAATATTAAAATTATTTTTTGAGTCAAAACACCAAGCATTAGTAGTAATAGCTAATTCATACGCATAAAAATCATTACAAGAAAAATAAAAATCAATTAAACCAGAAAAATTTTCTTTATCAAAAAAAACATTATCTTGAAAAATATCCGCATGTATTATTCCAGAGGGCAAATTTTTTGGCCATTTTTTTTCTAAGTATACAAGCTCATTGTCAATACCATTATAAAGATCCATGTAATCATTATTTTTAGCTTTTAAGCATTTTTTATAAATTGATATCCATTTTTCAACATTGAGACTATTTTTTCGTGTTTCCTTAAATGTTTTTGTGATTATTTGAAAATTAGAAATCATTTTTCCTAATTCAAAACAGTGATTTTTATTTGGTTTATTAATCTTCTTTCCTCTTAAGAAAGAAATTATTATTGATTTTTTATTACACAAAGAATTAATCACAACTTTATCAGTATTTTCTATGGGTAGGGGGCAATTGAAACCATTATTAGACAAATGTTTTTGCAAATTCATAAAAAATGGCAAATCATTAGGATCAACTCTTTTTTCAAATAAAGTCAAAATATACTCACCTTTTTGAGTCACAATTTTAAAATTTGTATTTTCTATGCCATCAACAATACCTTCAAAAAATACAAGTTTGCCTATATCATAATCCATTAAATATGTTTCTATTTCTGATTTTTTAACTGAGGTATATACTGCCATTTAACTTGCTTCTTTTAATTTTTGAGGAATTTTGAAATGAATATTTTCTTTTTCATAAAGGGATTCAATTATATTTAGATCAAATTTATAAGATAGTTTTTCAATAAGTATTTTTATTAAAATCTCTGGAGCTGATGCGCTTGCAGTAATTCCTATAGAGTTTGCATTTTTAAATTTTGTAGAATCAAATTCATTAACATTTTCTACAAGTATACATTCTTTTGCTCCATAATTTTTTGCTACTTCAACTAGCCTTAAAGAATTAGATGAATTATTTGAACCCAAAACTAAAAAATAATCACATTTTTTTGCAATTTTTTTTACAGCTTCTTGTCTGTTTGTGGTTGCATAACATATATCATTTTTTTTTGGCTCTATTACATTTTTAAATCTAGATTTAATTTCATTAATTATTTCAGAAGTATCATCTATTGATAATGTAGTTTGTGTAACATAAGCAATTTTTTGATTTCTATCAAAAGGTAATTTTTTTACATCTTCAATATTTTCAACTAAATAGATTTTTTTATTAATTTGCCCCATAGTGCCTATGACTTCAGGATGATTATGATGACCAATTAAAACTACAGGTAACTCACTTCTCTCAAAATTTTCTACCTCTCTATGAATTTTACTAACTAATGGACATGTGGCATCAAAAAAAATCAAATTTAATTTTTCTGCTTCCTTAGGTACGGATTTAGGAACTCCATGTGCTGAAAATATAACTGGTCTATCTTTATTTTTAATCTCACTTAATTCTTCAACAAATATTGCACCTTCTGACTTTAGATTATCAACAACAAATTTATTATGAACAATTTCATGCCTAACATATACTGGACTGCCATACTTATTTATGGCTTCTTTTACCATAAGTATGGCTCTTTCAACCCCTGCACAAAATCCCCTGGGGCCTGCTAAATATAAATCCAGTTTTTTATTCATTTAATTTAAAATTTGTCATAAGATATATTTGTAAATATATTTATATCAATAAATTATAATAGTGAAAAATATCTTAACCTTTTTATTAGTTTTTTTTGTATTCTCATGTAGTTCTAATCGATTTAAATCTTCATCAAACAAAGTAATTAACTGCCCAGCAGTTTTTTTTGCCTCAGATCATAAAAATTACATTAACTCTAGCAATAGTTCTATAGATATTGATAATCTATCATTTTCTGCTGAAATTAATAATTATGCTTTTAATAATTCATGCTTTGAAGAGAATGGATTGATATATTTGCCTCTTGAGATCTTATTTATAATTACTCCAGTTAATTTGGACGATCCAAATGTTTATTTGCCTTTTTATATTGCGATTCTAGATGCTAAAGAAAATCTCAAGGAAATTTATTATTATTCTATTGATGCTAAAGTATTAAAAGATGAAGACGCACAAAAATATATAGAGACAGAAATATCAGAAAGTATATTAGTTAAATTTCCAAATGATATTGAGATGTCAAGTTTATTAGTTGGTTTTATGTTAGATAATGAAAAATATAAGATATTGAATTAATTTTTCATACTCGTTTCCAATTCTTTTATTGAAGAATAAATTAAATTTTGTTTTTCTTCATCATTTAATTTATTTAAAATCAAATACTTAATAATTTGTATTGCTTTAGAACTTATGTATTCATATATTTCGTTATTTGCATCTCTAACCATCTGCTCTATTTTTAAAGTAGCTAAAGATTGTTTTTTTTCTATTTGTTCTTTTAATTTCGCTTCTAAATTTTCTTGAATTTGTATTATTTTTTTCGATGCATTATTGTTAATTAATTCTATTTCACTTTGAACTTCGTTTTGTCTTTTTTTTACTTCACTTAAACTTATTTGTGCTTCATTTTTTAAATTTTCTGCATCTTCTAAACTATTTTTTATTTCATTTATTTGTTTATCTAAGCTTGATGTTAAGATTTTTCTTACTGGATTAAAAATAACGGCAACAAATACTATAAAAGCTGCTGCTACCCAAAATTGTGGATCACTAAACATCAATTCATGTCCTTCTGGCTACTTAAAGCTTGATTTATCTCATTATCAGAAATTTTAAAATTAGTTATTTTAGAAATAGAAATTTTTGAAATTTCTTTTATTTGAGTTTGAACTTGATCTAATGAATTATTTTTGTTTTGCTCAATTTGTTTAGCTGATTCCTCAATTTTTTTTGTTAGTTCACTATCAAGTTTTTTTAAACTCTCTTCAGATTTTAATTCGTATTCCTTAGACGATTTTTTTAATAAAGCACTAACTTCATTTTGTGCATTTTTTAATTTTTCATCAATATCTTTTTGAATATTTTCTGCTTCTATTTGCAATTTTTTGGCTTCTGCAATGTCGTCATTAATCTTTCTTTCTCTTTTTTTTAAAACAGTTCCAATTCTAGGTAATGAAATTCTCCATAAAAAAACTAGAAGAAATGAAAACGTTACAAAAAGCCAAAAAAGCTGCGAAATAAAAAATTCAGGATTAAGTTGTGGCATTAAATTTACTATCCAAATAATATAACTAATGCAATTACCAGTGCAAATAATGCTATTGCCTCAACAAGGGCAAATCCTAACATGGTCATTGTAAATACTTCAGATCTTGCTGCAGGATTTCTTCCAACTGCTTCAATAAATGAAGAAAAAATATTTCCAATTCCAATTCCAGAACCTATAACACCAATAACGGCAAGTCCTGCTCCGATTACTTTAGCTGCTTCTATTTCCATAAATCCTCCTAAATTTTAGTGTAAGTGTATTGCATCGTTTATGTATAAACAAGTTAATATTGCAAAAACATACGCCTGCAAAAAAGCAATTAAAATTTCTAAGCCTGTTAAAGCAACAATAAATGCAAAAGGCAAAAAACCAGCTACACCTAAAGAAACTACAAAACCAGCAAAGACCTTAAGTAATGTATGACCAGCCAACATGTTGGCAAATAGTCTTACAGACAAACTGATGGGACGAGATAAGTATGATATAACTTCAATTGGGATCAATAATGGTAACATATACCATGGCAAACCAGGAATAACAAAAAAAGAAAAAAAATGAAAACCGTGTTTAATAAAAGCAAGAACTGTGACACCTATAAATACAATAAAAGCAAGGGCAAATGTAACAATTATATGACTTGTAAAAGTAAAACTATAAGGCAACATACCAACCATGTTGCCAATTAAAACAAACATAAAAACACTAAATACAAATGGAAAAAATCTTTTTCCCTCAGCCCCTACCGTATCATTTAATAGCTGTGATATAAAGTTATAACTTAATTCAGACATTAATTGTAAGCGACCTGGAACTATAGATCTCGTATTAACAGTTAGAGTAAGAAATAAAGTAATAATCGCAACTGTAATAACCATCGTTAGTGAAGAATTTGTAAAAGAAACATCCATACCAGCTAATTCAGTATGATTAAAAGGAATAATCTCGAATTGTTCTAGTGGGCTGTGCTTTTCGTGACCATTTTTAGATGCCATAATTTGATAAATGAATAATCAATTAATCTTGTTTTTCAATGCGACGCATTACACGATATACGTTTAAAAATCCAGCTAATGCACCAAAAATAAAGAAAATAATAAGTCCTATTGGTTTAGTATTAAAATAATTATCCACAATTAGTCCGATTCCAACCCCAACAGCAAGAGCGGCAATTATTTCAGTGCTAATTTTAAAGGCAAATCCAGTGCCACTTTTTTTTCTTTTATGATTTTTATTTTCTTTTTTATCAAAATTATCTAATTTTTTTTTTAGATTATCTAAGTGCTGATTATTATTCATTTTCCCTTAACTTAATTGCTTTTTCTAAGTCAACTGAAACAATTTGTGAAACACCCTGTTCAGGCATAGTTACGCCAAACAATCTATCAACTCTGGCCATAGTCATTCGATGGTGAGTAATAACCAAAAACTTTGTAGAAGAAGTTTTTGCAATTTCTTCAACTAAAGTACAAAAACGATCAACATTAGTATCATCTAAAGGAGCATCTACCTCATCCAATACACATATTGGTGCAGGATTTGATAAAAATACTGCAAATAATAACGAAAGTGCAGTTAAGGCTTGTTCACCTCCTGAAAGTAGAGAAAGATTTTGTAATTTTTTCCCTGGAGGGCTTGCAAAAATTTCTAATCCAGCCTGAAGTGGATCAGATTCATCTGTAAATTTTAAATATGCTTTTCCACCACCAAAAAGTTGTTTGAAAAGTTTTTGAAAGTTTTCATTAACTATTCCATATGCTGCTAACAATCTTTGTCTGCCTTCAGTATTTAGAGTTTCTATAGCCTCTCTTAATTTAGCAATTGCTGCATACAGATCTCCCTGATCTTTTTTGATATTATTAACTTTTTCTTCAAGTTCTTTGGATTCTTCTTCAGCTAGTAAATTTACGCCTCCTAGTCTTTCTTGTTCGGCTACCAACCTTTCTAAGCGTCTTTCTAAATCATTTAACTCTGGCAAAGGTTTTTCTGGTTTTAATTCAGCCAATTCAAATAATTTATTTAAATCAACATTAAGCCTCTCTTTAACTTGTGATTCTATTTGTTTAATTGTTTCTACAATCATATTAATTGATCCTTCTAAGCGAATTTGTTCTTCACGAAGTTCATTTAACTTAACCTCTTCAAGTTTAAGTGTCTTATTTGTTTCATTAGCTTTTGACTCAGTCTCACGAAGTTTATTTGCAATATCGTCATATGACACTTTATTTTCATCAATTAATTTTTGTAATCGAATTTTTTCTGAAGTGATATTATTTGGAACAGAACGTAGGTTTGAAAGTGCAGTTGTTAAGTTTTTTTCTCTTTGTTTTAATTCATCTATACCTTGTTGTGCTTTATTAAAAATCTCATGCCATTTTTTTTCTTCGGCACTTAATTGTTTTATTCTTCTATTTTTTAATTGTTCTAAAATTGCTTTTGTAGAAGAGTTTTGTTTACCTTTTGATACATAACCATCCCATCTCCAAATCTCCCCAGATGAACTAACTAAAATTTGACCAGGTGATAAATTATTTTGTATTTCAAAAATATCTGATTTATCTTCAATAAACCCAATGAATTCTAAGATTTTTTTTAAATTTTCTGGGCTTTTAATTATAGAAGAAAATTTTTTAATTTTGTCAGGAAATGTTGAAATTGCATCATTTTTTATGATTCTCCAATAGTTTGAATGCTCTTCATCAATAGAAGCTATAAGTTCATCAGAAAAAACAGCTGCAACAGCTTGTTCATAGCCTTCTTCAAAATCAATATAATCTATAATAGGTTTATTGTTTTTAATTTGTTTTAAATTTTTATCTTTTTCTCCTTCATCATCAATAAATAAATCTCCTTGTTGTTTTTCTAGTAATGATTTTTCATCACGGACCCTATCTAAGTTTTCTTTAGCATCACTTAATAAAAATTCTTCACGATTGATATCATTTTTTATTTGTTCAATTCTTATCTGGGTTTCTTCAACTGCTGAATTAGCTCTATAAATTTCTTTTTCTTGATTATCCAAATTTATTGTATTTCTTTGAAGTTCCGATGCAATTTTACTTTCTTTTAAACGAAGGTCTGGCAAGTCTTGTTGAATTTTTTCATACAAAACGTTTATTTTTGCAACTTCTTGAGTTTGCTGATCAACTAAATCATTTTGCTTTGCAATTTTTTCTAGTGATTCGTCTTGTTTATTTTTTTCTATTTGCCATTTCTTATAAAAAACTGAAGCCCTAGCCTTAGTTATATCTCTCTGAATATTTTTATAACGCATAGCTTGTTTTGATTGTTTTCTTAAAATTTCTAATTGCTCTTCTTGTGCTTTTAAAAGATCTTTTACACGCTCTAAATTTGTTTCAGTTGAATTTAAGCGCAGTTCTGCCTCATGACGTCTTGAGTGTAATCCTGTAATTCCAGCTGCTTCTTCTAGTAAAATTCTTCTTTGTTCAGGTTTTGCAGCAATAATTGCTCCCACTCTACCTTGACTCACCATAGATGTAGATCTTGCTCCTGTTGCTGCATCAGCAAATAATAGTTGAACATCTTTTAATCGCACCTCTTTACCATTTACTCGATATTCTGATCCTTCACCCCTCCATATACGTCGAGTTACCTCAATATCATCACTTTGATTAAATAGACTAGGAGCCTTACGTTCAAAATTATCAAGTTCAATAGTTACTTCTGATATATCCCATGCTGGTCTACCGGATGTACCATTAAAAATCACATCATCTAGTTCGCTACCCCTCATTTGTTTAGGTGATAGTTCACCCATAACGAATCTAAATGCCTCCACAAGATTTGATTTGCCACAACCATTTGGTCCAACAATACCAGTAAGCCCATTTTCAATAACTATTTCTGTAGGTTCTACAAAAGATTTAAAGCCTTTAAGTTTAAGCTTATTGAATTTAATCATTGCTTATTCTGATAATATTTTATCAATGATTTGTCTAAATTCTTTTAAAGATTTGTCCCCCTGAATAAGGTTTCCATTTATGATAAAAGAAGGGGTTGTGCTGATGTTAAACTCTTTTTGAGCATCAATAATTCCCTGTAAAATTTTATTTTCTAGCTCTGTATTGGAAATACAAGCCTCAAACTCTTCTTTTGTCATTCCCCCGCTTTGCATAATTTTATATAATTCTTCTTTAGATTTGGCATTTTCTCTTAAAACCCAACTTTTTCTCAATTTATAAAGAGCATTCATATACTCATATCTTACATCATTTGGAGTACAGCGCATTATCATACTACCCAGAAGAGCTGGGAAATTGAATGGAAAATCACGAAAAACAAACTGAACTTTACCAGTATCAATATACTCTTTTTTTATTGTATCTAATTTATTGACATGAAAATTAGCACAATGACTGCAGGACATTGATGCATATTCTATGATTGTTACTGGCGCATTTTTATCGCCAATTACGAAATCATCTGCTTTTATATCAAGTAAAGAATTTTCATTTGAATTTGCTAAATTACTTGTTAGCGCTAAAAGATAAATAAATATAAAAGTTTTAAGTAATTTGATCATTTTTCCTCTCTAGTAATGGATAATCCCAAATTAACAATAGATTCTTCTAAATCTTTGTTGTTAATTTTATCGATTTCTTTTTTTATATCTTTTGTGGATCGATTAGTTTTGTTATTTTTAGGTGATATTTTTTCTTCTTTTTTTATATCAAAATTTTGATAAATTTTAATTCCAACAATTGCTTTATAGCCAAAATAACTATTTATCTTTTCTATAATTTTATCTTTAAAATGCTCAAACTCCAAAGCTGCTGCAGGATTAACATTAACACATAAAATTTTTGAAGTTTGATCTTCGTTATTATTATAATTATTGATTTGAGTTATCTTAGTTGGTTCAGAATGATTTGAAAAAAAATTACCTACAATTTCTTTCCATTTTGAATATATTAAAAAGTCAATTTTTCCTAATTTATTTGATTGTATTTGATTAATTGTTTTTATTGATTCACCAATAGATTTTGGAATAAATGATCTTTTAGTATTTTCATTTTTTTTGTTCATTATATTGTAAATGTATATTAGTGAATTATGAAATCAATAAGATATATCAATTTATGGAAAATTTAATAATAAAAAAACTGATAGTTTGGTATAGTATAAACTCTAGAGATCTTCCATGGAGAAAACTCTATAGAAACAATCTACCCAAACCTTATAATATTTTTGTAAGTGAATTCATGTTGCAGCAAACTACTGTAGGAACTGTAAAAAAACGTTTTAAGGAATTTATTAATTTGTGGCCAAACATGAGCTCTCTTTCCAAAATATCTAATTCTAAAATTTTAAGTTTTTGGTCAGGATTGGGATACTATAGAAGAGCTACTAACTTATTGTCATCTGCAAAAGAAATTAACAAATTATATAATAATAAAATTCCTAAAAATTATGATAATTTAACTAAACTTCCAGGAATTGGAGAATATACAGCAAAAGCTATTCTTGGAATTGCTTTCAATGAACCAGTTTTACCTCTTGATACTAATATTGAGAGAATATTATCGCGACTATATGCTTTAGATGGACCTACTGTAAAAGTTAAAAAAAACCTAAGATTAAAAGCAGAATTATTTTCAGATAAAAAAAATCAATCAATACTAATACAGGCTTTTATGGATTATGGTTCTATTATTTGTACTCCAAAAAATCCAAATTGTTTAAATTGTATTATAAATAAATATTGTAAATCATATAAAAGTAATCAACAAAATTTGATCCCTTATAAATCAAGCATAAAAACAAAAAAAAGAAAAAAATTCACAAGGGCTTATATTTTTATAAATGAAAAAAATGAAATTCTCATAAGAAAACGCAATTCAAATGGTATGCTAGCATCTATGCTAGAGGTACCAAATGATAATTGGGTAGAAAATAGAAAAAATTTAGTCTTTGATTCTGTGGCTAATAAATTTAAAAAAAAAATTATACAAAAAGGTTTTGTGAATTATCCTTTTAGTCATTTTGATCTAAATATTGAGGTTTTTTATACTAAGGTTAAAAAAAATTTATTTCAAGAATATAAATGGATTAATATCCATAAAATAAATAATAGTGCCTTACCAACTGTAATGAAAAAAATAATTGAAATTGCTTTTTAAAATTAATTTTTGTGTAAAACTTTCATAAGTTATTAGTTTTTTAAATTTTTTTATTACGATAATCAGTTCTAACTTTGTCAAGTAAGGTTGATTTTGATTTATTTTTTACATGCCAAAAGTCCCAACCGTTACAACTTGGAAGACCCTGTACTTTTGCTCCTATTTGATGAATAGAGCCAGATAAGCTGTTTATTTTAAGTGTTCCATCAATACTTACTGTTGCTTTATATCGCTCTTTTTTATCTGTAAGTACTGCTCCAGGTGGAATAATTCCTTGTTCTACTAATTCACCAAAAGGTATTTTAGGCAGATCTTTTCTACTTTTGGCCATCATTACTATTTCATTTGAAAGAGGATTTGTATTTTTTAATCTTTTTTTTGCAAGTTTAATATAATCTTTATATTGCTCAAAACAAATAAAATTACGTTGTAATTTTTTTGCCACAACGGCTGTTGTTCCTGATCCTAAGAAAGGATCAAGTATTGTATCATCTACATTTGTTGAAGAAACTATAATACGATAAAGTAGTGCCTCTGGTTTTTGTGTTGGGTGTGAGCGTTTGTTATTGGCTTCCCTTAATCTTTCCTTACCTGAACAAATAGGTATATGCCAATCGCTTCTCATTTGCTTACCATCATTAAGTTCTTTTAAATTTTGATAATTAAAAGTGTATTTTGCTTTTCTCGAAGTAGTGCACCATAATAACGTTTCATGGGCATTGGTAAAACGAGTTCCTCTAAAATTAGGCATGGGATTTGTTTTTTGCCAAATAATATCATTTAAAATCCAAAAACCAATATTTTGGATAGAAGTACCGAGTCGAAGTATATTGTGATAACTGCCAATCACCCAAAGGGCACCTCCATCTTTTAAAACTCTTTTGCATTCTTTAAGCCATATTAAACAAAATTCATCATATGCTTGATAGGTATCAAACTTATCCCAATCATTCGTAACTGCATCCACTGTTGTTTGATCAGGACGATATAAAGTTTCTCTTAATTGGAGATTATATGGTGGGTCTGCAAATACGAGATCAATAGATTTATCAGGAATTTTCTTTAGTAATTCAAGACTATCTCCTTGTGTAATGGAATTTTTTTTAAACATCTAAAAAGAATCTTTAAGGAGAAACGGAATCTCGTCAACGGAGTTATCAACAGTGGGAATCTTTAGTTATGGATAAGTGACTTAATTGGTTCAAAAGTTTTTCTATGATGAATTGTTGGACCCAAAGTGTGTATATTTTCCATATGAAGCTTAGTTCCATAACCAGCATTTTTCTCCCAACCATAATGTGGGTATTTCATCGATAATTTCTTCATCAATCTATCACGGTGAACTTTTGCAATTATTGATGCAGCTGCAATGGATAATGATTTTGAGTCCCCTTTTATGATTGATTCCTCTTTATAAGATTGGTGATTTAAGGAAAAATTACCATCAATAATAAGAAAAGCATTTTTTAAATTAAACTTATCTACAACTCTTTTCATTGATAATTTTGTTGCTTCTAAAATATTAAGAGCATCAATTTCTTCTACATTCGCGATACCTAACTGATAATCAATTATCTTTT
>MDSW01004682.1_pt1 | contig 23116 bp, 23 predicted proteins | sample 811171 | NCBI WGS metagenome assembly MDSW01 (sample SAMN05326641, study PRJNA326480) | marine metagenome | isolation source: seawater | place: Atlantic Ocean: North West | collected 2012 | reverse complement strand
TTTTCAGATGGAATAATGGGACCTGATCTAATGCAAGTGATGAGAAAGCAGACAGAACGTATGGGCACTACAATAATTGATGATGTAGTAGTAAATGTAGATTTTAGACGTAGTCCATTCAAAGTTTTGACGGCTTCAGAAGAATTCGAAGCAAAAGCAATTATAGTTTGTACGGGTGCAACACCAAGAAAAATTGGTATAGATGGAGAGCAAACTTTTGCTGGAAAAGGCGTTTCATATTGTGCAACATGTGATGGTGCATTTTTTAGGGAGCAACCAATTGCAGTTGTAGGAGGCGGTGACTCCTGTATGGAAGAGGCCATATTCCTCACAAAATTTGCTTCAAAGGTACACATTATTCATAGACGCGATGAATTTAGAGCAAGTAAGATAATGCAAGAACGCGCATTAAGCAATGAGAAAATTCAGGTTCACTGGAATAGTACTGTTAAAGATATCAAAGGTGATGAAAAAGTTAAACAAATAATCTTAACAGATACAAAAACAAATGAGGAAACATCATTGGATATGGGCGGTGTTTTTGTGGCTATTGGTCATGAACCAAATACAGAATTATTCAAAAACCAACTAGAATTAGATGAGAACGGATACATTATTCTAAAAAATAACACCGAGACAAGTGTTGAAGGGATATTTAGTGCAGGAGATGTGCATGATCATAGATACAGACAAGCAGTAACTGCTGCAGGCTATGGGTGTATGGCTGCAATCGATGTTGATAAATATTTAGCTGAGAAAAAATAGAATCACTTTATCTTTTTAATGGTAAATTCTAGATCACTACCATTCTTCTTTAACTCTAAAAGTTCGTGTCCACGTTTGTGACATAATTCGGTTATATCATTTTCAGAATCAGGATCATCAGCAAGAACAGTAAGTATTTCGCCAACTTGCATTTTTGATAATTCTACAGTTGTTTGTAGTGCTGGCGATGGACAAAATAATCCTCTTACATCTATTTTTTTATTAGATTCTGAAATCTTACTCACCTAAGAAAAATCTAGTTTGTCTATATAAAAAACTAGTTTTTTTTAGCTTTGCCTATAATTCAAAATACCATTCTAGTAATAGTTGGTATATCCCGTGTCCTAAAAGAATAAGGATCCATGCCTTCAAAATTGATTTTTCGTGAAATACGCCTAACTCCAATTAATGATATTCGATAAATCAATTCCCAAAAATAACTTGTTTGTGTACTCAAATAAAATTTGTATAAGAAATTAAAGAGAAATTTTGATTTTGGATAAAACTCATTGATGTATTTATCTATATGATATTTTGAATTTTCAATTTTAAATTGAATATGCTCTAATACTTCTTTTGGTTTAACATATCCAATTTTTTCAATTGAGATTCTTTTATGTCTTAATGCGTAGACTATGTCATCAAGATTATTCTCAGAATCTATTAGATTTGTACATCTTGCTATGGTACTAGTAACATGTGAATCGCTTCCTGCTACAACATGTAGATTGTTTTCTTTTGCAAATATCTCTGCTTTTTTGTTAGAATAAACATCAATATTTGCACTGTTAAATACTTCAAAAAGATCACATTTTTTTGAATCCTCCCTTAAAGCGTCAATTAAACTGAATGGATGTGGTGCAATAGTAACTGCATCTTGATCTCTTGCGTCATCCAAAATTTCATCGAGGCTTTGCCCAGATTTAATTTCCTTATGAAGACCGTATACCAGAACATGTGCTTCTTTATCTGTGGTTACTTCTTCTGCAGGATATACACCAATTTTTGAAAATTTTGCATGATTTTCTTTATAATTAATAATCTGTTTATAACCATCAAGGGTGTTATGATTAGTCACAAACAAAACATCCAGACCAGATAAAAATGACTGTTTTAACTGAGATGAAATTGTTACGTTCGAATCAAAAGGTGATTCTATTTCACCAACATGTCCATTTGAATACATGTTATGACAATGTGTCTCAGTTTTCAGTAATGCCAATTATCATCTATAAAACTACTTACTTTATTAATTAACTACTTGAATAAATCATCTGATTCTGAACGGATTACAGTAGAAATTTTGTCATCTTTTGAAACATAATTATAATTTTTAATAATTGCCATAGGGCATCTTTTTGTTTTTTCCATAACTAATTCTGCTGCAGAGCATAATTCGTCAACAATTGCAGTTGCTGTAACATTTAGTATTTTTCCAAATGTGTCTGGTTTTCCTTCATAATTTAAAATTGGTTCTATTCCTGCAACTCCTATCGCATTATCAGTTTGGCCAAGTCTAAATGGTCTTCCAAAAGTATCTGAAATTATTATTGCAACTCTCTTTCCAGTTTTTTTTCGTATTTCCTGTTGTATTACTTTGGCAGATGAATCAGGATTTATTGGTAGTAATGTAACAAAATTCCCATCTACATTACTTTGGTCAACACCTGCGTTAGCACAAACAAAATCATGTTTTGTTTTAACTATAATTACACCGTGCTCCATTCTAACAATTTGTTTTGATTCAGTTAAAATTACTTCAACCAGCTTTGGATCTTTATCATATGCTGAGGCAATACCTATAGATAATTCTGATGGGATTACAGTCTCTAGATTAATTACACGCCCTTCTTGTTTTGAAACAATCTTTTGTGAGACTACTATGACATCATTATCTTCAATTCCACATTGATTAGAAGAGATTAACATGTCTACTATGTTATCTTCTGGTCTAACATCCTGTTTAAAATGAACTGGGAATATATGTAAACTCAATTAAAGATTATTTATTCTAACTATACTTGAAGGTTACCAGGATTAAGCAGTTTGTAATGCTAATTCAAGTTTATAGTGTTTATTAATAATTGGGATGATTTTTGTTAGGTCTTTTTCCTCTAGTGTAGTAGTTGCAAGATCCTTTACTATGTCTTGTGCCCTGAATGCAATTCCTAGTCCAGATATATCAAATAATTTAATATCATTAGCGCCATCAACAATGACAACGGTTTCTTCTTTAGACTCGTTCCACTCGGTAATTTTTATTTTTGCAGACTTTGCTTTATCAGAATCAACATTAATTTTTACATCATCTAGTAAATTATTCTTGAAAATTAATTCATTAGAAAATACAAAATCTAGCCCAAGTTCGTCTTTTAGTCTGTCAGTCATTATCGTGAAGCCTCCTGAAACTGCCATTATTTTCCATCCTGCATTTTTCAATGATTTACAGGCTTCTTTTGCACCATTCATTATTGGTAATTCATCAGCAACTTGTTGACAAACATCAAGACTTAATCCTTTAAGCAAATTCACTCTATTTTTTAGTCCTTCCTCCCAATTTATCAAACCTTGAATTCCTTTTTTGGTTATATCCCAAATTTCTTTCTCTTTGTTTACTTTCTCTGCAAGTATTGGTAAATACTCTGCATCATAAAGTACACCTTCAACATCAAAAATTGCTAACAATTGATTTCTAAATTTCGAAAAGAAGTCAATCATATAAAAGTTGAAATAGTAATTAGCGATCCAAGACCGCTAATAATAAATCAGCCCTTACTTTCTTTGAATCATGGTTGACGAGTTAGAGCATAAACATGAAGTTAAAGTTCAACAGCGTGAAGGTCGGCAAAAATTACCAGACGATGTAAAAGAGATCCTTAAAGGTTCTGGTATGATGGATGAAAAAGGAAAATTAAAACTAAAAGGAGTTAGCCCAAAAATGCTAAAGCGAATGAAACAAGAATTTGTTGAATGCCCAGTACTTGAAAAAGAGACCCATTTTATACAGTGTTTTGTATGTCCAAATTTTCAAAGTAGAGTTATGGGTAATGTTCTATGCAAGGGTGACCCCCTTTAAGATCATATACTTGATGTAATTCGTTTAATACTGTTAATGATTTTCATTTTTCGTGATATTGATAACTCAGGTTCAATGGTGACAAAAAGTGTCTTTCTTTTTGTATAAATTACAAATTGAGTGACCTTTTCACGTTCAACGTGTACATAGCGCACTTTACCTAACGACTTGTCAAATTCCTGCCTCATTTTTCTTCTATCTGCAACTTGTTTACAAAAATGCTCTTCTTGCCTTTGGGATTCTAGTGATGATTTTCCCTCTTTCATAATACCCTCGATAATATTGCCTTTGAGATCAATTATTGCTGCAAATCTCATATGACTGTCAAGATTCACAATTTTCTCTATAATTTCAACAAGTGGTTTATTTGTAACCATACCACCTGACCATAAATTTAGAATATATGTCTAATTTTTTCACGTAAAGAAATCATTAATTGTTTAGGAAGAAAACTAAATAGCTGTCAAGTCATTGGATTTTAAATGGGAAAAGAAATTGGTATCACTGTAAAAAAGTCAGAAGATTTCAGTGAATGGTATACACAATTAGTGATAAAAGCTGAACTTGCAGACTATGCTCCAGTCAAAGGTTTGATTGTCTTGAGACCAGATGGATATTCCATTTGGGAATCGTTAAAATCATCACTTGATTCTAAACTTGTAGAAACAGGACATCGTAATGGATTCTTACCTATACTTATTCCAGAATCACTACTTGGAAAAGAAAAAGATCATTTCACTGGGTTTAATCCTGAAGTATTTTGGGTTACACGCTCTGGTGATGGTGAAATTGGAGATAAACTTGCACTGCGGCCAACATCTGAAACTTTAGCGTATACAATGTATGCAAAATGGATTAGAAGTTGGAGAGATTTACCACTAAAAATTAATTTTTGGAATTCAGCACTTCGTGCAGAAATTAAAGCAACAAAACCATTTTTGAGAACATCAGAATTTTTGTGGCAAGAAGGTCATACTGCTCACGCTGACAAAGATGAGGCTGAAAAAGAAGTAACAGATATTTTAGAAATATATAAAAAAACTGTTGAAGATGAATTAGCAATTCCAGTAATCACTGGAAAAAAATCTGAGAAGGAAAAATTTGTTGGAGCAGTTTACACACTCACAATGGAATCACTAATGCCTGATGGAAAAGCACTGCAGATGGGAACAACTCATTTTCTTGGACAGAATTTTTCCAAACCATTTGAAGTCAAGTTTGCTGATACAAATAACGTTGAGAATTTTGTGTGGCAAACTTCATGGGGTGTATCTTGGAGATTGATTGGTGGAATGATAATGGTACATGGAGATGATAAAGGACTCGTATTACCACCTAGAGTGGCACCAATTCAAGTAGTGATAATCCCAATATATCATTCTGATGAAGAAAAAAATACTACATTAGAAAAATCAAGAGAAATCAAAAAAGATCTGGATGCTCGTAAATTACGTGTACGTTTAGATGACAGAGATCAATTAACACCTGGTTTCAAATTTCATGACTGGGAAATGAAAGGAGTGCCAATAAGAATTGAACTTGGTCCAAAAGATCTTGAACGAGATAAGGTGGTCTTTGTTAGAAGACATAATCAACAAAAACAAGAACATCCAATCAATGGATTAGTGGAAAAAATTGTCATGGAATTAGATAACATACACAATGATATGTTTGCAGATGCACAAAAAATTCTTGATGAAAGAACAGGAAATGTAGAAACTTATGATGAATTCAAGTCTGAATTAGAGAATGGAATGCTTATCAAGACACCAATATGTGATAACCCAGCATGTGAGGAGAAAATAAAGGAAGAAACTGGTGCTGATATCAGAGTCATCCAAGATGGATGTGAGGATGAAAGCTCGAAATGTGTTTATTGTAGCAACCAAAGCAAAATTAGACCACTATTTGCCAGAGGGTACTAAAACTAATTAATTGAATTCAATCTGTAAAATATCATGATGTTAAAAATTTCCATAAAGGATATAATAAAACAGAAAACTTTTGGAGGAATTGCTATAATTTCTGGGATAATGATTGGAATTTTATATTATTTTCTAACACTGTCTACTGCAATAGACCACTTTAATGTGGATGTTGCCATAATGCCGCAATACATTACGGCATCAATTGTTTTAACCATAATAGTAGCAATTCTTGCAGGAATCAATATTGCACTAGTAGCATACAACATTAAGATACAAAGAGCAAATAATATCAAAAAAAGTGGAACGTCGGCAATTTTAGGTGGTGCATTAACAGCATTTACTCCAGGATGCCCAGCTTGTACAACTTCTCTTTCAGCATTACTTGGTATTATTGGTGGGTTAGCCATATTCCCATTACATGGATTAGAACTAAAATTCATATCAATTGCCGCATTATCATTCTCAATCTGGTGGGCAATGAGAAATATCAATAATTCAAGTTGTTGTGTAATGAAGGAATAATTCCAAAAACCACATATATTCAGACAATTTCAATCAGGATATGACATTAGAGCAATCATCACAGAGTGTTCTCTTAGAAAAATTCAATGAGACGCGTGCGAGAACACTTGAATTGGTAAAAACTTTGGAAAAAGATGATTTTGGAGTTCAAACGGCATTTTATACAAGTCCAGCAAAATGGCATCTAGGTCATGTTAGTTGGTTAAATGAGATAGTTCTCAGTAAAGCAACAAATAACTATGAATTTTATTCGAATGAATTCTCAGAATATCTTAATTCATACTATAATCAATTTGGAAAACCATATGATAAGGCAAAGAGAGGAGTTATGTCAAGACCTACAGTGGATGAAATTTTAGAATATTTTGAAATAATAACACAAAAAGTACGTAATACAATGCAAGGGTCATTATCAGATGAAGTATCTTATCTTTTTACAATGGCAATACATCATGAATGCCAACATCAAGAATTACTAGTATATGACTTACAACATTTGTTGGCAGACCAATACAGACCTGTAAGGAAAAACCAACCACCAAAATCACTTGATATTAAAAGAAAGAGTGTGAAAATAGATGGTGGATTATATGAAATGGGATATTCGGGAAATGATTACTGCTATGACATTGAACAGCCAGAACACAAAGTCTATCTAAATGAGTATGAAATTGAAAATTTTCCAGTAACTAATGGAGACTATTTAGAATTCATGAATGATGGCGGTTATGAAGACTTTTCATTTTGGCTTTCAGATGGATGGGATGCAGTTAAGAAAAATGAATGGACTGCTCCAATGTACTGGGAAAAAAATGATGGGGGATGGTTTACTAGAGATTTTATTGGTAAAAGAAAGATTAATCATAACGAACCTGTTTGCCATGTAAGCTTCTACGAAGCATCTGCATTTTGTAAATGGGCAGGAAAACGATTGCCAACTGAAGCAGAATGGGAAAAAGCTGCACTTTGGAATAATGATAAAAAAGAGAAAACAATATTTCCATGGGGTAATGAACCGCCAAAAGATGAACATGCAAATGTTTTAGAATCTTATAATTGGAATTGTACTGAAATTGGTTCATATCCAAAAGGGGCAAGTTCATATGGTTGCCATCAGATGATTGGTGATGTTTGGGAATTTACATCATCAGAATTTGTTGGATACCCTGGATTCAAATCAAAATTTAATGAATATAATGACAAGTGGTTTACAAATCAGAAAGTTTTACGCGGTGGATCCTTTGCAACACCGGCAATATCCATTCGTGGAACGTATCGAAACTTTTTCCGTCTAGATGAAAGATGGTTAACATCTGGATTTAGATGTGCCAAGGATTTTTAGATCTTTTGGGCTAAAATTAGAGCAAAATAACGATTGGAATCACACCAAATCTCATTTATTTCAAAACCTGATTTTGTAAACTTGGATTCAAGTTCAGATATTGAAAATTTATATGAATTTTCAGTGTGAATTAATTCATCTTTTGCCAAACTTATTGTTATATTTGCGCCTGGAATTTTGATCTTTTGTGACTGCAATGATTTTAGATGCATTTCTATTCTGCTAGATAACTCATTATAGAACGCATAATGGGCAAATTTTGTCAAATCAAAATCTGCTTCTAATTCTCGATTAATTCTATTAAGAACGTTTAGATTAAATTTTGCAGTTATTCCCTTTGAATCATTGTACGCATTATGTAAAATTACTGCATCTTTTTTCAGATCAAATCCTATCAAAAGAAAATCAGAATGCTTCATCATATCATGAATTGTTTTTAAAAATTTCATACCTTCATCATGATTAAAATTTCCAAAACTGGAACCTAGAAATGAGATTAAATTTGGTTTGTCATCATAGTGTTCAATAAAATTTAGGCCGTTTTCGTATGTATCAATTAACCCAGTAATTTTAAGATCATTGTATCTATTACATAGTTCCTGCACACTGTGACTTAGAATATCAGATATGTCTATAGGAAAATATTCAACGTTTTTCTGAATATTATAAAGTGCATTTAATAACAATCTAGTTTTTATCGAAGAACCACTTCCTAACTCGACAAGTCTAATATCTGAATCAACATATGGCTTTATACCGGATTCTATATTTTTTAGAATCTCAATTTCAGAATCATATGGATAATACTCTGGTAATGAGCATATTTCATCAAATAGGTTTGAGCCATTTTCGTCATAAAAGAATTTTGGACTGATGTATTTTGGTGTACTATTTAGTGACGTTTGAAGTTCAGCAGCAAATGTTTTTTGATTTTGTAACGAACTCGATTTGAAATATTTTAGATTCTTGTTAATTACAATTTGCTCGTATGTGATCTGCCCTTGAAGCGTTTTTGAATTCATATCTGAAAATCAAATTTTCTCATGCATAAATTTCTTATTATATTCCTAGTCAGAAACATGATTATTTCATATATCACTTATATCCAGACACTATATTGAATGAGATTCTAAGAATCGAGGGGTTAAGTAAGACTTTCACTAAAAAAGGATTTTTTCATTCAGGAACAGATTCAGTTCTAGCTGTGAATAATGTCAGTTTTTCCCTTATAGAAGGTGAAGTTTTAGCTCTTGTCGGTCAATCAGGTTCTGGAAAATCAACTATCGCAAAACTAATTCTAAGGTCTATTGAGCCTGATTCTGGTAAAATATTCTTCAAACAAAAAGAAATCTCAAACGATTTCGAACACCTCAAAAAATTTAGAAGTAAATGTCAAATGATTCATCAAGATCCTTATGATTCGATAAATCCAAGAATGAAAATTTTTGATATAGTTAGTGAGCCATTAGAAATTCATAATAAAGTAAGCAGTGAGGAAAAATATAGAATTATTCTAGAAACTTTAAAACTTGTCAAATTAGAACCTGCTGAAGAAATCATAGAAAAATTTCCACATATGCTTTCTGGAGGGCAACGCCAAAGAGTAGCTATAGCAAGGGCATTAGTTACAAGACCACAAGTAATTATTGCAGATGAACCAGTATCAATGTTAGATGTTTCTGTGCGTGGGGAAATTTTAGAATTAATGAGTGAGATTCAAAAAAAGAACAATATTTCATTTATTTACATTACACATGATCTTGCAACTGCAAAATATTTTGCAGATAAAATAATTGTTTTATTCTCCGGTAAGATTATGGAGTCTGGCATTATTGATAATGTGCTTCGCAATCCTAAGCATAAATATACACAAGCATTAATTGATGCCATACCAAATCCTGATGCAGAAAATCTATACAAAGAAAAAAAAATTAATTGGAAGACAGATACTTAATTGGTAATGGTAGATTCCTCTTCTAGATTCAACATTTGTTTATCTTTGTATTTCACCACATGTGAAACACCATTTTTTGGAAATACGCCGTAGATCAATCTAGCCTTTTCAACAACAGAGTCCTTTAATGAGACCATAAGAAATTGGCTTCCAATGGAACGTTCTTTTATGATCTTTGATAGTTTTGATGCGTTCGGTGCATCAAGATGTGCGTCAACTTCATCAAATAGATAAAATGGTGATGGGTTTAGTTTTTGTAAGGCAAGAACAAAAACAATAGCAGCAAGTGTTTTTTCACCACCACTGATTGATGTTGATTCACGCTTAGGTTTATTTGGGAATTGTATAATATAATTAAGACCTGAGGCAAATATGTCATCCTCGTTTTCTAATTCTAGCCATGCATTTCCACCAGTCATTTTAGAAAATGCATCACGAATTTCCTTATCAACTGTGTCAAATGCATTCAAAAATGTCTGTCGTTTTTCTTTTTCAACTGATTCTATAAAGGAGACAATCTTGTTTCTCTCTTGTTCTAGTATATTCTTATTTGATGAGGCTGTTCTATAGCCGAATGAAATCTCAGAAAATTGTGATGGTGCACCTGCATTTAGGGATGATTTAATTTTATTCTGTTCATGCTCAAGAGATGAAATTAATGAAGTAACATCAAATACTTCAATAGTTTCATCAAAACCAAATGTGGATAGCATTGCCTTAATTTTTGATTCTTTTTCTATAACATCAGATAAATCACGATTCAAACTGTCAGATTTTCTTTCGCGTACTCCTATCTCACGTGTTAGATCACGCTCTTGATTATGTAATTTCTCGATACCATCATCAAACTCTTTCATTTTTTCAACGGAAGTACCAGAAGTTGATATAAGATCCTGTTCTTCCTGTCTTAATTTTATTAATTCTTCTTCTGCTTGAGATCTTTCTTTCTCTTTCTTTCTGATATCCACTTCAAGATGATACTTTTCATCTTTAATGGAAGTATACTCCTGTTGCGAAGTCCTATGTATGCTTCGGTTCTTTGTTATAGATGCCATTAGTGTTGCAAGTTCAGTTTCTTCTTCTTTTAATTCTGTATGGTTTGTATTTTGTTTTTTTATTGATTCAGAAAATTGTTCATTAAGTGATTTCAATTGATTCGCAATACTATCCATCTGTGGCTCTGCATAATTTTCTCTTACTAACCTAATTTGTGATTCAAGTGATTCTAAATGTGAGCGCTGTTTAATCGATTCAGTGGAAAGACGCTCTTTCTTTTTTTCTAATTGTTTATTTCTAGATACGAATTGATCTAAATTTTTTGTTATTGAACTAATTTTATGCTTTAAATCTGAATAACTGTTGTGTGTAACGACTAAACCTTGTTCAGATAAATTAATCCTATTCTCATGAGTTTTTATCGAATCTTGATATTTTTTAACAAGGTTTTTCTTCTTTTGTACAGTTTTTCGTAAGACGGAAATCATACTCTGAAGCCCTTCAACTGAATCACTCATATTGATGATTTTGGTTAATTTTGAGATTTTCGAATTAATATCTATCACAACTGCTGATGCTTTAGCCTCATAGAATTCACCTTCCAATGTTATAGTCTTGTAACCTAATTTTGATATTTTAATGGCTGCGTTTCGTGAATCGACAAGTAAAATATTTCCAAAAAGAAATGTTTTGAGCGGATTGAATTTAGTATCACATGAAACATAATCAGATAGCACCCCAATTACTGCAGAATCATCAGGAGGATTTAGTCTGACGTCAGGAATTGCTTCTAACGGAATAATCTTTAGTTTTGGCAATTTTTTCTCTCTTACAGATTCTGCAAGGGAAATTAAAGCCTCAAAGTTCTTTACTACAACTGCCTTTATCCAGTCAGAACTTACAGCCAATACAGCACGTTCATATTTTTTATTCCATGATAAAATCTCATAAACTAAACCTTGAATTCCCAGGTTCTCTGCATCATGTTTTAGTTTTGAAATTGAATAATCTTCATGCATTATTCCTTTAACAAATTTAATTTTAGTTTCATATTTGTTAGCACCCTTAGATGATGCATCAATAAGTGATGACAATTCAGATATTTCATTTTCTAATCTATGTTTCTTTTCTTCATGAATTTTTATCCGTTGTTTAACTTCATCAATAGTTTGTTTATGATTAATTATCGCACGTTCTAATTTTATTTTTTGTTTTTGAAGATAATTTTGGTTAGAAGTTATACCTTGGTGTTTACTAGTATTTGCTGTAAGTTTTTCATCTATATCAGTGATTTCAGAATCAAGTTTACCTACTAACAACTTTACATGAGTTATTTTATTTGTAAGGTTAGAGATTTTATTATCAACTTCGCGCTTTTGACCAGAAATACTTGATTGCTTCTTTAGAATTTCTGATCGTCTTGATGTAATTGTTTCTGAAATGTCATCAATTTCCTTTTTCTTTTCACGTAATGAATTAATGAGTTTCTTTTTATTCCCAATTTGTAATTCTAATGAACTACGTTCACCATCTAATGTGGTTAGTAATGGTGTTAGTTCTGGTATTCTAGAATTAATTTGTGTTAATCGTTTATTGTTTGTTATAATACTACTTTCTGCAGCATCAAAAGATTGTTTCACTCCACTTAATGCAGTATCAATCTTGGATTTTGATTGATTATAGGAATTTGTTTCATCCAAGAATTGGTTTTTCTGTTTCTGTAGCTCAGAGTGCTGTTTTCTCAGTATATTACGCTCATCTTCAAAGCGTTTTTTTTCAGAATTTAGCGCATTTTGTGTTCTTTCTTTAGATGTTTTTTCAGTTAGGAGCACTTTCAAATTGCTAGCGGCAGAGATCGCTCTAAAGCGATTAAGCTCCCTATCAATAAGATCGTACCGAAGTTTGTGGTTTCTCTCTATCTCCAGATCATCAATTCGTTTCTTAACTTCACCCATTTTTGCAAGCGATATGGCAAGTCTTTGATCGGCTTCAGATAGCTGTTTTTCTGCCTCCTTTTTCTTTTCATCAAACGCTGATAATCCTATTAGATCTTCAATTGTTTCTCTCTTCTCCTCTGAAGTAAATTCTGAAATTCTTGTTACAGTTCCTTGCTGAACTGCATTCATTTGATTTAGACCTGCATTAGCAAGTTCCATTAATTCAAGAATTTTCTGGCGTTGGACTTTGGTCTTGTCTAAAAAATATATGTTATCACCTTTATCGTTCATTTCTCGTGTAATTGTTACAAGATCAGAATCAACTGGAATCTTTCTATCCGAATTATCAAATTGTACACTTGAACGTGCCATTTTGGGTCCTCTTCTGGTGCTTCCTTCAATATCATGAATTAGTGCACGAAGGTTTGGTGCACGCATTACCTTTGGTCTGTTTTCACCCAGTGCAAAAATTATTGCGTCTAAAATATTACTTTTGCCTGAACCGTTTGGTCCAGAAATTGATACTAAACCTGGCTCAAAATCAACAATTGTGTTCTTGAACCCAAATGATTTGAAACCAAAAATTTCTACCTTTTTAATATGAACCAATAAAAAATAACATTCTTACGCTTCCATAATTAGTGCTAACAAGTTTAGTTGACTTGACTAACAAACTTTGTAATGTTGCAGAATTTTACTAGGTTAATCTTCACTAACAAATTTCTCAAGTTCAGTTTTAGCTACTGGATCAGTCATCTGTTCTATTGGATGTTTCATAAGATATGCGCTGGCTGGTATTATTGGCCCGCCCATGCCTCTATCCAAGGCGATCTTTGCAAGCCTAATAGCATCAATTACTATTCCTGCAGAATTTGCTTTGTCATCAACTTCAAGCCTTACCTCCATATTATATGGAATATTTGCCCATTGCCTACCCTCAATTCTCATAAACATAAGTTTGGTATTTCCCAAGAAAGGAATGAAATCTGATGGTCCTACATAGATTTGTTCGTCATCTAATCTGTCTGTAAGCTGACTTTGCACACTCTCAGTTTTAGAGATTCTTTTGCTCACTAGCCTCTCTTGTTCTTTCATATTCAGAAAGTCTGTATTTCCACCTACGTTGATTTGGTATGTCTTTTCTATCTTTGTACCTCTTTCATCACAAAGTCTTGCAAGTGTTCTGTGTACAATTGTAGCACCAACTTGACCCTTGATGTCATCCCCAATTATTGGAATGTTTTTATCCTTGAATTTTTGTGCCCATTCTTTATCAGATGCTATGAATGCAGGCATACAATTAACAAATGCAGTATTTGTTTCAAGGCATATATTTGCCCAAAACTGAGTTGCCTTTTCAGAACCAACAGGTAGATATGACACTATTATCTCAGTTCCTGTCTCCTTGATGACTTTCTTAATCTCCTCTTGTATTTCTGATTCAGATTTATTACTTTGAATTGGTTTTACTTTATTCTCAACCCAGATTCCAACACCATCCAAAGCAGGGCTCTCATACACCTTACCACTAGTTTTTGGCATTTCTTCTTTTGGAATCCAATCTACCATGTTAGGTGACTCATAGATTGCTTCATTTACTGGCTTTCCAACTTTATTTTCTCCAACATCGAAACCTGCAACAAAGTCAATATCATGTATTGAGTAATCACGAAGCTTATCGTGTATAATTCCAATTACTTGCTGTGATGGATTTTTCTTATAGTATTCAATTCCCTGAATAAGACCAGAAAAACAGTTGCCTAAACCCACTAATGCAACTTTGATCTTTTCAACCATGTTCAAATTGGTGTTTTATTTGTGGTTTAAAGTTTTCTTAATGAAATTTAAAAAATTATAACTACCCTTGATAATACTATAGCATGAGTACAGATATTGATGTTAAAGAAATTGTTCCAATAAACATAGAAGGTGGAATTGTAATTAATGGATTTCCGTCAACAGGGCTAACTAGTGCAGTTGCAACAGAATCTCTAATCAATACAACACAATTTGAATTAGGTGCAATAATTGACTCAGATCGATTTCCACCAATCAGTATAATTAAAAATGGCATACCAAACTATCCAACAAGGATTTTCATTAATAATGAACTAAAGGTTGCAGTTTTTTCTTCGTACCTGACACTTGATGTCTCTTTACACAAGCCTGCGGCCAGACTAATGCTAAACTGGACAAAAGAGAAAAAATGTTCTATGATAATTAGCAGTATAACTGTTAAAGGTGATTTAAGTAATGAAATTGTCGGTGTAGCGTCAACAGGTAATGCAAGAGGAAAATTAGTCACCGCTGGAATTCCAGTTGTAGAGAATGCAACAATACCTGGCATCCCAGGTGTTTTACTGAATGAGGGAATGTTAAAGGGTCAAGATGTAATCGTCTTACTGGTTAGTTCTAGCAAAGATATCCCAGATTTTACTGCGACTTCCAATTTATGTAATGTTCTAACTAAGCTTGTACCAGGTGTATCTTGCAACCTTACAAAATTAGAAAAAGAATCAAAAATTATTGAACAGCAAATTCAGCAAGCAACAGATGATGCTAAGGATCTTGGCGATAACATCTACCGATAAATTTTTTCATTATACTCGATAGTGAAAATAATGCAAGAGGTAATTGGTTTTGCAATAATGGTTGTGGCAATTTCTGCATCAGGTGTAATGTCACCGGGCCCATTATTTTCTGCCAATATAATATATGGTCTTAAAGAAGGAAAAATTGCCGGATTAAAAATTGCAGTAGGGCATACAATTGTTGAATTTCCGCTAATAATTTTACTTGGTACTGGGATTATCACATCAAATATTTTTCCAGAGTTTAGAGTTTTGATTGCAGTGATTGGTGCACTGGGATTATTTGCTTTTGCTGGTTTGCAGATTAAAAGTATATTTCAAAAAAACTTCCAGAAAAATATCAAGCCTAGTAGAGGACCAATACTAGCTGGGATTTTTCTTAGTGCCTTGAATCCATTTTTTATTATATGGTGGTTAACTGTTGGCTTAAAATTAATTACAGAATCAATAGAATTATGGGGATTCTTAGGAATAATCATATTGTTTTTGTTCCATATTTGGATGGATTACGTATGGCTGTATATAGTAGCATTTTTTGCATCAAAATCTAGAAACTTTTTATCAAATAGGAATTACAAAATTTTAGTCATCTCGCTGGCAATAGTTTTAATTTATTTTGGACTCAGGTTTCTTACAGAAATTTAGACATTTGTATTAACTATGTCAATTTCAAGCAGGGATACATTACGCCTTTTGCCGTCTTGTGATACTAGTGACTCAGATGCAATTCTAACATCGTTAATTTTGTAACCAACAGAGTTCATTCTCTTCATGATAAATTGTGAAATATCTACTGCTTGTGTTATTCGCTTGCCTCTAGCTTTTATTGTGACTAATGGAGTGGCAGATAACTGGGTTAATGTTGAGTTAACATAGGTCATTATGGTTTTTCCTCCAACAAAAATCACATTCCTAACTTTTTCATCTGATTCTTCCGTTGGTTGTTTTACACTTTTTGAATCGGAATTAGAATCCTCTACCTTAACTGATTCTTCTTTTGTAATTTCTCCAGTTTGCGATTCTGCAACTGCGGCTGCTTCTGCTAGTATTTTTTCTGATTCTGAATTTGTAGATTCTTCAGGGACAGAAGTAACTTGTTCCTCAGGTTCATTGTTGGTATTTTTTGCATCATTTTCTAATTCAGATAATATGTCAACTGCATCACTGTTAGGCTCATCACTCATTTCTCTGATCTTATTTAACGTCACGTGGTTTATTTAGATTTTAGGTCTGTGTTTTCAATATATTCCTCTAAAATTGAATCAATGTTTTGGCTACTTCCAGATTTTATCGCTTGAACCAAATCTGTCTCTTCAATTTCATAGCAATTAAGAAAATCTTGGTGATCCTTGTAAACTAGTATAACTTTATCTTTGTAAATACAATGATAAAGTTTTTCTTTTTCCATGAGTTCAGGTTTTACATTAACTCCCTCATCATTTGCAATAATTGGTTCAGTCATAGTCTTTAGAAACATGAATAATATTTAGAGTATTCACTAGACAAATTGTAATATGTCTTAAGGAAATATTGCTAGTATGGAAAATAGAGTAATTTTTCATATTGATTTTGATTATTTCTATGCTCAATGTGAAGAAATACGTAATCCTGAATTAAAAACAAAACCTGTTGCAGTTTGTATTTTTTCAGATAGGGGTGAAGATAGTGGTGCTATAGCCACAGCAAATTACAAGGCAAGGGAATACAAAGTAAAATCAGGCATACCAATAAAATTTGCAAAAAGTAGATTGCATGATAGGCATGATGCAGTGTTTCTTCCCGCAGATTTTGATTATTATGATAAGATTTCATCAGATGCAATGGATATTATTAAAAAATTTGCTGATGTCTTTGAATATGTTGGAAGAGATGAAGCGTTTCTTGATGTGACAGTTAAATCAAACCAGAATTTTCAAAATGCAAGTCACATAGCACAGCAGTTGAAGAATGAAATTAGACAGAAATTAAAAATGACATGTTCAATTGGAATTTCTCCAAATAAACTATTATCAAAAATTGCATCTGATTTTATGAAACCTGATGGTTTGACAATTGTCAATCCTAATCAAATCTCAGAATTTCTATCTAATTTGGAAATTAGGCGTATACCTGGAATAGGGAAAAAAACAGAAGCGGTTTTGGCAGAGATAAATTGTAAAAAAATAGAAGATTTGCTTCGTCTAGATTTTTTTGAAATAAATAATAAATTTGGTAGAAAAATTGGTACGTATATTTACAATGCTGCAAGAGGGGTTGATCTAGAACCAGTAAAAGAAAGACAACCATCTATACAATTCAGTAAAATAACAACATTAAAAGAAAATTCAAAGAATTATGATTTTTTACATCAAAATTTGCTACGACTGTGTAAACAAGTTCATGCACTAGCATTAGATAATAATAAAATGTTTAGATCAGTAGGAATTCAATTTGTCAATGAGGATTTAACTATGAAAACAAAATCAAGAATGTTACGAAATCCAACTTCAAATCTTGAAGAATTGGAGAAAACTACAGACCAATTACTTGGCGAGGCTCTTGATGAACAGCAATTATTAGTACGTCGAATTGGCGTACGGATTTCAGAATTATCGGATTTGGAAGGTCAGAGTAGTATAACAAACTATTTTTGAGACATTTGATTGGACTCTATTTTTTTTAGTCGCCTAGTTTCAATTGCTGTAACTACTAACAAGAATATGAAAAGCCATGGCAAGAACATTATTTCTCCTGCAACAGAGTGAAATTCTTCCCATGCTTCAGGATCTGTTGTTACCTTAAGTGCGTAAACCGATAGTGAGAAAATTCTAATCATATTAACAAAAATTGTTCCTGCAATACCAATCACAAAATACATAATCTTGCGCTTTCTGATTATGTTCATCTTTATGAGAAATGCCATCATTACAAGTGAATAGATAATTATGCTATGCACGCCAGCTGAAGGCCAAAATACTTGCAATGCGAAAGGTCCAAAATCACCATTTAGAAACATCAGGTTGTCACGTGCAGTAGCAATACCCAAATCTAGTGCAGTTATCACCCATACGTTTGCCTGAACTAAGTAAGGTACAATATACTGTAATGGACCTAATGTATCGTATGGAAAGAAGGAGTCTAAAGCGAGTATTATTGCACTGCCTGAAAGAAATATTGGTCCCGCAGGTGCTATTCTAAACCATTTTCGTCCAAACAGTATTGCTAGTGACGCAGTGACAAATGTTGCCATTACAGCAAAATCAAATAGCCAACCCCATGAATACTCTAAAACTCCAAAAACATCCACTAAACTCATAATGTAATCATGAATGCCGTGTGGCAGAAGTGCAAAATATGATATTGTAATAGCAATTAAAGGAATGCAAAGATAAAATCGATTTTTTGGTATCACATACTTAATTCCAACTAATTCGGCAACAATGAATGCCATTGCAAATAAGAAACCACCACGTCCTTGATTCCAGCTTAGACTAAATGAATCAGAATATGCTACAACTGTGAACATAGTTGGAAGAATTACTATTATTATTCCAAGTAAAATATTCTTGTTTTGCATTGATAAATTTGGGTAACCGACAATAAATACTATATTTAAAAAAAATCTGAGATTGTTTTTTGCTGAATTAGTTTAAGCATTTTACCTTCACTAATCCATTCATTTTTGCCTATAGTCATTTTTCTTGTTGCCAATTCTATTGCATTATCCATGTTTTCAGCAAGTATAGCTTGATGTTTCATAGCTTCTCTAACTCCTTCTCTGACTTGCCATACACCTACAGGTATGGCATATTCTGGTTGAATTTCTCTTAATACAAGAATTCCTGCTTGCTTCTGTTTTTTAAAGAGATATTCTGCAACTGCAAGTTTTGCAGCAAAGTATGCACCAGCAATTTCTGGTGGATGTGAAATCCCTTTTGCATCCTCATAATCGTTTCCAAAACCAATAGATTTACCATCATGCCATGCTTCTTGCATTTCAAATAACCATCTATGTGGAAAGAGAATTACAGAAAATAAATTTCCAAGATGTGAAAATGAAAACACATTAAATGAATCAATAATATCAAAATCTAAAATTTGCGTCATTAATGATTTTGAGATAATATCATCAGTTGCGGTAATGCTCCATTTAGTTGGAACAAGCTTTCTATCTATGCCTAGCATGCCAATGCTTAAACATTTCTGGATTCTAGATACATCAATTCCACTATTAAATAATTTTATAATTGCATCATCAGCTTTTAAATCATGATCGTAGTACATTTTTTCAATAGAACGATTTGCATGTGTGGATGAAAATTTTGCATTTTTAATTTCTCCAAGAGGTCCAAATGGTGCAGATTGTTGATCAACTGATGTTACTGGAAATGTTGGTTTAACAAATTCAATCTCAGTATCTGCTGGACTAGATGACATTGTCATATCCTGTAAATTTTCAATGTAACGTCCATCACATTGTGTAGATGGTATTTTTTTTATTCCTCTAATTAGATTAAGTCGAAAATTTACAATGTCTTCTAGACTTTTACCTATCCATTTTTCAGGAGTGTCTAAAATGCTAGTTTCTCCGTGAACAGGTGGTAACATTGGACCAACAGAAACTTTAGGATAACCATATGTACCAACAAAAACAGATGGTGGACTTGAACCTTGAATTTCTTTTGATGAAAAAAGATTTCCATATTTTCTAAGGTACTGATGCCAATTACTCTCAATACCTTGCCTTATCTCATTTCCGCTAGGCATAAAAAATTAGATGTCCAATAAATAATAAATAATTCATAACAAATAGTTTGACAGTTAGTTAGTAAAATATCTCCTTTAATTTCTCACAGATTACTGGTTTCATGTTTTTTTGTATTGCAAAATTGACATCATCACGACTGTCAATATCAAGCATGATTCTTTGAATCAGTGCTAATGAATAGTGACTAGTCTTGATTACAGCAGAGTCAAACTGAGATCTGTAACTACCTTCATCATACCTTGTAGTCATTATATCACTAGGGGTTCTAATCAATGCATTAGTACCATCAAAATGTCTGGATGGGACTAAAATAACAGAATTCTCAGGTATACAAAAATTGAAAAGCGTATCAATATCATGTGTTGTCATGAATGGTATATCTTGAGGGAATATCACTGAACGAGTAAAACTGTTAGTAGATATCCACGAGTCTGCCAACATAACCGCATTATTTACACCAGATTCTGTTTCATCAAAAATTTCTACACAATCAAATTTTTTACCAATCTGAAACGCTTCATCCTCTTTTGAGACAAGAAGAATTTTATCTATATGTGATGATTGTGAAATAGTTTCTAAAACTTCCTCAAGTAACACTTGACAAAGAATTTTAGTATTTTCAGTAGAAAGTTGTAACCTAGTCTTTGCTTTAGAAAATAACTTTATTGGGATAATAGCACAAGTTTTCAAACTAAACTTTAACTTGTTTTAAAATGAATGATGCTAATGCTTCTTCAGAAACCTTGTTTTGCATTTTTAATTTAGTATCATAAACTTTTAGATCCATAGCTTCTATCTGTTTGATTTGTGCCTTATCTTTTGAATCAATAACTAATTTGGAACAAACATCAGCATACATCTGTGCGAGACCAAAAACAGATACTTGTATTCCAGCAGCTTCCATATATTTTCCCGCAGGTCCACTAAATGATTTATTGCCTATGATTGGGCTCACGGCGATTACCTTTTTTCTATTTTTTGATAATTCTTTCCTTACACCTTTAATTCCAAGCATTGGTCCAATGCTAGTCAATGGATTACCAGGTGCAATAATTACAAGTTCCGAATCTTGAATTGCATTTATGGCTGCTGGGTTTGGTCTTGATTTATCTGCACCGATATACTGAATTCCTTCAATTGGACCCTTACCGCGATGCTTCACCCAATATTCTTGAAGATGAAGATCTTCATCATTTGATGTTATTCTGGTTTCAACAGAATTATCAGTTATAGGAATCACTTTACTTTCTATTGCGAACTTTTCACACATCCAAGTTGTTATGTCAGAAAGATTCTTTCCATTTTTTAACATATTAGTTCGAATCAAGTGTGTAGCAGCATCCCTATCTCCAACTCTAAACCAAGTTTCTTCACCAAAAACTTCCATTTGTCTAAGAAAATTATTTGTGTCTTTTTTTACACCCCAACCACGGGATTCATCTAAAATTCCAGCCAAACCATAAATGATTGTGTCGATGTCAGGGCATACATACATACCATAAAGCCAATAATTATCTCCAACATTGCTAATCACCGTAATGTCACTTCTTTGGGATGCTAAACCACGTACAAGTTTTACAGAACCCGTTCCACCAGCTAAAACTGTAATCACAATAAATCACTAAACCAATTATGCAAAAACGTCACTTAATATTACTTTTTCAACTTGAAGATGGAAATCTACGCATGTAATTCAAAGAATTAATATACTCTAATCATAAACCGTTTGCGTGTCTCGTGGTACAATTCTTGCATCATCATTTCTTATCGCTATGATGTTAACATTAACAGTTGTTCCTGCATATGCAGCTCAAATGGAATTTAGGATGATTCCAGAGAGTGAAACAGCTGAAGTTACAATGAAATTTCAAAGAACTATCTTTCTAGAATACGAGGAAGGTGGAAAACTTGCAGATGAACTTAGAGGCATGAAAACATCTAAAGTTTTTTCTGCAAATTCTGAAGAAATTAGAGACAGAATTAATTATTATCTAAAAAATGAGGCAGACAGTGATGCAGTTGTAACTAATGTGCAATTAGACTATGATGCACAGTTAACTGGTCGTGGATTAAACACATCAATTGACTATAAAATTGTACTTTCACTTGAAATTCAGGGTCATATGATTCGACCAATGGCTGAAAATAGTCCTGGTCTAATTGATATGGACTGGAGAGGATTCTTAGTAGATGGACCTGTTGATGTTAACGTAAGAGGTGTGGATAATGAAATTAACATTCCAATTTCATATATTGCTCAAGCATCACCATCATTGTATTCTGCAGTTAAAGGCTCAGAAGCAGAACAAATTCTAAATTATCCGTTAATGAATGCCACTGGAATCAAAGCACAGCCACTTGGTAACTGGCACTTTTTGTTTGACCCAACAGGAATTAATGCAGATGCTGCAACTTATGGAATGTCAGAGGAACTTGCAGGTAGAGTTTGGTCATCATATACTATGGGTGAAAGTAGTATTAGAGAAGGAATTCAAATAGAAAAAGTACATGAAGCTACATTTACAGCCGATAAAACTTACACAATACGAGCAATTGAATCTGCAGATTCTGCAAATGTTCACATTGGTGGATTTGCATCAGTTGATGTTTTACAAGACAGTGAAGTGTTTGGTGTAAGTAAAGTGCCACCAGAAGGATTTGCAACAACTGCAACAGGAGAATTCCCAGTTATGATTATTTATGGTATGGCTGGAATGGCTGGAGTAGTTGGAATTGGAGTTTTCATTATTAGTGAAAAGAAAAGAAAGAAGGATGAAGGACAAGGTCAATCAGGTATTGATCCAGGTAGACTAAGAGCTGCTTCAACAAGTACTGGCGCTGGCGGTTACAAAACTAACAGAGGTGAATCATATCTTGACGATGAAACTTATGAACAAACAAGAAGTGTTTATGATCAACCGCAAGTTGAAGAAAAGAAAGATGAACAACCAACAAGCAACAAAGGTTCCATGCCAAAAGGTTGGAAACCTGAATAGTGTGTGCTGGCCGTAACCCTCTTTCTGTTTTATACGATATTTCGCTTTGCAGCCTACCTGAACCAGGTGTAGAATCCTATAGCTCTGTTTGGCCTTGCTCCTTGTGGGACAGATTTTTCATTCCATTATTGGAAACCTCAGATTTTGTCATCACTGTACACTCCAATTTGGATTTTTTCTGCTCTGTTGCCAGCCATCTCTGACTATCCATCACCAGATCACAAATTCTACACGGAGAGAGGAGTTTCCTCTGCCTTAGCAG
>MDSW01141999.1_pt1 | contig 23118 bp, 22 predicted proteins | sample 811171 | NCBI WGS metagenome assembly MDSW01 (sample SAMN05326641, study PRJNA326480) | marine metagenome | isolation source: seawater | place: Atlantic Ocean: North West | collected 2012 | reverse complement strand
TCTTTTGATAAAAAAAAGGATATATTTATAAAAAAAGAGTTAAAGAAGTTTAATTTAGACCTATCTATAGATAATAGCTATACCGAAATTGGTTTAACTGGAAAGATAAATTATTATTTCAAAAATAAAAAAAAAATTGATTCATTATTTAAAAAATTTTGTAATTATTTTAAAAAAAAATACTTAATATCGTGGCCCAGAAGAATAGATAGAGAAATATCTTTATTGAAGAAAATATTATAATGAAAATTTTACATATAATAAATGATTTAGGATCTGGCGGCACTGAAAGAAATTTAATTAATTATGTCAAAAATGATAAGCAAAATCAGCATATAATTTGCTGTTCATCAAATAATAGATTTTACAAAACAAAAGATCTTAAAATTTTTTACACTGCGCAAAAATTTAATTATTTAAATTTTTTTAATTATTTTTTTTTTATTAAAAAAATTATTGAAAAAGAAAAACCTAAAATATTAAGTTTTTGGATGTATCGCACATGTTTAATGTCAGTTTTGATTAAATTATTTTTTAGAATAAAAATTGTTTGGAATATAAGAAATGGAGGAGATTTAAATTACTTTAAATTTTTTAATAAGATTGAATATTATCTAATTTGTTTATTCTCTCACATCGTTCCTGACTCAACAATATTTAATTCATATTCATCTCTTAAAAATCATAACAATAATGGATATTCAAAAAAGAAAACCCATGTTGTTCAAAATGGTTATTTACTTAAAAAAAAATCAAATAAAATTTCAAAATCAAATACTTTTAGAATATGTATGATTGCAAGATTTAATTATTTCAAAAATCACCAATTATTAATTAAAAGTTTATCGTCAATTAGAAAAAAAATTAAATATAAATTATTTTTAATTGGAAAAAACATAGATAATAAAAATAAAAATATAAAAGAGTTGATTAACAGATATCAACTTAGAAATCATATTAAGCTATGTGGAGAAATAAGAGATATAACTAGATTGTTGAAAACAATTGATCTTCACATCTTAGTTTCAAACAATGAATCATTTCCTAATGTTGTTGCTGAGGCAGCTTATTACTCCAAAATATCTATAAGTTCTGATGTGGGTGATGTAAGGTTTATTTTAGATAAACATTTTATATTTAAAAATAATGTTAACAGTATAAAAAAAAAAATTAATTATTTTTATGAGTTAAGAGAAAAAAATTTTATTAAGTTCAGTCAATTAGCTAGTAATCAATCTAGGAAAATTAATAAAAGATACAATTTATCAAACATGATAAATAAATTTAACAAAATATACCGTGAAACATAAAAAAAAAATTATAATAATTCTTCCCTCTATTAATATTGGAGGAACAGAGAAAGTTCTCTTACAGTATGCTGATACTTTAGTAAAGTTTGGATATGAAGTTCAGCTTGTTGTAATTAAAAAAATAAAAAATGAATATTTTACTGTTCCAAAAAAAATTAAGATTTTTAAATTAAATTTAAGTAAAAATATTTTTGCAGTTTTTAAAATTAGTAACATTATTAAGAAAATTAAACCTAGTCACATTATAGTTTCATCATTAACTCTAAATTTTTATCTTGCAATTATTAAAATTTTTTCAGGAAATAAATTTAATCTTATAATTAGAGAACCTAATAGCCCAATTGAGCAATTTAAGTATGAAAAAAAGATAATTAGTTTTATAATAAGATTTTTTTATAACTTTGCTGACAAAATAATTTCGCCCTCAAGTTATATAGAATTAACTCTTAGAAAAAAATTTTATATAAACAAAAACAAGATAATCAAAATAATTAATCCATGTTTAAATTCATTTGAAAAATTTAGAAAACAAAAAAAAACAAAAAAAGAAATCTTAGCTTTAAAGCCCTATCTTTTATCAATTGGTAATCTTACCAATCAAAAAAACTTTATTTTTTTGATAAAAGCTTTTTCATATTTTATTAAAATAAAAAAAAATTATAATCTTATAATTATAGGTGAGGGTAGAGATAAGAAAAAATTAAAAAAATTAATTATATATCTTAAACTTAAAAATAAAGTTCATTTTCTTGGTAAAAATAAATCTATAAATTTTTTTTTAAAAAATTGTAAATATTATTGCTGCACTTCTTTGTATGAAGGCATGCCCAATAGCATTATTGAAGCTTTAAATAAAAATAAACCTGTTATCTCGACCTCATTTGACTCTGGATTAGATGACCTTAAAAAACTTGGATTTAAGATAAAAGTTAGTAATGGAAATTATATTAAATATGCAAAAGATATTTTAGCATTAAAACACAATAAACAACAAAATAAATTTATTATTTCAAAATTAAATAATAATTATCAAAAAAATATATTAAATTTAATAAATGATTGATTTTAAAAATAAAAAAATAATATTTAATTTGTTATTTTTTATTTTTATTTTTTCCTATTTCGAAATTATTGGAAGTGTTTTTCAAGTTTTTGAAATTTCAACATTCACATTAATGTTTTTTTCAATTGATTATAAATTTTTAATTTTTGCTTTGTTAATTATTTTAATAATATCCTTTGATAAAGATTTATTTAATTTTTTTAAAAAAAACATCAAAATTATTTTAAATCAATCTCAACTTGAAATATTAATTATTTTTATAACATCAGTCTGGTTTATAATTGATTTTTACCATTATTTTATTTTTGGAAAAATTGATCTTAAACATGAAATACAATTAGTGACTATTATTTTTATGTATAAATTTTTCAAATTTATGAAAATAAATAATTATAATTATAAACCAACGTTAGGTAAATGCCTTAAAGCAATATTATATTTTAACTTATTTTATACACTTTGTATGATTTTAATACGCGAGGGTGGATATTATCTAGAGTTAAGAGAATACCTTGATCCAAAAATTAATTGGGCCGCATTGATGGTATTTAATAATTTTACCGATGTATCAATTTTATCTTTTATATTATTACTTTTTTTCTATACAAATAAATCATCTTTTAAAGAGATTTTGTTTTTATATTTCATAATATTATTAAACGTATTAAATTTTGGTTCTGATTTTGCAAAAATACAAATTATAATTTTATCACTCGCAATAATATTTAATAATAAATTAAATTATAAATTTTATAATAAAATCTTTTTGTCATTAATAACTGTAATTGTCATTTTTTTTCTATCAGATTTACATCATACTTTTAATCAGTTTCAATCAATAATTTTTAAAACAGACCAAGAAGTTCAAAAATCAATAGACAAAACATATTATGATGATGAAAATTGGAAATTTAAATTAAATAAAAATTATAATTTTAAAAAAGCCTATGAAGACTCGTATTACAGAAGTCATTATTTAAGATTTTTGGCAAGCAAATCCAGTTTAAGTGCACTTAAAGATAACATATTTTTTGGAAAAGGAACTTACGACTTAACTATCCGAGCAAAAAAACACAATAATGTGGAAGACGAAAATTATTTTACGCGAATCTTAAGTTCCTATGGCTTGATTGGTGGATTATTATTACCTCTTATAATACTTATTAAAATGTACCTTTTAATACTAGATAAATATAGAAAAAAGTTTTTATTTTTTATCTCCTATTTGGTTTTATCTTTGCCATCTGAGGGTTATATACATCATTCAAATTCAATTTTTTTAAATGAAATTAAAACAAAATAAAAAAAAAATTATTTTTTTTATAAATGATTTAGATTATTTTATGAGTCATAGATATGATTTAGCAAAAAAAATTTCCGATAAACATAAAATAATAGTTGCTTTACCTTTTAAGAATTCAAAAAGTTTAAAATCAAAGTCAAAAATTGAATATATTAATTTAAAAATAAAAAAAAATAGCATTTTTTTAATAAATGAGATTTACACTTTGCTTAATATGTTTTTTGTTTTATTAAAACATAAAGATGCAATAGTTCATTTAGTTACAATTAAACCTATCATATATGGCTCAATAATAACAAGAATTTTGAGAATGAATAAGGTCGTATATTCATTTTCTGGTTTAGGATATTTCTTAAATAGAGAAAATATAATTAAAAAAATATTAATAAAAATTTTAAGTATTACAGTCACAAAAAGAAATGTATTTATTTTTCATAATAGAACAGATTATTCCAAAATAAAAAAAGAGAAAATATTAAAAAAAAATCGAATTTTTTTTACAAAAGGAAGTGGGGTAGATTTAAAAAATTTTCGCCCTATTAAAAATAAAAAAAATAAAATTAGAGTAGGATTTTTATCAAGAATATTAATTGATAAAGGAATTATTGAATATTTAGATGCAATTAAATTAGTTAAGAAAAAAATAAATATCGAAGCAGTAGTTGCTGGCAAAATTGATACCAAAAATCCCTCTTCTATTAAAACAGATATTTTTTATCAAAAGATAAAAGAGTATAAAATTAAATATTTGGGTTATAAAAAAAATATTTTAAAAATATTAAATTCATGTGATTTAGTTATACTACCAAGTTATCATGAGGGTACACCGAAAATTTTATTAGAGGCCGCAGCTTGTGGAAAAAGCATCGTATGCACTAGTGTAGCTGGTTGTAAAAATATAGTTAAAAATCAATACAATGGATTATTAGTACCTCCTAGAAATACAAATAAACTTAGTCAAGCAATAATAAAGATATGTAAAAGCAAAAGTTTAAGAAAGAAATTTATGGATAATAATTTAAAATTGGCTAAAAAATCATTTAGTCTTGATAAAGTAATCAATATCCATTTTAAAATTTATGAAACTTATTAAAAACTTCAAAATTGCAGTTATAGGTCTTGGTTATGTAGGTTTACCTTTAGCTACGGCTTTTTCATCAAAGTTTAAAGTTATTGGTTACGATACAGATAAATCAAGAATAAAAGAACTTCAGAAATTTGTAGATAGAACAAATGAAGTTGAAAAAAAAAAATTATTGAAAATTAAAAAAAATTTAAAATACACATTTAATTTTGATGACATTAAAAAATGTAATTTTTTTATTTTAACAGTTCCCACACCGATAACAAAAAAGAATAAGCCAGACCTTAAAAGTATAATTGATGTTGCAGAAAAATTAGCTTTAATTATCAGAAAAGGAAGTTTTGTTATTTTAGAGTCAACAGTTTATCCAGGTGTAACAGAAAATATTTTAGGTAAAATTATAGAAAAAAAATCAAATTTAAAAATTAATAAGGATTTTTATTTAGGCTATTCTCCTGAAAGGATAAATCCAGGTGATAAAATTCATACAATTGAAAATATTAAAAAAGTTGTATCTGCATCAAACAAATACTCAGAAAAAATCATTTACAATATTTATAAAAAAATAATTTCCAAAGGAATATTTTTGGCAAAAGATATAAAAACTGCTGAGGCGGCAAAGGTAATTGAGAATACCCAAAGAGATTTAAATATAGCTTTTATGAATGAATTATTAATTATTTTTAATAAAATGCAAATCGATTATTTTGATGTAATTAAAGCAGCAAAAACAAAATGGAATTTTATAGATTTTTCACCTGGACTAGTCGGTGGTCACTGTATAGGGGTTGATCCTTATTACTTAACTTATGCATCAAAAAAAATTGGGATTAATCCAAAAGTAATTCTTTCAGGTAGATATACAAATAATTACATGGCCGAGTATATTTCCAGTTTAGTTTTGAAAAAAACAAGTTCAATATCTAATCCAAGAATATTAATACTTGGATATACATTTAAAGAGAATGTACCAGATACAAGAAATACAAAAATAAATCAATTATGTACTCTGTTATCAAAAAATAAAAATTATAAAATATATTTAAATGATCCATATATTCATAAATTGCCAAAAAAGCTTGAATTAAAAAAAAATATTTTTTTAATTAAGAAACTAAAAAAAAATTATTTTGATACAATTCTTTTTTTAGTACCGCATTCAAATTATTTAAAAATGGGTCTTAAAAATATTAAAAAATTTGGTCGAAAAAATTCATTTGTTATAGATTTAAAAGGAAAAATTAGTGGAAAGTTCATACAACAAACTTAAAAAATTAAATTTTAAAGATTTGTCATTAATTTTAATTTCTTTAATTCCTTTGTCTTTAGTCAGTGGACCATTAATTCCTGAAATAATTATTTTATTTATAAATTTGTCTTTTTTATTTTTAATATTAAAAAATAAAAATTTTGATTTTTTAAACTTAAATATAGTTAAATTTTTTTTATTATTTTGTACTTATATAATCTTAAGATCTTTATTTTCAGATAATATTTTGTTTTCATTAAAATCTTCGCTTTTTTATTTCAGGTTTGGACTATTTGTTCTAGCATTTAACTTTTTTTTTTATAGTTCAAGTATTGAAGTTAAAAAATATTTTTTTAATATTTTAATTATATCTCTTATTTTTGTGAGCACTGACGCTATTTTTCAATATTTTTTTGGATATAATTTCTTATTAATGAAAGAAAATGTTGTGACGAGAATTTCAGGTTTATTTGGTGATGAAATGATTCTAGGAAGTTATATTGCTAGATTTTCTCCAATGATTATAGCTATTGCATATTTTAGCAAAAATAAATTATTTAAAGATGAAAAATATTCTATTTTATTATTAATTTTATTTTCTTTTGTAATTTTTATAAGCGGTGAAAGAACAGCTTTAATTTTTTTAAGTATAATTTTTATTATATATTTTTTTACAATAAATAAAAAAATTTATAATTTTGCTTTAATTTTTTTTATATTTTTTTCAGTAATATCTTTAGATGGAAATTTAAAAAAAAGATACATTCAATATAGTATTGAAAATTTAACTGCATCAGAAGTTGATAAAAATTTAAAAAGTACCGCGGAAATTAATAATAGTAAAAAATCTCAAATAATTATATTTAATGAGCATTATACTGCTCATTATAAATCGGCACTTAAAATGTTTAACGATAATATTTTATTTGGACATGGTCCAAGAATGTTTCGTTATTTGTGTAGTGATGAAAAATATTTTTTTAGTGCTGATTACAATTTGAGAACAGATGAAGGTAAAAATTTGTTGAAAAAGTATCTACGGGAAGCTGTTCAACCCACCCACATAATATTTATATGCAATTTTTGTCAGAATTAGGAATTATAGGTTTTGCCTTTTTGATATTTGTTCAAACTTTAGTTATTCGTGAAATATATTTATCTATTAAAAAAAATGATAAATATAATTGTCTAGTATTAACCTCAATATTAATTTGTATCTGGCCTTTGAGCCCTAGTGGAAATTTTTTTAATAATTGGCTGTCAATGGTTTTATTTTTCTTGGTAGGAATATATTTCTTAAAAAGTAATTTTTTTTTAAAAAGTAAAACTAAATGACTTTATTTTTTATATTTTTTTTTGTTATAATAAATTTTGTATTATTCAAAAATATTGAAAAAATTTGTATAAAATTTAATTTAATTGATAGGCCAGATAATATTAATAAAATTCACAAAAATAATATTCCACTAGGTGGAGGAATTATTTTAATAATAAATATTTTATTTTACAATATTTTCAATTTTTATTTACCAAATTTTGAAACCTTAACATTTTTAACTAATGAAAAAGTATCTTTTTTTATTGGTTCGTTTTTAATTTTTTTAATTGGCATTTATGATGATAAATTTATTTTGAAAGCTAATACTAAATTAATATTATTAATATTAGCTTTATTGTCTATTCTTTTTATTTATGAAGATAATAATTTAGTATCTCTTAAATTTTCTTTTACAAATTATCAAATTGACTTTGTCGAGTATAAATTAATTTTTACTTTAATTTGTTATCTATGCTTTCTAAATGCTTTTAATATGTTTGATGGTATAAATTTTCAAGTATCATCGTACTCAATATTCATAGTATTATTTTTAATTTTTCAGCAATTTAGTTATTTTTTTTGTGTATTATTAATTTTTTTAACTTTTTTTTCTTATCATAATTTAAAAAATAAAATTTTTATGGGTGATAATGGTTCTTTATTATTATCTTTTATTTTAGGCTTTATTTTAATCAAATTTTATAATCAAAAAATAATAATTTATGCAGATCAAATTTTTTTATTAATGTCCTTACCTGGTCTAGATTTAATTAGACTCTTCTTTATTAGAATATTGAACCGAAAAAATCCATTTGTTGGTGATTTAAATCATTTTCATCACATTTTACTAAAATCTTTTCCTATTAATAAATATTATTTTATTATGATTTTCTTAATAGTTATTCCTAATTTATTTTTTGTTTTTTCTAAAAATTTTATTTTATCTTTTGTGATGTTGGTGGTTCCATATATATTGATTATAAATTTTTCAAAAAGAAAAAAAAATAATTAATTTATTTTAAAATTTTCAGCAATTTTTTTGTAACCCTTCTCATTGAAATGTCCTTGAAATCTAAAAGGGTAGTTATCCAGTGGATCATGATCTTGTAAAACTATATCAATATCATAAATTTTAATATTTAGTTTTTTGACTATATTAAGAATTTCTTTTTTTTTATCGTTAAAAAAAAATCTTTTATATCTTTCAATCTGTGGAATATAAACAAAATATAAATTTGCGTTTTTTTCATCTGAATATTTTTTAATTAATGATGTTATTAACTCAAAATTATTTGTAATTTCATTACTGTATCTATATTTTAAAGAAAATTTGTCTCTTACCCTCTGTAACTTCAATAACTTAATTATAGCTTCAAAATAAATGTTATTGGCGTCTAAAATATTTTTTTTTGAAGCTGAATTATATTTTTTACCCAAATATGTTAATAATTCCCGATCTATTTTTTTTTGGTTTTGGGTTAAATTTTGCCGGAATTTATTATCTTTTATATATTTTTTTAATATTGAATTTTTAAATTCGTTATTAAGATTTGATAAGTCATTTCCTTCATAAAAAAACCATATAATATTTTTTACCTTATATGTATCTAAATACTCTTTCATCGATGCAAATTGAATTAATGGGCCAGTACCATTAAAACCAATATTTACAATTGTTTTCTTGTAATTAAATAATTTATTAAAATTTCCGGTTATAGTATTTTCATAATTTACACATGCCCCATGAACGAAGGAGTCTCCAATAAGAGCAAAATCAATTATTTCATTGTTCCAACTATTGTCAATATTATTAAATCCATATCTATCACTTTGGTATATAGAGTAATATCCATTTTCATTACAATTAAGAGTCTCTCGTTTTGATATACCTGAAAAGGGTAAAAAATTTGAATCTTCTTTAATTAGATACTCACTTATATGATTTGTTACTTTTACTATTTTTGGATTTTGTTTTTTTAAATCATTAAAAATTTTTATAGGATGTCTATAGTCAAAAGATGAAATATTATTTTTTATATATTTATACTCATTTATAAATAGTTTTATTTCCCATAATAAAATTATTATTAAAAAAAATATGATGCTTAAAAAAATAATTTTAAAATATAAACCTAATCTCATTTCGAATTTTTTTACTTACTTAAAATTAATATAGCTAAATTTGACGCTTTTCATTTTTAATTCATAAAATAGTATTTTTCTTTTATTTAAAGTTTTTTTATACTAACCTCAAGTAACAAATCAAAATTTTTTAAATAATAAATCAAATGGGAAAAAAAATAATTTTTTTTATTTTATCATTTTTGATAATCATATTAATAATAGAGCTCACATCACGTATTTTTGTTTCTTTAATTACCCAAAAGTTTGATATTTTTTCTTATGGATTTAATAAAAGAGTAGAGCTTCAAATCAGAAAACTTTCAAAGTTTGATTTTGAAATAGTGAATAATGATATTTTTGAAAAGAAAAAAAAATTAAACTTTAAGAAAGAAAAAAATTTTGAAAATATATGGGTTTTTGGAGGATCAACAAGTGATGTAGCTTGTAGGAGTCAAAATGATACATCTTGGCCTAATGAGTTAAATAACGAAAATTATAAAATTACAAGTTTTGCAAAAAGTGGAACTAATACTGATTTCGCTTTAAATTCTTTAATTTCAAAAATAGACTCAGGGAAAATAACAGAAAATATTTTATGGGCTAATTTTGCAAATGAAACAGATGTTATTTTCTTTGGATTTAAAAAAAACCCTCAGTTATCTAGTAAGCAAGATCAAACTTATAAAATAAATAAATTTAAATATTTTATCAAATCATTAAATAAGTCATTAAAAAACTATAGTGTAAGCTTCTACATATTAGACGATTTTTATATAAGACTTATGTATAAACTCAATCTATCAAATAAAATTTATAATTTAAATAAAACATTGAGTTTTGATGATATAAAAATTTCAGCACAGAATTATTATTTAAACACTAAAAGAGCTATTGAATTAGCTGATAAATATAATATAAAATTTTTTATAGTAACATTATTTGACAAATCTGACATTATAGAGAATAAAACTTTAACAAATAAAGAGAAAGTTTTCTTTGATACGATTTTGAAAATTATTGATGAACACAAAAATGTTAATTGGATAAATTTAAAACGAAATCAAAAAATCAAAACATTACCAGATATCAATAAAGTTTTTTGTGATAATATTCACTTTACTAAATACGGCAATATACTAGTTTCTGAATTAATTAAAAATTATCTAAAAAATTAATAATAATTATAACAAAAGGATAGTTTTGAAATTTTATGTGTGGATTTATTTGTATTATTAATGAGAAAGAATTATCAAATAAATTAAATAAGTTGTCTAATAATAATTTATTATCAGATCATAGAGGTCCAGACTCTAAAAAAACTTATTCAAAAAAAAATTTTTATGGTTTATTTAGAAGATTAGCAATCATCGATTTAAGTCAAAGATCCAATCAACCATTTGAATCAGATGATGGAAGATACATAATTTTTTTTAATGGTGAGATATATAATTACTTACAAATTAAGAAAATTTTAAAAAAAAAAAATGTTAAATTTAAAACTAAAGGTGATGCAGAAGTATTATTAAAAGCATACCTTTTTCTTGGTAGAGATTTTATTAAACAAATACGGGGTATGTTTAGCTTTTGTATTTGGGATAATAAAAATGAAAAATTGTCAGTGTATAGAGATAGATTTGGACAGAAACCTTTATATTATTATAAAACATATAATGGATTAGTGGTTTCTTCTGAAATTAAAGATATTAAAAATTTAATTGATCTTAGAGAAAATCCTAATGCAGTTTTTAAATATTTATATAGAAATATTTTAGATGTAAATGATGAAACTTTTTATAAAAAACTAAAAAGATTAAAACCTTCATATAATTTGATTTATCAAAAAAATAAAATATTTTTAAAAAAATATTATTCAATAGATTTCTCTGAAAATAAAAAATTGAATACAAACGAATTTTTAGAAAATTTTAACGAAAATATAAATCTTCATTTACAATCAGACGTAAAAGTAGGTTTTTTGTTGAGTGGAGGTTTAGATTCTTCTTCGAATGTAGCATCTTCTTTGAATTATCAAAGTAAATTGAAAGCTTTTTCGATATTTCCTAGGCATACTTTTAGCGAGAAAAAATATATTAATAGTTTAATTAAAAAATATACTTTTAACCATCAATACGTACATGTAGAAAAAGAAATAAATAAACACGGAATTCAAAAAGTTTTATCTTTTCAAGATGAACCTTTTCATGCTTCAAATTGTATATATCAATTTTTTCTTCACAAAGAAATTAAAAACCAAAATTATAAAGTTCTTATAACAGGTGAAGGAGGTGATGAGGTTCTTGGTGGCTATAATCGAATGTTATTATATTATTTAACAGAACTTTTTTTTAGAAAAAAATATAATAGATTTAGTGAAATTATCAAAAAAAATAAGTTTAATAAAAATCTTATAATTAAAAAAGTCAATAAGATTAAAAATAATGTAGAAAAAAATCTTTCAGACTTTGATGATAACACTTCATTTGAATTTACCAATGAACAAAATGTTTATCGCAATTATTACAATTTAAGATGGAATGATATCAAAAAAATTGATAATTTATTTTTTAAAAAAAGTTTAATAAATTCAATCTACTCTAATGATCTACAGATGGCACTTAGAATGTCTGATAGAAACTGTATGGCATCAAGTATAGAAAACAGAACTCCATTTTTAGATCATAAATTTGCTGAATATGTATTTTCTCATGAAACAGATGACTTCTTTTTTAATGCTAGAACTAAAGGCATGTTAAGAGCATCAATGAAAAACCTACTGTCAGAAAAAATTTTAAGCAGAAATGATAAAACGGGTAGACCTGGTAGTGATGCTCATTTTATATTTAACATAGTTTATAAAGATTTTATTGAAATTTTAAATAACTCTAAAATTGATGATTATGGATTTAATAAAAAAAAATTAATATTATCTTTAAATGAAACCAAAAAAAATATAAGAAGCAGCCTAAATAATTTTAATATACAACTAAAATATAAAACTAATTTTTATTTTAGGGTATACTGCTATTTAGTTTGGAGGAATTTAAATTGGTAAAAAAGAAAATTTCAAGTGGATCATGGACTTTTGGAAAAAATATTCCTTTGTCTTTTGATGATCATATTAAAAGAAGTATACCAGGATATGATGTTTCATTAAATTTAATTACAGAATTATCAACTTACTTTTTAACAGATAACTCTATTTGTTATGATGTTGGTTTTTCCACAGGAAAATTAATTTCAAATATATATGAAATCAATAAAGGAAAAAAAATAAAATTAATTGGTGTAGAACCAGAAAAAAAAATGGTTAATTTTTTTAAAAAAACTAAAATATACAGAAAGTCAAATAATATTAAGATAATAAATAAAAATATAGAAAATATCAGAATAGAAAATTGTGATTTAATTATTTCGCACTACACGTTGCAATTTATTAGGCAAAATCTTAGAATTGAAATTTTGAAAAAATTTTATGATAACTTAAATTTAGGTGGAGCATTCATTTTTTTTGAAAAAGTTCATGGAAATAATTCAAGATTTGAAAAAATTTTTTCTGATTTGTTAACAGATTTTAAGCTTAAAAATAATTTTTCCGATGAAGAAATTGTAAATAAAAATAAAGCGATTAGGGGTGTATTAAATCCTTTAAGTATAAATGAAAACTTAGCTTTATTAAAAAGGGCTGGCTTTAAAAAATTACAAATAATTTATCATAATATAAATTTTGCAGGAATTTTAGCGATAAAATGATTAAAATAAATTTACCTAAAAAAATTGAAAATATTAAAAAAGTTAAAACTAATCAAGACATAATTGAAAACAATTTAATAATAAAAAAACTTTTTAAAAAAAAAGTTTTTAATGATGATTTGCTTTTAGAAAAAAGTCTCAGTAATTATAAAAAAAAAGATATTAGAATTTCTAAAGTTCCTCATATTCCTGATTTGACAGATTTATATATTATTCACCAATTACTTTATTTAAATAATAGAATAAATGTTCTTGAATATGGAGCTGGATGGTCTTCAATAATTATATTAAAAGCATTAAATGATATAAAAATAAAAAAAAAATCTAGTTTTTATACTAGACTAAAAAAACCATATAATTTAACTATAGTCGATGATAATAAATTTTTTTTAAAAAAATCAAAAAAAATAATACTTTCATCAAAATATTATAGAAATAATGTAGACTTTCACTATTCACCTTGTCTTGTAACAAAGTTTAATAATAGGTATGCTACAGAATACAAGTCTCATCCTTTAGTTAATCCTGACTTTATATTTTTAGATGGGCCAAGTCAGTTTAATATCAAAGGTAGAGTAAATAATTTCACAGTTAACGATACAGAAATGATGCCGATGGCATGTGATATTCTGAAATTTGAAGCCTTTCTGACTCCTGGTACTATAATTTTAAGTGATGGCAGGACACCAAATATAAATTTTCTGAAGAATAACTTTCAAAGAAATTGGAAACATATAGAATTGGAGTGGAATGATAATCATATCTTATATTTAGACGAAAATCCTCTAGGCATATGGAATTTAGAACAATTAAATTTCTATAAAAATAAAAAATAATTTTTATGATAGATAAATCTGATGTTGAAATTCTTATCCCAACTTTAAATGAGGAAGGTAATATAAAAAATACTATTAAAGGCGTTAAAGAAAATGGTTTTAATAATATAACTATTCTTGATGGAAACTCCTCTGATAGAACTAAAGAATTTGCTTTAAGTATGGATTGTAAAGTTTATTTGAGCCAAGACAAAAACCTTCAAAGTTTTGGAGGTTCAATCATATCAGCAATTAATTCCTCTGAATCTAAATATTGTTGTGTATTCGATGGTGACGGCTCATTTGACCCTTCAAGTCTTAATTTAATGATTGAAAAAATAGACCAAAATTATGAATTTGTGTTTTGTTCCAGATATTTAGGTGGAGAAATAAGTGAAGATGATACCCTTATTACAAAAATAGGAAATATTTTTTTCACAAATTTCGTTAAAATTTTTTTTAAAATTAATACTACAGATGTATTATTTTTGTATTTTATGGCAAAAACAGAGCACCTTAGGTCAATGAATTGTAAGATGTTAGATTTTAGAATTTGTATTGAAATATTAATTAACGCATATAGTAAATTTAAATGTGTGGAGATATTTTCAAAAGAAAGAAAAAGAAAATTTGGAGAAAGTAAAGTAAATAAATTTATTGATGGACTAAAGCTCTTATCTTATTTAATAACTCTAAGATTAAATTTAAATAAAAATGAAAAAAAATAAATCTGCTTTTATTACTGGTATAACAGGACAAGATGGGTCTTATCTAGCTGAACTTCTTTTGAAAAAAAATTATACTGTTCATGGATTAATAAGAAGAACAAGTGTTCTAAATATTGATAGAATTCAAGAAATTATAGATAAATATGAAAAAATTAGAAAATTAAAAATTCATTATATTGATGTGACAGATACTTCAAGTATTACTAATTTAATTTTAAAATATAAACCTAACGAATTTTATAATTTAGCAGCAATGAGTCACGTTGGAATAAGTTTTTTCACAGGAGAAGCAACACTTAATATAAATTCTCTAGCATGTTACAGAATACTCGAATCTATTATGAAAAATCATAAATCTTGCAAATTTTACCAAGCATCATCTAGTGAAATGTTTGGTTCCTCAAAACCACCACAGAATGAAAAAACTGAATTTAATCCACAAAGTCCTTATGGTGTATCGAAAGTAGCTGCTTTTCATACTACAAAATATTTTAGACAGGCACATGGAATTTTTGCTTCAAATGGAATTTTATTTAATCATGAGTCTCCTAGAAGAGGCTTGAATTTTGTGACTCGAAAAATTACACATTCTTTAGCAAGAATTTTAATAGGGAAAGAAAAAAAAATTGAATTAGGAGATATCTCAACCAAAAGGGATTGGGGACATTCAAAAGATTATGTAAGAGGTATTTGGATGATGATGCAGCAAAAAAAAGCAGATGATTTTGTTTTATCAACAGGAATTAACTATTCAATAGAGGATTTTGTTAAAAAAGTTTTCAGAATTTTGAATCTAGATTGGAAAAAGTTTGTTACTACAAATAATAAGGCCTATCTTAGACCTTCTGAAGTAAGAAATTTAAAGGGAGATAGTTCGAAAGCAAGAAAAATATTGAAGTGGAAACCAAAGTATAATTTAGATGATTTATGTCTTGATATGCTTAAAAGTGATTTAAAATTGTATGGAATGACATTAGATGAAGCAAAAAAAATTGCAAAAAAATTATAAATCAAAAGAACCTTTACTTTATCAAATTAAACCAGTTTTTAAAAAAGAGATAAAAGATGATCTCATTAATTATATCAAAGGTGATAATTGGTTTACAGAATTTAAGTTTACTAAAAAGTTTGAAGAAAAATTCGCAAAATATACAAATTCAAAATATTGTATATGTTTTCCTAACGGAACTCTGACAATGTCCTCTGTACTAGATTGCTTAAAATTAAATAAAGGTTCTGAAGTTTTAGTATCAAATTATACAATGGTGGCTACAGCAAATGTTGCAAAATTTACAGGTCATAAATTAAAACTTGTCGATATATCAGATAAAGATTTGTGTATGTGTCCTGAAGATTTAATGAAAAAAATCTCCAAGAAAAGCAAGGTAGTTATATTCACTCACATGAATGGAAGAATTGGACAAATAGATAAAATTAAAAAAATTTGTAGAAGAAAAAATATTATTTTAATCGAAGATGCAGCGCATGCTATAGGAAGTTTTTTTAAAAAAAAACATGTAGGAAATTTGGGCATAGCAGGTTCTTTTTCATTTAGTATGCCAAAATTAATAACAATGGGTCAAGGTGGGGCAATAATTACAAATAATAGAAACTTAGCAAATAAATTAAGGCTCTACAAAAATTTTGGAAGAAAAAATTCAGGTGAGGATATCCATAATTATTTTGGATACAACCTAAAAATAACTGATATGCAATCCGTTTTAGGTTTGGGTCAACTTAAAATTATAAAATCTTTAATTAAAAAAAAAAAAAATATTTTTAAAAGATATGAGAGTAAACTTAAAAAAAATATAAAAATTAAACTTTTTAAAATAAAAAAGAATGAAACTCCATGGTCAGTAGATGTGTATATTGATAATATAAAAAAAATAAAAAAGATTTTAGAAAAAAAAAATATACTTACCAGATATGTATATCCACCTTTAAATTCTCAAAAAATATATAAAAATATCAAAAATTTACCAATTTCAGAGCATTTTTGTACAAGAGGTTTGTGGTTACCCTCAAGTTTAGATTTAAAAAATAAAGATATTGATAGAGTGTGCAAAGTTTTAAATCAAATTGTCAATTAACTATGAAATTTAAGACTAGAAAAAATTGCTTATGTTGTAAAAGCAAAAATATAATTGAAATAATAAATCTTGGTAATCACTCTTTTGCAGATAGGTTTATACCTTTATCTAAAAGGAATTTAAAAGATCCTATTTATCCTTTAATTTTAGACATGTGTAAAAAATGTAATTTTATTCAGTCAAGGATAATTACGGATCCAAGACATCGATATATAGAATTAGATTACTCATACACATCTGATAATTCAAAATTTTCTAGAAATCATTGGATAGACTATGCAAATTATATTGATAAAAAATTTAATATTAAAAATAAAAAAATAATAGAAATTGGTTCCAATGATGGTTTTTTATCTTTAGTCCTTAAAAAAAAAGGTGCAGATATACTTGCAGTAGATGCCTCAAAATTTATGGTAGATATTTGTAAAAAAAAAAATCTTAATGCTATTCATAGTATTTTTAATTACTTTGAGAGCAAAAAAATAAAAAAAACTTATGGAAAAGCAGATATTATAATTGCAAATAACGTCTTTAATCATTCTAACAATCCAAATAATTTTTTAAAAGGTGTAAATAACTTATTAAAAGATGGTGGAAAATTTATTTTTGAACAACCAAATTTTGTTAAGGGAGTAACAACCTTAAGATTTGATCAGATATATCATGAGCATGTATCTTATTTTACAGTAAAAAATATAAATTCGATTTTAAAATATAATAATTTAAAAATTCTTAATGTTTCAAATAATAATTATCATGGTGGTAGTATAAGGACTATTGCAACTACAAAAAATTCCAAATCTGAATTTAAAAAGTTAAAAGTTTTAATAAGTAATGAAAAAAATAGAAATATATATAAATTTAAAACTTATAAAGTTATGATGCAAAAAATAGATGAAAAGAAAAAAAAATTATTAAATGTGATTTCAAGCTATAATGATAATGGAGAAGTAGTTTGTGGTATTGGAGCAGGAGCTAAATCAAACACATTTTTAACATATTATGGTTTAAATAGTAAAAAAATTAAATTTATAACAGATAGTTCAAAGTTAAAGCAAAATAAATTAACCCCAGTATCAAGAATTTTAATTAAAGATGATATGGAATTAAAAAAATTTAAAAAAATTTTCTGTTTAATTCTATCTTGGAATATTAATGATTTAATTATTAAAAAAATAAAAAAAATTAATAAAAATATAAGATTTATTAATACTTAATTAAAATATGACTAGGTTGAAAAAATCAAAAGTTGTATTTCTTGTATCAGAGGACAAATTTTTTATTTACGATTTCATTCTAAAAATTAGTAATAATCCTCGTGTAGATATTAAATTAATAATTATTCAAGAATATAATGAAAAAATTAAAAGAAAATTAATTCTATCTTTATTGTTTGGCTTTTGGAATTGTCTAATATTATTTTATGAATTGTTTTTCAAAAGATCTTCGAATTCTATCGCAAAATTATGTAAAAACAAAAAAATTAAATTTGTTTCAACAAATAATTTAAATGACTCAAAAATTATTAATAAAATTAAAAAACAAAATGTAGATTTAATAATAAATCTTAATGTTATGAAAATTTTTAAAAAAAATTTAATTAATAAATTTAAAAAAAAATTAGTAAATTTTCATCCAGGAATTTTACCAAATTATCGTGGATTATATTCAACATTTTATAAAATAATTAATAAAGACAAATATTTTGGTATAACTTCACATTATATACGAAATAAAATAGATGAAGGTCCAATTATTTCTATTATTAAACAAAAAATAAATGGAAGAAAATTATTTGACTGTTATAAAATTATTTATTTAAAAATGATTTATAAACTTCTTGATGAAACGTTAAGAAAAAAAGGTAAAAGTTTAAAAGAAAATAAACAATCTAACCTAAAAATTTATAAGTCTCCAAACTTAATACAAATTTTAAAATATAAATTTTTATAAATTTGATATAAATATAAAAAATGAAATATAAAAAACTTAAAATAGCATTTAAAGATAAAAGAGGATCAATAGCAGATTTATTTTATAAAAAAAATATTCATCACGTAGCAATAATAAAATCAAAACCCAATGTTTGTCGTGGTGATCACTATCATAAAAAAACAACTCAATGGATGTATATTACAAGAGGATCACTTGAATATTGGTATAAACCTTTGGGATCAAAATTAAAACCTAAGATGAAGTTACTTAAAGTGGGTGATATGGTTGAGACACCACCCTACGAAATGCATGCACTAAAAATTGGTAAAAATGGCAATGAATTTATTGTTTTTACAGTAGGAAAAAGGGGTGGCAAAGATTATGAAAACGATACATTTAGATTTAGTCCAACTTTAATTAAGTAAATGAAGAAATTTTTTTCTAAAATAAAAAAAAAAAAATTACTTCATATTATATTTCGACCTAAAAAAAAAAATGAGAGAATTAATGTCACGGAAAATAGAGAATTTTTACAATTTAATTATTTAAATCTTAATAAAAAAGATAAGTTTCTACCACATAAACATTTTTGGAAAAAAAATAAAAAAAAGAAAAAAATAGTTCAAGAATCTTGGTTGCTTATAAAAGGTTCTGCAAAAGTTGTTTTATATGATCTAAATGACAAAATTTTAACTCAAAAAATTTTAAAACCTGGTGATATAGCTATAACTTTTGAGGGAGGACATAAATTAGAAATTCTAAAGGATAAAACAATAATTTATGAACATAAGACAGGACCTTATGAGGGAAGAAAAAAAGATTTAATTTATATAAATTCATAAAAATTAAAAAATTATTAATGATTAAAAAGGAAAAAAAATTTTTTTATCTTTTTACAATCATTATAATAAATCTAATTATAAAAATTATTTTTTTATCAAATATAAATATTGATATTTTAAATTTTTCTGATCAAACAAAATATATAAGAATTTCACAACATTTATTTGATAACGGTTTTTTTGAACCTAATAATACTTTTAAACATAGGACACCATTTTATCCATATTTTCTTTATTTTTTAAGAAATATATTTGACAACCTATATTTTATAGTAATTATTCAAAATCTTTTTAACTCTTTATCAATATTAATTACGTATAATCTTGCTAAATTGGTTTATAAAAAAAATGCTATTTTAATTACTTTAATTTTTTCTTTAAATTTAAATATTGTGCTTCATACAAACTTAATTTTAACTGAATCTATTTTTATACCTTTTTTTATAATTTTTTTATATTTCTCAATTAAATTCTTTAAAAAAGAAAGATTAAAAGATTTAATTTTAGCGTCTATAATACTTGGGATTTGTACGTTGATCCGTCCGCAAACTTATTATTTTCCTTCTGTTATATTTTTAATGATTTTTATATTTTTAAATAAATCTCTATTCGAAAAATTTAAATTTTTTATTATTTTTTTTGTTATATTTAAATGTTTTACTTTTGCATGGGAAACTAGAAACTATATTGTTCATGATAAATTTTTTTTTGAAACCTCAAAAAAAACTAATTTAATTGGTTACTATTTACCTCATTTTGATCAATACCAATATGGTTTGAGTCTAGATGAAGCAAAAAAAAGAAGAAATAACAAATGGAAAACATATTTAAAAAAAAACAATTTGGAAAAAGAAAATTTTGTAAGAATTGATAGTATTGCAGTAAAATACTCAATTAACGAAATCTTAAGCTATAATTTAAGTTCGATTTTTAAAGCTATGATATATGGTATTACAAAAAATATTTTTACTCCAACCTTTTTAGATATGACATATTGGTTTAATTGGGAAAAAACCTCATTTTCCGCAACAAAAGGTAAAAGCTTTTTGGAACAATCTAAAAATTTTTTATTAGAAAATAAGGAAAATAATTTTTTTATTTTTTTTATTGTGACTTTTTGTGTTTTATTAGTTTCAAGAATGTTAGAATTTTATGGATTTTTAAGTTACTTTAAAAAAGATGTTATGCTCAGTATTTATTTTTTGTTAATTATATCATATTTTTTAATTTTAATAGGTCCTATAGGACATGCAAAATATAGAATTCCATTTGAGTTTATTTTTTCAGTATACCTTTCTATAACTATAAAAAAAATTTTGATTTTTGGAGAAAGATTTTTTAAAAAGTAATCTTTTATGAAAAGAAAAAGTGCACTTATATTTGGAGCTTCAGGACAAGATGGATCTTATTTAGCTGAATTATTGTTAAAAAAAAAATATATTGTGCATGGTGTTAAAAGAAGAGCATCTAACCTAAATGTATCAATAAATAACGATATTTATCAAAATAGATATAAAAAAAATAAAAATTTTATAGTTCATTATGGAGATATTTCTGACTCGGCATCTGTTTATAAAATTATAGATAAGACAAAGCCTGATGAAATTTACAATTTAGCTGCTCAATCACATGTGGCTTTTTCATTTGAAGTGCCAGAGTATACAGCTAATGCTAATGCGCTAGGTGCTTTAAGAATTGTAGAGTCAATAAAATTACATAATTTAATAAAAAAAACAAAATTTTACCAAGCTGGCTCTTCAGAGATTTTTGGAAGAGTTCAAGATTCTCCTCAAAATGAAAATACACCATTTTATCCTTTAAGCCCTTATGCGGTTGCAAAGCTATACGCACATTGGATAACTAAAAATTATAGAGAAACTTATGGTATTTTTGGCTCAAATGGTATTTTATTTAATCATGAAAGTCCAAGGAGAGGAGTTACATTTGTAACAAGAAAAATTATTTCTGGATTATGCAAAATTAAAGAAAAAAAACAAAAAAAATTATATTTAGGAAATTTAAATTCAAAAAGAGATTGGGGGCATGCTAGAGATTATTGTTTTGCAATGTGGAAAATTCTTCAACAAAAAAAACCTGATGATTTTGTTATTGCAACTGGTATTCAATACTCAATTAAACAATTTATTAATAAAGTTGCAAAAAAATTGAATATGAAAATATATTGGAAAGGTAAAGGAATTAAAGAAAAAGGTTATGATAAAAATGGAAATATTATTATTGAGTGTCACAAAAATTATTTTAGACCTCTAGATGTAAACACGTTATTAGGCGATAGTAAGAAAGCAAGAAAACTACTAAAATGGAAACCAAAAACTCACATAGACTCATTAATCGATGAAATGATTCGGGCAGAGTATAAGTACTTGAATGAAGACAAATAAAAAACTATTCTTTGTTAACAATAAAAAAAATTAAATATCTTTAAATTTTTAGTTATAACTTAATTATGAAAAATATAATTGTGGTAACAGGAGGCTGTGGATTTGTTGGTAGTAATTTAATTGATTATTTACTCTTAAAAACCAAATTTAAAATTATAAGTATCGATGATTATTCGTCAGGTAGTAAGAAAAATCATATCAAAAATAAAAGAATTAAGTATATAAACTCTCATACAAAAAATATTTCAAAAGTTTTAAATAATCAAAAAAAAAATATTAATTCAATTTTTCATTTTGGTGAATTTTCAAGAATTTATCAAAGCTTTATACATATGAATAAATGCATTCAATCAAATACAATTGGTACTAATGAGGTATTTAGTTTTTGTTTAAAAAATAACATAAAGCTCATTTATTCAGCAACATCAGCATCATTAGGAAACAAAGGTAAAGATAAAAATCTATCTCCTTATGCATTTACTAAGTCAAAAAATATAGAATTTTTAGAAAATTTAAAAAAGTGGTTTAATTTTAAGTGTGAAATAATTTTTTTTTATAATGTTTATGGACCAAGACAAATTTCAAAAGGCAATATGGCAACAGTTATTGGAATATTTGAAAATTGCTTTAAATCGAATAAACCTTTACCTGTAGTTAGGCCAGGTACTCAATCTAGAAGATTTACTCATATTTATGACACAGTAGAAATTTGTTATAAAGCATGGATATATAATAAGAATAGACATTACAGTATATCAAATAGAAAAAGTTATACTATTTTAGAAGCCGCAAAATTATTTAAACGTAAAATTGTTTATTTACCACCAAGAAAAGGTGAGAGGTATGGATCAGCTTTAGCGAGCATGAGTCCTACTAACAAAGTATATAAGAATTTCGGAAAAATAAGTCTTAAGAATTACGTGAGTAATTTTATTGAAAAATATAGATAAAAATACAATTAATTTACCAAATCAATGTTTACATTATTAGTTTTTTAAGTATAACTCTTCACGCCGGTGATTATTGCAAAGGTGTTATACCCGATCCCATTCCGAACTCGGAAGTCAAGCCCTTTAGCGCCGATGGTACTTTGTCTTAAGAC
>MDSW01174841.1_pt1 | contig 23121 bp, 23 predicted proteins | sample 811171 | NCBI WGS metagenome assembly MDSW01 (sample SAMN05326641, study PRJNA326480) | marine metagenome | isolation source: seawater | place: Atlantic Ocean: North West | collected 2012 | reverse complement strand
TCATAATCTACAATACAGGGAATTATTTTCCCAACATCTTCCGCAATAAAGCCAATATCAGTGCGCCCACTATCATTCCAACTATAACTTACTCCATTAATTTTATTAATAAGATTTAAAGGTTTCTCAATATTATTGACATCGCACTTATATCTCTGTGAAGAATAAGTAACATAAGCATTGGCTTTTACTCTTCCACCAGCGCCATCTACATTAGGCAAGGTGAGTCGATGTGTCACATCTGCTCCAGTGGCGCCCATACCAAGATAGCCTGTGCTATCATTATAAATCATAGCTGCGGCACCAGCTTGCTCGCCATTATTATTAAATTGTATTTGTTTGTCTGCTCCCTGAACACCTAGAAGGAGGGAGATTTCTCCTTGATCAGCAGAGATCCAATAAGGTTTTCCATCAGATTTAGTATATAAGTATCCGCCGGCGCCGTCATTAGGCGCCGGAGGGGCTACATCGCGTTCGCCACGAATATGCAAGAAGTCATCTATCTCGCCATCGCCGCCTCTTTGTCGCTTACGAAATTTACCAAATCCACCCATTGAAAACTCCTAGAATGTGCTGCAAGAAGCGTGAACTGTCGGAGCGTCCGCAGACACAAACGCAACTCTGTCCACCCCAGCGATCTCAAAAATAAAATGCTGTGGCTGAAGATTTGCTGTTGCGGTAGCCACAGTTGATGCAGCCGCTTGAGAAAATGTTCCATCGCCGTCGTTTACCATTAAAGGAGCCCAGACACCGACCGCGTAGTTGTATACATAAATCGCCACAGACTTGCCATTCGCAGCAGATACGGTAACATGTAAGAACCGCTGGTTCTCCGTGGCGTAACCATTTTGCCCCTCAGTGGCGCTATTTAAAGCAGCCGCCAAATTACCGACCTCAGAAGCCGCGACCACTCTAGCTGTCTCAAGGGTGCCACCGGGAGCAGCAGATCCTTCAACCGTGCTCAATGTTTTCGGGCGTCTGGTATTTCCAAAACTTTCCCATCTTGTTCTTCCTGCCATTTTTTATCTCCTACGAAAGCTTCTGTTGCCTTCTTTCTTCTTTTTCTCTCAATTTGCGCAAAGTTTTAGCTCTTTCCTGCTTCTGCTTTCTGCGTTTCTGGCAAGGCTTTGTATAGTAAGAACGCTCGCGAACTTCTTCCAAAATACCTTCCTTCTTAACTTTCTTTGTGAAGCGCCTGATCATTCTCTCAGGCGACTCATTCTTTCTTGGTGTCACAACCACATTTACGGTCTTAGGCATCCTTCTATCCTTTAAAATATTCCAAGCTTTGTAATGTCCACGCCTGGGTCGTTGGGATCAATCCCGTCTAGAGCAGAGGAAGGTGCGCGCTTGCCGCCAGAGGTTGGTGGGGCGCCAGCACTTGACATAGGTGAGGTGCCTTCAAACAGGTCAATACCATTAAATCTTTTGCCGACAGTCTCAGTCAAACTCATTCTTTGCTGTTCCATCTCTCTTCTATGCTCAGCTCTTTGCTTTTCAATTAGCGCAGCTCTCTCCTGCTCTCGAAGACTTGGCTCTGCCTTGGCAGGTTCGGTCTTTTGTTCAGTAACAACTGCGCGAGCAGGAACATCTAGCCCCCTCATAACCTCAGTTATGATTCCTGAAAGCACGCCGTCATCAAAGATGACTTCTTTAATGCACTGCTTGATCAACGGCTTTAAGCTATTTTTTAATTCTTCTTTCATTTACACATCCATAAAAATATCGTTAAGTGCGCGATTAATCTTATCCGACTTAGTAAACACATTAGGGTCTTTACCCTCGTTCATAAACATGTAAGCGTCAGGAGTCGATGGCTCTGACACAAAATCAAAACAGATCAACTGAAAGTCTTCTTGAACGACCACCTGACCGTTGTTGGACTCATGAACAGAGCCCAGACCACGAGAAGAGATGCCTAAGGTAACTCCGCTCTGAACTAAGTTTTGCAAAATCTGACCAGAGGGTGTGTTAAGAACCTTGACCTTGCCCATAACCTTGTTACCATCCCACCAGATATCAGTAACCATGTGAGAAGCGTTCTTCAGGTTGATAACAGAATCTTCTGGGTGATCTAGCTCTCCCAATGCTCGTCGCTCCTTGACCAGCTTTTTATAGTTTTCAACTTCTCTTTGTAAAACGCGATTAGGATACACGCGACCGTTGCCGTTTGGCGTATCAGACTTCTGCATAATACCAGTCAGATACAAAGCGCCCTCACGGACCTCTCTCTTTTCAGACTCAGTTAAGAAATCTTCACAGACTCCACCTTCGCAAAGCTCATAATATTCTCTCAGAACCATTTTAGACATGTCTAATCTCCATCAATATAAATTTGCGGGCGCCACCCGCATGACCTAAGAACCTTTGCAGCAGTGCCTCACTGGTTGAATTTGCCATCTTTTATTAATCTTTTTTGTTGTGGTATTCATACCTTATTCCCCAGTCTCCGAAAAGCATTGTTAACACATATGATGTTCCAGAGCTAATGCAGCCTAATAGAAGCGCATTGGCTATATTTAAATCATATGTAAATAGTTCTGTGTATGCGTTTATTCCTAATAGAAAAACACCAACCCAAAACCCTAAACACATAGGACAATGAAAAAAGCCTGCATACTTTTCTTTTGGTGGGCGCACAGAATTAAATATACTTCCGTATACCAATATCTGAGTCATGCCAAAGGAGGCAAGAATAAAATAAATTAATTCCAATCTTTTGCCTTAGATATGCTGGTTTCTTCCACGGCGCTGGGCATCCCCAGTCAAGCCATATCCCATAGCTGTGCTAATAGATCCCTGAGTCTCTTCATGCGGGACCTCACCAAGCTCTGTAGTCTCTTCTGGATCGGGCTGGAGAAGTCTGTCCTGCTCAGCCTTTCGATACGCTTTACTGACCATATAATATGGCTTTTCAATATCTAGAAAGTTCTCAACAGTCAACAAGACCATCTGCGTATTACTAACGCCATCTATCTTAGACTCAAGCATTCCCGCCTCAAGCGATCCATAAACATTACCAGAGTGAATACTAGCAGCGTCGACGACGCCCTTCTTGGCTAAAAATTTAAAAAAGCGATCTTGGGTCTCATACACCTTGTCGTCAAGCTCGTCCTTGGCTAACGCCAAGATCTTCTTTTTTTCTGGATATACAATAATATCGATCTCTTCATGATCCATAATCATGATGTTGTTATCTAAAGTTCTTCGAGCTTCAAGTTCTACAGTTACCTGAGGCTTTGGCTCGTTCTTCTTGCGGATCGTAGGAGAGTCTACGGTGATATTAATGTCTGCCATTTTAGTCTCCCAACTCGCTTACTAGGTTTTGTATTTTTAAGATCTTAGTGAGTGACTGAACAGTAAACTGGCTATTCTTAAACTCATTAAGAAAGTCCAAGACCTTATCAGCCTTATCAATCATATCTTGATCGTTTGCAAAATCTTCAGTCTTCTTGCCAGTCTCAACAGCGTCTCGAAGTCTGTGGATCTCTTCATTTAAAAAAGACTTTAAGCTGAGCGCGTTATCACTAAACGAAAGTATGTAGCTCTGCAAAAGATGACTCTGCTGCTCGCTAAGCGTGCCGGCATATTTATCATTAAATTTCTTAATAAAGTTCTTAATAACCAAGTTGTCAACCTGCGCTGGCGCGTTGGTTTGCGAAACCTTATCTTCTGAACACATGCGAGACAAAAGATTATCTTCTAGCAGCACCTTTTTTCCAGCAGTCAGATCGCCGTTAAATATCTGTTGCACAGTTGCTAAGCTTTTATAGTTTGGAACGAAAGTATTAAAAACTTCCTTGGACAATTCTTTATTAACTCGATTAATAACTTTTCCCTGCGCTGAATAAACCTCGTCCTTGTTCAGCCTGGAGTGTTGCGCCTTAACCTCTGCCAACATCCGCTCTGCGGTATTCTGTGTAATGCCCCTTGTTTCATACAGGGTCCTGTAGAGTCCAAGTTCCCGACCAAGTATCGAACTAGACGAAAAATGCTCTTTAAGGATTGCCGTTGCTGTATCGCGTGCAGTCTCATCTTTTCGAATTGTCGCTCTGGTAAGTTCTCTTACGAGCGTTTCAAATAAAAAGGCTGTGTTTCTTTTCTTATTATGTCTTGTTTTCATTTTTTAGACTCCAACACTTCGATCAATCTATTAGTATCTTGGTTAATCTTAAATACTTTCTTCTCTTCTAATGAGTAATTAGAAGTCTTACTCTCCGAAAGCCCTGCGCCATTCACAAGGCTAGACAATTCGTCATGACCTTTGTAAATGTTTCTCATTGCTGAGGAGGCTGACTCGTAAGAATAGCCAGATTTGTAACTGCGCTTGCGAGCGCCCATATTCCTACTATCGCTTTTGACTTTTGTGTATTTCTTACCCTTAGCGGAATCTTCTCTTCTCGCTGGCGCGGCTAAGAGTGGTCCCTCATCTTCCTCACCGGCATCATCGCCTCCCTCGTCACCACCGAGGTCCCCGCCTTCATCGTCACCACCGAGGTCCAGATCGCCTCCTCCGCCGCCGAGACCGCCTTCGTCACCTTCAGCGGCTCCTTCAGCTGCGGCTTCAAGCATCGCTTCGTGATTCTTATCAAAGAACATCTCTCTAAGATTCTTAAGGTGTTCTTCGTCTGTGAGGTTAAAGATGTTCTTTGCAATCCACCTCTTGCTGAAGTATCCTTCTGTTGCGGCGCCGGCTACATCAAATTTTGTTCTCCAGTGCTCAAGCTCCTGAAGTTCTGCAATACGAGATGGGTTGTTGAGACGCAGGCTAAAAGATATAAGATCGTCACCGCGATACCCAAGTGTGTAGAGGTGAACAATACCGACCTTTTCAATCTCCGAAATGATAGCGCGCTGAAGTCTTTGAATTGTTCTGGCAAAACGAATATCTTTTTGAGCCAGAGTAGCTTTATCTTCGTCTGCTCCCTCGCCTCTGGAGAGGTATGACATAGGAACCTTGAGCGCACTAAAAAGCTTATCTCTCAAATATTTAACATCGTCGATGTCACCTGTATAAGTTCCCCCTGGCAAGCTCTCAACACGAGAAGACTGCCCCCCTCTCATCGGAATAAAGTAATCTTCGTCGACAGACATAGGGTTATAGCGAAGGTCGACTCGACCAGTGTCAGGATCTACAATCTGTGCGCGCTTCATCTGCGTCATGACTTTTTGCATATACTGCTCAATATCATTCGGAGCGATATTACCAACATCAATGTAGAAGACACGGCGTTCAGGTGAGCGAACGATACGATATGCCATCATCGCATCCTCTAGAAGAGTGAGCTGACGCCAGATGCGACGGGCAGGTTCTAAGACGGATGTGCCATATGGCGTATACTTATCATTTCCTAAAATACGAAAGTGTGCAACCTGCCAGTTCTCAAAAGTAATGCCACCAGAGTTCCACTGAAACTGAATATAATTAGGATTCGTCTTATCCTCGCCTTCTAATCTTTCGACCTCGTGTGGAGGTAATCCAATTGCGTTTTTGATACCCTCCCTGTCGTCAATGTCTAGATATAGGAAGAAGTCACCATATTTGCACATTGTGCGACACCAGCCAAATAAATTAAATTCCACATTAAGAACATTTTGGTATAGATTTTGCAGAAGATTTTTAATTTCACTGTTAGGGCAATCGATAGTCATTAGAGGCTGCAAGCTTGTGGATGTCGTCATCTCATCTGCATAAATATCTAGCGCTGAGGCTATCTCTGGTGTATACTCCATCTGATCAAAGTCAGAGTATCGATCGCCACGATTCTGATTTGACATGTAAGCACTTGAAAGACTTTCAAATGGATTGTATTGAGTCTTCTTAAATTGCTGTCCGCTTGTTGACATGAACCTGTATTTATCAAGCTGTCGTCGGCGGGATGCTCGCGGAGTCTGTGTTCTGTAGTTTACAATTGGACCAGAGAAAAGTCTAGTAAGACGCTTAAAAAGCGGAGACTCTGGGTTTCTAGGATTGTTATCTTGATCTGCCATCTATCTTTACCTTACTTCAAAAGCCATCCAAACTGGCGGCGTTCGTTTATTGAGTCTTCCCTTTTCTTTCCTTTATGACCAGTCATACCGGGCATAGTTGTATCTAATATTGTAGACGATTTTACCATGGAACTTAAAAAAACTTTTTTATATTCTAAATCTTTTTGATTTACAACCAGCGCGGTGTCTCTAACCCAGCAAGCTATAGCTAGACTCATAATTAGATCATCGTTATAAGAACGCATCGCCTCTGCTCTACCATTATTCCAAACAAATGTTTTCATCTCCTGAAGTGTCCTGTTGGAACGCACGGTAATTAGTTTATTTCTAATGAATTCTTCTAATTTGGCGATAATCAATGGTCTGGTCTTCGAACTAGTGGTAAACCCCGCCACAGCGTTTGTTCTAGACTCTGCCTCGTAAGACTCAATAAATTCGTGTGTTGACTTGACAGAGTGATATACATTAGGGTAGCCCTTCTCGGCTAACTTTTCCAACACAGCAAAGCCAATGTTATTATTTTCAACAACGATCATGCACTCGGCGTATTCTCTACCTGTTGATATTAAAAGCTCTGCATACATCTCAATGTTGATCTTGCCCTGATATTCTGCAACCTGATTTAAGGTATTGAGATCAATGACATGAAAGGCGGAAAAGTCGCGACCATCGCCTCTTGAAACATCTGCAACTAAAAGATATGTATGCTCTGGCTGACACTTCTCCCATATCCATAGGTTTCTGTCAAAGCCAGTCCTGTATTCAGGGTCTGATACCTGCGCCTGCTCCATCAGCAATAGGTCGTCTGGATTGAAGACTGTCTCACCAGACATATTAAAATTACATTCAAGCTCCTGTGCGATTTGTCGTCGCGACATATTCTTTGTTTCTTTCTCGAACCACTCTCTATCTCTCTCTGGATGCACATCCCACGGAAGACTAGTAGGAAAGAAATCATTAGCACCCGAGTCGGCATCAATATATGTTTGATGAAACCAATTCCCTACACCGTTTGGGGTCGAAAGAGCTATGCAGCGACCACCAGTAGATAGTGTGGGATACAAGCCGGTCCACAACTCATCTAGACCTTCAACATGCGCAGCCTCGTCAATAACAAGTAAAGAAAGAGCCTCTGAGCGACCTGCGTCAGACGAAGTTGAAGATGCTTTGATTTGCGATCCATTTGACAATTCAAACGAAGTTCTGTTATCAACAGAGATAGTAGCCACCATCATCCACGATGGAAGGTTTCGTATGATTGATTTAACCTTCTTGACTAAGTTAGCAGCCGTTCCGAATTTGGTAGCCATAACCAAGATATTTTTATCGCGATGAAACATCATCATCCACACAACATAAGCAGCTGTGATGGTAGAAATGCCTAACTGTCGAGCTTTCAAAATAACATTGAAGCGATGATCATTAAAGTTTAACAAAAGCTCATCCTGAAAAGGGTATGTCCTAAATGGGATCAAGCCCTTCATCGGATGAGAAATTTTTGCATAGTTATTAATGAAATATACAGGTTCCTTGCCAGATCTGACAATCTCCTTGATCATCTCTTTTTTTGTTGGCTGATAGCCCATACACCATCCTAAAGCTAGCTTAGCTCTTTAGTCAGCTTTATAAGAGTCCTCCTGACCATATTCGGTTTGATGGAAGGGTGGGCAGATGCTTTTTTTAAAAAGGAAGTCAAAAGCTGAGAAAATTCCTTTTCATTAGAAATTCTGGAGATGACAGTATCGAGATATTTATCCATACGGTCCTCCACTCTTTCTACATCTTTTTCCCTTTTAGCGGAAGGAGCAGGTTTAGAATCACCCCCTAGGTCCCCTCCTTCATCAGCTTCATAAAAGGCTTCAATTTCTTCTTTAATTATCTCTCTCAAGACTTCCTTGTTCAGTTTCATTTTCGTGGCTCCTCGTCTCTCTTACCTGAGACATTTTGTGGTTTCTTGGTGCCTGGAAATTTATCTTTACCCATAGCAAGCCAGTTCTTAATTGCATCATCTAGACGGTCTTCGCTCTCAGCCTTGAGAGGCTCTGTGCTATCGTCCATGCCTCCAATATTAAAGTGTTGCTTAGCCTGAACCCAGGAGCGCACCTTCGAAGTGCTCTGAACCATAATATCAGCCTCGTCGACTGATGTCAAAGATAGCGTGTTGCCAGTAACCTTCTTGTATTCCTTCTTTAAAAAGGATGCACAATCCTTGAGCATCTTCTGCATGTCTGACTCAAAAGACGAATCATGCACCTCCTTCAAGCGCATCTCGCTGTGATATTTCAAGCATAGCTGATTGCCATACATAGCGACGGAAAAGCCATCGATCAGACGGCGATCATGAATACTGACATCCTCCTCTCTACGAAGGAAGCCGGTCTTCACTGGCTCCCCATTCTCGTCAAGGGCGCCGTCATATGTGTTCGCCATGACCTGTGAGATTCCATTAATAATTTCAAGTGTTGTAGCCATCTTTAGGTCTCCATCCTGTTTTCCATCTTTCTTCTCTGCCCTCAACATACTGAATGTAGCACTTTGAGCAACACTCATATTTATTCATATAAATATCATCCCTCACATCGAAGGAGTATGTCTCACATACGGGGCAAGTCCTTTTTGATTCTCTATTAAGTAGTTTCTTTGATATGAAAAAACCACCATTCTCTACCTTGTCATTCTGTTCCTGATGTTTCCTTTTCTTTGTAGCTAAATTTTTAATCTGATCAAGGTAGTCCTGCTCCTTTTCGTCATCCCACTCTGAGCATGGGTGAGCAATTGCCTCTGCGCCATACTTTTCTTTAATAGCCTTTTCAATTGCGGCTATTTGATTATCTGTTTTGTTCATTATGTGATATCAGTTAAGATGGTTGATGGTAAAGATATTGCCCTGATGATGCAATCGGGAGATTGATTAGTCGAAGCGCCGCCGTAGGCATGAAAATAATCGCCAGCGTTATCAGCCATATGACCAATCCAATAATTATATACTGTGCCAGGACTTAAACCTGTCAAAACCCAAGAGAAGTCAACTATGACATCATCTTCATCATCTGCGTTCCATACAGTTTTTTTATATTTATTGCCAAGAGAATTAAAACTAGCTGCATCAGACAGACCTAAGCGCAGGGCACCTCGATGATCAGTTGTCTCATTGCAAGCATAGAATCCTTTGAAATTTATCTCAACATTACCAGTGAATGGTGCCCGAAACGATACCATGTGCCTCGCACTGATGGTAGTGTATGAGGCGGGCGCCTCGACAGTTTCTGGCGATCCGTTATTGTTGTTAAGTTTTGTGTATGATAAAATCGATCCAGGCGGTGTCTCTTCGAGCAGGAATCTTCGGAGGAACATGCGCAACTGACCTTTCGACATTTTTGAAATATTAGTTGACACTAGTTCTTAAACCCCTCAGCAGCTGCAAAAAACACGCTAATTGAGACTACAATACCAATCACGACACCGCCTGCCAACCACCATTCAGAATTAGAATTTGGTCGGTCTTTAACAATCTCTTGCAATCGGTTGATCTCATCATTCTTGACCTTGAGAATTTCCTCGCTCTGTGTGGTTAATGTATCGATTCTCGCTTGAAGCAAGCCCTTAGCTAAATCATTTTGAGCGCGTAGTTTACTCAGTTCCATATCTAGTTTTAAATCATACTGAAGAGAGAGATACTTATTCTCAGCTAATACCTTAGCCATTGCTTGCGTATCTAATAAGATACCAGAGTATGGTGCGCGCTGATTCACCTCGATGCTTGTAACTCTACCATCGGCAGGCGGCTCTTCTGCCTTGGCAGACACAGGTAGAGCGATCATCAGCGCACATAAAAAACTAGCTAAAAACTTATTCCACATGATCTATTCCAAATATATCAGAAACTCGCTTGGCGAGTTCTTCTGGATTATCTTTGAATTCCTCAACCGTCTTATTAATATCTTCTTTTTTATCAGCGTCCAGATCACTTAGTTTTATTTTATACTCTTTCTCAATATTATTTAAGGCTTCTTGATGCTTGTTGATTAGAGAATCTCTTTTTGCGATCTCCTGAGCATGTGTCTCTTTCAGAATCTTAACTTCTTTCTCATAGCTCTCTTTCGATTTAGCCATCGCTTTGAGTATACCCTCTGTGTCCCGGCGACCGGCACACCAAGCCACAACACCGATTAATATCATAACTGGAAAATACCAGTAATGCTTAATCCAAACCCAGGCTTTCTTTACGAAAGCTTTGAATGCCATCCATTGAATCATTTTACGAGCCGTGCTTCCACCTTGCCGCGATATCAGCCATACCTTCCATACCAATGTATACTAAAGATATTGCAACCCAATCGCTTGAAGTTAAATCAGAAAATGCTAACAGCCCTGTGGCTGTCATCCATACCATCAGCTTTCTAGAAAAAAGTTTTCCAAGTGCCTTATCAACTATTGCTCTCATTGTCATGTCACCCCCCTTAGTGGTATGACATAAATAGTTGCTAGGTAAGTTATTGATCTATATGTGCGTATCCGTCAACTTTATCAATAACAATCTGCTTGTCAACAGAGTCCTTTAAGCTGTCCAAGTGAGAAATGAGAAGAACCGTCTTGAAATACCCCTTAACCATATCAAGGATCCTGACAAAGCCCTCCATGTTTTCTTCATCGAGAGCTGTTCCAGGCTCGTCTAAGATAAATACATTTCCCTTAGGGAGAGAAGAGACATTTAGCAGCGCCAATCTGATCGCCATGGCAGATATAGACTTCTCCGCGCCAGAGCCCAACTCTAAGGGGCGGGGCTCAAACCTTGGATGCTTAATATAGATATCTAATTTAGTGCCATCATTTTCCAAGAAAACATCAAAATTAACAATATTAGTCAAGATCTTAGCGATCTCATTATTGATGACAGGAAGTCTCTTCTTAATAATATCGTAAGCAATTCCGCTGCTATGCATGCATTTCATGTAAAGATCATAGGCTGCATAGTCCTGTCGTAGCGTTGCCAATTCCTCCTTTTGGTCCTCAAGATTTTTTATTTCCTGCTCGATCGAACCATGTGACTTGTAAAGCTCAAGAAGTTCTGATTCACAAGCCTCAAGCTCTCCATTGAGGTGGTTGACTCGCTTGCTACTAGCAGACAAAGATTTTAGCAAAACATTATAATTTTCAATTGCCTCTTTGTTCTCATTGTAATATTCTATCTTATCAGAGTTCTCTCGAAACAAGCCCTCAGTAACCATAAGCTGATTAGAGCATCTCTCGCTATCAAGCCGAAGTTTTGTATTGGAACCTTCAGCCTCAGACTTTTTGTTCAGAAGCTTCTGATACTTATTTAAGTGCTCCTCAACGGTATCGATGTTAAGGGATAGCATATACTGCTGCCCCTCCTCGATCTGAGTATTCATTTCGCTGAGTAGTTTTTCTTGCCCAGGTATCTCTCTGGAAGCTGTATATGCATCCTTGATAAACTTACAAGTCGTAACATATTCTCCCCCGCAAGGGACACCCTCTAGAGTCTTCGCCCTAGAGCAATAAATCTCGAAAGTCCTTCTCTCGTTCTCCAGCTTGCGTGTCAGCTTGTCAAGCTCTTTAGACTTAGTTTCAGCTATTGTCTTTTTGTTTTTTAGCTCATCGACATCAAAGTCGCGCAAAAATTCTTTAGCCTTCTCAATAAAACCATTATTGTCATCAATCAGTTTTGCATTTGACTCCCTCTTATCACTAAGATCCTGCATCTGATCTTCATACTCTTGCTTCTTTGAAAGGCACTCATCAATATCGATTGGCTCAGCTGGAACAGAATCAATCTTTGACTGCAAATCTTTTATTGTCTGCTGCTCTGATGATATTTGCTTCTTCAAGTCCTTGCAGGCGTTCTTATGCTTTAGGTTCTTAGCCTCATTGTCAAACAGGACTTGACGCAGATCTTTTAATTCGCCATCAAAGTCTTTGTTCTCTAGTCTTTTGATTGCGCCCCTTAAGTCTTGTGCCTCTTCTTTTGCCAACTTAAATTTTTTATCAAAGATCTCCAAGTCAAGAAATTTTGCAAGTATCTCCTTGCGTTTTGTTGACCCCTCACTAATAAATGATAAAGCCCCAAGTTGTGACGACATAGAGGTCAGCAGAAAATCGTCCAAACCTCCGAATACCCTGCGAATCTCTTTATCTGTGCCAGCCCTGGTTAGACCATTCAAACTTGTCTTTTCGCCTGTAATCTCATCATAACAGTAAAAATCAACATCAGTCTTGGCTTCAGTAGTTTCTTCACCCTTGAGCTTTTTAATATACTTTTCAGATCGTCGCTCGACAAAATACTTTTTATTTCCTATCTCAATCTCGACTGTGCCACAGCCATGCTCTTTTGTTTGATTGATTATGTTTAGGTTCTTGCGAACATTCTTTGATGTCGAGTTAAACAGCGTGTATAGAAAGCTATCAATAATACTCGACTTGCCAGAGAAGTTCTTCCCAAAAATACCTACAATGCCGCTAAGGTTTGTAAAATCGATTGAGTTGTCTGAGCCGTAGTTGAAAAGATTGTCCCACTGTAGATTATTCAGACGCCAGTTAATATTTCTGGATATATCGTCATTCTCTTCAACCATAGAATTATATTTCTTGTTAAAAGAATAGATTCTCTCTAGGTCTTCAGGATCTGGCTGGTAATCTTTTAGATACTCATCGATCAACTCTTCTTGAACCGCAACACTACGAAGGTCTTCTTGTCGTAATTCATCAGCCAAGTCGTCAATTGTGCCGCGATCACCAGAAGCTCGATTTAAAAAGGTTATAGACTCTGGTTTAAACCTAGTCTTAGCAACATCTACTGCGCGGCGCATACGATCAAGCGGTAAGCTATTATTTGACACCAGTCTTAACCTTGCGCCAGCATCAATAGTCGTATTTTTCGGAATTCTGCCCTTTGCCGTCAATTCAATGGTCACAAACGGCTTTGGGTTCTCTAAAACGACATGTTCGCAAGTAAATTCGTTTTTATTTACGATGTTCCATAATAAAAAACCCTTGTCGTTTGTTTCGCCGTGGTTTTGCTGGACTGTTGAGCCGGGATAGCGGATTCTACCTTCTTTGTCCAGCGATTGGTTGGTTTTGTGGATATCTCCAAGAAAACCAAAGTCGAAATTGTCAAAAATGCTAATATCATTCTCGCCATGCTCCATTACCCAGCCAGTATCAGTTTTTACACCACTAACAGAGCCGTGATACAAAGCAATATTAATTCGATCTGGGTCGGATGGATCTTGCCAGTTATCTCTGTCAAAAACTGATAAAACATTTAGTGTTACTCCATTATCTAGTGGTGTTTCGCCTGAATTCTTCAACAAAAACAGATTTTCATTGTCTAATGCGTCTGCAATCGGAGTCAAGGCGTCCTGCCGACTTGCGTTTTTAAGATTTCCATCATGATTGCCCAAAATCACATATGTAGGTGCGATATTTGCAAGATTACTAAGGAAATCAGCGCACATTTGCACAAATTCTGGGCTGATTTGTGTTTTGGTATGCGCGATATCGCCACAGTGGATGATATAATCAACTTTTTCTTCTCGAAGACGCTCATACAAGCGCTTGAAGACCTCTTTATACTCGTAATGATACTTTAAATTGCGAATATGGGTGTCAGCTATGTGTGCAAACTTCATATCTTTATCGTTTTCTCCAAAAGGTATTCAAAAAAGTCACCGAAAGACGATGAAACCGGCTTTGAGGACTCTTTTCTTCTCATAAACTCGTCTTTTGACATCTCTCCGACATCAGAATACGGCTTTATCTCTACTTTATACAATTCAACGCCATATGTCAACATATTTTTTATTAATCTTGCGGATTTTCGCTCAGCATCAGGGTCCAAAGCAAGGTAAACCCTAGGATTATACTTGACAATCTTTTGAAAGAGTGCAGAATCTTCCTTGAGCTGTGATCCCAGCAGTGGAATCGCGTTTTGTCCTGCTTTTATGGCGTCAAAAGCGCCTTCAACCAGTGTTATATCCTCTGTCCAATCAACCATTAGATCGTTGAATATAATATTCCTAGACGCAGGTGGGTTCATGTATTTTTTCCAGTTACCATTATAGCTTCTGGCAATAAAATAGTTAAGAGACCCAGTTTCATCGAACGAGGGTATGATAACTCTGCCACCATAATCACCAGAAACACAATACCCAATCTTCCACTGAATAATATCTTTCTTCGTGATTCCTCTTTCTTTAAGATATTTCCTGACTGGCATCGATGCCAAGGGATATACCTCGCTTACGAGCGTGCGATATTCTTTAGGCAGGGTGACCCTGACCTTCTCCTCAGGTAACTGCTCTACAAACAGATCTTGAAAAGAAGATATGTCAACACGATTGTCTAATACATCCCAGTCGCACAGGGACCTATAGTTGCCGTAACGACGAATAAGTCGACGAATAGATCGACCAGAATAGCCACACACCCAGCACTTAAATTTGTCAGCATCAATATTCACTGACATCTTTTTCTTGTGGTGCTTGCACTTCGGGCACTGAAATAAACACTCTTCGCCGGATACATAATGCCGACCGAGTGTGTCATTCAGGATTTTAAGTTTTTCTGTTCGCAAAGTGTAAAACCAGCTTTTGCTATAACCAAGCTATCTGCACGATCGTGTGTGCCTGGTTTTGGATTTCCCCATTTTGTATACACTATATCAAATTTGGGATCAATGTCAAGAATTTTTTCTAAAACAACTTCTTTTGCTTTTCTGCCCTTTGGAATTTTTATGTTGCAAAGTTTCCTGGCAGTCGATGCACCTATGAATTCTGGCTCGATGCCAAAGGCTTCATAACATAACCATGCTAGCGTTCCGTTGAATCTGGCAAGTGTCGAAAGAGTCTTCGCTGATGAAAAACCTGTTCTGAACGATTGTAAGGACTGCTCGATGAAGATTTCTTGGATCTCATAATCCTTTTTAATCTTTTCAAGATGCGCCTTCGCCGTCTCCACCTTAAGAAAGAAGCCTTTATATTTTCGAAGATCCCAAGCATCGCAAGTTATTACCTCTCCCTTACTATCTAGAACCGTCGCTCCAGTTATGCTCGTGGAAATATCTAATCCCAATATCATAGGATATATTATATCAAAAGTCAAGCTTTAATTTAAAGGTATAATCGTCTTCTTCTGTCTTTCTAATTGGCTTCGCGAGCTTTGCGACGGCGATCAAATTTTTCTCTGCATCGTAAATACCAACCTTACTAATAAAGGTTTGCTTTTTAAATGACGCAGAGTTTTCTGCATATACGGTGTTGCTACTGGCTGTTAGGGTTTCCCAACTAGAGCTTACAATATTTTTAATTGTAACATCGTCTGGCTCAATATATTGATACGAGCTTGTGTTCGCTACCTGCGTATACACAGCCTGACCATATTGCTTAAAGGTTGGATTATTCGAGTGATTTAGCATACCGCGTGGAGCATGAGCAAACATTGTCATGACCGGAACATAATTCACGCCCTCAAAGGTTAATTGCCATGCGGAAGATGTTACCGATTCCTGAGCTGTTATCCCTCTTGTTGTTCCGCCAAACGAGGGTCCTCCGCCTGGAGATAAATTGGCTGATGTTCCAAAGTAAAGCCACTTTGGTGTGTCATCAACACCCGTATCTCCATCATAATCGTCTTTATGAGTTGAGATATCCCAACTGCCTGTTAGCACAACAAATCCTTCATTATAGAGAACAACGCCCGCGACTGATCCAGATCCGTAGTTAGAACCCAGTCTGTTTGCAGTTCCGCCAACTTGTATCAATTCGCCATTTCGATTGATATCTTGAACCTCAGCAGCAAGAGTTCCAGTTATATAAAACTTTAAACTAACTGTCCCCTTCTTGATTGATGAACCAAAAAAGACAGAAGGGATACTAACAAGGGCAATGTTCTGCTTTCCTTTGTCACCCAGAGAAGATGAATAGGTGTAATGAGGACTCATATAAGAATATGAGTTAAGTATATTTTTTAATGCGAGAATGTGTGGGCGCCCTGATGTTAAATCAGCCCTTATATCGTGCCCTAACGTCGTATCTTTTCGATCCTCAATCGCAATTGAAGCAGATAGAGGATATCGACCAGCTATCTGCTCACCATAAAGGTAGCCAGAGTTAAAGTCGTTGGTCGACACAGTTTTAAATGCAGATATGCCACTATCCTTTGTGATAAAAGGATAAATCATCTGACCAGCCACATTCTGGCTTCTGTCAACATTCATCTCGTAAAGAGATACGAATCCCGGCTGAACATGGAGCGACTGACTATGGAAAGAACCCGCGTCCACACCTTTATTGTTGTAATATATTTTTCTATTATAGATCCAGAAATCAGACTTTGGATGAGTCTTTATCCGGTTATAAAATATATCGTTGGCGCCAAATGGATATAGCGGCATAATAACCTGCCCCTAGTAGTCTAATCTCACACGCAAGGTCATCTCTGTCGATGGATCCTTCTTCAGTGGCTCACTTAATTTTGCAACTGCAAGCAATTCGTTGTCTGCTGAATATAGACCAACAGTCGTAATATAAGACACTGGATTATCGACGGTGCTGTCCTTGACTCGAATCTTACTTCCGCTCAAGTAAGTTGGGTTTGCACTGTAGTTGAAATCATTGTGATTAACTCGACAGAAATAGATCGAAGAATTTAGTTCAGTTGTATTATTAAACTGAATATTATAAATACGATTTCTAATGCCATCAGCGATGACATCGATGGTAGATCCGCTTGCCAAATTAAAACCAGTATCACCAGTGGCACTACCCATCTGCACAGTTCCCTTGCCAGTGGCGAGCAACCCAGCGTTGTCGGCATCATTGAATACCGAGCCACTAACCACAGCGATGCCCGCCTGATAGAAGATTAATCCGCAAGCCACATTGTTGTTTGTGAGAACAGTGTCCGCTGAATTCTGAGCGAAAAGCACGCCATACTCGCCAGCCGGTGAGTTTACAAAGAAGCCGTCAGACCCACTGGCGTCGGTGATTAGAAGCCGCTCTACCATTGTTCCATTAACCGCTTGCGAGTATCCGTCTGATGTTCCCAGCTCCAGCTGGAAAGAGCCTTTCTTAATCTCATCTTTGGCGAGGAGGCGAGCAAAATTTAAGAAGAAGACTTCTCTAAGTTTTGTTCCACCAGCGAGAATATTTCCGTCCTCATCAAACTCCTGAATAGAGCCATTGACATCATGACCCATTAAAACCTGAGCCATTTGATTGTAAATATTCGCCTTTTTAGCCTGCTGTGATGTTGTATTGCTATATAATTGACCTTGTGAGGAGAGTCCGACACTAATATCAAAAATATGATTCGCAGAAGAACTTAAGTAAGGATAGTCATAGACCGATTGAAACATGCCATGCGAATAGCTTTTAATATTGGGGGTTGTATGGTCTGCGATACCATAGGTTCCAGATACCAACGATCCAGTGATTGGGATCGCCTCATGAAGCATTGTTCGCGTTGCTGCGATGTCGTTATTCAAAAATGTTTTAAATGTGGTTGCCATCTTTAATTCCTTCTTTTACTAGACTTTCTTCACAAACCTAACTGGAATATCCAAGCTAAATCCTGTTGTGGCGCCACTCACACGAACAACGCTATCAATAAAACGAACCTGTCCGCTGCTCGCAAGAGCCGGTGCGGTGGATGTTGATGGAGATAGGTCTCCTAATTTTTCAAACAAGTATGTGCTACTGTTTAGCTCAATCGAGGACTGAATTTTAAATTCCAAGATTGTTCCACGCGGTCCTGCGATAACCTCAGACCCAGTAGACTCCTCTCTGTTTGTATTCTCTGAAACATATTCTTGATCTGTCCCGAGAGACATGTAGTATGATGCTACGTTGTCATCGTCGATGAAAGACACTCGGGCTCGATTTCCAACCTTGCTGACAATGCTGCCAAAACGATTGTCAATCTGAATGATATATTGTGTCTCAACAAGATCAGCATCAAGAGAAAAACTTGGGGGAATTTCTGTTGTATCTAGACCTTGATCAATACGAATAAAATCACCTGCCTTGGGATTCTCACCAAACAGCGTTCCAATTTGCTTAACGCCAGCTGCATTAACTGCTGCGTCATTCTCGGTCGTCTTATCCACACACACAATGTGCGCGCCGGTATCAGCCCTAGTTGGGGCTTCCTTATCGTTCACGCGCATGAGAGGGAGATAAAGCAAATTTGTGCGCGGAATAGACATAAGACGATGCTTAAGCATAGAAGTATTATTAGTAAAAGCTTCCAAGCATGGTGTCTGTAAGATTTCTAAGTCAAAGTATGCACTACCACTAGCATGGTTCTTATTGTAAAGTTCGTAGTTGATCTCGTCGTCACCTAAGGCAAACTTGGCAATCCTAAAACTACCGTCTCCCTTGGCTAAGCGAAACCTTCCAGTATCGGTTAAAACAGCATCTAAAATGATGTCGCCTGAATTGTCAAGAAAAGCCATTGATTAATCTCCCTCATATATCTTCATAAGTATATAGGCGTTCGTTATAAATAGTGCTTTTGTCTTAAAAAACATCATTTTAGTGTAGATTGCCTATTCATCTGTGCTTTAAAATCAATATTAATATCCATCTTCTTTCCAGTCTTTCTGGATACGATTCTAAATTTATATTTCTTGCCCCAGCAAGACTGCTCAAGTTCTCCTAGCTTAATGTCCTTGACATCCAAAGCTGACTCAAGCCCCTGCATACCTTCAGTGTTTAAAAAGCCTTGCTCATATGATGGCTTAATTTCTATAAGCCTTCTCATACTCTTAGACGGGTTCTTTGGTTCACGAGGTGCCATCTCAACGATTCTCTTGTTAAGGAACACTGATCCCTCATCGTTTACAAGCTCAACCTCATACACCTCTGTCGGATTAGACACATGACCATGGACATCAACCATTCTAAATGTGTAATAATATTTCTTATTTGAAGAAATATAATCAATACACTCACCCGTAGATGCAATCTCGTTATTGACAGCCTTCAACAATCTATTGTCGAAATCCTCATAACTCTTTGGGTGAAAGTCGATACGATAAATCTCAAAAGATCCGCCCTTGTCATCACCCTTGAATCTTATTTTGTCGCTCTCGTCTAGCTTCTGCGATCGACGAACATCGTCATGCTGACCTATATCCTCCAAATTGAGAAGCACCGGATCTAGCAAATACTCACCTACCGCGCTCTTCAGGTTGATGAGAATCTCCTTGCCATTAGCGAAGAAGGGGACAATCTCAACCTCAGGCGGAACCGGAGGGTCATCCAACACAATGTGGTCATCGAGAAAAATTTCTTCCTCAGCTAGCAAAAGCTTTGGTCTCTGCGTGACAACAAAGATTGCACCTTCGTCATATGCAGATAGCTCTCTATAATAATACTCAGTGCTGACAACTGCCTTGTAAGCGTAAATTCTATATGCGTAATGCTTACCATATTTTATTTGTGTGTCAACAAAATTAAGCTTATCTATATCGTTGCTATTTGGCAACCAGTAGTTTTGTATCACATCTCCAGTTGGCATGCCATCCGAGTCTGCGATTGTTTTCTCAACGCGGTAAAAGATATCTTCAGAGTGACACAAGTGCCCTTCCATCATCTTGTCAAAAGTAATAAAATGCTTTTTAAGATATGTCTTTAATTTACCAACAAAGATGACGCCCATCAAAGACTGAAAGAAGGTCTTGGAAGGGTCTGACTTAAGGTTCTTTTCTATTGTGCCATCATCAAGCATGATAGAGTTTCTAAATGCACTATCTTCTTGTATTCTTCGCTGAGCTATATCCTCTTTGCCGGGAGCAAGTTCACCTGTTGTAAAGTCAACTAACGAGCTTTTCTTAAGCCACGAGTCAAAGATATCCCACACCTTTCGAGTCCTAGTATGCACACGATTTCTCTTAGATACAGCGTTGGTTCCGTCTTCGCTGATGTTAACCGTAGAAAATTCTTCTAGTTCTGTAAACTGCATATCCGTGTGACCAACGCCAGAAAGACTATCTTTTACAATTGACCACATAAATTCGTTATACAGCTTAGTGTCATCAAGCGTCTGTGCAAGCTCTGTGGTTATATCTGTTGATAATTCCATATCAACAAACATCGGGAACAGCTCCTTCTTGTCAGATAACTCTTTTAGCAATGGCACCTGTTCGATTGGCACTATCATATTCTTGTATTTATCGACGATCGATTTTAATTCGCCTGATAAGGTTGGCACCTCTGAGGTGTCGTTATATGATCTCACACCCGTAAGCGCCTGAGTTGCCCTGAAGCCATACAAATCAAAGTATTGACCAGAATGCTTTTTTATATCAAACTTATTTCCAGCCCCAAGAGTGGATTCTGAATCTGTCAGAGTGTTGTTCAGCGATATATGATCATAAAAAAACTTATTGCTCTTTTCGTTCTTTCTCTCAAGAAGCATAGGATAAATGCCCGGTAATATGGCTTCAGTCTTATTTTTAAGATCGCCAAACCTCAGCTGCTCTTCATACGACTTAATATAAAAATTATATTCTGGTCTAATCTTCATGTATTGAGGACCAGCAATATTTAAAGAGTCGAGCTGCCTATAGTTAAATGGCAACTCCATATCAAATGCTAGGTATCTATACTCCGCTTGTTCATCAACTATTCCACTGTTTCCAGTTGCTGACTCGCCCTGAAACCCCTCTATTAAGGTCTTCCAGTTGTCAAATCGATATTTTCCATCTTCGTCTTTAAAACTATTTTTATTGGCGGTCAAGACAACAAGTTGGTTAACTTCGAAAAAAGGATCTCTCTCTCCTCCAAAGCTATCAGGGCTTTCTTCAAAAAACGGAGTGCTGATTACTGTTTTAAACGGAACCTTTATTCTCTCTTCTGCGTCAGGACCCTTCGAGATAAACATGACCTCATCTCTGCCGCTAAAGTCCGATAACTCTTTTTTGCGTGACCAATACTTTCCAGCTGTTTGACGAAATTTATCAACACGGGTGCCATATTCTGTGGGGCGACCGATCTGAAAATCTGGAGACATACGCTCTTCTAGTGATGGTCCCCAGTTGCTTTGCTCAACAGCAAAGCGGCGCTTGTGTGCTGAAGCGTAGGCGGCAGTTTTATTGGTGTCCTTTACATTTTTGTCATTGTCTTTGTTAAGATTCTCTAGAGCGGCTTGACGCTGCTCAGGATCTTTTGTCTCAAAGGCGCCCTGATAGGAATCATATAGCGATTGAATTGTTTCATTGTCTGACGCCATCTCTACTTCACCTTAGACTCAGTGGATATCTTCTTAGTTAAGTCTACCTTTTCTTTTACCATTTGTTTAGTGGCAGGCTTTGGAATTATTTTACGAGTAGCCATTACCGCTGTAGATAAATACTCGCTCCGAATAAATTGATGCTGACGGAGGTTTCTGTTGATTCTCCGTGATAGCTTATCTCGATACAGCCTTTTTCCGATCCTTAACATAGGCGAGGACTTAGGCGCTGGACCGCCAATTATAAAGTATTTATTGTAAACCGGAAGTCTCATGCCGACAGCTTCGTGACAGCCTGCGTCTTCATTTACATATCTAACAGATCTACACAGAAGATTGTTTTCTCCAGCAGCATTTACTATCTCTGGCGTTAGAGGCTTCCATATAGGGCTCTTTAGCATAGGCTGCCCGTCAGAATCAACTTCGTAGCCCACTAGAGCTTCGATCTTGCGAATCGACTTGTAATTTAAAATAAACGCAGCTTTACTAGGTGTAGGAAGCGTGGTCGATTGTAGCCAATTATATTTAATCGGGCTGTTTGCAACTGAAGAAAGAAGCAGAGACTTTATTTGATTTGGTAAAGCTAACGCAGCATTGATGACCCTCTGCTCAATAATGTTTTGATCCAAGTCTAGAGGTTCAGACGGATTGATAGCTGTGAAATTAGAAAGAAACCCAGTCTGAATTAGATTTGTCGACGTTGCAGATGAAAGGTCACCAAGTTTATAATAGCCTGGGTTAAAGGTTTGAATAATTTGTTTTTTCTTGGTTAAGTTAATCGGCGGTAAAATATTCGCATTGGTGTAAATGCCACTCATTCCTTTACCACCCATAACCATCGGAAATGATAAATTAGCGAACAACATTGAAGGATTAATAAAGGTTAAAAATTCATTCTTTGATTTGGATTCGACATTTGGTCTAGTTGAATTATCGATAGAAGCATAGTTTAATCCCATCGTCTTAGCGGCATCAACATAAGGATCGTAATCAAAGTCTAAAAGTTGAAAAATGTTTTGAAACGGCGATGCTATTGGCAACAACATAGAGCAATTAAATTCAGACATTGTGTTTATAAAATTACTTTTGATGTCTAGCTTGTCTGGGCTTATGTTGTTACTAGAATTTGAATCTTGAGTTAGATTTGTAAAAACCGGAGCAAAAGGAGACTTCTTTGCCAAATTTAGTGCTGATATCGCAGACTGTATCCTCATTGCCTTTGTGTGATCAAAGGGCTTTTCAATTAACGAAAAATTACCCCTGTTAGATAAATTGACATTTGACGGGCTTAGGTAAGTAAAGGCTGAATTACTTAAATTATCCCCAGGAGTAAACGATGTATTGTTTGACAAGTTAATTGAAATATCGCCATCGAGAGTGTTAAAAAACTTGAGAGATTCAATCTCTGTTCTTTTTCTATATTCTTCTCCAGACAAGATCCTCAGACCATTGTCGCTCGACTCAGCTTCCAAAAAATTCCTTGAGAGATAATCATAGCCATAGTTTTTTGGAATATTACTGTCGAATATTTGCGGAAAGTAGTATTCTATTTTAAAAGTTTTAAGAGCTGGCTTTCCAGGCGAAAGGATGTTCGCTGGCATGATACCACCCGGCTTAAATGTTGAAGATTTTTTTGGCGACAAGTTGACGCCAATCGCTGACGCTAATCTTTGAGCCAAATTTTCAACCAGCTTCTGAACCATGGCAACTCCGCGTGGGTTACCTCTTTTCGGATCTAGATACTTCCACATTGAGCCAGCCAGGGCAACATCAACCGGGTCTTTCCTGAAGAAAGATAAAACAGAAAAATATGTTATAACCGGTAATATCCATGGACTGTTGATAAGTGCTTTTTTATCCTTTGACCATCCATATTGC
>MDSW01027556.1_pt1 | contig 23121 bp, 22 predicted proteins | sample 811171 | NCBI WGS metagenome assembly MDSW01 (sample SAMN05326641, study PRJNA326480) | marine metagenome | isolation source: seawater | place: Atlantic Ocean: North West | collected 2012 | reverse complement strand
TCTTCATCAAGGATGACATCTAAGATGTAGCATGGGCGGACGAGTAGGTGTTCTCTTCTTGTCGGCCCTTCTCATGTGTTCGGTCCTTGCAGGATGTTTTGGAGACAAAGATTCAGAACAAGAGAAACTCATCGACCTCGTGGTTCACTACGATGCAACGAACGGGACAATCCAACAATCCTTCCTAGGCGGTTCACAAATTTCATTCACTGGCGTGACATTTAGTTTTGATTTTGCTCGAACAACATCCGATTACGGCCTAGTGACATTTTCACTCGATCCTGGTGACGGCAGATCGCCTATCACCATCGATGCCTCCGAATCAGCGAACATCGATGTTGAATACCAAATTCACGGGATGTATGCTGTAGTTTTAGAAGCAACAGACATCAATGACAATACTGAAAATCAAACCGTTATGCTCCGGGTTGAGCACTCTATTGAGTGGAGTGAAGCCAATTCCGCTGATCCTGATGTAATGGAAATCAATACAACTCCTGGAAATGAGGATTCCAACCCAAAACAAATTGTTGTTGAATCAACTGTCGAAAATCCAAGTATCCAGAACATACCGGGAAGTCCTGTAACAGTCACTTGGGAGTTAACAGATCCTGATTCAAATAGCAAGGGGACCAAAACTGAGCAGATTGTTGACGGCGATGAGAGAACTTGGAATTTCGATCTAAATTTCCCTGAACAGGGATTACATGAATTGATTGTAACAATTGATCAAGGGCAAGATAGAATCAACATCAACCACCTTGTTGATATTCTCTATGAAAAAGAAGAATCATCCCCCAATCCTTACCAGTCGAGTGATGAAACTGAAGAAGAAGTTTCTGAAAGTGAATGAAAAGTGAAAACCGTTGGCGTTGGCTGATTTTCAACAATATCTTCAGATTTCGCGACCGGCTTGTCTCGTTCTTCGATTGATATACCCTCAACCACTGGATTGGCATGAGTGATACAATGAGCACAAAAACAAAGAAGAAAACAACAAGTAAGAAGAATGAAGTTCCGACTGAGGATGAAGTGATACCAATGGATGCTGCAGATGAAGAAGGGGCCGAGGTCAAAATCGAAGACCTCCCTGGTGTTGGTCCAGCAACCGCAGAGAAACTACGTGAAGCGGGGTTCGACGAACTTCTCGCTCTCGCGGTCATGTCGCCGGCGGATCTTGCTGAACAAGCAGAACTTGGCGAAGCAGTTGCAGGAAAAATCATCAACGCTGCCAAGAAGATGGCAAACATTGGAGGTTTCGTATCTGGCGTCGCACTTCTCGATCGTCGTCGAGAAGTCCAGAAACTCTCGTCAAAGGTCCAATCAATTGATGATCTTCTCGGAGGAGGTTTTGAGACCCAGGCACTTGTCGAAGTTTACGGTGCTTTTGGTTCTGGAAAGACCCAAATTGGACACCAATTAGCTGTCAACTGCACTATGCCAGTCGAAGATGGTGGATTCGATGGTGATGTTTTCTACATCGATACTGAAGATACGTTTAGGCCTGAAAGAATTACACAGATGGCACGCGGCCATGGACTCGACCCTGATGCAGTACTGAGCCGTATCCACGTCGCACGCGCCTACAATTCAGCTCATCAGATGCTCCTTGCAGAAGAGATCAAGCGAATGAGCAAGGGACTTAATGTCAAGATGATTATCGTTGATTCCTTAACAAGCCACTTCCGTGCAGAATTTATTGGTCGAGGGATGCTTGCCAACCGTCAACAAAAATTGAACCGGCATCTGAAAGATCTCAAGCAACTTGCTGACATCAACAATGCACTTGTACTCGTTACGAACCAAGTTCATTCCAAACCTGACGCAATGTGGGGCGACCCAACCAAGCCAATTGGGGGACACGTCCTTGCTCACGCATCCACGTTCCGACTCTACCTTCGAAAGGCCAAGGGCGGACGACGTATTGCGCGTCTTGTTGATTCACCAAACTTGCCGGATGGCGAGTGTGTTTATCAGGTCACACAAGAAGGCCTCCGTGATTGAATCGGTATGTAAAAATCGCTTCCATTATGGAAGTTCGTGGCAATACATTCAAGTTAGGATGAGCCAAGATAAGTTACATGCGCCATTTAATTGAACGAGTTCTGGAACTATCTGATGATGAGGTTGTACCTCAACTCGATCCACAGCCGAGTGGACAAGGAACCGATGAAGAGCTTCGCGCTCTTCTTGAATCACTTCAACCTAGAATCCGTGTATATGGAGTAGGAGGGGCTGGTTGCAATGCTGTCGGACGGCTTGATTCAGAAGGATTGTTTGAAAACTCATTTGTGACAGGGTATGCGATCAACACTGATGCGCAAGCCCTTCTCATGTCTCCGCTTGAACACAAAGTGCTCATTGGAAGAACTGCTCGTGGTAGAGGGGCTGGTGGAGATCCAACGAAGGGAGAAGCTGCTGCACTTGAATCTGAAATGGCGCTTCGTGGAATTACCACAGATACCCAACTTGCTATCATAGCTGCTGGAATGGGAGGAGGGTCTGGTACTGGTGCTGCAGGCCACCTTGCTCGGCTTGCAAAAGAGCAGGGGGCGATGACCATCGCAGTAGTCACCTACCCTTTCCAATCTGAAGGAGCTACTCGCCGGGAAAACGCTGAATGGGGTCTTGAACGATTAAGGGAATATTGTGACACCATCTTGGTTATTCCAAACGAGCGATTGCTTGAGATTGAAGGAGTGAAAGATCTCCCTCTCGCAAGCGCGTTCAGAGTTGGTGACGAATTGCTTGTTCGCTCTATTATTGGCGTCACAGAGCTTCTGACTCGCGATGGAATGGTCAATCTTGACTTTGAAGATTTGAAGGCGGTCATTCACTCTGGTGCAGGTGTTGCAATGATTGGTCTTGGTGCCGGTTCAGGCCCAGGACGAGCAGAAGAAGCAACACTGGAAGCATTACACTCGCCACTCTTGGATATTGACTTTAGCGACGCTCGCGGTGCTCTCATCAACGTCGTTGGTGGTAACAGCCTCACACTTGGAGAGGCTGAACGTTGTGCTCAAATCATTACCGAACGTATCTCCCCTCATGCAAAAATCATCTGGGGGACTGCAGTCGATGAAGAACTCGACGATGAGATTCGTGTTATGCTCGTCTTAACAGGTGTGAAGAGTGAACAAATTCACGGTTCTTCTGAACGAAGGCAAATCAAAGCACTTCGAAGTAGTACAATCGAATTTGTCAACTGATCAATCGCGAAACGCTGTTACCAAAATATAGGTTAGCACAAGAAGTGAAACGATTCCAACGGCATAGTTCGTTGGGCTAAACTCATCTATCTCCTCGGAGAGAAGTTCACCCTCATACAAAACGCCCGGAAGCCGAAATTTGACACTGTTCCATTGATCGCCACTACTCGCCTGATTACCATTCACTGCATTACCATAGATTGTAAAATCAACATACGATGCATTGTCATTAGGACTTGTAAAGGAAAGATTCCAAATTCGTACAACATTACCTGCTTCGGTGTGAGTCCATCCATTGTCCAATTCCTGAATCAATCCCTCTGATGTGTTGAACTCGATGAAACCGTCTGTAATCAGCAGGCGGAAACCCCCCTTTTCGCCCCCCTCATCGGGTGGAATTGTGTGTGATATAACTTCAATAGAAAAATTGTATTTCATATCGGACTCAAAGGCATCTGGTAATCCTTGAATCTCAATTTGCGTATTCGAATCCTTTCCACCGTGGCAAAGGCAGCCATCATTTGCAGATGTGCCAATTCCGCCGGGTGCAGATGTTACAATGGGGATGAAGAGGGCGATGACAACCAGTACCAGCATAATACGCAATTACATCCCCCATTTTCACCAAAAAACACCTCCATTTGAAACTTTCATGTCAAAACAATCTGAACAATACTTCAAAAGGGAAGCGGGGCCAAATGTAATATGATAACATGGATTTTGAACAAACTATTACCCAAGATTTCGATGCTGATGACATAGATATATTCGCTGAATTAGGCGCTTTGTCAGAATCACAACCAGTGACTTCTGATCCATTACAGAACATTCTTCTTGAGGAGGATGAACCGGTCAAGGTGGACCCTCATGTCGTTGCTGAATTGCTTCAAGTTCTTGCACAACATTCCATTCGGCAAAATTCTGATTCTAGAGCTAATGTAATTCCAGAAAGTGCGCAGCACGTGGATTTGAATTCCGCCCGTGTCACTTTGATCGATGATGAGTATCGCCTCTCTCTTCTTGTTGAACTACAAGACAATCAACATATACGCCCATGCGTACGCGCACATCGAAACTCTGGTGAGTTAGATTTGGTAGCCGAACAAAACATTCCATCGGTTTGGAAGCCACTCTACGAACTCTTGGAGAATGCTTTCAAACAAGCAATTCAGTCACTCAAAACCAGAACTTACTTGTCGTAAATTATCAATTCCCAAGCGATTTCAATATCGTCGCTGAGAGAATTTGATACTGAGCAGTACTTTTCATGAGATTTCTCAATCGTTCGACGAACCAACTTTTCTGGAACGTCGCCTTCAACATGATACACCATGTTCACTTTGGTGAAGGAACGAGGTTTTTCCGATCGTCTATCAGCGTCCAAATCAACCCATACCTTTCCAAATTCACGGTTTTTGAGGCCAACCACTACATCAACAATTGAGCATGCTCCAATCATTTGAAGAAAGATTTGCATAGGAGAAGGTCCTTCTTCCCAATCAACATCAATCGATTGACCTCGTTCATTTTGGCAGTCAAGTTTGGTCCCGCCAGCCCAATGTACCGTTCCTCTCATAGTAACTATCGCATCGGTTGGTTCTTCAAGTGGTTGTTGGTGGGACCGTTTGAGAACTATGAGCGGCGAACCTGTTGTTATGCAAAATGGAAAACTACACATCCCAAACAACCCGATTATTCACTACATCGAAGGTGATGGGATTGGTGTCGACATTAGCCCGGTCATGATTTCAGTAGTTGATGCTGCCGTGGAGAAGGCTTACGATGGTGCGAGGAAGATTGCTTGGAATGAAGTTCTTGCTGGAGAGAAAGCGTTCAATGCAACAGGAGAATGGCTTCCTGAAGCAACACTCGATGCCATGCGTTCTGGTCTTGTTTCAATCAAAGGTCCACTAACCACGCCGGTTGGTGGCGGTATCCGTTCACTCAACGTCGCCTTGCGACAAAAGTTGGACCTCTTCGCCTGTGTTCGACCCGTACGATGGTATGATGGTACCCCCTCTCCCGTGAAATCTCCTGGTGATGTCGACATGATCATCTTCCGAGAAAACAGTGAAGATGTGTATGCTGGTATTGAATGGGAAGCTGGCTCTGAGGGCGTCAAGAAGGTCATTGATTTCTTGACCAATGAGATGGGTGTTGATAAAATTAGATTCCCAAATACCTCTGGAATTGGTATTAAGCCAATAAGTCAGGAAGGTACCAACCGAATTGTACGTGCTGCACTTCAATATGCTATTGATAATGACAAGGACAGTGTCACCCTCGTTCACAAAGGAAACATCATGAAGTTCACAGAAGGAGGATTCCGTGATTGGGGATATCAACTCGCCAAGGAAGAATATGGGGCTGTGGAATTGGATGGCGGTCCTTGGTGCACGATGAATAATCCAACGACTGGAAATCAAATAATCATCAAGGACGTTATTGCTGATGCAATGCTTCAACAAATCATCACACGACCTGCAGAGTACAGTGTACTTGCGACCATGAATTTGAATGGCGATTACATTTCTGATGCTCTTGCTGCTCAAGTCGGTGGAATCGGTATCGCTCCAGGTGCAAACATCAATTATGATACAGGCATTTCTATCTTTGAGGCAACACATGGAACTGCTCCAAAATATGCTGGCCAAGACAAAGTCAATCCTGGTTCACTTATTCTATCCGCTGAGATGATGTTGCGACACATGGGTTGGGGCGAAGCTGCTGACTTGATCGTCAAAGGAATGGAAGGTGCGATTAGCGCCAAGACGGTTACCTACGACTTTGAACGACTTATGGATGATGCAACTCTCCTCTCTTGCTCCGCATTCGGAGAAACGCTCATCGCACACATGTGAAGGCGTCAACATGGACAAAGTGCAAAGATTTTTGAGAGATCTCTCTGATGCAGCACTTGAACGCGGAGCACCTCTCGATTGGTTCGAAGATTTGTATGAATTTGCAGAAAAAGACCGAACGATGATTCCATGGTCAAAAGGAGAACCACATCCCTTCCTTGTCAATTGGATAGAACAACATTCAACACAGCCAATAGGTTCTGCTCTTATCGTAGGATGTGGCCTTGGAGAAGACGCCGTTTATCTTGCAGAGAAAGGATGGAAGGTGACCGCTTTTGATCTATCAGAATCTGCAATCGGCTGGGTCAAAGAAATGCACCCACACCAATCCATCACTTGGGAAGTCGGTGACTTGCTAAATCCGAAACCACACTGGATGCAACAGTTCGATCTTGTATTAGAAGTTCATATTTTGCAAGCAATTCCTCAAGAGTTTCGAATTCCTGCTTCCAAGAATCTTGCGCCGCTCGTTGGTCGGAACGGTACGCTAATTTGTATTGGCCGGATGACTGATTCCTCAAAGGACATCCAATTTGATGGACCTCCTTGGCCACTTGAGGTTTCATTTATCGAATCTTTAGGTCAACAACTTATACCCATCAATATGTATTCCACCCAATATGATGGCGAAGAACATCTGCGGTTTCGAGCAGTGTGGAAACGTTCATGACTCACGTAACCACTGTTTCAATGTTCGACTGTTCTTTGCAACACCAAAGCCGAATCGCTCTTCGAATGCGCGTGCAACAACCGTGAAATCCCCATCATGTGTTGCAACGATAATCGAACCTACATTGTCAATTGGACGGTTTGATAATGCTGCAGCGTATTGCATAATCTTACGATCTGGATTCTGAGGATATATTTTCTCTCCATCGATCTGAGTTCGAATGGTTTTGCCATCGTAATGTTGCCGCATCTTTGTTAGCTCATCGTAAATCTCACTGTGATCGGTCAAGAATTCATTCATCGCAGTCTTGATTTCATCACTAACTGCCTCTGCTTCAAGCTCATCAGAGTTTCCTTCCCATGTACTGAATTCCGAGATGATTTCATCGACGATCGATTTCATGTTTTCAGCCGATATGGTTGTTTCGAGTACTTCGTTATCAACGAGAGCATTTTCGAAACGTGTACGAATGTCGTCAATCGAGCGAGCAATATTTTCAATTTCGCCCCGTACAACTTTCGGCAACCACAAATCAACCTTCTTGTTTGCTGCCAAATAGAGGAGATAGCCGGCGAAATGAGAGCGTTGATTCGTCGAATCTTCAAAATGATTTGAACGGTTGAGTATCTGCTGAATCCGCTGATATAGCGCATCAATGACGATATTAGTATCGACTAGAACAAGAGGTTTCAACGATAAATGTCTGAGATATCGGCGATCAGATGTACGGATTTCGGATTGATGGCGGCCGAACAACATCTGTTCTAAGTTAGCAAAGGATTTGTTTCGATCCAGGAAACGTCCAGACAATTGCGCACGTTCAAGGATCCGAAGTGCGTCTAGCGGCGAGGTTTCACTTGCCTGTCGAGCAAGCGTATGGATTTCTACCGGATCTGGATTACGCATCAACATAATGTCACGATATCGACGATCAAAGGACTTAGAACTCTGAGTTCTATAGTCGCGTTGCAATGCATTCGTTGCCGCTAGAAGGCGGCCAGTGAACGGCTCTTTTGGAAGTGGTTTTGGATGTTCATCGGGATAGGTGTGAAGTAAATCGAGTTCGTCCTCTTGAAAGACTGTCTTCGTTCGAGTTTTCTCACCTTTTTCTGTTTGCTCAACATAGGTTTCCTGCTTCTTTACAAAGTTCTTCAGTATCGATGTAGCCTTCGCCGTTTCTTGTATGGATGCTTTATGCGAGACATCCAAATAGAGTTGGAAACGTTTCGTAATCGCAGCACGCAAATTCGGGTGTTCTGCAAGAAGTTGCGTTGCTTCTCCCCATTTTTGATCGAATGCAAAATGAATCAATGCTTTTCGATAGAACATGATTTCCTCATCGTATGCAAAGGCCCCAGAATCAGCAGAACGTTTGAACAAACGAGCCGCTGAGAGATTCTTTCCTTTAGATGCTTCAAGTGTTGCTTGCGCAAGAAGCGCCCATATGGAGCGCTGATGGTGTTGTTGATACCATTGAACCAATGCCTCAACCCCAAGATCGAATTCGTGCATCAATTGACGGACGCCATGAACGATTGGATAAGGGATAGATGGTTGACTGAGAACTGTTTCAAGCATCAAAACAACTTGATCTGGGCCATCACCACGTTCCAAGGATAGTCGCGCATTGTTGAGTCTCAGTTTGGAAACGATGGTTCTCAAAAGCGCTTCTCCCAGAGCGGTTATTTCTCCCTCTTCTAATGATTCGATGAGATTGCTCAGATGCTTTTCATCCACAAGATGTGACCCTCCTGAGGAAAGTGCTTTGACGATTTGATTGATGGCTTTGATTCCATCTCTTCCCGACAAAGAGTCGGTCAACTTAAGTTTGCTAACCGATTCTTCGATTTGACCCTCAAGCAACAGAAGAAGTTTGTATTCATCATCACTTATGGATTCAGGTACTTCCATTGATTGAACAACTTGCAAGGCTTTCTTACGCGCTTCCCGGGCTGCATCCCAATCTTCTTCGCTATGGTGAGCGCTCAATAGATGAGCAAAAATCAGTGTTTCGTGGGGATAGGAAGGTATTGCGATATCATCATGGAGAAGAATCTTGGCTAATTCATCCAGATTGAGGGTTTGAATGAATACGTGCACTGCGAGAGGCTGGACCTGATTCCACCCCTCTCCATCCTGTTCCTTGAGTAAAATGAGAGCCTGCGCTCGAAGTGTGATTGGGATTGTATTTTCTTGGGCGATTGAAACCAAACCACCCTCGTCGATATTTCTCATGTTCACTTCAAGCCAAGAATAAGCCTCAGAATTATTCAGTTGTATCAATAGAGGGATAAGTTCTGATCCATCTGAGTCATGCTCCAGAGAAATCGACCTGATAATCTCAAGTGCATCATCACTGCGCTCTTCCTCAACATAACATTGAAGCATTTTCCAACGAATAACATCAACGCGATTGGTAGGAGCCTGTTCCTTTATCAGAAGGTCCAATCCAATCTCCAACTGTGCAGCGGTAGGATTCATCTGTTCCAACGGCCCGTTGAGCCAAACTAATTTGAGAAGTGCTTGCCCAAGGTCATCATCGGCCTGTGAAAAGTAGGAGTCGTCCCAATCGATCGTATCTTCTGTGAAAATCATCGCTAATTTATAGCGCTCAGCAAGGGATTTGTTTGCTTTACTAAGACGCTCAAGGATTGTATCTGTTGGCGCATTTGTGTTTAGAGCAATCAGCAAGGAAACAAGGGATAAGTTTCCATCAAGCTCGAGCAGATGAGATTCAACATTCGGCCATTTACCTGATGAAAGTCTCTTGACCAATCGATTCATTGCAACAAGTTGTTCTGCACTGTATTGATTGTCTGGAATGGATTTGAAGACTTCAAGACAAGATTGTATGTTGAAAGGGTCTATTGCAATTTCAGACAAATCGAGTTTTGTTTGTGATGATTTTGCCTTAGATTCTGAAATCGGACATGCCGAAAATTGACTGAAAAGGCTACATCGCTTCGCCATTTCATGCCAAACTGAGTGAACCCCTTGATCAATGCAGATTGTACGAATTTCGGTTTCAAAGGAACCATGTTCGTCATCAGACCATTGATCATTATGGATGAATTTGTTTACAAGAATGAGAGCGAAACGAAGTGCTGGTGTTTCATCATCCATTGACCTGATTTCCTCCGGAGAAGGGATGGGTGATTGTTTCCTTCCTCGCCGACGACCTCGACGGAATCGAGGCGATGGAGCAATTGTCTCTCCATCCTCATCTTGGCCAGGTATCTCTGTCTCAAGAACTGCGAGTTTTACCAACTCTTTCCATGGTTTATCCATCAGTGTGAATTCTGGGCATTTACCGACGGCATTCAGCCGCCGATTCTTTACTGTCTTGAATCCTACTTCAAGACAGGCCGCGAGATAAGACTCCTGCATAGCGCCCCCAACGTTCCCTCGACATTCCACCTTTGAACTCACCGCCGAAGCCACAAGGATAAGAGAAACGCATTCAAGTCAGCCAACCGTCCCATTCACAGGAGGGGAGTTGAATATGACAACGAGAACGATCATAATGCTCATTCATCCAGTTCTCGCTACAGCCTTTGTTTTCTGGCTTGTAAGGCAGTATGGCTGGAGGAAAAAGGGAATGTCCTTACGGGGAGATGAACGCAAAAAAGCGCTTGCTCGGCACCAGCGGCATGGAGAATTACTACTTTGGGCAGGCATCTCTCTTGCCCTCATTGCATTTGTTGCTAGAGCGATTTCAGGCCTGCTAGTAAACGATGATTGGAGTTCTGATTTACTTCCTCAAAACATCCATGGATTCTCTGGCCCGATCGGTTTGGTTCTCCTTTGGCTTGTTGTACGATACGGTCGAACAACGGCTGAGAAGATGGAAGAGAACGAATCCTTTGCACTTGAACGAACCAAGCATGGCCGGGCATCGGACATGATGATGGCTTTGGTGATGATTCATTCATTCCTTGGCTTGATTTATACCTTTCAAGTCATCTAATCATGAGGCTTGAGTTGAATATCGCGATCATTCCACATTGCCACCCATCTTGCCAGATTTGCATCAAGACCTGGTGGCTGAATACGACAACCACAGGCATTTACATGGCCTCCGCCGTGAGGATCGAATTCTGTTGCCAATCTTGACAAATCGTAACGATTTTGCCCCTCTGAAAGAAATGAATTGGCATAGAAACTCGCAGAGAGTGGAGGACGTAACTTGTTACCAATTTCTCCATCGGAATAACCATGAATAATGCAGCAAGCATCAGCATCCTCGCCAGCGAATGCAGTAATTAGGTAACCATTCGACCGATGCCCAGTATCCTCAAGACGACAGATTGCAAGTCGGTCGATGATGGTTGTTTTTTGTTTCACAAGTTTCATCAAATCCTTACGTGAAGTTTGAGCCTTAATCATCCGTTCTCGGACCGTCTCATCAGCGTAAATCTGATCCATTGAAGTACATGTCTGGAACAAAGTGAGAAGGTGATGCATGTAAGCTGCGTCATTGTAGTTCAAAGTACGTGAAAGTTGGAGAAGGGGGCCATCTTCAAGAAATGTTTCAAGCGAAATACCTCCAGAATCAAGGTCGTCAACAAGAGGCATTATAGCCTCGAGATGAGGGAAATTGAATTCTTCTCGAAACAAATCGAAGGCAAGTCGGGCGGCTGAAGGCGTGTGATCCCAATGAACGATTCCTCCTTTGGAAGTAAATTCGTTGTGTTCCGAATCGCTAGGTTTGTTGGTTAAATGATGGTCGAGATACCATCCACTCTTCGGATGAAAGGGTAAGTCAACTGTTACAGTGTGTTCATCAATCAAGTCATCAATGACGCCCGAGCGAATCAAAGCCGCATGAGCAAAATGCACCTCTGCATCAGGGTAGACTTTCTTCAAAACAACCGCAGCGCACATCCCATCTAAATCCGAATCTGCAATGATTCGATGAACATCTGGGAACGGTGGCTTGGCTACCATATTTGTTCCTCCAAATTCGACGTATATTGAACCTATTGGGCAAACATAGACCGCGAAGATATCAAACCATATCCCGGACAGGGCTGATTGGAGGGGATGGAGTGGAGACTTCTTGTGGCGTAGTCTTGGTCAACATTGACAGTATCTTATTGCTTCAATATCCACAAGGCCATTGGGATTTACCAAAGGGTCACGTCGAGGGGGCGGACGTCGATCGCGTTGCAACCGTACGTAGAGAGTTGGCGGAAGAGACTGGAATTACTGAAATTATCTTCGACCAAGATTTTGTTGAGCGTACCGCCTACACCTATCGTCATAAAGGTCGAAAACGAGAGAAGGAAGTGTTTTGGTTCCTCGCTGAAACAGATACCCTCGATGTTACACTCTCACATGAACACCGTGACCACCTATGGCTGGATTGGGAACAAGCTCTTGCGCAATTAACACATGATGAAACTCGAACCATTGTTCGCCGAGCATGGGAGAAAGTCAAGTCCTCGAATTAGATGTGATCAAGATCGGCATCATGTTCTGCTTGACGAAGGATAGATCTCGCAATACCCTCTTCTTTTCCTCGCTTACCAAGAGGTTGCCACAACATTTCTTCTTCACCGAGTACAGCCGTAATCCATCTGCTCAAAACAAATAACCAATCCGATAGGCGATTGATATAGGTCAAGATAAGAGGGCGAACAGAATTTTCTCCTTCGTGCTCACGAAGTTGAACAATGCCGCGTTCAAGACGTCGGGCAACAGTTCTTGCGTGGTGCAAAACTGCTTGAGGAGGGCCTCCCGCAGGGAGGATAAAGGAGGTCAAAGGCTCAACTTGTGTCAACCATGCATCCATATCAGAAACCAACGTATCGGCCTGAGTCTCATCGATGAGCACCATGTACTCTGGAAGATTTTCAGGAGGACAAGCCAATTCCGCACCAATATCAAATAATTCGTGTTGGATACGGGATAGTGCAGCATCACAGATGAAATGTACTCGCTCCGCTCCTTTTCGATCTCCTCCATCACTATGATGCATTGGAACGCGGGTACTTTCCATCCGTACCAATCCTATGATCGAGTTGAGTTCATCGCAATCTCCGACAACTGAAAAACGTAGATCGGATTTCAAACGTCGACTACCATCAACAAGTGATGACTCGCCTTTATCGCCACCACCTGTATGCACCCGATCTATTCGAACCATGAGCTCCCCCCTTCGTTCTTGGGAAGTTATGCTTCTATGAGTGGTTTTCGGGAGGAGAACCCTTCATCAAGACCGTAATACCACTCAATATCAGACTCACCAGACGTCCATGAATATAACATCAATTGATTGTCGACGACACCATACCATTCGATTCGTCCAGGATCTAGTCCAGCAACACGTGCTCCCTGTTTCTCAATCTTCGCTATGGTTTGCTGCCAGTGAGCCACTAGACCGCCAAGCAATTCCGACATCTCAACAACATGGGGGTGCTCTGGTGGGAGTGTTTCGAGAAGGATTTCAATCTCTTCAGTCATGTCATGGGCTTCATCAACAATCGCTTGAAGTGTCGACAATTGTCGCTCGACGAGTGGCAAGGATTCACGTACTTGATCGATGCTTAAGACACTCAGATTTTCAATATCCAAACGTTCAAACTCGTCTTGATTTAAATCATCTAACATCATGGGTTGACCAGAAAACAATGGTTCTCTGTCAAGATTGAACATGATGACATGTTCTTCGTGACACCCCTTAATCTCATCGGATGCATTCAATGCAAAGAATTGATTTCAATGGTTAACCTGAATTTGCGCAGGTGGATTAATCTTGGAGTGAAGGCGTTTTCCAAAATACATTGCAACATACACCCACACAATTACTTCAATGATAACAAGTGCATAATACCAATTTCCTAACGAATCAATCATCGCAAAACCATCAAAAGGTACACCGTTAAATCCCATGTAAATAGCCTGAGCAAACAGGTTAGCAGCCGACCAAATCATCACCATCCAAAGGAAGACTTTGATCGAAATTTGCTTGTTCATATATGTATATCGACGTTTACGTTCTTTAAATTATCTCGTTTTTGCGTAACTTCTGGTAAGAATAGGGGGGATTTTTCCAGAATCCGGCTATTCTTCCTCATGCCTAATAGGCAAGCGTTCTGCAGCCTGAGGGTCATGATCTGTTAAGGCATCATGAATGGCTTGTATGTATTCATGAGCTACTGCCGATTCACCGCCTTCTCGATCGAGATGAGCTTTCCAAGTTCGAGCCTCTTCATCCTGACCAAGGAAAAGGTGAATTCGGTGTAGCGCTACATAAGCCATGGGATTGAGATGTTCTTCATTCACATCCCATCCTTTCTCGAAGCACTCAATGGCCCCATTTCGTCCAGTTAAACGACCCTGCATTAGTGCAATCATTCCTGCTTGTGACCATGCTTGAGGAAGTTTACCGATCAACAAACCTCGGAAAATGAGCCAGGTTTCACCTCCGCCCAAAACGACAATTGTCAGGAATCCGGCCCATTGCTCAACTTTCGAAAGATCATCCCAAGTGAGAACCATCAAGCCGACAACTCCGACACAGAACATCATACCAGCATATGGAGCAACCAATACATCGCGCTGAGTTTGTGCGAGTTGATACACGCCTGCAACCAATCCGAACCCTCCAATACCCGAGAGCATTATGAAATGAGCAAAAACTGTCATTGGCTTTGGGGCCGCTTGTCCTATCAGTACCAAGATCGTGATGAGGATGACGAGCCAACCAAATCGGCCACTTGGGCGCGGAAATGGCTGATTTTTACTATTGTATATCAGAACGATGCCAATAAGAAATTCAAATGCAATAAGGGCCCAACGCAGACTAGCCTCATCACTAAACGGGACTCCCATGACACCTCCTCCTCCTCGTTATTGATTAGGATTCGCTCATGCCTTATGATAGGATGTTCCTTTGTTAATTTGAAAGGCTCTGTACAATTGTTCAAGGAAAAGAACTACTGCAAACTCGTGCGGAAATGTCATCTCTGAAAGCGAAATTCGAGGAATGTGTTGGCCGAGATTTTGCCATCCTTCGGCCGGACCAATAGCAAAGTGTGTGTCCGAAGAAAGCAGCGACCAGGCCTCTACTTTGGTAGCAAAATCGATCGATGTATGTGTTGAGCCGCGTTCATCGAGAAGAAACAACTGCCCGTTCATCGACTCAAGTTTTGAAAGATACTTGGTTAATTCACCAGTATGTATGTGTACGGTCAGACCTGTACTTTGCAATCGTGCTTGGTAGGTCTCTGCTAAAGATTTGAGGGCTGAATCTTTCAGACGACCATGTAAATGAAGATGAAGTCGCCCCATGACCCCGCTAAGAGGTTGATGTTTTTCATCTTCATGCGAAAGATGAAAGCATAGGGACTGAAAGTGTGGGTATGGGTTGGTGGCCGTTTGGGAAAAAGTCATCGCATAGACCGCGGATTGATGACCCGCTTCGAAAGGATACACGTCAATGGTTGTCAGAACTTCGCGATGTATGTGAAATGAACTTTGACAATCCAGAGGGGGCTCGGCGTGAAATCCGCCAAATGCAGGTCAATTGGCACCAAGCATTAGCCGAGGGAATTCTTCCTGAATACAATCGTGAAGGGCTTGAAAGTCGCGCCTATCGCTTACTTACATGCGCTGATGATGAATGGATGAAGTGGCTCGATGATGAGGAGTTTTGGAAACCAGGCTGGAGGCCTGACCAAGACGTTAACAAGGATTGAAGAAGTGCCTGCATTTGGAATCATCCATGAGCCAAGCCACTTTGCATGTGTTGCAAACCTGCCCATTCTCATGGAAAGTTCGTGGACTCATCGAGCACCTTGGCCTTGATGTCGATGAAGTTCAAGTAAATGCAATGCGCACAAAGAAGGAGCTAGCGTTCACTAACGGTTGGAACAAAGTCCCAGTCTTTACAGACAATGATGGTGAAGTCGTTGTGGATTCGACTCCAATCATGGTTTACATTGACGAGAAATACAACGATGGGGCGCTATCAGATAATAGCGGAAACGAACGATATGATTCCATGCTAGCACATGTCGATGAAGCGTGGAAGCGTGCAACAATCCCTATCCTCTATGGATCACTAGGTGCAGCGCTAAGTACAACTCGCCGCGTTTCCAAATTGGAAAAATTTGGATTCATTTCTCGAAGACTCTATGCTTGGGCAGGATTTCCTATCATGTGGGGAATTATTGCTCGAAAGCGAGTAAAAAAGGATGGGCGCACCCCGAAAAAACTCTGGCATGATTTGCTAACCGAATATACCTCTTCGTTCGATGGGCACGCCTACTTTGGAGGAGTAGAGCCAAATCTGGTTGATTTCGCCGCCTTTGGATATATGCGCTCGATATCTCCTTTCAAACAATTCAAACTTCTTGAAGAGCATGAATTAGGCATGAAATGGTACAAATCGATGGAACGACAACTGAAGTGATTTCGTGAAGAACATCAGCATCAATGGCTTGGATTTCATTCCGATCACCTCGGGTAGTTCATGGCTTGGAAGCGATAAGGGGGGATGGATTTACGCAAGCCAACGTCCTCGATATGAAGTGCGATTACCATCCTTCTATATCTTAGAAAAGCCACTTACTCGTGGACAAGTTGCCAATTTACTCGGTGAAGAAACACAACCTGAACATCCAAATGATCCAATGACTGGATTGACCATATCTGAAATTCAATCTCTCCAAACAAAAATTACTTCTGTACTTGAATCGATTAACACGGGAGAGTCGTTGGATGTTCGATTACCTTCGTTTCCTGAATGGAATCATGCCTTTTCCCGGATCAAACTCGAACCAGGAATTGTTGAAATTCTCAGTGATGCTGCTGCAACCAGCCATCGCGGAGGAATGATGGATGGACGTCCAAGGCCAATCGAAACGAACGGCCCCCTCCAACACCACCGGCTCGCCGTTGAAATGCACCCACGAAAATCAGAATCCTTTGCAACATCGAATATTCCGATCGATCGGCCACTTCCAAATACAGTCATTCGATTTGTGCTATCGCCGCCACGAATGGAGCCCGTGCGGCGTGTTCCAATGAGCGCAGATATCATTAGTAATTTGAAAACTGAAATTGTTTGGACGACTTTGTTGGGGGTTGTTCCCTCGTTTTTGATTCCAGTCATCCGAGGTTTTGGTTCGTATGCAATCGATGGTTGGGCCAATCTCTTGTTCGGAGGCCTTGTCGCTGGATTTGTAACTGGTGCCATTTGGCGGCCACGGCGACCTTCGATTCCGTATGAAGAAGGGATTCAAGAGTCGGATGAGTTATTGGCTAACGTCTCCCAATAAGAGTCCTTGCGCATTGCATCAGCGACACAAATGGCGGTCATATTGACAATATGGCGTACTCCATCTTGACGAGCAACGAGTTGAACAGGATGTTGCATTCCTTCAAGAATGGGGCCCGTCATTTCAGCATCTGCAAGTTGTTCAAGCATTTTGTAGACAATGTTAGCAGAGGCTAGACTCGGTAAAACAAGGACGTTTGCAGGGCCCGCGAATTCCATGAATGGATATTCTTTCTGAACGTTTGAGTCCAATGCCGTATCTGCTTGCATAGGCCCATCAATCACCAATGTTGGGTCGAGGATTCGAGCCATTTCAACGGCCTCCTCTATCCGATCACTTCGTTGTGCTCGGGTGCTACCAAAATTCGAAAACGAGAGCATCGCTACTTTGGGGTCTACCCCGAATCTGCGCGCAACCTTAGCTGTTTGAACCGCTATTTCGGCAAGGGTTCGACTATCTGGATAGACATTCACTGTTGCATCAGCAAGGAATAGAATCTTTCCTTTGATCGTCACCATGTAACAACCGATGAGGCAATGCGCATCATCGGATGCTCCAACCGTTTCCAAAACTGGACGGAGTACGTCGCTATAATTTCGGCTTACACCACCAACGAAACCATCAGCATCTCCAGCTTCAACCATTTGGCTCGCAAAATAAGGCCGACTCTTGAGCAAACGCGATGCATCGGCTTTGGTGACACCTTTTCGCTTTCTTCGTTTAAACAATGCATCTGTATAAACCCCTTTTCGCCGTTCATCGAAACGTGGATCGTAACACTCGTAATCGAAATTGAAATGCATTTCTTCCATCATGCGAGCAATTCGATCAATTGGGCCAAGTAGAATCGGTTTGCAGATTTTCTGTTCAACCAATTGCGCTGCAGCACGAATTACTTTCTCATTATCTCCCTCAGGGAATACAATACGTTTGTTGCGTCGACGAACTTGATTGATGATACTGCGCATGATTGAATACGTCATGCCCAATCGAGCCTCCAAATCTTCGCGATAGGATTGCAATGAGAACTCATCTGATGTAACAGAAGCAATTCCTTCCTCAACGGCTGCTTGAGCCACAGCCGAGGCCTCCCATATCAAGACACGGCGGTCAAATGGTTTGGGGATGATGTATTCCGGGCCATACTCCATTGTGGCGCCATCATACGCTGCTGAGATGTAATCTGGAACGGGTTCTTTAGCAAGTTCTGCTAGAGAACGTGTCGCTGCCATCTTCATGTTTTGAGTGATATCTCGTGCACGAACATCGAGCGCTCCACGGAATATGTACGGGAATCCGAGAACGTTGTTGACTTGATTTGGATAATCCGAACGTCCGGTAGCAATAATCGCATCATTACGAACTTCAAGGATCTCCTCGGGCATTATTTCAGGCGTGGGATTGGCAAGTGCAAACACGATCGGTTTGTCTGCCATTACTGCGACCATCTCTTGGGTTACGAGACCTCCTTTAGAAAGCCCAAGAAGTACATCTGCTCCCTTCATCGCCTCAACAAGTTGTCCATCATCACAATCCGCAGCAAACTTCGCTTTGTATTCGTTTAGTTCGCCTCGATCAAGGCGAGCCTTTGTGATGATTCCTTGTGAATCGACCATTTTGATGTTTGAACGCTTGACTCCGAGCGCCACGTAGTGCTCTGCACATGCAAACGCAGAAGCTCCTGCGCCTACGACGACAACGGATATTTGTTGCAATTCTTTCTCTTGCAATTCTACAGCATTTAGCAACGCGGCGCCCGAAATAATGGCTGTCCCATGTTGGTCATCATGCATTACTGGAATATCCGTTGCTTCAGCGATTCTACGTTCGATCTCAAAACATTCTGGAGCCTTGATATCCTCGAGATTGATTCCCCCAAACGTCTTGGAGATGTTGATTACCGTTTGGATGAATTCTTCGGGATCTGTAACATCGATTTCAATATCAAAAACATCGATATCAGCGAAGGTTTTGAGCAACAACCCCTTTCCTTCCATCACCGGTTTACTTGCTAGCGCTCCGATATTTCCAAGGCCAAGAACGGCCGTTCCATTAGAAATGACGGCAACTAGATTTCCTTTCGAAGTGTAACGATAAGCGTCTTCTGGCCGTTCTGCAATCTCCAAACAAGGATAAGCCACGCCTGGCGAGTAGGCTAGCGATAGTTCGTGAGCTGTTGCATGAGGCTTAGTTGGTACAACCTTGATTTTTCCTTGAGGAAATTCCTCATGATAATCAAGAGCTTCCTGTCGAAGAAGTTTGTCTTTCTTATCGTCCATATCGTTCCCCTCAACGTAGGCTTGACCGCATCAATGGTTTGAGTCTTCGCTCGGTATTGGTACCTTTTGGAAGGTTCTGAATGTTGATTGAAACAGCCGTGTTCTGTGGAAGGTCTATGGATGATGTCCATGTGTAGGGATTCAAGGGGAAGAAATGCGTTCTCGGATTATTGCAACAATTGGCCCTGCAAGTGACAAAGTCGACACTCTTGCAGAGATGATGCAGGCGGGCATGAATATTGCACGGCTCAACTATTCGCACGGTGATTTTGAAGGAAAAGAACAAACGATTCAAAACATCCGTGACGCTGAAAACAATACTGGGATGCATATTGGTTTGCTTGCGGATTTGCCGGGGCCCAAACTACGACTTGGCCGATTCGAAGGCGAAGTGGAACTGTTGCGGGGTGAACTTGTCGACCTCCATTGTGGATACGAAAATGGATTGCCTCCTCAAAGTGCAACAATTCTCGGCGAGATGGTCAAGGCCCTGCCCGTTGAATGGAGCGGTTTGTCAAAAGACCTTCAGAAAGGCGATCCAATCCTTCTTTCGGATGGTTTGATTCGTCTCGAAGTTCTATCAGCACCTGACTTTGAAGGAGAAATTGTAAGATGTCGTGTAGAAGATGGTGGGATTTTAACCAAGCGAAAAGGCATCAATGTTCCTCGAACGTTGGTCAAACTTCCAGCGGTTGGACCACACGATTTGGATTGTCTTGATCATGCTCTTTCGCAAAATGTTGATTTTGTAGCAGTATCATATGTCCGAAGTGCTGATGATTTGATACCTGCAAGGGAACGTATTGAAGCGGCTGGAGTCCATACTTGGATTGTAGCGAAAATCGAACATCCTGCAGCCTTGGAAGATCTGTCTGCAATCGTCGAATCTGCCGACGTGGTCATGGTCGCTCGCGGCGACTTGGGTGTTGAAATTCCTCTCGAAGAAGTGCCGGCTGCACAAGAGCGAATCGTCTCAGCATGTCTTGAACGTGGAACTCCTGTTGTCGTGGCTACTCAGATGCTGGAGAGTATGGTGAATCATGCACGTCCAACACGTGCTGAAGTTACCGATGTAGCAACGGCTATTCGTCAACATGTAAGCGCGGTCATGTTGTCTGGTGAAACTGCGAGTGGACAACACCCGGTTAAGGCCGTCGAAACGATGGCTCGAATTGCAGAAACTGTCGAACAATCTACCAAAGATTTGCCTGATCCGCCCGCTCTTGCTGCTTATGTTTCGACACGTGTTATTGCTGGCGCAGCAATTGAAATCGCTCGAGAAACCAATGCAAAGCATCTCATCGTTGGAACCGAACATGGAAATGCTGCTCGGCTGATGGCTGCACATCGTCCAAGAATTCCAATTTATGCGATGACCGATCGCATTCGGGCAGCTCGGAGAACAACGATTTTACCCGGCGTTGAAGGCCTCATTGTCGAAGAACAAGTACGTGCTCGTTCAACCGTTGCCGAGGCTGTAAAACAACTGTATGAGAGCAAGAAGATTCGTCCAAACGATACGATCGTTGCTATCTCTGGTTCACCTCTTGCAATCACAGGAAGGACTTCCACAATTCGACTGCTATTCGTTAATGAGCAGGGCGAATTGACGGATTTGGAATGAAGTATTGTTCTATCAACGACACAGGGCCTTTATGTAGTCAAGTGATTGCATGTGACTCATGAGCGAAAAGCATGGTCGACGAGTTGGCTCGCAAAAAGCCGTCTTTTTGACCATGCTCATGCTACTCGCATCATGGTCAGTAGCCCTCGCAGGCGTTCCGCTCGCTTCAGCACATGAAGCAGAAGATGTGGTTTCGTGGCCTCTTTCTGGAAGCAACGATACGGGGTGGGTTCAACTTGATGCAGTAGTTGGCTCGGACCCTATTTTGTCGAGTCAAGCCACTGCTGATTGGATTCTCGAATTTGCACCGGGTGCAGAAATCTCCAATGTTTCACTTCAAGTCCACGTTAACGGTTCGGATGGTTTAATGATCGACCAACCTCTTTTGGTTGCAAATGACATCGGGGTCAATCTCTTCGATTGGAGAGGGCTTGGGACGTTGGGGGCATCCGATTCTTTTGATGGAGCGAACCCCTACTCAGACCGTCTATCTCCAAACAGCGCATCGGGGGCTGGTTGGACACTTCCTTCTGATGCAGCCATTACAGAGCTAGCCTTCGAAGCGCTTGCTCCTGTCGATCCAATTACTGCTTTCTCTCCTGTTTCAATCCCGCTTTACAATGCGATTCAACATCAAACCTCTGGACAACTATACCTTCAAAGCGGACGTACGATTCTTGTTCTTGATGCTAATAACGATCCAGCATTCATCGATTTCTATGATTTCGATGACCTCAATTCCGATATCATTGGCATCGCTATTGGGCCCAACAACGACATCCATGTTGCTTTTGAAAATGGAATATTCAAATTGATTTCTCATGTTAACGGAACCGTTCACGATGGCCTCCCAAATGCTGGTTTTGACATCGCTCTCTTCGAAGTATTACCATCCGGAATCTATACGATGACAAGCGACGGAACTCTACTTTCACTTGACGCTGCCAATACTTGGAGTCAGATCGTTTCTGCATCTTCAAACAATTGGCCTTCTTCAACAGAAGTCAACGACTTGCACGAAGAAAATGGAATTTTGTATGCAGCTACCAACAGCGGAGTTGGTCGATATGACTTGAACAACAATCAACCATTATCCGTTTGGAGTTCTGCAAATGTCCTGCATAGCGATGATATCACGAAGATGGAATCAGCTGGCAATCAACTGCTCTTCGCTTCGAAGGATAATGGGCTTGCTCGATACAATTGGAACTCTGGTTTTTGGTTGGCAACATGGAGCGATGCAAATTGGCTGCCATCCAATGTTGTCTCTGGCATTCAATCTCATCAAGACACACTCCACATCATGAGTGGTGATCAACTTCTTCGTTACAATTTGACAACCGGTGTTTTCGGTTCTTCTATTCCCCTGAGCGACATGAATCTTGGTGAGTCGGATAACAATGCACTGTTCGCATGGACTCCCAATGGGGAGCGAGCCCCTTCATCAATGATGCATGTTGCAACCGATGGAGGCAGAATAGTTCTCATCGATGCAAGCATGCAAAGCACTGTTGGTCGAGAGATTGTACTTGCAAGTGGCCCCTCTGGTGCTGCACTTACCGATGCAATTGAACACAACGGTATCCTCTACGTTGCAGGTTATTTTTCTGAAAATATCGATCGCTTTGATATTACATCCTCGGTTTGGCTCTCTCCGATTAGTATTGGCGACCCTGTCACCTCGCTTGCTGTCACTGGCAATACCATCATTGCAGGTACGCTTGACGACGGATTATATCTCATCGAAAACGGTTCTATTCAAACCAATATCCCTGCTGGCGTGAACCAAGATTCAAACTCAAAATACATTGTCGACATTGCTGCAGTTGGCGATTGTACAACAACAGCAGGTTGTCAAATTCTCTTCGTTCAAGAGTATGCTGCCTATCGAGCTGATGTCGATTCAACGGCTGTTGGTTCTGCAACTCTGCTCACATCCGACTACCTACTAACAGGTCAAGTTGCAACCTATGCAGGTGTTGGATACTGGTCATCGGATGAAGGATTACTTCGCTATGATATTGCAAACGATTCCTTCCTTGCAGCATGGGGTTCGACCGGTGTTAACGGTGTCGATAATGCTCCTGTTGCTGTCGTTGGAGATGTTCTTCACATGGGTCTGGCGGGCTATGGGGTCGCACGGAAGGACCTATCTACAGGAGAAATCCTTACTCCGCTAAATTCAGACAATA
>MDSW01047002.1_pt1 | contig 23124 bp, 13 predicted proteins | sample 811171 | NCBI WGS metagenome assembly MDSW01 (sample SAMN05326641, study PRJNA326480) | marine metagenome | isolation source: seawater | place: Atlantic Ocean: North West | collected 2012 | reverse complement strand
GCGTACCGCTCTTTCTCCGCGGCGGCTTTCGTCTCGTACCTCGCCTTGTCCTTCTCGCCGATCGCCCTCCACTTCTCGCCGAGGACTTTCCCTCGTTCCACCATCGACATCTCCGGGTGTTCCTTCACAACCGCGGCGCGCATGTCGTTCGCGAAGAGCATGTGCGCGTTCGCCGGGCGCTTCGGATGGTCCGGGTCGTACGGCGGTTTCATCTTGTCTTTTTCTTTCGGCTTCGCCGCGGCCGCCGCCGCCGCGGGAGCGGCCGCGTCCGTCGCTTCCGACAACACCTTCGGCTCCTCCACAGCTTTCGTCGTCTTCTTCGGCGACGGCGGGATCTTGTTGATCATCTTCGAGATCGCCTTCAACCCGCCCGCTTTCGTCGCGAGGTGCGCGTGCGGGGACATCGCCGCGTCGTCCTTCTTCTTCTTCGCCGCCGCTCTCGCCGCCTCCGCCGCGGCTTTCTTCCTCTGCGCGTCCGTCGTCTCTTCGGACGAGCTCGAGAACAAACTGTCCGAGGACGAACCGCCCGATCTCGAGCCCGAGGACGAGGACGAGGACGAGGACGAACCCGAGGACGAAGACGAGGACCCGTCCGAGGACGAAGACGAGGACCCGTCCGAGTCCGAGTCCGAGCCGGAATCGCTCTCGCTAGTCTCCATCGCCGCCGCGGCCGCCGCCGCGGCCGCCGCCGCGCCGCCCGCGCCGCCACCGTCGTACCCGAGCTGCCGCAAACACGCGTTCACGACCTCTCTCCCGACCTTGTGCCCGAAGAGCGACCTCGAGTTTTTCAGCTTTCTCTTCAGTTTCTTGACTCTTCGTTCGAGCTCGGTGACACGCGCGGCGCGGCTTTCGAGTTCGCTGACGCGCGCGGCGAGGTCGCCAGGCGCTTCGCGCGCGGGCGAATCTGCCCGACGGCGCTTTGATCCTACGTGCATATCACTCTCGGGCGGTCGCAGCGTGCGCCAGCGCGGGCGGAAGTGGCGCCCCGGGGCGGCGGGAAAAAAAACTACGACCTTCGAAAGATGATTTTGATCGCCGCGCTCGAACCTGCCGCCCGACCACTCAAGGCGATTTTTTCACCGACTTCGCTTTCAATTCACACAGCTGTCAGGTGTCGGCCGATCTGGGTCCTGCTTATCGCCTCGCGAAGTCGAGATCTTCCTTCCAGTCGTCGCGCCGACACACGTTCTCGCGCGCGGGACGCGAGCCGCATCGCGCGTTCCCATCTCCGCGCACCCGCAGCGCACGCGCGCGTCGTTCCTCGCGTCTCCTTCCGGTCGGCGGCGGCGGCGAGCGCGATGAGCGCCTCCGCGACGACGCCTCCGCTCGCGGCCGCGTCGACGTCGACGCGCTCGTCCGCGTCCGCGCCCTCGCGCGCTCGAGTCGCGACCGCGCGCGCGCCGCCGCGCCGCCGCCGCGGCGACGCGACGACCGCGGCCGCCGCGGTCGCGGTCGCGCCCGCGGTGACCGGCGTCGACGTCGCCGTCGCGCGCGAGCTCGTCGCGTGGCTGACCGTCGAGAAGGGCCTCGCGGATTCCTCCGCGAAGCTCGTCACGTTCGGCGACGGCGCCGTCCCGACGCTCGTCGCGGACGTCCGCGCGGGCGAGCCCCTCCTCGAGATCCCGCAGAACCTCGCGGTGACGAGCGTGGACGTGAGCGACCACCCGATCGTCGCCGGGCTCGCCGCGGGAAGAGGCGAGCTCGTCGGCCTCGCGCTGTGGCTCTGCTGCGAGCGCGCGAAAGGATCGCTCTCGGACTGGGCGCCCTACGTCAACACGCTCCCGACGGGCTGCACCGTCGATCACCCGCTGCGGTGGGAAGAGAGCGAGATTCGGTCGCTCTTGAAAGGCTCGCCGACGTGCGAGCAGGCGGTGGGACGCGCGGCGGACGCGCGCGAGGAGTACGCGTCGATTCGCGCCGCCATCGCCGCGGACGCCGACGCGTACCCGGCGGACGCGTACGAGTTCCTGACCGAGCTCGCGTTCACGGACGCGCTCGCGACCGTCCTCGCGCGCGCGGTGTGGCTCAACGCCGCGAACGTGTACGCGCTCGTGCCTCTCGTGGATCTCCTGCCCGTCGTCGGCGCGCCGCCGCCGGGGGTGAACCCCGCGGCGGCGGCGGCGGACGCGGGCGCGCGCGGGCTCGACGCCGCCGTCGGCGTCGTCGACTACGACGCCGCGACGGAGTGCGTCGCCGTCGTGAGCGCGAACGACGCGAGGCAGACCGCGCCGGTGGTGTGCGCGGACGCGCTCGGGAGGAACGCGGGCGATCTGTTCCTGAGCACCGGCCGCGTGAACGGCGCGCACGTCGGGGATTACCTCACGTTCGTGACGTCCACGGTGATGAGCGACAAGCTGTACGCCGCGAAGAAGCAGATTTTGGAGGGCATGGGGTACAGCGCCGACGCGCAGGCGTTCCCGGTGTTCGCGGATCGGATGCCGCTGCAGTTGTTCGCGTACATGCGGTTCGCGCGCGTGCAAGAGCCGAGCGAGCTGATGACGGTGTCGTTCGAGGAGGATCGGATCGTGAGCCCGATGAACGAGTACGAGATCCTGCAGCTGCTCATGGGGGACGCGAGGGAGATGCTCGCGGAGTACGAGAACTCCTCCGAGGAGTTTGAACTTTTGCAGTTGAAAGAGACCAACATCAGCGAGCGGCAGATGACCGCGGCGAAGCTCCGGTTGGGAGAGAAGCGGTTGATAAACGCGACGACGACGGCGGTCAGGAAGCGTCTCGCGCCGATCCGAGGGATCCCGACGAAGCAAGGGTTGGAGGATCCGAACGCGGATCTGCTCGAGATTTTCGACGCGATCGAGAACTTGCCGAACAAGCCGAAGCAGATGTTCGACGAGTTCAGGGCGTGGGCGCGCGGAGACTACGAGGATCAGATCCGCGGCGGCGGGAAGGGCGGCGGCGGGAGCGGGTGCGGGTAGTGCTGGCGGGAGCGGGCGCGGGTAGCGCCTAGACGCATCGATTTTTACCCGCCAAAATCTTCACCGCTAGCTCGCGCCACCTGTCACGGCCGAAACGACGCGTCATCACCGTTCGTCGTCGTCGCCGCGGACGCATACCGCGCTTGCACGCCCTCTCGCCACCCTCGCCGCGTCCTCGAGTGCGTCGTCCTCGAGTCCGTCGCGCCCGCACTCGTCGCACGCGCTCGCGCGATGGCGTCGTCCGCGCGTCCCGCGCTCGCCGTGGCGCCGCGCGCCGCGGCGATCGTGGGGCGGTCCACCGAAGAACGCGTCGAACGTGGAAGATCTCGGAACACCGGATCCTCCTCGTCGTCGCGCGTCCGCGTCGTCCTCCCCGCGGGCGCGCGCCGCGCGTCGTCGCGTCTCCGCGCCTTCGCGGACGACGGGACGTACATCGGCGGCGACCCCGAGCCCGTGGAGAACGTCGGCCTCGGCCTCACGGACGCCGAAATCGCGGCGGTGCTCGCGTCCGCGGACGAGAACGTCCTCACGACCGCGCTGTCCAGGAGCATCGCGGTGGAGGACTACGCGTTCGCGGCGAAGCTCAGCGCGCGGCTCAAGGAGCTGCAAGGCACCGCGGACGAGCCCGCGGGTGAGATCCTGGACTGGCGCGCGCTCGGGATGATGGAGTGGGTCGCCGATCGCGCCGAGTCGCTCGGATTCCGATACCCGACGGCGGTGCAGCGACGCGCGTCGATCGCGTTCCGCAAGAAGAAAGACGTCGTCATCCAGGCGCAGACCGGGAGCGGAAAGACGCTCGCGTACCTGCTCCCCGCGATAGACAACATGGACTTCACCGCGCGAAGGATGCTGCAGATCTTAGTCGTCGTCCCGTCGAGGGAGCTCACGATCCAGACGGTGATGCTCGCGTTTCGAATGTTCGGCGGCAACGTCAACGTCGGCGTCCCGGGGGACCCGGGGAACATATTCAACTACAAAGGCCCGAAGGGGATCTCCGCCGTGGGTGTGTTCGAGGAGTCGCACGCGGAGATGGAAGGGTTCGCGGACGTCGCGGAGATCGTCGTCGGGACCCCCGAGCTTCTGTGCCGGATGAAACTCTCCGGGAAGCTCGAGGTGGATCTCGCGTCGACGATCATCGTGGACGAGGCGGACCAGCTGTTCGAGCAGTACCCGGGCGAGATGGCGGCGCTTTTGAAACCGAGCCCGTACCCGCTCGTGATGGAGGACCGTCAGGTTGTCCTGTGCGGCGTGAACGTCCCGCAAGAGGTCATCTCGACGTGCAAGCAGAAAGCTTTGATGAAGACCAAGCCGCTCGTCGTGTCCATGGGGAACCCCGGAAGAGTCCCGTCGTCGGTCTCGCACCGGCGGCTCGTCGTCCCGAGAATGCGCAAGCTCGTCGCGCTCGCGAGGCAGATTCGCAGGGACGTGAGGACCGCGGGCGAGGACGCGCCGCCGCCGCGGACGATCGTGTTCGTGCCCTCGGCGGAAGCCGCCATGGCGGCGGCGAAACCGCTGCGTAAGTCTCTGTGGGGGAAGCACAAGCTCGCGGTGCTCCTGCCGGACGGCAAGGAGGCGATCAGGGTCATGCAAGACTTCAAGAACCAGCTCACGACGATCTTGCTGTGCACCCCCGAGGTCGAGCGCGGGCTGGACATGCCCGGGGTTGATTTCGTGTACAGCCTCGACGCGCCGTCGTCCACCGCGAGTTATTTACACCGCGCCGGGCGGTGCGGGCGCATCGGATCGACCACGAACGGCGTCGTGACGACCGTGTGCACTTCGGAGGAGGAGTACGTCGTCGACCAGATCATGCTCGACCTCGAGATCGCGAACTGGGAGACGTTGGAGGAGGAGAAGAACGCGCCGAGCGTGGACAAAGCCGCGGCGGCGGCGGCGGCGCAGATGGCGAGGGACGACGACGGCGACGGCGACGGCGAGGAGGGGGGATACGGCGACGAAGGCGACGGCGCGATCGCGGAGGAAGAGCGGGCGCTCACCGCGGACGCGCTGAACGATCTGTTTTACCTCGTGGACGCGCGCGCGGAGGGTGTGAACATGCTGGAGGATCTTTTCAACGCCCCCGACGCGAGCAAGGAGGAGTCGTACGACGTGGGGGAAGACCCGGAGGAGGAGGCCGAGAGCGAACGTCTGCGCGCGAAGATGGACGACATCAAGAAGCTCTTCAGCGCGGACATCGACGACGAGGACATCGGGTACGGACGCGCGACGGAGGATGCGGCGCCCGCGGCGTCGGCGGAGGACGAGCGCGGCGCCTCTTCGTGGGGTCGGGTCGCCGAGGACGAGAGCGGCGACGGCGAGTGCGAGAGCGTCGTCGGCGAGGTGATGCCGGTGTGGGAGGCGCACAAGTCCCCGGACGGGTACACGTACTACTACAACACGGTCACCGGGAACACGACGTGGGATAAGCCCGCGGGGTTCGACGAGGATAAGCCAACGGGGTTCGGCGAGTGGTAGAGTTAATACAGATTAACAGAAACCAAATCATTCGCCCTCTCGCCTCCCTTTTCGCGAGAAGTACACAAACGTACTCGTACTCGTACAGTAGTGTAGGGCTACTGTACCTTCATAGTACTTTCGTACTATGCTATCATATACCTTCGGTACCTTCGTATACATGAACTATGCTATCGGGCGTGGAAAGGCCTTCGCGATCGCTAGTACGAGGATTCCTTCCGCGACCGCACGCGTCGCACGTCCATCAACGCACCCGCGAAGCGTTGGTGTTCTGGCGCGAGGTCCTCGAACTGTCGATCCTCGTTCTCGTCCGGCGTGAACATCGTCTGCGGCGGCGCAGACGCGTACGCCGGTGCGGAGATCAGCCTCGGTCGCTGCGTCTGCGCCGGCGCGACCTTGTTCCCGACGGGCGCCGGGGCGTGCTCTGCGCCTTCTTTGTCCCGGTACGTGCTCTTCACGCCGCAGCACTGCATGATGAATAACGGCGCGAGCGTGATGAAGACCATGACGACGAGCTCCGCGTTCCCGAACGCCATGCCGAGAACCTCGAGGAGGGGCATCGCGACTTCCCGCGAGCACGCCTGCGGGGTCATCGCTTTCACCCACGCGCACAAGTTGTCTTCGCCGAGCTCGTCGTAAATCTGCGTGAACAACGCGATCACCGCGTCTTCGTTTTTCGAGTCTTGGTTTTCGTAGTGCACGTGCACGCCGTCGATGGGGTCCGCTTTGAGATTCATGCACACGTTAGATGTGATGGCCCCATTGTTCGCCGTCCCTGAGTCCTGGGCACACGTCCCGGTGTTAAACGACGACGCTTTCGCGTTCAAGTAACTCGTGAACCACGCGTCGAAATTGGAGGAGCCGTCGCCGGCGGTCATGTTGTGTTTGCAGTTGAAGTGTTTCTGGGGCCAATCGTCCTGAATGTTCCCGCTTATGCCGACGATACCGGTGCCGGAGATGTCGTAAGCAAATGTGCACTGAGGCTCGCAATCTGACGTGCAACCGGGATACCAGTCGATGCTCTGGTACTCGCGCCCCCACGGTCGGAGCTTCACGATGTGATCGTATGGGGTGGAGTATTTATTCGTGGTGACCTGCATTTTGATCTTGTTACCCGCAGTCGTTCCGCCTGGCCCCCATGTCCATCCTCCAAACCCTTTCGTCCAGGTATCGTACGTCGTCCCGGTGAATTTCTTGAGATCGAGTAAACCTGTGTTAATCCTGTCAGCCTTCTGCAGCTTCGCTTTGCACTCTGGGATCGACCAAGGCGGCAGTCCCGCGGTCTGCGGTCCATATCCGGACTCTGATGTTATCGTCGGCTGGCATACGTACCCGTCGAGTTTGTACCCGTCGAGCGCCACGACTTCCGTCGTTCGCTTCGCGGAGTATAACAAATACGTCCACGCGAACGTTGCCGCGCCTAGGATACACATCGTCAAGAACGTAATGAAAACGACCTTGGGAGTCGAGATCAAGTCCAACGCGTTGAGCTCGTAAAATTTCTCGATGACGGGGATCCGAGACAACCAGGTGCGATCCGGCTTCAACGAACGGATCGGTCGCTGGCTCATTCGGTTTCGTTCCGCGCACAGTATCACGATGATGTTGCTGAGCACCGCGTACACGAGTTGCGCCATCCCGAACGCGAGCGCCGCCGCGTTGAGAATATTATCTGAGCTGAATTTTTCGAATTTTTCGTCGCACACATACGGCGGCTGTGACTTCGTGTAGTCGCAAATTTTGTCTCCGGCGTGCTCTTTCATCTTCGCCCAAATCTCTACCGCTTGCGCTTTCGTGGACGCGTCCCACGAGCTGCCAGTGCGCGTGACGAACGCGGTCGCGTTAAGACCTTTATCCGTCGAGCGCCACGTCTGGATCTCCCCAGCCGCCTCCCACGCGCGGATACCGGTGCTCCCAAGGTTATACGTCGCAAACTCACTCGGCTTTGTCATGTCCTCGAAAATCGACCCCGGGATTAACGGCGGCGGTCCGCTGAAATCATCCAGCATATAATCTTTACCTGGATCTTGCTCCTTGAAAGGCAGCCACTGAGAATTGTAGACCTGTGTCCCTAAGTTCGTTTCGTCTCTCGCTTCTATGGTTGCGAATGAAACCGTGTCCAAGCTCACGTCTCGTATCTTCGTAAGACATTCCGCATACGTGTGGTTAGTATAAAATCCTTGGTGCGGTTGCGTGGGACGGCAATCGTATCCGTCTAACTCGTGCACGCCGGAAAGAAGCACCCCAATTTCGTAATTACCCGGGTCGGAGAAAAAAAAGAAGAAATACACGAACGAGACGCCGGAAACGACGTACAGGAACAAGGAGATGATCCCCGCGGTCCTATCGCTCGTCACGAACGTCAGGTCATAACGCTCGTTGTACATCTCCGGCGGCAGCGGCAGTTTTTTCACCCAGTGTTTGAGCTCGCCGCGTTCCGTGGGCGTCCCTTTAACGGCCTTGATGAGCGCGATCGCGAGGAAGGTGTACAGGAGCGCGGCCGTGTTATTCGCGAGCGCCAGGATCATCGGCCAATCGTTGCCTTCGCTCTTCGAGCACACGTACGGGGGATTTCTAATCGTGTAATGGCACTTGATCGCGTCGTACGTGGTCATAAGGTCTTTGAACATCTGTATCCAATCCGCGGTGGCCGTAGAGGTCGTGCAATCGACCGTCACCTGAGTAGCACTGCCGCCGAGAGTGATTTGATTGTTTAAGCTATCCCGCGGGGGCGCGCATATTCCGATGAAGTTCTTCGAAGTACGACTGTCCCATCGTATGTACATGCCGTTCGACATGCGCGCGACCGAGTTGACGTTGTCGTCGCCGTGCCACCCGGCATTGAAATTTGAACAAAATGATCTGCCACAATCGTTCCCACTACCTCCGCCCGACCCCGGTCCACCGCCTGCGAGGAGGCGGCGACTGCTTGAATGTCCATCTCCTCCTCCTCCTTCACCAGTGAACGGGATGTAATTGCCTTCTTCATCCCCGGCGAGTCCTTCGGTTTTTTGCGTCGCGAACGGGTTGTACACGACTTTTCCGACGCCGTCGGCGGTGGTCCATCCCAACTGAGGGCGATTCCATAAGAAGCGATGTCGGGGTGGAATTTAAAGGCGTCAGTTGGAGTTGAAAGACATCGCGGTGTGTCGGGATTGAAAGCGAGGGGTGGGCGGAGAGAAACGCCAGGAAATGAAAGTCCTTAGACTAAGAAATGGCGTTCACCACGCGAACTGGGTCGCATGGGGACCAGCGCATCCAGTGTATAGAACGCACCTGAGGGTCCTTGCTGAAGTCCTGCGCGATGTTGCGCGAGGAGAAATCGACCGACTCCGTGGAAGGTTCTCGCCAGTTCTTCTCGCACTCGGCCTTGGTGAACGTGTTGCCGTAGAATTCATCCCCGGTGAGCGGCACGCACTCGTACCCCGCCATGGTCGCTTCGCCGGGACTGATCTTGACGTAATTGAGCTCTTGGACGAAATACATGTACGTCAACCCCGCGAACGATATCAGGACGGCGCCGTACAAGATCCAGCTCGCGTAAATGATGACTCGCCTCGACGCGATGAGCTCGAGGTCTTTGTACCGCGCGTACAGCTGCTCGGGAACAGGAATGATGGAGAAGAAAATGTTCGCCCCGCGGCTCCGCGAACCGGGGGCGACGCCTCGCGCGATCGCGTGCGCGGCCCCGGCGGCGCCGAGCGCGCCGATGGCGCCTTGAATCATCTCACCAAGTCAACGACGCGTCCGCTGCGATGCGAAACGAGCGAAGAAGGGGATAAGGTCGAGCGGTCTTCAGTCTCGGACCGGTGGTGGCGACGGATTACGTGTGGTCGTCCCGCGGGCTGGGCGAACTCACGTTCGAGAAGGGAAAGAGACGCACCCGCGCGCGGCGTGCGGCGCGGGCGCGTGCTGAAGCTCTGCGGGCGCGTTTCCAGAGGGACGGACGGGTTCTTTTCCTCCCGACGGCACTCGGAGCGCTGTTGGGAGTGGGCGGGCGGGGCGAACATGCGCGAACGTGCAGTAACGGTATCTTTGCCAATATCTACGTGTAGTCGTCGTACGTACAGTATACACGTAGCCCTCACTTGTTAGCCATACACGTACAGTACGCCGTGATGACTCATGCATCAGTCAACAACCGAGTCTTTTTTGACTTTGAACTCCTCCGCGGCCCGAGAGCTTCACGCACCTAGACCGGGACAGCGCGGCGACGGACGCGCCCGCGACGACGGAGCGCGCGTCTCAGTCGTCGCCGAAATCGTTAGCCACGGGAAACTTCAGTGAACGTGCACCCGTTGATCTCCACGGTGACGCACCCGACGTCCTCGGGGGCGCTGACGGACGTCTTAGGAATGGGCTCGTGCTCGAGTAAGCCCGGGGAGGTGGGGGCGCTGCCGAGCACCGGTCCGGGATCTGCGGCACCGATAGACCCCGAACTGCAGCGCGCGATCGATTCCACGGCGGCGATGAGTCCGCCGCGGCGACGCTCGAGCGGCGGGGCGGGGAGGACCGCGCAGAGCCCCGGAGGCGGAGAGGTGCGCGAGCACGTCTCGAGATCCGCGCCCCGACGAAACAACGGTTCGATCGCCGCTTTCGCTCACGACTCCCACGCGCCCCTCTCCCTCCCTGTCCCCGCCGCAGCCTTGGGACGACGACCCGGACGTAAACCGACGCGTGATCAGCCACGACACGTCCAGCGCGCCTGCGCGGTTCGAGCCGGTCGTCGCGAAGCCGAGGCGAGGGCCGATGGAACCCGATCCCTCGCCGGAGCCGTCTCCGACGAAACGCGTCGACGTCGACGTCGACGACCGGCCCGCGACCGTGGACGATGGGTCGCCGCTTTCGATCCGCATCGCGCGCGACGACGATCTCGACGACGTAGACGACGACGACGACGAGCCGAGGACGCCGGGGGGCGGCCCGCTCACGTTGAAGCGCGCGAGGGAACTTCGAGCCGCGAAGGAGACGGGCGCCGAGGCCGACGATCCGGACGAACCCGCGACGGCGCCGCCGTCCGCGCCGGCGACGCCGGCGACGCCAGGGCCCATGGCGAGAGAGCTGCAAGCGCTCAGGGCGTCGTTGCTGTCGACGCTGCCGCAGCCGAGGGCGGCGGCGCCAGAGGAGGTGAGTGCGTCGCCGCCGAAACCGTCGGACGGTCGAAGCGGCACGGGGTACGACACCCCCACGGGGTCGTTCCCGCCCCCGAACTCGATGCCCATTCTCCCTAAGATTCAAGACAGCGGCGGCGACGAGGAGGATGAGGACGACGAGGAGGAGGACGAGGACGCCGTCGACGCGCGCGCGAGGCAGCCTCGCGCGGCGGCGGCGGGGTCGAACCACTCGCGAAGCGAATCGAAGGACTCGCTCGACTCCGTCTTGGACGCGGTGCTCGACGCGAACGTGTACAAGGACGAGCTCGCGGGGCTCGCCACGAGCTCGCCGTCGACGTCGTCGATGTCCAGGGAAGGGTCGCGCGACGACCTGAGGAAGCAAGGCGGCAGCGGCGGCGGCGGCGCGCTGAAGAATCGGACGCACACCCCGGGGCGCGGGTTAGCCGCGCTTCGAGAGCGCAAGCAGCCGAGGGTAGAACAAGGCGGCGCCGGCGGCGCGGGCGAGCCGTTCTCGCGGCGGGTGAGCTGGAGCGAGCACATTTCCGGGTTGCCGTCGATAGCGCCGCCGGTGCTCGGGGACTCGCGACCGGTGAGCTCGTCGCTGCATTCGCGCCCGGTCAGCGCCGCCGGGTCGGCGAGTCGAGGACTTTCCTCCATCGCGTCCGCCGGGTACGTTCCTCTGGCGTCCTCCCCGGGTTTGAGCGGTCTGGGCGCGCGGCCGGGCTCCGCCGCCGCGGGTCTCACCGGGTTAGGGATGTCGTCCGCGTCGTTACGCGACGCGATCGCGCCGTCGCGCGCGCGCGCGTCGTCCGCGTCCGAGAGGGTCTCCACGTTGGGGCAAGGGTTGGGCGCGACGACGCCGAGGGAGGCGATGGACGAGATGGGGTCCTCGTCGGGGTCCGGGTCGGGGTCCGCGGACGAGAACGTCCCGTTAGGGGGGCACGCGCGCGGGGGGAAGCGGTACGACGCGTCCGCGAGTCGATCGATCGCCGCGGAGGAGGAGGAGGACGCGGAGGAGGAGACGCTCGCGGGGCTTCGGAAATCGATGAAAGCCGCGCAGACGAGGGCGGTGGCGAACGCGAGCGCGAACGGCGCGACGCCGACGACCGCGCAAGGACGAGGGCTCGCGGCGCTTCGGGAGAGGAAAGGGTTCCAGAGGATGGACGCGCGCGCGGTGATCGAGGCGACGCCGGAGCCGGACGCGCGCGCGGACGTCGTTCCGATCGCGCCCGCGCCGTCGCCGTCGGACGAAGACGACGACGACGAGATCGACCTTCCCGGGCTGGACGACCCTCCCGCGCCGGTCGCGACGAAGGCGGCGCGCGGAGACGACGCCGAAGCGATGAAGGAGGCGACGGACGCGGACGCGGGCAGGCCCCATCCCGGGTCGAGAGCCGCGTTCGAGTCGAAGATTCCGCTCCGTCCGTCGTCCGCGTCTGGAAAAGCGAGAAAAGACGCGGCGGCGGGGAAGACGCCGACGTCGGCGAACCCGAACCCGAGCTCGAGCTCGAGCTTCGGATCGGTCCCGCGCCCGGTGTCCGCGAAGGGAGCGCCGGGCGCGGGCGCGATCGGGTCGTCCAGGCCAAACTTCAGTCAGAGCGCGAAGCTCGCGCCCACGGTCTCCGCGGGGTACAAACCGCCGCCGAAGCTGACGCGCGTCGCGGGAGCGGTCAAGGCGAAGTCGAAGCCCGCGGGCGCGGCGGCGAAGATTAAACCCCCCGCGACGGCGCCGGCCGCCGCCGCCGCCGCCACCGCCGCCGCCGCGTCGGAGGAACCGCCGAAACCGAAGAAGGAGACGTTTCGGAACCGCCTCAACGCCGCGCGGAGCGTCGTCGCCGCGGAGGAGGATGAACTTCCCGCGGCGGCGGCGGCGGATGACGCCGCGGACGAGCCCACGGCGGAGCCGATACAGACGGTCACGCCGATGAAGCTGAAGGAGACGTCCCCCGATCGCGTCGCCGCGACGGCCGACGCCGCGCGGCCGAAACCGGACAACAAGTGGGCGACGCGATCGATCGAGGCGCGCAACCGGCTGCGACGGCACCGACGGTCGACGTCCGCGAGCGTGGACGCGCCGCCGACCGCGGAGGCGATCGCCGCCGCGGAGGAGGAGGCGAGGCGCGCCGCGGAGGAGGAGGAGGCGCGCCGCGCCGCCGCCGCGTCCTCCGCCGCCGCGATGGTCGCGCGACTCGGCAGCGTCACGAACGTCAAGCCGCGGTCGTCGAGCTCGAGCTCGGTTTCAAAGTCGAAGACGAACCTCGCGCCGCAAGACGCCGAGGCGGCGAGACGCGCGGCGGAGCACGCCGCGGCGTTCGCGCGCGCGGAGGCGGAAGAGGCGGCGAAGAAAGCCGCCGCCGCGGCCGCCGCGGCGACGACTGCGAGCGGCCACCCGGTCGTCCACGGTTTGGACGAGGCTGAGCTCGTCCTGAGGATGGGGTCTCTGGCGTCTGCGGAGCAGCTCGCGAGCGCGCGCGCCGCCGTGGCGCGAATGTCCGACTTGCTCGAGAAGGTGGAGCAGACGTCCAAGCGACTTCGCGTGGAGCCGCAGAACGTGTTCGGGCATCTTCTCATGCGCGGTGGCGTCCCCACGGACCCGGTCAGCGCGGCGGTGCAGATGGACAAGGCGGTGTCGTTCGAGACGCTGCAGCGCATGACGGCGGCGTGCGTCGAGTTGCGGTCGCTGCTGAGGATCAAGGTGCAGGATAACAACGATCTCGCGCTCGCGGACAAGGCGCTGAGGGAGACGACCGCGTTTTTCGCGAGGTTGGACAAGGCTGCGGCGGAGGCGGACGTGGCGCCGCACGCGCTGTTGCTCGCGCAGCGGCCTGAGAGCGCGAGGGAAAGGTGGCGAGGCAGACGGTGACGACGTGCAGTAGTATTATAACACGACGTCTTCTCGGTTTGATAGCGGTACGTGTACACGCTTGAGTCTGCTCCTCGCGCTCGCTCAGTAGAACGGCGGGAGGAGCTTGAACGGCCTCCTGAACCCGGGGAACAACCGTTTCAGGCGCTTGTGCTTCGCGTTCGCCCAGTCCACCATCTGCGCGGCCCCGCACGCGACGAACAGCCAGCCCATCGCGCTCTGCGTCGCGACGTTGAACCCGACCCACTGGTAAATTTCGCAGCAGTAATTCGCGCACGTGACGAATCTGAACAGCCCTCCCTTCGGCTCTTTGTACTCCTTGCTCCCGTCCTTCCTGAGCGACGCCTGGTAGACGTGGCAGTGCAAATTCCCGAGTTGCATCAGCGCGGAGAACGCGAACCCGACCTTCATCTGCGTCTCGGAGACTGGCGTGTACGCCGGGTGATTGATGAAATACGACATGATCGCCGCGAATCCCCAGTAGTACGCGCAGTTCCGGTACAAGTTGAAGATCGGCATCGTCGCGTGCGAGAAGTGGTGCACGAACAGCGTCTCGAGGATGCGTTTGAGGTAGTGCGCGGTGTGGAAAACCATCGCGAGCGTCTGGACCTGAAGCATCGGCGCGGTCGCGGGGTACTTCTTCGTGGACGCGTAGATCGCGGATCGGAAAAAGTAAAACGGGAGGTAGCACAGCATCGGGCCCGCGTACTCGGCGAGGAACACCACCGCGTACGGGACCTGCGGGCCGAGGTCTTTGAACACGACGACGCTGCCGTCTTTCAGGCCGTAGTCTTTGGACAGCGACTTCCCCGCGTCTAATGGCGTGCCGCGAACTTTCTTGGGGTCCGCGCCCGCGGGAATCGGCAGGGTGAAGCGCTGCCTCGTCTGATGCTTCTTCGCGGCTTTCGCGAAGACAGCCTTCAGGTCGTCCGTCGTCGCGTCGTCCGGGACGTCGAGGCCGCCCGCGAACATCTCTTTTCCATTGCGCTTGACGATATTAAGCTTCATGCTCGCGGTTTGGCCTGATGAGTCGGCGGGCGCGCGATGGAATTATGAAGATAGTGTGGGGTTTCGGCGAGTCATCACTCATCGAAGACATCATTTTCAAGATTCTGTCTCGTCACAGCTTCACCGCGGACGCGAGCCAATTCAAGTTGCTCATCGTCTCGTGAAAGTACTCCGCCAACACCTCCGCCGGGTCCGCCTTACCCTCCGCGTCCTCCTCCATGTCCACGCCCTGCCCGCCGGCGCCGGACCCGAACGTCATCACGAACCCGACAGCTGAACCCGCCGTCGGGTACACCCGCTTCTTGCCCGCGTCCCTTCTCGCGTCCGCGCAGTGCAGCGCCTTCAACCTCCTCACGACGAGCTCGGTGAACGCGCGCGCGGCGGGGGACGTATCCGGCGCCCCCGCCTTCTTCGCGGTCATGAAGAGCAGCGCTTCCCAGCACCGTCGCATCTGCGGCGCGCACAAGCACAGCTTGGCGCGCGCGAGCTCCGCGACGTCGCTCGGGAGCTCGAGCGCGGCGATCCCGGCTTTACCGTCGCCGTCGCTCAGCGTCGACGCTTTCGCCGCGCACCGCTGCACCGCGGTCATCACCTCCGGGATCGCGATCAGCGCGCGGACGTCGCTGACGTCGCGCAGACGCTGCAGCTGCGGCGTCGGGTCCTCCACGGTGACGTCTTTGTGGCCTTTGCTCGCCGCGTTGACGCGCACGGCTTCGAGGATCTTCCCGCCGAGGCCTTTCCTCTGGAACGGCGGGAGGACGACGATCTGCGACAGCCGCGTCCGCGTTTTGTCCGGGTACACGTAGAACTGGTACGCGGTCGCGAATGCGGTGAGCGTCCAGTCGTTCGGGTTCTTTTTGCTCGCGCGAATCGTCGCGAACAAGAGCCACTTTTCATCCTCGGTGTCGATCGCGGACGCGCCGTCGATGTAAAACAGCGTGAACGGCTCGAACCGCGCGTGCCACGGGTACACGTCCTCGTCCGCGAGCTTGAACACCCGCACGGTGCACTCGTGCTCGTCGTCGCCGTCCGCGGTCCAGCGCGAGACGACTTCGCCGCCGCCGCCCGGGATGGGCGCCGACGCGTCCTTCGCCAGCGCCGCGAGAAACGCGTCTCTGTCCACGAGCATCTCGTCCCCGAAGTGCTTCCTCAGCGCGGCGACGACGTCGTCCGCGGGGTTCAGCGTGGACTTGACCTTCTCCGAGTACGTGACCTCGACGTACGTGCGGAACGTCCCCGCGGTCGCGTACACGTTCACGCGTAAGTCTTTGTATCCGAAGATCGTCTCATCCTCGCGGAAGATCTGGTGCGTGAACTCCGGCTCGAACGCCTCCGCGGTCGTCATCTCCTCCGCGGAGGACACGAGGCGGAACGTCACGACGTCGTTCGCGTCGCACACGAACGGGTTCGCGGGTTCCTCGGACGCCGCCGCGGGAGGCTCGGCGGCAGCGGGCGTCGGCGTCGAGACCGCGACGACGGGCGCGGGAGGCGCGACCGCGGACGGGACCGCGGAGGGGGGGGCGCCGCCGGTCATCTTCGCCTCGAGCTTGCGCCGTTTCGCTTCGATTTGCTCCTCGATCGTGGACGCCATCGTGCGCGGCGGGGTCGTGCGCGCGCGGGGGAGCGTGCTGCTCTGCGACGCGGCGGAGATGCGCGCCGGATTTTTGAACTCAGAAAAAACATACGGTCAACTATCAACGCGCACCTTTGAACTGCCTTCAAAAGTTCCCTTTGGAAACTGAAAGTCTGAAACCAAATTCAAAGGCTTCTGGCGACGCGCCGCGACTACAGGTAAACGACGTTTGGAGCCGTCGACTGTCGCTTCTCGATGCCGCCGCCGCTCGCGTCTCGCACGACACCACTCCGACGGCACCGCGATGGCGTCTCCGCTGATCGCCCCGCGCACGACCCCCACTCGCGTGACCTCCGCGCGCGCTCCTCCCGCGCGCCGCCTCGTCTCCGCCCGCGCGGTCGCGATGCGCAAGGCGTCCGACGCCGCGCTCGAGGCGCCTCCGATCCCCGCGCCGCATCATCCGACCTACAGCATCGAGGACGCGATAAAGCTCGCGCTCGAGGAGGACGTCGCGGACGTGGGCGACATCTCGTCGCTGAGCACGATCCCCGTCGAGACCGTGTCCACGGCGACGCTCCTCGCGAAAGCGGACGGCGTCCTCGCGGGGCAGCACCTCGCGGTGATGATCCTGCGCGCGGTCGATCCCGACGTCGAGGTGAGATTCGCGAAAGTCGACGGCGACACGATCGAGCGCGGGGAGATCTTCTGCGAGATGCGAGGCAAGGCGCACAGCATCCTGCGCGCGGAGAGAGTCGTCCTGAACTTCATGCAGCGGATGTCCGGGATCGCCACGCTTACGAAGAAGATGGCGGACGCCGCCGCGCCCGCGTTCATGCTCGAGACGAGGAAGACCGTCCCCGGACTGCGTCTGCCCGACAAGTGGGCGGTGCTCATCGGCGGCGGGAAGAACCACCGCATGGGCCTCTTCGACATGATCATGATCAAAGACAACCACATCGCCGCGAGCGGGGGGATCAAATCCGCGGTCGCGAACGCGCAGGCGTACTTGGCGAAGACGAAATCCCCCGCGAAGATCGAAGTGGAGACGAGGACGCTCGAGGAGGTGGACCAGATCCTGTCGCTGATCGACGACGAGACGTTCGACACGTCCGCGGTGTCTCGGGTGATGCTCGATAACATGTCCCTCGAGGATATGACGACCGCGGTGAAGAAGATCGCGGGAAAGGTGGAGACCGAAGCGAGCGGGAACGTGACGTTGGACACCGTGCACGCGATCGGACAGACGGGGGTGACGTTCATCTCGTCCGGCGCGTTGACGCACTCGGTGATGGCGCTCGACATCTCGCTGAACATCTCCACGGAATGACGGGAGGTTGTGTTTGTTTGCTGTGTTGTGTTTGTTTTCCACTAGTAACCGGGTTGGTATTATCATTTTTCCGGGGGCGCCGCGGCGCACCCGTCTAGTGCGCGTTCGTCACTCTCGCTTCTCGCGTTTCCCTCCGAATCCCAACACCTTGACGATCATGAGCCGGAACCAAAACGCGTTCAGACCCGCGCCCGCGAGCAGGATGCTCATGATCGCCGCCCTCGCCCCCGCGGGAACCGGCGCGTGCGCGGCGTGAAACCGCAGCGTGTGCGCTAACCCCGCGCCGAAGACGCACACGCGGACGACGAAAAACACGAACACGAACGTCTTCGTGACCGCAGCCTCCAACGCGCCGGCGGCTTCCTTCGCCGTCGCCGTCTTCGCCTCGGCGTCGGCGTCGGCGTCGGCGTCGGCGTCGGCGTCGGCGTCGCGCTTCGATTGGAGGAGGTTCATTCGCGTCGCGACCGCGGCGAGCGTCGGGGAGTCTAAACCCGCGAGCGTGCGGATGAACCATCGAAGCGCGAGGAGCGGCGTGGAGAGCTCGCCGGCGAGGAGCCACGAGAACGGGAACAAAAACGATTGCGTCCCGCCCGCGAGGATCGCGCACGCGATGAAGACGAGGTGGTGCGCGACCATGTCCGCCTTCCCGAGCTTCGGGTACTTGACTAAGACGTGCGCTAAGTCGTCGGTCATATACCCGAAGAACAGCCAGTTCGTGAGCTCGATGACGTTTAACGTGAACCGCGACGGATCCGCCCAGCGGTCGTTGACGTAAAACTTGTCGTAGATCGGGTAGTTCCACGTCTCGCGCATAATGAACAGTCCGAGGACGGAGATCACGACCGCGTGGACGAAGGACATGATGTGCGACGGCGCGAGCGCGGCGAACTCCGCGTGTTTGCCCCCCTTTCCGCACGTCGCGCGGTACCGACGACGGTACGCGAATCCGACGAGCACGCGAGGCACCTCCCACACGAGCGCGTTCACGAGCAGCGTCCGCGCGAAGCGCGCGGGGTCGCGCAGGTTCATGCTGTACGGGCCGTCGTAGCGCACGCGGCGGGGGATCCCGCGCGCGAGTTTCGACGGCATCGCGGTTCGTGCGGTTCGCGCGGTGCGGGGTGGACAGTGAACGCGTCGAGAAGTCGCGCGGACGCGTTCGTTTGTTCGGGGGTGCAGTGGTGACGTGACTGACACGACTCTCAAGTTTATCATTTCACAACGCCCGCGCCCGCCTCTAGTCGTCGTACTCGATCCGACTCCTGGACTTGGACGACGGCGACTCGTGGTCGTTCAGCGCGGAGCCCACCGTGGACTTCTCGTCCTTGATCTTCTGCAGCTCCTTCTCCTTCTGCCTCGCCCAGTCGTCGAGCGCTCTTCCGAACGCGTCCGCCGCCGCGGCGAGGTCCTCGCGTTTTTGCTTCGACCGCGTCGCGAGCGACCCCAAGACGTGCGACTCCGCAGCCTCCTCCTTCGCGCGCTTCAGATCCGCGATCGAGGCTTTGTAGTGCGACGTCGCGTCGTTCAGCTTCGCCCTGCACTCCGCGACGTGCTCCTCGCGCTTGTCCGTGAGCTCGAGGCCCAACGCTTTCGGCAGCGCCGCGATCGCCTCGTCTCTCCTCGCGTCGCCCTCCGCCGTCGCCGCGGACGGCGGCCGGCTCAACTTCCCGTGCTGCTCCTTCCTCTTCGCGTACGCGTGCTTCGCGCGCTCGATCTCGAGGTACTGCTCCTTCGTCCTTCTCTCCGCCGCGTCTCTCGCGCGCTGCGACTCCGCGACGAGGTCCTCGGCCATCTGTCGGAACCGTTGCTCGCGCGCGCGTTCCGTCTCCGCGACGCGTCGCGCCTCCATGTCCGACGCGCTCAGCCTCTCCGCGTTCTGCCTGAGCGTTCGCTCCGCCTCGATCGCCTCCTCCGCGGCTCTCAAGTCCGCGCTCAGCGCGCCGATCAAGCTCCGAAGCTTATCCTCCTCGCCCTTTCTCTCGTCTCTCAGCGCGTTCACGAGCGTCTCGTGCGTCTCCTTCAACGCCGCGAGCTCGTCCTCGTGCGAGTCCTTCAACTTTCTCACCGTCGCTTCGTACTCGATCCCAGCCTCGTTCACCGCTTCCGTGCGCAGCCTCGCGAAGTTCTCGCGGTCGTCGTCCTTCGACTGCACGAGCTTTTCGAACTCTTCGAGGCGAGGCGCGAGCTCCGCGCGCGCTTCCTCGACGGCGTGCTCTTTCCTCTCCTCCGCGCGTTTCAAGTCATCCGCGTGTTGCTCCGCCTGGCGCGTCATCTCCGCGCGGTGCCTCGCCGTCGCCGCCTCGAGGGCTTTCACCTTCTCCTCCGCGGCCGCGGCGAGCGCCATGGACATCTCGCGCTGGTGCTTCGCGAGCCCGAGCTGGAGCTCTTCTTTGATTCGGCGATCCGTGTGTTGCCTTCGAACTTCATCCGCGACGTCTTCGCGCTCGGGAATCGCCTTCTCCGCGACGTCCTCGCGCTTCTTCCTCGCGTCTCGCTCCGCTTTCACCGCGTTCAGCTCTCGCTTCAACGCCGCGATGTCGGTCTCGAGCTTCGCCTGCGTCTCGGACATCCACCGGTTCGTCCCGCTTCGCGCGCGTTCCTCCGCCTCCGCGGTGAGCTTTTGCGCCGTGGCGACGCGTTTCTCGACGCCGTGACGCGTCTCGATCTCCCGCCGCGCGTCCGCCTCGGCTTTGTACCGCGCTTTTCTCTCCTCGTCCGCTTGGAGCTCCGCGACCCTCCGCGCGTCTTGCTCCACGCGAAGCATCGTCTGGACCTTACGAAGGGACTCTTCCATCGTCGCCAGGAGCGCGGCTTTCTCGTGCTGCTCCATCAGCAGGCGGTCGGCTGCGAGACGGGTTGGATTTTGGATTTTGGGATTACGGGACGACGCGAGGGACGAGGTCAGCGTCGGAGGTCAGCACGCCAGCCGTCGTCGGGGACGGTGGACGGAGGGGAATCGTCTACGCAGACGCGCCGCGTGCGCACCTTCGTCCATCTTGCGTCGCAGCTCCGCTCGGTCTTCGTAGCTCGTGTCCGCGGCCGAGGGCTTTCGCGACCTCGCTCGGGACAGCGAGCTCGTGCGCTCCAACCCGGAATCGAACTCGCCGTTCGCCTCCGTGACCGGTCGACCGCGCGGGGAGACGTTCTCGTGCTCGTGCTCAACGCGTCGGGATCTTCGCGGGGACCTCACGGGTGACGTCGCGGGGCTGATCTCCTTAGGGCTCGAGTTCACTGCGGGCGACGGCGCTTCATTCGGCGGTCGTTGTCCGAAGGGGGCGCGGGATTCCCGTGGCGACGCCGGCTTCGCGGGGGGTGGAGGAACCGGCGCCGCGCCCATGGGCGTCGCGCTCGGGAACGACACCGGCGCCGGCGGCTGTTTCTTCTTGCCTCCGAAGAAACCCATCTCTGCCGTGGAGGGCGGATGGAAGGGCGGTCGCGACGAAGTCCGCGCGCGCGCGACAGTCAACGAAGCGTTTCTCCTCGAGCTTCTTCTGCTGTTTGTTCCCCTGGTACCTGCTCCCGGTCAGTTTCGCCCCGATGCCGGTCAACTGCTTCGAGAAAATGGGTTAACGACGCGTTTTCACCCATTTGAAACCAAAGGATCATCGGTCGGGTCAACCCTCGGAACCTCGGACAGTCGGAGCGCGCGCGCGACTGTCGCTGGTCCACACTCCCACAACGCCGCCGCACGCTCTCGTGCACCGCCCTAGGGTGAGATGGACGACGAATCTTATAAGCGCCGTCGGGTCGATCCGTCCGCGCCCGAGGCGCCGGGCGTCGACGTCCTCGGTCGCCGCGGGGTTCGTACGTCAGTGTAAGCTTAACCGTATTTGAGAACATAAAGACGTCAATTACAAACGGGTTGCTGGATACCTTCGAAGGTAACTATCACTCCTATAATCTTCTCAGGTTATTTTTTTGGATTTTTTACGCGACGCCGTTCGAGAGGAAGGGCTCGTCCGAAAACGAGCCCCGCCTCACGACGGCGCGCTCTTTTTTTTATTGCGCTTCGGTCGGTAGGGTGAAATGAACCCGAAGGGTTCAGCCCTTACTAGCGTGAATTAACTACCGTCAATTCACGCTAATTCTCGGCGTGAAGGCCGGGGCCACCGGCGGCGGCTTCTTTCGCGGCAACTCCGAGTCGCGCGCCGGTACAGCTCGGACCGGTGCACCCAGGGGGCGTTGTGAAATGGGGATTGTTCCACTGGCAGTAACCGCCGACGGCCTCGTCATAAGGAGAATCGACACATCTTCCTGGTTGCCCCATGACGAAAGGCCACATGCAGCCCCTACCTGGGCCAGGTCCGGGCATACCAGCTTGTTTTTGTTCCCTGGTCTTGCAACGTCGATCATCCAAGCAAAATGCATACGACATGCCCATGGTTGGGTAAGACGCAGACGTTGACATGCCCGGGGTTGTGGGTGGGGTGTCCTCATTGATTTCAACGCATCGGCCCCGCGCATCGCGAATTCGTACCCATGCACCTGACGCGTCAGGTCCCCACTGTTCCAGGTAGCAGGTTTGGCCGTCGGTCAAGCCGCGGTGTCCGTGCTGCTTCTCTTCTGTTGTCGCGCACATCCGCCGATTTCCCCACGGAGCCACACTGAGCCGCGGAGCAGGCATTGGAGACTCTAGAGGAACATATGTAGGCGCTGACATGACTGGCGCTGAATTGACTGTGCATTGCCCGACAGCGGGACCACATCGACCTCGTTCGTTATCGTTCAAGCACGGCGCGCAAGTAGAACGGCCATCGGCTTGTGAACCAGCACATGCCGGGCAAGGGTACCACTTAAAATCTGGACCTGCACTTTCCATTTCCATGTACTTCTCATCATCTTCGTCCGAGGTTGTATGGACGTAAGCATCGAGTGGATTCGAGCCAACAACTTGGATATCCGTCGTCTGGCACACTCCCACGTCAACGCACCGTCCTCGGAGCCCACCAATCATGCACGGCGGGCACGACAAGATGTCTGAAGGTGTTGGGCAGACCCCACAAGGTTTCCAGCTGTGTGATAAGAAATCAGTTTAAGAATAGAAGAAAGTTCGCGCGTGAGGTGCGCGAGCGAATCTGACGGATGGTGAGCAGTGTCGAAGTGGTATAGATAGTATTGAAAAATGAGCGACGTACTTGAAGTCTGGACCCGCGTTTTCCATTGCGACGTATTGGGCTTCGACTTCAGCCGGAGTGAGTCCGAGTGCGGAGGCGGAGTTGGATTGAAACGTGTTCGTTCGAGAGAAAACAAGGATAGCACCGAGCGTGCCTACGATGGCCACGGAGGCAACGGCTGTGACGATGGGCCATTTGCGTGCCGGCTTCCTCTCGAGGAGCGGCGTGACTTCTTTGACGATGGGAGACATAGTATCTTTCAATACTTCTGCAGTGTGTGCGCGCGACGCGCGTGGTGTGAGATTCCCCGAGCAGCGGTGGAGTGAAAACCTAAGTTGTAGATACGGTATCGTGTCCCTTCGCAAAAAACCGGACGTCAGAAACGAGATTTCTACACGTACTCGTATGAGCAAATAGTCAAGAATGTTTTTGCGACCCCCATGACTCGAAAAAAATCTCCAAATCTTCCAGAAATCTGTGGTGTTACGAAAATATCTTTTGGTAAGATATTTTGACGCGAAGGGTCCGCGCGCTGAATACGACGATGACGGCGCGGGACAGTCGCAAATGACATCGCGATAGTGAGAGTAATTGATGCCAACACCATGATGACGCTGTTCATGTGATAATATAACACCACTTACCGTCAAGAAAAAGACATCGTCGGCGCTCAAAGCGCGCGAGGTGATCTGAAACGGGCTTGACGGGACGAGCTTCTCG
>MDSW01011595.1_pt1 | contig 23124 bp, 13 predicted proteins | sample 811171 | NCBI WGS metagenome assembly MDSW01 (sample SAMN05326641, study PRJNA326480) | marine metagenome | isolation source: seawater | place: Atlantic Ocean: North West | collected 2012 | reverse complement strand
GAACCCGGGTGCCCGGGAGGGGATGGCGCGTCGGAGGCGGCGGCGGCGACGGGGGAGGGGCAGATGGATTCCCGGTTTCGGCGCGTCGAACGCGGGGACGCGATCTATGATAACAAAATAAATGCCCGTTCGTCCGTCCGAGGCGTCGCGACGCACCTCCCAGAAGCATCCCCCGCTCTCGGCCGTGCGCGTGGACGCGACCGTCGCGACCGGCGCGGGGTCCGACATCCCGCCGGCGCGTGGCGAAGTGTGCGACGCGGTCTCGCCCGCCCGAACCGTCGAACAACGAATTCTGTTACGAATTCTGTCGCGCCCGCGGTGACAGGACTGGACGCGGACGTCGACGGCGCGCGGATGTTCCACGCCACGTCACATCTTCGCTCGCTTCACTTCGCTACGGTATCTACGAACACGACGCGCGCGGCGCTTCTCTTCTCTTCTCTCCTCGCGCCGCCGCTCGCGGCGTCACGCCTCGGACGACGAGCCCGAGCCCAGGTCGCCCATCAACCTCCGCGCCTCGTCCACGCTCCAACACTTCCCCCCGCTCTTCACCGTCTCCACGCGGTCGACGAACCCCTCCGCGGTGACCGCGCTGCCGTCCACGGCCAACCCTCCCGCGACGGCGAGCGACGCCGTCGCGTCCGCCAGCGCCGCGGCGCTCGCGCGCCGCGCGATCGCCTCTAAACTCTCCCCGGTGTACGTGTCCACCCCGTCCACGATCCCCACCCCGGACTTCGCCCTCGCGAGCTGCCGAAACGCGTCCTTCTCGCCCTTGTATTCGCTCGGGCACTTCGAGAAGCACGGCACCATCACCGCGGCGTCTTCGTACAACGGCGGCGGCTTCACGTTAAACTTCCACTGGCACGAGAAGTCGTCGTAGTTTGGCTGAATGTGGAGATCCATCCCGAAGTCCTCGCCGAGCCACTCCTGCGACGGCGCCTTGCACGAGTTGACGCACACCGACGCGCAGCCGCTCTGCTCCAAGAACCGGCATCGCTCCGCCTTGATCGCCTGCGGGACGCGCACCGTCTCCGGGAGAAACTTGAAGATCTTCCGCAGACCCTCCGGCACTTCCACGTCCACGTGGTCGATCCCCTCCATCGGTCCCATGAGCCACGGGAACAGCGTCGTGAACACGAGCACGAACGCGAAGTTGGACGCCCACTGCGGCGCGACTTTGCGAATCGCGTTTTTCCAGATTGGCGGCACCCAGCCGATGTACAGAGCCGGCAAGATCCCCGCGAAGACTCTCTTCGCGCGCACGGTGACGTCCCTCGCGGTGCCTTTCATGTCGTTCACCTCCCTCACGGGCGTCAGCACCGCGTCGAAGTCGTCCCACGCGCGCGGGTCCGTGTCCTCGCCGACTTCCTTGACGAGGAGGCCGCGTATCGTGCGGATGAGGACTTTGCTGATCGGCGACGCGTCGATGGACGAGTAGTCCACGGAGCCGTCCGCGCGCGTGGGGAGGGACGACTGCGGCGGGACGTCGCCTTTCCACGCTTTCACGGGCGCCGCGGCGTCGGACGCGGCCGCGGACGCCGCGGCCGCGGACGGCGGGCGACGCCCGGCGAGCGCGACCGTCGCGACGCGAGAGCGACGAGATCTGTGTCTGTCGTGGCGCGGGGGCGCGCGCGCGAGGTCGCGCGCGGGCGCGCGCGGACGCGTCGGCGCCGCCGCGGGCGACGTCGCGCGCGCGGAGAGGACGAGCGCGGGCATCGTCCCGAGAGTGGAAGTGCGCGGCGCGGTCGTGCGCTCGTCCGCGCGTCTCGGAGTGCGCGCGTCGCGCGATGGATAACGACTGACGTGGTCGACTGATGAGGCGCGTTCTATAAAAGACCTCAAAAGTTTTTCACCCATCGTCCGGTTTCAACGTTTGATCGCGTCTCTTTTCGACTGACCGGTGAACTTTTTTATGATGGTTTGGCCCTGACGAGCCCCGCACGCGCACCTCTCTCGCCCGGCTGCGGCGCGCTCGACGGCTCATTTTCGCGCTCGCGCGCGACGGCGGCTCAGTCGACGCGGCGCCGGGGACGAGCGCGCGCGCGATTCGAGTCGAGCGGTTTCGAGGCGTGGACGCGCGCGCGAGGACATCTCCGCGTCCTTCGCGCGCACGAGGGGATCGCGGCGAGGCGTCGGAGCCGGCGCGAGATCCGCCGCTCCCTCGACACCGCCGCGAGCCGCCGCCTTCCGATTTGCTTCGCCTCGGAAGATTTGCGTTGCGAGCGAGCGAGCCACCACGCGGACGACGAGCGGTCGCACCTTAGAGCCCCCCGCGACGTGAGCGCTGACATTTCGCATCATGGACGCGGTCGCCCCCAGCAAAGAGCACCGCGCGCCCCGCACGGGGGCGAAGGCGAAGAAGAAGAAGGCCGCGGCGACGAAGAAGAAGGGCACCGAGCAAGCGAAGGGCAACAACCCGAGGGCGTTCATCTTCAAGAGCTCGTCGAAAGCGCGTAAAGCGCGCACGGTCGCCGCGGAGAAGCAGCAGCGGAAACTCCGCGCGCCGATCATGGACAGGACCGGGGACGAGCCGCCGCCGTTCGTCGTCCTCGTGCAAGGCCCGCCGGGATGCGGGAAGAGCACGGTGATCAAATCGCTCGTGAAGCACTACACCCGGCACGCGCTGAGCGAGGTGAAAGGCCCGATCACGGTCGTCAGCGGGAAGAAGCGACGGATACAGTTCATCGAGGTGAGGAACGATCTGAACGATATGGTGGACGCCGCGAAGATGGCGGACCTCGTGTTGCTCTTGGTCGACGGCTCGTACGGGTTCGAGATGGAGACGTTCGAGTTCTTAAACGTGTTGCAGGTCCACGGGTTCCCGAAAGTGATGGGCGTGCTGACGCACTTGGACGACTTCGTGGACCCGAAGAAGCTGAAGAAACAGAAGAAGACGCTCAAGTCGCGGTTCTGGGCGGAGATTTACAACGGCGCGAAGCTGTTCTACCTGTCCGGGATGCAGCACGGGAGATATAACAAACGCGACACGCTGAACCTCGCGCGGTTCATCTCCACGTCGAAGTTTCGACCGCTGACGTGGCGGACGTCGCACCCGTACGTCGTCGGCGACCGGTTCGAGGACATCACCCCGCCGGGCTTAGTCCAGGCGAACCCGGGGATGGACCGCGACGTCGCCGTGTACGGGTGGCTGCACGGGTGCAACCTGAAGAGAGGGCAGCTCGTGCACGTCGCGGGCGTCGGCGACTGCGAAGTGAGCGAACTCGCGGAGCTGCCAGACCCGTGCCCGCTGCCGTCCACGGAAAAGAAGCAGAGGAAGTTGGACGAACGATCGAAGCTGCTGTACGCGCCGATGTCCGACGTCGGCGGGTTGTTGTACGACAAGGACGCGGTGTACATCTCCATGGACGACAGGAACGTGAACTTCTCGAAGCGGGACGGAGGCGGCGCGGGCGCGGGAGCGGGCGCGAGCGGCGGCGGCGGCGGCGGCGGCGGCGGGATAGTCGGCGAAGACGGCGAGGGCGTCGGCGTGGGGATGGTCCACGGGTTACAAGACACGCAGCTCGCGCTGGACGAGAAGCTCGCCGCGAGCGAGATCACGCTGTTCAGAGGGCAGAAGACGCTCAAAGGGGACGACGACTACGACGACGACTACGAAGACGACGGAGGCGAAGCGTACGACGACGACGACGACGAGGCTGACGACGACGACGACGACGATGAAGACGAAGACGTGGGCGTCGGACGCCGCCGTCGCGCGGAAGCCGCGAGCGGCCGCACCCGCCGCGCGGCGGTGTTCACCGACCACGGCGTGCGAGAGGCCGGCGACGACGACGACGACGGCGACGGCGACGATCGCCCGTATGAAGACGCGGACAGCGACGACGACCTCGGTTTAGACGGCGCGCGCGACGACGAGGATGAGTACGGGTTGGGGCGAAACGCCGCGGACTGGAAAGGGCGAATGGTCAACGGCGTCGCGAAGGGGAGGCATAAGTCTTTGATGGAGATGGTGTACGACGAGGACGACGCGGACGACGCGGACGAGGCCGACGCGGCGGAGGAGGAGGACGACGACGATGAAAACTTTTTCAAAAAAGCGCGCGAGGACGACGGCAAGAAAAAGCAAGACGCGTTCGACCGCTCGAAGTTCTTAGGCGAGGTTCGGGACGAACTCGACCTCGAAGACCCGTCGCTGCGGAACCGTTTCGTGACCGGCGACTGGAACGCCGCCGCGGAGAGGTCCGCGGCGGAGCCCGGGGAGGAGGGCGACGACGACGACGGCGGCGGCGGCGACGACGAAGACGTCTACGGCGACTTCGAGGACGTCGAGACCGGAGAGAAGTTCGGTCCCGGCGAGGGCGGCGGCGGCGGGGACGACGAAGACGAAGACGAAGACGAGGATGGCGAGGAGGATGGCGAGGAGGATGGCGAGGAGGACGAGGAAGCAGAACGCCGCAGGCTGGAGAAGATCGCGAAAAAAGAAGAGTTTTTGTCCGGGAACACGGGCGGAAAGAAAGGCAAAGGCGGGTTCGGCCGCGGCGCGGGCGGGAACGATGACGAAGAACCGGCGTCGTACTACGACCTCATCAAAGACCAGATGTCCGATCAGCTCGCGAAGACGCGGAGAGAGCTCGACGCGATGCCGGAGTCGACGAGGACGGCGCTCGAGGGCCACCGCCCGGGGGCGTACCTCCGACTGATCCTCAAGAGGGTCCCGCGTCACTGGGTGATCAACTTCGACCCCGGGCGGCCGCTCCTCGTCGGCGGGCTCCTCCCTTCCGAGGACACGATGGGGTACCAGCAGCTTCGTCTGAAGAAACACCGGTGGCACCGGAAGATCCTGAAGAACAAAGATCCGCTCGTGTTCTCCATCGGATGGCGGCGGTTCCAGTGTTGCCCCGTGTACTCGATGCAAGACGCGAACTCGCGTCATCGGATGATCAAGTACACGCCCGAGCACATGCACTGCCACGCGACGATCTACGCGCCGATGATCCCGCAGAACACCGGGGTCGTGTGCTTCCAGTCGCTGTCGAACAAGCTCGCGACGTTTCGCATCGCCGCGACCGCGGTCGTGCTCGAGGTGGACCACTCGATCAAGATCATGAAGAAGCTCAAGCTCGTGGGGCACCCGTCGAAGGTGTTCAAGAACACCGCGTTCATCAGCGGCATGTTCAACTCCCCGCTCGAGATCGCCAAGTTCGAGGGCGCGGCGCTGAGGACCGTCTCCGGGATTCGAGGCGTCGTGAAGAAAGCCGTGAAGGCTGGCACGTCCCTGAGAGGCGGCGGCGCGGAGAAGGAGAAGGGCGCGCCGAAGGGCGCCGACGAGGGAACGTTTCGCGCGTCGTTCGAGGACAAACTGCTGCTGTCCGACATCGTGTTCCTCCGCGCGTGGGTCCGCGTCGACGTCTCGAAGTACTACAACCCGGTCACGTCGCTGTTGCTCAAGAACGGCGAGAACTGGATCGGGATGAAGACCGTCGGGCAGCTGCGGTACGAGCAGAACATTCCGATTCCGGTCAACGCGGATTCCATCTACAAGCCGATCGAACGCCCGACGCGCGTCTTCAATCGTCTGCAGATTCCGAAAGCGCTCCAAGCGCAGCTGCCGTTCAAGTCCAAGCCGAAGATCGAAGCGCCGCGGAAGCGCGAGACGCTGGAGCAGCGCCGCGCGGTCGTCATGGAACCGGAGGAGAAGAAGCTCGCGACGTTGGTGCAGCAGCTGAACACGATTCGAAACGACAAGGCGGGGAAGCAACGCGACAAGGCGGCGGCGAAGAGGAAAGCGCGCGCGAAGGATCAGGCGAAGGAGCAGGCGTGGCGGGACGCGCACCAGAAGGACACGCGGAAGAAGCGGTACCGGGAGCAAGGGCAAGCGGAGAAGAGGAAGATGATGAAGTCGCAGTAGAAGAAGCCACGTTGTTAGGCGCGAACGAACCGAACGAACGCGAACGCGCGCGCGCGTCCCACTCGAAACCGAACGCTTCGATACTGCTCTCGCAGCGGACTGGTCGCTCACGCGTCGTCCGCGTCGAGTCCGATCCTCGTCAGCTTTACGTAACCCTGCCCTGCGAACCGTCGGCCGTCCGGAGGACACACCGCGCCGCACCCAGCACGCGAACGCCGCCGCTCCGGCCGCTCGCGCGAGGCTCGTCCAAGTCGATCGCGACCGCCCCCGCCGTGCATGCTCCACGCGCCCGCGGCCTCTTCCCCCACGCCGCGCGGGGCCTCGCTCAGATCCGGATCCGCCGAGACGACAGCCATGGGCGGCTCCGCGGTGACCCTCGAGGTCGCGAACGGCGTCGCCGTCGTGACGATGAGCAACCCGCCGGTGAACGCGCTCGCGATTAAGAGTGCGTCCGTCTCGTATCGCGATCGAAATAGACGTCGCGTCGCGTCGCGACCGCGCGCGCGATCCTCCTCGCGGCGCCGCGGCGTCGAATCTCCGCGGCGCCCGTACCCTAATTCCGCCGATGTTACTTTTTCCGAGACGCGTCGCGCTGACGACCGATTCTCCGCCCCCTCGCCTCCCCGCGATCGATTCGATCGTCGCGTCGCAGTCCTGGAAGGCCTCAAGACTCAGGTCGAGGCCGCGCAGAGAGACCCGAAGGTGCGAGCGATCGTCATCACCGGAAGCGAGGGCAAGTTCAGCGGCGGCTTCGACATCACCCAGCTCAAGGCGCGCGCCGAGGGCGAGCCCGTGCGAAACGTGAGCGACTTCAACGCGGCGCTCGACTCGATCGTCGAGTCCGGGGCGAAGCCCACGGTCGCGGCGATCGAGAACCTCGCCCTCGGCGGCGGGTTAGAGGTCGCGATGGCGTGCAACGCGCGCGTGGCGACGCCGAAAGCGCAGCTCGGCTTGCCCGAGCTGCGGCTCGGCGTGATCCCGGGCTTCGGAGGGACGCAGCGCCTGCCGAGACTCGTCGGGCTTCAGAAGGCGCTCGAGATGATGCTGAAATCGAAGCCGATCAAGGCTGAGGAGGCGCTGAAGCTCGGTCTCGTCGACGCGATCGCACCGAGGGACGCGCTGACGCAGACCGCGTCCAAGCTCGCGCTGGACATCGCGGAGAAGCGCGTCCCTCGCGCCATGGCGTCCTTCGCGTCGGAGAAGCTCCCGAACGAGGCGGAGGCGAAAAAAATCTTCGCCGTCGCGCGACGCGGCGCGAAACGCGTCCAAAAGCTCATGCCGCACCCGATGCTGTGCATCGACGCGATCGAGGCTGGTATCAACAAGGGCGCCTCGGAGGGTCTGATCGTCGAGCAAGACGCGTTCGCGAAGGCGGTGTCGTCCGCCGCGTGTAAGGGACTCGTGCACTTTTTCTTCGCGTCGCGCGGCACGGCGGCGGTTCCCGGGGTCACGGACGTCGGCCTCGCCCCGCGCGTCATGAAGTGCGTCGGGGTCGTCGGCGGGGGGCTCATGGGCAGCGGGATCGCGACCGCGTGCGTCATGAACGGCGTGTCCGTGGTATTGAAGGAGATTAACCAGAAGTTTTTGGACGCGGGGATGAGCCGCGTGAAGGCCAACCTGGCATCCGCGGTGAAGAAAGGTCGGCTGACGCAACAGAAGGCGGACGCGATGTACGCGAACTGCCATCCGACGTTGTCGTACGGCGCGTTCTCCAAGGTTGACATGGCGATCGAGGCGGTGATCGAAAACCTCGGCCTCAAGCAGAAGATCTTCTCCGACCTCGAGTCCAGCTGTCGCCCCGACGCCATTCTCTCCACGAACACCTCGACGATTGACATCACGAAAGTGGCGCAGAAGATGAAGAACCCGGAGCGCATCGTCGGCGCGCACTTCTTCTCCCCCGCGCACGTCATGCAACTCTTCGAGATCATCCGCACGGACATCACGCCGCCGCAGGTGCTCGTTGACACCCTCGGCCTGAGCAAGCAGATCAAGAAGACGCCCGTCGTCGTCGGAAACTGCACCGGATTCGCCGTGAACCGCGTCTTCTTTCCGTACACGATGTCCGCGTGCTTGCTCCTCGACCTCGGGTGCGATCCGTACGCGATCGACAACGCGATCCGAATGTTCGGGATGCCGATCGGACCGTTCCGTTTGGGCGACCTCGTCGGGCACGACGTCGGCGTCGCCGTCGGGTCGAACTTCATCGAGGACTTCCCCGAGCGCGTGTACCGGTGCGCGATGATTCCGTCGCTCGTCGCGAGCAAACGTCTGGGCGAGAAGAGCGGCTCGGGTTTTTACGTCCACAAAGGGAAGACGAGTCTGCCAGACCCGGAGGGCATCGCGCCGTTGCTCGCGGCGTCGCGAGCGAACGCGAGGTCGCAGCTGCCCGCGTCCGCGTTCGCCGCGGACGCGCCGCTCGCGGCGCTGACGCAGAGCGACATCGTCGAGATGATTTTCTTCCCCGTCGTGAACGAGGCGTGCCGGTGCCTCGCGGAGGGCGTCGTCGTGAGAGCGGGGGATCTCGACACCGCGGCGATCTTGGGGATGGGGTTCCCGCCGTTCCGCGGCGGGATCGTGCACTGGGCGGACTCCGTGGGCGCGAAGAGAATCGCGGACCGACTGCGTGAGTGGAGCACGCGGTACGGAGGGATCTACCAGCCGTGCCCGTACTTGGAAGACTGCGCCGTGCAAGGGCGCACGTTATCGGAAGGCCCGATCAAGGGACCGGATCGCTCGAAGCTGTGATCGACGCGACGCGACGCGACGCGAGCGCGCGATCGCTTATCCTAATTCTTCTCGAGTACCTATGAAATTGTGTACCTACGATTGCTACGCGCATCCTCCAAGCGCGCGTCCCCCCCACCCCCCCGCCGCGCCGCGGCTCGCGTCGCTCACGCCGTCGCCGGATACGACGCCACGGCGATCCCCGCGGCGATCACGATCTGAATCATGTTCACGAGATCGTTGCTCAGCCACTCGAACCCTTCCTTCCCTTGCGTCGTCGCCCCGAGCCAGCTCTCGAGCGTCGTCGCGATGAACGCCGCGAACGTCGCGACGACCGCGCCGTTCGCGTCGCACGCGCCGACGACGACGCCGACGCCGGCGAAGAAAAAGCTCGCGACGACGCCCGCGATCGTCCCCTCCAGGCTCACCGCGCCCTCGGTCCCTCGCGGGACGCTCTTGAACGGCGGCGTGGACATGTACGTCGTCTTCCCGTACGCCTTCCCGACCTCGCTCGCGGTCGTGTCGCTGAGCTTGGAGCAGAACGACGCGACGAACCCGAGGCGGAACGCCTCCGCGCCGGGGGCGACGCCCGACAGCGCGCACGCCGCGCACAGCGCCCCGGCGACGCCGCTGCCCCACACGGACGCGATCCCTCTGCGCCCGCCTCTCGCCTCCGCGATCCCCTCCGCTTGTTTTTGTTTCATTTTCAGCTTCGTGACCGCGCTGCCGAGGACGAAGTAGAGGCACACGAGCGAGTAGCCGCCGACGCCGAACGCGGCCATCACCGTCTGCGGGTCGGACCGGATCGGAATTGGTCGGTCGGGTCAGCGGGGAGGGGAGGCTGGGGACGAAGACGAAGACGAGAGGGCGAAGACGCGAGGGCGAAGCGCGCGATCGTCGAGTCGAGTCGATCGCGCCGCGCCGCGCGAACGATGCGATGTCGTCGTCGTCGTCGTCGTCGCGATGGATTCAGAGAGATTCCCATTGTATGTTTGACTCCATTCGGCGGCCGCCGCGGCGACGCCGGGCATGCGCGCCCGAGGGGTCTCCCCGTCAGAAGTATCTGTTACATTTGTTCGTCATCATCCATCGGCGACCGACGACGCGCCGCGTCGAGCGAGTTCGAGCGAGCGAGCGGACGGAATCGTCCGGAGGAGACGCACCGTGCCGAGGAACCACGCGTTCACCACCCCCGGCCAGGTTAACCCTCGCAATAAAACGCCGATCCCGAGCGTGAACACGGTCGTGTTCATCGCGATCGACGGCGCGAGCCCGGGCGACGACGACGTCAGGAGCTCCGCGATGTCGAAAGGCAGCGCGCAGATCGCGCTCCTCCCGCGGCCGCCGCGCGGGGGCGACGGCGACGGCGAGGGGTATCGCCGCCGCGTCGAGATCGTCGTCCGCGCGGACGCGGGCGCGGACGACAGGTCGCGGACGCGGCGGCGACGCGACGCGACGGCGACGACGCGAGGGGTGGAATCGCATCGCGCCGCCGCCGCCGCCGCCGCCATCGTCGCGGACGTCGTCGGCGCGGTGGAGAGAAAGGCCGACATCGCCGACGTTCGCGCGTCCGAGGAGTGACGAGACGACGTCCGATTTCTCCTCGACCAGACGCGCGCGCACTCGATGAGTCGATCGATGCAAATTCTCACAATTCGGCTCGACGAGGAATCTTTCCCGCCCAACGAAACGTATGGAACGCAGTCACAAATGCGGATCTCGAATTTAAAAAGGATAGGGGTTGGGACGTCGATATGGGCATTTAGTCTGACGCAGCGGGCGCTGGAAAATAATTTGGACGCGAATTACGAGAATTGCCCCCCAGACGCCGATCGCGCACGCCGTCGCACGCACGATGGGGTTCGAGTACCGGGTCTTCTACAAGCCCGCGTCCGCCGGGGAGCTGAAGCGCCGCGACCTGAGCGCGCTCGCCAAGTCCGGCGCGCACTATGTCCCGCACGAGTCGCTGAAAGACGCGAGCGCGTCCGACGAGAAGATTTCCTTCCTCCCGCTCCACGACGACGCGACGCTGACGCTCCCGACGCACGACGCGAACGGCGCGGTGACCGTGCGAGTCGTCGCGAGCAAAGACGGCAACAACCCGGGTCTCTGCGACCTGAGCGCGCCGCTCGTCGCGGACGACGTCAAGGCTGCCGAGGCGGTCCTCGCCAGAGCCGGGTTCAACGTCAACACGCACAAGATCAAGAAGTCCGTGCTCGTCACCGCGGAGGGGCCGCGCGTCGCCTCGAAAGTCGGCGCGGGCGCGAAATCGATCGAACTGGAGATGCACACGATGACCGTGCGCGTGGACAAGGCGAAGATGGGGCGGGGACTCGCGGGGAGCCTGACGGAGAGCTGGGTCACCGTCGTCGCGAAGGGCGCGAAGAAGAGCGCCGTCGCCGACGCGAGGCGGACGCTGCAAGAGTCGTGCCAGGCCCTCGCCGCGAGCGGGACCTTCGCGGAGTGCGGGTACGGAAAGTTCGTGAAGGATATATCCGCGAGGGTGACGCCAGCAGCGCCGGTGCAACCAGTGTCGACGGAGAAGGCGAAGGCGAAGGAGAAGATCGTCGCGACGCCGCCGACGTCGGGGAAGAAACGCGGCAGGCCGCCGAAGGCGTCGGGCCCCGCCGCGGAGAAACGCGCGAAGGGCGGCGACGGCGGCTTCGGCGCCGCGGCGAGAGGCATCGCGAAGTCGGTGCAGGGCGCGATTCGCGGCATCATGCTCGCCGCCGCGAGCCCGGGACCGAGCGGGAAGTTGCGCGCGGACTCGGACGACGACGTCCCGATAAGTCGGATGGTCGTGAAGTCGCCGGCGAAGAAGCGCGGGCGCCCGCCGAAGGCGCCGCCCGCGACGAGTCCGCCGCCGTCCGTCGTCGTCGTCACCGCGGAGGACGATGACGTCCCTCTGTCGAAGTTGTTGCCACCGAAGCGAAAACCGGGAAGGCCGCCCGGGGCGAAGAACAAGGCGACGAAGGTCGCGGCGGACGCCGCCGCCGCGGGAACGCCGAAGCGCGGTCGGGGACGCCCCCCTAAGGCGACTGCGACGCCGGCGACGACGACGCCGACGCCGGCGAAGCGCGGCCGCGGCCGCCCGCCCGGCAGCGCGAACAAGGCCGCGGCGGCGACGCCGGCGACGACGGCCGGGAAGAATCCTCGCGGACGGCCTCCGAAGACGCCCGCGGCGGTGGGCCCCGAGGACGACGACGTCCCGATCGGGCAGCTCGCCGCGAAGGTGACGTCCACGCAGAAGAAGCGAGGCCGCCCGCCGAAGTCCGCGGCGCTCGCGGTGGTGCAGACGACGCCGATGAAGAAAAAGCGCGGGCGCCCGCCAAAGTCCGCGACGAGTCCGCCGCCGTCCGTCGTCGTCGTCACCGCGGAGGACGATGACGTCCCTCTGTCGAAGTTGTTGCCGCCGAAAAAGAAACCGGGAAGGCCGCCAGGGGCGAAGAACAAGGCGACGAAGGTCGCGGCGGAGGCTGCCGCCGCGGGAACGCCGAAGCGCGGTCGGGGACGCCCCCCTAAGGCGGCTGCGACGACGACGCCGGCGACGACGACGCCGACGCCGGCGAAGCGCGGCCGCGGCCGCCCGCCCGGCAGCGCGAACAAAGCCGCGGCGGCGACGCCGGCGACGACGGCCGGGAAGAAGCCTCGCGGACGGCCTCCGAAGACGCCGAAGACGCCCGCGGCGGTGGGCCCCGAGGATGATGACGTACCGCTCGGGCAGCTCGCCGCGAAGGTGACGTCCACGCAGAAGAAACGAGGCCGCCCGCCCGGGTCGAAGAATAAGGCGACGGCGGCGAAATCTCCGAGAGCGGCGCCGAAGGTGTCGACGCCGACGGCTGCGATGAAGCTCCCCGGTCGGCCGAAGCCGAAAGCCCCGGGGGCGGCGAGCGCGCTGTCGCCGGTCGAGGGGAAGCGGCCGCGCGGGCGGCCGCCGGGATCCGGGTCGAAGGGGGCGGCGAAGACGCCGACCCCGTCGACGGGTGGAAAAAAACGAGGACGCAAGCCGAAGGGATCGTTGAGGGACTAGAGTGTTGGTGGGTTCGTTTGATCGCGACCCCACCGGGACCGGGAGTGCGCGCGCGAACGAGGAGATCGAGACGCGCGCGGAGTGTATAGTGAAGGCTTTGTATAGTGAATGAAGGCTTTTGACGACCGAACTGTTGATAGGAACAGTGCAGTGCTTCGTTCTTCAGGGTGAGTCTCGATTGCGCGATCGTGCGTAGCTAATAATAACATCGCAAAAATAAATTTTAGGACAGGGCCTGTGTCTGTTCACTAAAATAGGTTTTGGGCCGACGTGACGCCGTCGCCGTCGAGGTTGCGTGTCGTCCCTTCTTTCCCCGCACGGCGCAGCAACTCGACGGCAACATCGTCGAAAGCACGCTTTGCGAATTGATTTTTTTTTTTTCTCTCTCCGTTCGTCTCCGTTCACAGGTTCTCACAAGGCAGTAGAGCAAAGCGAAGCTGTGCAGGGGGGAGGAAGGTCTCGAACTCGGGTAACGAGTCACGAGGCTTCAGTGAGTGTGTGCTTGTGTGTATGAACGGACTAGGGTGGCTCCTAGATTCTCCCTCGACCACGGGCTCGGGTCGTCTTGTAACCCACAGCAAAAGAGTGTGCCTTCGACAAGCGAGTCCGTCGACCTCAAATCCAGGCAAAATCCAGCTCGTCAACGAAAAAAAAGCCCGTCGTTTCGTTTACGATTTGAATTTTTCCCGCCTAAATTTTTTTCGTACTAGCAGTACGATATCGGCTATGGGCAAACAGACAGCCCGCGACGTTCGGAGAATCCTGCAGGAGGTGCCAGCGGAGAACCCGACAGAGTTCCGGAAGAGAATGCGAGGTCACTTCAACCCGCGCGCGTGTTCGAGCGCCGCACCGAGGCTGACCGTCATGTCCGCCCTTACCGAAGCCGTCCCGGCCGTCGCGCCGAGGGCGAAGCGATCATCCGCGGTCGCGCCGCCGCCCGCGCCCCTCGCGGGGAAGCGCGAGCGTCGTCCTCCGGCGATGAAGGTGCGTTCTCGGGGAATCTGACTTTCCCGGTCGTGCCTGCAACGTCGTCGCGCGGGTTCCGCCGCGCGGCGCGCGCATCGCGACCGCGCGCTCACCCTCTCTTCCGCCTATTTTTACCCCACAGGACTTCGACACGAGCGGCGTGGAGCAGCACGAGAGGAAGCCCTCGCGCAGGAGCGCGCCCGCGGAACCTCCGTCTTCCGACGGATCCGCCGAGACGACCGCGGACCCCGCGCGGCATCCGGCGCTCGCGGCGGGCGCGGAGAACGCCGCCGCGAGCGCGGGCGCGGATACCGCCGGCCGCTCGAAGGCGAAGTCGACGAAGAAGAGCAACGCGAAGACGCCCACGACGGACGGCGACATCGGGAACGACTCGAACGCGTCCAAATCCGCGCCGAAGCCGGGGGCGAAAGCCGCGGCGTCCGCGAAGAAGCCCGCGAAGGCGACGGCCGCGGCGACCGACGACGCGCCGCGCAGCTCGCGACCGACGAACAACCAGCTCTTGTGCGTCCCAGCCCGGGTCGTTTCCCCGGATTTTCTCCCGGACTCGAGAACGCGTCCTGTTCTTGCGAACGGCGCGGGGTATCGGCCGCGGGTGGCGCGTATCGCACCGCGCGGCCGCCGCGAACGCGCGCGCGCGACGCGAGACTTCCCCCAATCGGCGTCCGCGTCCGTCTCCTCTGACGACCATTCTTTTTCCCTCGCATCGCCCCGTCGTCGCGCAGGTACCGCGCGCGATTCAACTGGGAGCATTACACCCACGCGCTCACCCCGGGCACGCGCGAGAAGCTTCCGGACAAGACGTTCGCGTGCGCGTCCGTCACGTCTGCGTTCCTTCAGGTGCGCGGCGATGCGATCCGAGCGCGAAGGATCGGCCCGGATCCAGCCATCCAACCTCCGACCGCTGCTCTTCCTTCCGTGACCTCCACCGAGGGCGCGCGCTTTCGCGCCTAAAACTTCCGGGGCGATCCGCGCGCGATCGCGGCGTCGATCGCGCGCTGAACTCGCCGCGATCGATACCCCGCGGTCGTCCGACGGCGTCGTCGCGCGAGCGCTGCGAATTCGCGCGCGCGCGGCGCGTCGAACGCGCCGATCGCGCGTCGCCGCGATCCCGTCCCTTCGTCGTTCTCGGAGAAAGCGCAAGGCCGCGCCGCGCGTGGCCTGTCGGAGAAACCTCGCTGACGCCCCACAAAAATCCTCTTTTCCTTCTCCTCCGCTCCGCTCTGCCAGGTTCTCAAGGCTATCCACACCGCGGAGGTCAACCGCAAGCAAGGCGCGCGCAACATCCTCAAGGCGCTGTCCGTGAACACGCGCCGCACGAAGGTTGTCGCGCTCAGCACCGGGACGCACCGGGTCCCGGACGAGCTCCGAAGGCACCAGCTCGCGGACGACGACGGCAACGAGTACTCCACCAACCTCGACCGGAACCGATACGGCAACGACGACCAGTACCTGTTCACGGTCATCAAGTTCAACCTCGACGCGCTCGGGCTGTGCCCGCTCATCTGCCAAGTGGAGATCATCGACGCGAAGGCTCCCAAGTCGGAGGAGTGCCTCGTCGTGAAGGTTCCGGACGAGGGATGCGCGTGCCACGGCGGCGCCAACGCCGCGAGCGCGATGCGCGTCGTCGTCGGCGGCTCGGGGGGATCCCGGAAGTCTCTGGACGGCAGCGGGAAGCTCGAGCGCGTGTCGATCGGTCACACCCCGGGGAAGGAGTCCAAAGGGACGCCGTGGCGGGTCCCGTCGACGCCGATGTCGCCGCTGAAGCGCGTCGCGAGCGCGGGGGACGCCGGCGGGATGGGCGTGCTCCTCGACGCGCTCACGCAAGTCGGCGGGATGCCGCCGCCGAGCCCGCTGCATCTTCGCTCGCCGACGCACAACGCGCGGCGCGCGTCGTTCTTGAGCGGCGGCGCGATGGCGGCCGCGAGCCCTTCGATGCGTCCGGCCGCGGCGGCGATGAGCGCGCTCGTGAACTCGGCGCCGCCGTCGGCGGAGCGCGGCGCCGGCGCCGGCGTCGACGTCGACGCGGCGGCGGCGGCGGCGGCGCACATGGCGCAGTACTTTAGCGCGTTCGGCGGCGCGCTCGGGACCCCGGCGCAGTCGCAGCTGTTCGCGATGCACCAGCACATGCAGATGAACGACGCGCAGCAGGCGCTGTTCCAGTCCCCGGCGCCGATGAACCCGCACGCGGCGGCGGCGGCGGCGGCGGCGGCGATGGCGGGCGGGTTCGCCCCCGTCGCGGCGCCGGGCGCGGTTCCCCCTCGCGGCGGCGACTTCGACGGCAGCGCGGCGATGGAGAACGCGCTGGAGATTGTCTCCGCGGAGGCGGCGACCGCGAAGGCGAACGAAGCGCGCGCGTCCGCAAAGCTCGCGCTGCTCGAGGCGAAGGTGACGAAGCTCGAGGCGGACGCCGCCGCCGCGGCGGCGGTCGCCGCCGGCGCCGCCTCCGTGGAGGAGATCGCGCGAGCCGCGGAGGCGTCCGGCAAGGCGATGACGGTCGCCGTGGAAGCGCGCTTGGTGTCCATCGTCGAGGAGGTGGCCGCGTTCGGCGCGCGCGCGATCGCGGCGGAGACGGCCGCCACCGCGGGCTCCGCGGGCGTCGACGCCGTCGCCGCGTTGTACGTCGCCGAGGCCAAGGCGCACGCGGTGTCGCTCGGGAAGCTCGCGCGGCTCGAGGCGCAGGCGGCGGCGCGCGGGGACGCCGTCGACGGCGTCGGCGTCGGCGTCGAAACCGAAAGCCCAACCAACGTGGGCGCCGGCGTCGATGCCGGCGTCGGCGCCGTCGCGGACGCGGCGGCCGTCGAGGAGAAGGGCGAGGAGATGAACGCCGCGCCCTCGAACGCGGACACGGACGCGGAGAAGCCCGCGAGCCCGAGCGCGGTGGTCGCCATCGCGACCGAGGCGGCGGCGGCGGCGACGAGCGACCGCGAGAAGCGCGCGCGCGAGGAGGACGACCGCGCGTTCGCGTTCGAGCCCCCTCCGGCGAAGCGACCGGCGAAGGTGGCCGGGTTCGCGGTGAACTCCGCGGCGGCGGCGGCGGCGGCGGCGGCGGGCGGGTACGCGCCGCCGACGACGCCGGCGCTGACGAACCAAAACGGGGCTCGGGACGAACTGCTTTCGCCGCCGGCGAGCGACCCCGCGCAGGCGCTGACGTACGCCGCGGCGTGAGGGCAGGCCGACCGACCTTTTCATAGCACCGCATCGCATCCATCGGGTAGCACCGCTCGCCGTGGACTCGCCAGCGCGTCGGGTCGAAACGGGGAGCATTGACACATACTCCGTACTTCCGGAAGTACGGTGAAGAAGTCGAACGCGGGCTCGGAACGAGCAGAGCGTTCGTCGTTTACGTATATTTCATCACGTTGTCTTAATATGATTTGAAGAAAATGCATCTCAAACCCGCGCTACTACACGCGCCGCGCTACGACTACTGCGGCGTGTTTCGTGTGCGTCGTCGACGGACGGGAACGAACGAGCGAACCGACCGACACGAGCGTTGCGTCACCCGTCCAGCCTGTCGACGCCGTCCCCCGCGGCGCCTTTTTTGAACATCTCCGGCAAGTGCACGTTCGTGAGCTTCATCCGCTCAAAGTTCACCGCCCTCTTCTTCTTCGTCTTAATCTTCCTGTTACCTTCCGCGTCGAACTCGTCGTCGTCCTCCGTCTTCCCCCCCCTCGTGTCCCGCCTCGGCGCGGGTTCCTCCCCGATCGCCCGCAGCGCGGCGTCGAACGCGTCGTCCTCCGCGGGCAGCTCCACGCCGTGAAACAACCCGGCGGTCGTCTCCGACACGTCGCCAGCCTCGTACGCGTCGTCCAGCGGGTACAGCACCCGCTTCCGCGTCTCCGCGTTGTGCAGCGTCATCACGAGCTTGGCCTCGATGAGCGCCTCCGCGTCGTCGAGCGCGTTGGCGTAGGCGTCGACGACGTCCTCCACCAACACGCCGTCCTGGCGTTTTTGTATGAACGCGAGCATCTCTCTGCGGTCCGCGAGCGCGTGCTTCGCCTTGTACGAGAAACGCTTGACGCGCTCGTCGTAGAAGAGCTTATCGTTGTGGAGGAGCATGTCCCACAGCTCCGGGACGTCCACGGGGAACCCGAGCTCGTTGCGGAGCTCCACGGCGTTGAACGGCTTGCGCGTCTTGGCCAGGAGGTCCATGACGCGCTTTTGTTTCATCAAGATGGACGTCGCCACCTCGTGCGCGTGCGTCGGCGGCGCGAGCGCGCGCTCCGCGAGCTCGCGCTCCTGCGGACGGAAGAGTGAGAGGAGGAGAGAGGAGGAGGATGAGAGGGGAAGGGCCCGGGGCGCGGGTCGCGGTCGGACAGACGCGAGGAGGAGGAGGAGGGAGGGAACCCTATTTCGTCGCGCGCGGATCGACGAGATCTCGTCGAGACGCGCCTGCTTGAGTCGCTGCTCCGCCTCCGCAGCCTTCTTCAGGCGCTCCTGCTGCGCGTTCGATCGCGCGTCGAGTCGCGCGCGGTCCTTCGACGCGTCGATCTGGATCTTCGTCGCCTGCTCCTGCACCTTCCTGCGAGACGCGCGCGGGGAGAGGAGGCGGAGCGATCGTCGTCAGCGCGACGAGACGGACGTACGATCCGAGGCGCGCGGAGGGGCGAGAGGGAGGGCGGGGGCGCGCACTGGAACTTCGCCAGCGCGGACGCGAGGTGCGACCCGCCCTTGCGTTTCGACATGACGACGACGCGTCGGAACCCGAGTTCGATCGATCGCGCGGCGACAAGTGATGAGACGTCGGCGCGCGCGCGCGCGACTGATGAAAAGTTTTTCACGAACGCGTCGCGACGCGGCAGATCTCGTTCACTCGCCGAAGCGCTCGGCGGGCGCCATGGCGGACCCACCGCGATGGAAGCGCGACGACATCGAACTGTGCGACAGCTTCGAGTACATGGTGCGCCGCGCGCCTCGTCGACGCTTCCGCGCCGACGGCGAGACCCCCCGCGCGAACGGAAGCGCCCGAACTAACATTCATTTCATTCGTCCCTCGCGTCGCGCCATCCATCCCGTCCTTCGACGACCGCGCAGGAGACGACGACGTTCGCGACGACCGGGGGGCAGGTCTGGGGCGCGGCGAGGCGCCTCCTCGACTACCTCGAGCGCACGCGAGACGCCACGGGCCTGGACCGACCGGGGGTGAACGTCCTCGAGCTCGGCAGCGGCACCGGCTTTCTCGGCATGACGATCGCGAGGAACGCGCGGCGCGACGTCGGCGTCGTCGCGCTCACGGAGATGGAAGCCGGCGGCGCGCTGGAGTGGCTGAAGAAATGCGTCGCGAAGAACGAAGGGAAAGGGCTCTGGCGCGACGGCGCGGTGACGTGCGCGGCGTGCGACTGGAACGAGTACGCGCGCGAGGAGGAGGAGAGACGCGCGACCGGGACGGACGCGGCGCCCGGTCCCTCGGTGATCGACTCGACGCCGTGGGATCTCATGATCGGGAGCGATCTCGTGTACGACGACGCGGGGACGCGCGCGCTCCCGAAGGTGATGCGCGCGCTGCTCGTGCGCGCGAAGAGGGCGAGGGCGCGCGCGCGAGACGAAGTGACGGCTTCGGCCGCGGACGCTGACGCGGACGCGGACGCGGACGCGGCGTCTCGGCGGCTCGCGCTCGAACCCGCGTTCATATACTGCCACACCCTCTGGCGGTACGAGCTGCGCGACGTCGACTTCTTCGCGCAGCTGACGGCGTGCGGCCTCGCGTTCGAGGAGGTCGCGGGGCCGGGGGCGCCGCCGCCGCCGGAGCCGCCCGAGCCGTTCGCCGAGCTGTTCCCGGAGCAACGCGCGGCGGTCTTTCGCGTCACGCTCGCGCCGCCGCGGGACGAGGACGCGCGCGTGCGCGGAGGCGTGGGCGCGTAGTCGTCACTCATAGGGGTAAGTTAACGGAGTAGGATTAGACGTCAGACGGCGCGCGCGTCGCGCCGCGGTCACGCGCTCGCCGGCCGCTCCAGGAGCAGGGACACCGTCGGCGACGCGACGCCGTCGACTTCCTCGCCGTTGCTCACGACGGCGTCCATCACCGCGTCGAACGACCGACCGTCGCACGCGAAGTACGCCGCGCGGTTCGCCCCTCTCGAGCGCATGTCCACTGAGGGCTCGACCTGCCACTTCCCCACCTTGACCGTGCTCTTGCCCTTCGCGACCGCGGTCGTGAGGCGCAGGACGTCGCCCGCGCGCGCGCCCGCGGCGGCGGCGTTGGATCCCTCCACGAGCTCGACCGCGACGACGCCCTTCCCTTCCACCTGCTCGAACACGATCCCGAGCGGGCGCGCGATCGTGAGCGACACCGCGACGGACCCGGGCGCGAATCGCAGCGTCTCTCGGCCGACGTTCCCGTCGATCGAGATGCCGTACGTCTCGAGGAAGCTCCCGTCCGGTTGCTCCTCCCTGACGCCGTATCTCGCGAAGCCTCCCGCGGACGACGCGCGCGCGGCGAGACGCGCGCCCCGCGCCCCGGGACGGGAGCTCCTCGAGCTCGCGCGGCGGAGCGAGCGCGACGCGCGCGGCCTCGCGCCGCGGAGCGACGCGCGCGCGGCGAGCGTCGTCATTCTCGCCCGTCCGAGCGTGCGGCCGCGCGGAGAGGTGTCCGACGCGGATCGTCGTCGTCGGTCTATCCGAAAAGAACGAGCCGGAGAGGCAGAAGAGAGGGTGCCGTGTTCACGTTCCGGGGGCGCCGCGCCGTCAGTCGGCGACGCGCGATGGCGACCCTCGCGGCCGCGCCGGGCGCGCGAGGGCTCGCGCCGCGATCCTCCGCGAAGAGACGACGACGAGCGCCGGTCGTCCGGGCGCGCGCGACGACGACGACGACGACGGCGACGGACGACGACGACGACGACCGCGGGGCGGAATCGGACGGCCCCGTCGTCGCGGTCTACTGGGATCTCGACAACCTCCGCCCGCCGTCGGATCCGGCGTCCGCAGCGACGATGGCGCGCAGGCTGCGAGACGCCGCGAGCGCGCTCGGCGGCGGCGCGCTTCGCGGCGACCCCGCGAGGGCGTCCGCGTCGCGCGTGCGCGTGTTCGAGGCGTTCGGGAACGACGTCACGCTCGATGCCTGTCGTCGCGACGCGACGACCGACGCGCTCGCGTCCGTCGGCGTGTCCGTCGTCCGAGCGCGCGGCGACGGGCCGGACGCCGCGGACATGGCGATGGCCGCGCACGTCCTCGCGTTCGCGCGCGCGACGGCCGCGCGCGGCGAGGGCGAAGGCGAAGGCGAAGGCGAAGACGGCGTCGACGCGCCGAGCGAGGACGAGCTCCGGCGAGTCGTCATCACGCCCAGGGCTGAAGAAGAAGAGCGCTATCTGTCAGACGACGACGCCGAAGCCGACGCGCGCGTCGCGGACCTCTCGCGGCGTCTCCGCGACGTCTACGACGCCGCGGCCGCGACGTACGACGGCATGCGTCTCGACCGCGAGCGCGGCGTCGATCGCGTCGTGATGCTCGCGACGTCGGACAACGACCTCGTCCCCGTCGCCGCCGCGGCCAAGGCGCTCGGCGCGACCGTCGTCTTCTGCGGCGACTTCGCGCCCGTCGGCCTGAACCGTAAGAGCGCGAAGCGCGCGTCGTCGCGGACGAAGCGCGTCCGGAGACGCCGCGCGGACGACGCCCGCGAGGGAGGCGTGGGGGTCACGAGGGCGTACTGGGACGCGCTTCAGGCGGCGACGAGCGCGCGACCGGTATCGCGGTTGAAGCTGGTGAGGGAGGTCGCCGACGCCGCGTTCGTGTGGGATAACACGCGACCGTTCTACTGCGATGAGGGCGGCGGCGGCGGCGGCGCGACGCAGGTGAGGGGCGGCGTCGTCGGGGTGTGGCGCAAGCGCGGACGCGGGAACGGCGTCGGGAGGTGGCCGAGCTTGGAGCCGGTCGTCCCCGCGGAGTAGTACGTTTAGAAGGTAGGGCCTACGTATGAGAATTTAGTTAGAAAATCGCGCTCGTAGTATCACAACTTTTTTGCTTTCAGCGTTGATCGATGTATCGATCAAAAAAATTAATTCATCGCGATTTCTGAAGCCGATTGATCCCGCCTCGAATTTCGGCCGTTGAAACTCGAAACCGTCGAGGGGGGAACTCCGAGAAGACCGCGTCCGCGCGCCAGATCTCGACGCGCGAAGCACGATGACCGTGGACAGCGAAGTCCAGAGCCCGCTCGCCAAGAAGAAGACGCCCGCGAAGGCGCGGTGGACGCCCGTCGCCGCGCCGAAGTGCGTCGCGTGCGAAAAGTCCGTGTTCGAAGCCGAGAAGCTCGTCGCGGATGGCGTTTGCTTTCACAAGTCGTGCTTCCGCTGCCAGCACTGCAGCAAGGTCCTCACGTTAGGGAACTACGCGTCTCTGAGCGGCAAGATGTACTGCAAACCCCACTTCAAGCAGCTCTTCGCGACGAAGGGTAACTACGCGGACGCGTTCGGGGTCGCGGACCCGAAGAAGTCGTGGCGCGCGGACGCCGACGGTTCGTCCGACGCCTCCGCGAACGTGCGCACGCTGAAGCACAAATTCGGAGGCGACGTCTTCTCGTCCCCGTCCGCCGCGGCGTCCACGAAGTGCCCGTGCTGCGCGAAGACCGCGTACGCCGCGGAGTCCTACGACGTCGACGGAAGCAAGTACCACAAAGGCTGCTTCAAGTGCGTCACGTGCGGCGTGTCCTTGTCCATGGAGACGTTCGTCAGCCAGGGCGCGAATCTGTACTGCAAGAGGGACGTCCCCGTGAGCGCGTCGCGAGGGGTAATGTCCAAGGAACTCATCGACGCCATGGCCGCGCAGAAGCTCGCCTCGAAGGCGGCGACGATCACGCCGCTCGACGAGGAGACGAAAGCGAAGGCGTGGGAGAAAGCGAAGAGAGACGCGGAGGAGGTGAACGAGGCGGCTGAAGCGGCGGCGACGCCGAGCGCGCCGCCGGCGGTTTTAGAAAAGGCGAAAAAGATGGACGAGCTCGCGGACGTCAGGCGCGCGGAGGCGGAGGCGGAGGCGAGGGCGTGGGAGAGAGCGAGAGCGGAGGCGAAGGCGTCTTTCAAGGCGAAGGCGTTGGAGTCCGCCGCGAGGGAGGTCCCGAGCACCCCAACCGAGCCGGTGTTGTCGCCGAACGCGGCGGCGGCGGCGAATGAGAAGGAGAAGGACGCGCGAATAGCGGCGGAGTCGGACGCAAAGGCGCGCGTGGAGGCGGAGATTCTCGCCGCGGCGCGCGCGAAGACGCTCGCGGAGGCGGAGGCGGCGCGCGCGGCCGCGGAGGCGACCGCGGCGAAGGCGAAAGCGGACGCGGAGGTGATGAAGGCGCGCGCCGCCGCGGAGCTCGCCGCCGCCGCGGGCGTCGAGGTGGAGGCGAAGACGAAGGCGGAGCAAAAAGTGGCGTGGTCGGAGGTTCGCGTCGCCGCGGCGAAGGATAAGGTCGAGGAGGAGGAGGCGCAGAGGAAGAAAGCGAAGGAAGCGAAGGCTGTCGCCGACGCGGAAGCGAAGGCTATCGCCGACGCGGAAGCGAAGGCTATCGCCGACGCGGAAGCGAAGGCTATCGCCGACG
>MDSW01223658.1_pt1 | contig 23130 bp, 21 predicted proteins | sample 811171 | NCBI WGS metagenome assembly MDSW01 (sample SAMN05326641, study PRJNA326480) | marine metagenome | isolation source: seawater | place: Atlantic Ocean: North West | collected 2012 | reverse complement strand
TGTATTGGCTTTTTAATCCATCAGTTGTAATGACATTTGTAATGATTATACCATTGTTAATAGGTATTATTTCAAAAAAATAATTTACATATTAAGGTATTATTTATTTTATTTTACCTAATTCTTTTTCTCTTTTTATTACAAATATTCCACTAGCTGTAATGATTATAGCCCCAATTAACATATTTATATTAGGTATTTCATTTAAAATTATGTATCCAAAAATTATACCAAAAATTATTACTGAATATCTAGAGGAGGCAGTTAACGATAATGGTGCATAATAAATTGTCATAGCAGCACACAAATAACCAATTGTAAGAAAAAAGCCTGAGATAAATAAATACGGTAATTGATTAATTGTAATTTCAAAATCAATAAATAAAGAAATAAAACCTGAAAATAATGTAACAAGTATAGATGTTATAAATATAATTTCAAAATTATTTGATTTTGTAATAATTTTTTTAGTTGCTATATCTCTAATTGTTAAAAAAATTGCTGCTATTATTGGAAAAATAAATAAAAAACTAAAATTTATATCTGCAGGATTTATTACAAATACTACTCCTACAAAGCCAATCACAACTGCACCCCATCTTCTAATGCCTACTTTTTCTTTTAAAAAAAAATAAGCAAATAAAGTAACAAATAATGGATTTGTCATTAATAGAGTGTATACAGTAGCTACAGGTAATGTTATCAAACCAATGAAAAAAAATAGAGCTGTTAGAACTTCATAAATTCCTCTTTTGTGATAATTTTTAATTGTTAGAATTTTTAATATTTTTTTTCTTTCAATAATTTTTAAATAAATAAAAATTAAAAAAGTTGTTATTATACCCCTTATAAAAAGCACATTAAATGTTGAAAATTTTGAATTTAATTCATTTACAGATAATTTTACAATAACATCATTAATCGAAAATGAAAATTGACCTATAAGCATTAAAATAATACCAATAATACCTGAGGAAAATAATATCTTGCGTTTCATAAGAAAAAAAAATAATTAGCTTAAATATGTTAAAATCTAATACTTCTCATCATCTATACGGTTTTACTGACTTAAAGTCATTAAATGAGAGAGGCCCTCTAGTAATTAGTTCTGGAAAAGGTATTTATGTTTATGACATTCACAATAAAAAATATTTAGATGCCAATTCTGGTTTATGGAATGCATGTGCTGGATTTGATCATCCAGGACTAGTTGAAGTTGCAAAAAAACAGTATGAAAAATTTGCTGGTTACCATTCTCTTTTTGGACGATTATCAGAAGAAACCTTAAAACTTTCAGATAAAATTATAGAAGTATCACCTTTTGATGATGGGAGAGTTTTTTTCTGTAATTCAGGATCCGAAGCTAATGATACGATGATTAAAATGTTATGGATGATGAATATAAAAAAAGGTTATCCAAAAAAAAGAAAAATTATATCAAGAATTAATGGTTATCATGGAGTGACTTTAGGTGCTTCATCTATGACGGCAAAACCATATAATAGTGTATTCGGTTTTCCCCTTGATAATTTTATCAGTGCTGATTGCCCTCATTACTGGAAATATAGTTTGCAGAATGAAACTGAAGAAGATTTTACTAAAAGAATGGCAAACAATTTAGAAGCCTTAATATTGAAAGAAGACCCTAACACAATTGCAGGCTTTGTAGCTGAACCAGTTCAGGGTGCAGGTGGTGTAATACCACCTTCAAAAAATTATTTTGATTTAATTCAACCTATATTAAAAAAATTTAAAATACCTTTAATTGCAGATGAAGTTATTTGTGGTTTTGGTCGTACTGGAAATTTATGGGGATGTGAAACATATAATATTGATCCAGATATAATTATCTCATCAAAATGTTTAACTGCTGGTTTTTTTCCAATGGGCGCAGTTATAGTAAAAAAACAATTTGCAGATGAATTTATTGATATATCTGAAAAAGAAGAAGAATTCCCTCACGGATTTACTGCTGGTGGGCACCCAGTTGGTTGTGCAATTGCTTTAAAAGCAATTGATGTAATTATAAATGAAGGATTGCTTGAAAATGTTAAAAAAGTATCACCATATTTTCATGAAAGATTAAATGAATTTAATAATTATGAAAATATTGGAGAAACTAGAGGTGTTGGATTGATGGCTGCTTTAGAAATGGTTAAAAATAAAGAAACTAAAGAACCATTTGAAGGAAATTTAAATATGGGTGATAAAGTTGCTAATATGTCTATAGATAATGGATTAATCTGTAGACCTTTAGGTCCAGCAATTGTTCTATGTCCACAATTTATAATTACTGAGAGTCAAATTGATGAACTCTTTGACAATCTACATAAGACTATTAAGCAAGCATTTAAAAATTAAAAACTTAATCATATTTAACTATAAATCCAGAATACTTAACGTTACTTATAATATTGTTAGGTATTACACCTTCGACTAATGCTAATTCTGGTCCAATTTTTGATTTTTCTGTAATAGATACTATACTTTGCATATTTCCTTGAACTATTGCCTCAACCTCGTCTTTACTTTCTTTATTTTGAATATAGCCATTTAAACCTAGAGATATTGCTAAATCACTAAACCAATGTCTAAATCCAACATTTTGAACTTTTCCTTTAATAATTAATCTGAAAGTTTTAAACTCTGTATTATTCATAAATATATCTTTTCCTTTTATTTAATATAATATCAATAATTCTTAATTCAATTCATTAAATTATTTATGACAAATAATGTTTTAATTGCTTCAATATCAATTATATTTTCTAGTATTTTTTTTGTTATTAATGATGCAATAATTAATTATTTATCTGTAAATAATATCACTTTTTATCATTTTGTTTTTTATGGAATACCGGCATATATATCAGTACCAATATATTTATTTTTAAAAGGTGATTTAAAGAAAAATATTTTATGTAGAAATTATTGGCCACCTGTAATTAGAGGTTTGATATTTGCACCCATGCCTTTTATTACTTTTGTTGCTTTAAAAAACATTTCTTTACCTGAATTTACTACATTAAATATGGCTGCACCTTTGGTTGGAGCAATTTACGGGATGATTATATTAAAAGAAAAATTAAATTTATTTATTTATATTTCTTTAATTATTGGTTTTTTTGGAGTGTTATTTGTTATCCAGCCTGGATTTGAAACTTTCAATATTTATTTTTTAGTTGTTATCTTTGGAGTATTTTTAATTACTACTACTACTACTATTGTAAATAAATATAATAATGCAGCTACTACAATTGGATATTTCATATATGGTGGAATGATTATTCATATAATTTCAATATTATTATTTTTATTAGATCCAATAAAAATAAATCTTAATGAATTTATTTTAATCACTTCAGCTTCAATATTGATTAATCTTGCTATATTTTTAGCTACGTTTGCATTTAAAAAAGCTCAAAAACATTACTCATCAGTTTTTTGTTTGGTATATCTTCAAATTGTTTGGTCTTCATTAATTGGTATTTATATTTTTAATGAGTATCTAAATTTATTTGCGTTATTGGGTGCTGTATTAATTATTATTAGTGGAATTATTTCAATACCTGGTCAATTCAAGCAAATTAGTGAATAAAATTTATTTTGCTATATTGTTAAAGTCCTTAGCAGTATTTTTTATAGTGTCTATGGACGTTCTTATAAAAAAACTTAGCGTTAATTTTCCAACTTTTCAAATTGTATTTTTTCGTTGTTTATTTGGCTTAATCCCAGTTATTATTATGCTAATTTTAACAAAATCAAAACTTAAAACTAATAAAATAAATACTCATATCATTAGAGCTATTATAGCAACTATTGTCATGTTTTGTTTTTTTAAATCTGTATCTTTGTTGCCACTTGCAGATGTTTCTTCAATAAGTTTTGCAAGTATTATGATAACAACAATATTAGCTATAATTATTTTAAAAGAAAAAGTTGGTTTAAAAAGATGGTTAGCAATTATAGTAGGTTTTATTGGAGTAATTATAATATTTAGACCAGGAACTTCGATATTTAGTTACTATTCTTTTTTGCCTTTAATTGCAGCATTGGGACTATCATTTGCTATAATATTACTAAAACAATTATTAAACTTTGATAAACCTCCCACATGTAGTTTTTATCTTCATTTTTTTGTAACTTTATTTATCTTGCCTACTTTTTATTTTGGTTGGAAAATTCCCAATTCAAGTGAATGGTATTTGATAATTTTAATGGGATTATTTGGAGGTACTGCTCAAATTTTAGCTACTAATGCTTACAAAATTTCAAATGTAAGTATACTTATTCCTTTTGACTATTCTGCAATTATTTGGGCAATAACATTTGGAATAATTTTTTTTGATGATCATCCAGATAAATATGTAATAATTGGAAGTATAGTTATTGTTATTTCAACTTATTATATTATTTACAGAGAAAGAAAAAGTGGTCAAAATATTAATTCTTTAAAAATTAGTTCGAGACAAATATGAAAATAAATTTTGTATTTATATTACTTTTAATTTTCTGTTTTCCTGTTAATTCTGCAAACATACAAATTTTAAATGATATTCCTGGTACAGGAAAAACTATTATCAATCATTCAAAAATTAAAGTTCATTATAAAGGTAAATTAGAAAATGGAACTGAATTTGATAACAGTTATAAAAGAAAAAAACCTTTTAGCTTTCAAATCGGAACTAGGCAAGTCATTGAAGGTTGGGAAATAGGTCTTAAAGGAATGAAGGAAGGTGGCAAAAGAACTATTATGATACCACCAGATTTAGGATATGGTAAAACAGGTGCTGGTAATTTAATTCCACCTAATTCAAAGCTAATATTCGAAGTTGAAATTTTAGAAGTTCAACATCCTGGATATAAAATTTTAAAAGTTAATGATATAAAAAAAGTTATGGAAAAAGGCTTTGTATTTATTGATATTAGGAGTCAAAAAGAAATAAATTTAAATGGAAGCATTCCAGGCTCTATAAATATTACTGCTTTTGATAATAATGGAAATTTATTATCAAGTTTTTTAACTAAATATCAATCTTTGGTTTCTAATTCTGACAATGTAGTTTTTATTAGTGATAAAGGAGAAATTTCATCAATACTTGCAAATGGGTTTGTTGAACATTTAGGTGCTAAAAATATGTATTCGTTAAGTGGTGGTATTCAAGAATATTTAAAAATTTTAAACAATTAAATACCTTCTATTATTATAAAATTTCCTTCAGAATTATCTTCTCTAATTTTTTTTATAGGTTTATATTCTTCAGAATTATACCAATTTAAAGCTGTCTGATAATCTGGAAATTTAACCACAACAGTTCTTGAATAATTCCATTCCCCTAACATTACTTTAAATTTACCTGCTCTAACGATGTAATTTCCATTAAATTTTTTTACTGTTGGTGTTACTTGATTTAAATAATCTTGATATTTATCTTTATTAGTTACATTAATTTGAACAATTGCAAATGCTGACATATAGACTCCTTTATTTATATATTATTTATGTTTTAATTCTATTTTACAGATCATCAATATTTTAAATTAATTTCGATTTAAAAATTTAGTTTTAAATTATTTTCTGACGCTAAATTAATTATATATTGCCATGCTGTTCTTCCAGTTCGGTTACCTCTTATTAAAGACCATTTAATTGAACCTTCTTTTATATTGTTATCAAAATTTATTTTATAGTAATTACAGTAAGATTTAATTATTTCTATATATTCATTTTGATTTAAATTGTGAAAACCAATCCATAATCCAAACCTGTCACTTAAGCTTATTTTTTCTTCAACACTTTCATCTGTATGTATAGCTGAAGATCTTTCATTATCAATCATATCCCTTGGCATTAAATGTCTTCGATTAGAGGTTACGTATAAAATGATATTATTTGGTTGATCTTGTAAACTTCCATCTAAAGTAGATTTGATAATTTTATAGTCACTATCTATTTTTTCAAAAGATAGATCGTCTATAAAGATTATAAATCTATAGTTATTAAACTTTCCAATAATTGGATAAATTTTATCTATATCAAATATATTATTTTTATTTAATTGTATTAATTTAAGATTTTTATTTTTAATGTTTAATTCATAAAATACTGATTTAATTAAAGTACTTTTTCCATTTCCTCTTGTTCCCCACAAAAGTGCGTTATTGGTAAAGTTTCCATTTGAGAAATTTTTAGTGTTTTCATAAAGTGTTTTTTTTTGTTTATCTATTCCAACAAGTAAATCTAATTTCAGAGACTTAAATTTAGTAATAGAATTGAGAGATTTTTTTTGTGAATCCCATATAAAAGCACTATTATTTGCTAATTTTTTTTTAATTATTAAATTACTAATTAGGCCCATAATATTTTTAACTATAATTGCTTTTTTCTTTTACACAGTATAAGAAATCAAACAAATTAAATAATCAAAGGTATTTTTATGGAATCAATAGGAGCTTTTCTCCCTTTAATATTAATTTTTGGTGTTTTCTATATTTTACTTATAAGACCTCAGCAAAAAAAAGTAAGGCTACATAGAGAAATGTTAACTAATTTAAGAAGAGGCGATAAAATTATTACACATGGAGGTATTATTGGAACAATATCTAAAGTTGCTGATAATAGGGAATTAACAGTTGAAATATCTGAAAATGTTGAAATTAAAGTAGCTCCTGGGATGGTAACAGATTTATACAAGATACCTGAACAAGATAAAAAAAATATTCCTGCAAATGAAAAAAAAGAAAATAAAGGCGGGGTTCTTTCCAATTTATTTGGTTCAAAAAAATAAACTAAAATGAAAAATTATCCTTTATGGAAAACTTTCATTATTTTTATTGTTTTAATTTCTGCAATTTTTTTTGCAATTCCTTCAATTCTTTATAACGAAGACAGTGATCATTGGTATTATAATAATAAATTAAACTTAGGACTTGATTTACAGGGTGGATCATATTTATTACTTGAAGTTCAATCTGAAGTATTATTTGAAGAAGAGTTAGAAAATATTAGTGATACCATAAGATTAATATCTAGAGAAAATTTGTTAAAAATTAATGATATTGAAATATTAAAAGATTCTTTAAGCATAAGGTTTACAAACTCAAATAAATTAAATGTCATTAAGGATAAATTTTTAGAAAATTATCGTGATGTAAATGTTACTATTAAAAATAATGTTTTAAATGTTGCTATTAATGATCAATTTAAAAAAGCAGCAAATGATGCTGCTATAAAACAATCTTTGGAAATTGTTAGAAAAAGAATTGATGAATCAGGAACTAAAGAACCATTAATTCAAAGATCGGGTAAAAATAGAATTCTTTTACAATTACCTGGTGTTAAAGATCCAGAAAGAATTAAAGACTTACTAGGAAAAACTGCCAAATTAACATTTCATATGGTTGATGATGAAGATACTAAGTCTTTAAACGCAAATATTGCACCTTTTGGTAAAATGATAGTTAAAGATATTTATAATAGTGAAATAAATTATTTAGTTGAAAAAAAATCAAGAGTTGGTGGTGAAAACTTAGTAGATGCCAAAGCTTCATTTGATCAAACTGAAGGACATGCTGTATCATTCAGATTTGATACTGTAGGTGCACAAAAATTTGGCAAAGCAACATCAGAAAATATTGGTAAAAGATTTGCAGTAATATTAGATGGTATGGTGATAACTGCACCAGTTATAAGATCAGCTATTACTGGTGGATCAGGGATTATAACTGGTAATTTTAGTTCACAGGAGGCTTCTGATCTGGCAGTTTTACTTAGGGCAGGGGCATTACCTGCACCATTGTTAATAGTTGAAGAAAGATCCGTTGGACCGGGCCTTGGAGCTGATTCAATTTCTGCAGGTAAATTTGCTTCAATAATTGGAATGATTTTAGTCTGTATTTTTATGGTTTTAATTTATGGAGCATTTGGTTTTTTAGCAAACATATCTTTAATTGCAAATTTATTTATAATAATTTCATTGCTTGGTACAATAGGGGCTACATTAACCCTCCCTGGTATTGCTGGTATTGTATTAACAATTGGTATGGCAGTAGACGCTAATGTTTTAATATTTGAAAGAATTAAAGAAGAAAATCAAAAGAAAGCAAATGTTTATCAGACAGTTAAAAAGGGGTTTGATAGAGCTTTATCTACAATTCTTGATGCAAACATTACTACATTAATAGCAGCATTATTATTGTTTGTATTTGGATCAGGACCTATAAAGGGATTTTCAATAACACTATCATTAGGAGTAATTGCTTCTATGTTTACAGCTTTAATGCTTACAAATTTTTTAATTCATCTGTACATTTCTTTGACATCAAAAAAGGATATAAATATTTAATGTTTGGACTAAATAAAATAATTCCTGTTGAGCCCAATTATGATTTTTTAGTATTAAGAAATAAATTTTTGATTATCTCATCTATAGTTATTTTAATTTCTATATTTTTATTATTTTTTAAAGGATTGAATCTTGGTATTGATTTTAAGGGTGGTACATTAATAGAGGTTACTACTAATGAAAATACTACAATTGCTGAATTAAGAGAAATACTGTCACCAAACTTTAATGATGTGTCTCTCCAAGAATTTGGAGATAAAAATACCATCATTATAAGACTACAAAATATTAATAATCAAGAAAGTATTCAAACTATTAATAATGTTAAGAATTTAATATCAGATAAAGTTTATGAATTTAGAAGATCTGAATTTGTTGGACCTACAATAAGTTCTGAATTACTCTGGAAGGGTTTTCAAGCTGTATCCTTTGCTTTAATAGCTATTCTCATCTATATTTGGTTTAGATTTGAGTGGCAGTTTGGATTTGGAGCCGTTGTAGCCCTAACTCATGATGTAATATTTACATTGGGTTTTTTATCAATTTTTAATGTTGAATTTTCTCTATCAACCATAGCCGCCATATTAACAATTGCTGGTTATTCGATTAATGATACAGTTGTTATTTTTGATAGAGTCAGAGAAAATCTTAGAAAATACAAAAAAATGAATTTAGTTGAACTATTTAATTTATCTGTAAACAACACTTTATCAAGAACTGTTATGACAAGTTTAACAACTCTATTTGCTTTATTATCCCTTTTTATTTTTGGAGGAGAAGTTATTAAGCCGTTCGCTTTAACAATGATTATTGGGGTGTTTATTGGAACTTATTCTTCAATTTTTATTGCGGTCCCAACTTTATTAATTTTTAAGTTTAGACCGCAAGAAGATGAATAATTTATAAATTTTTAACGCACTCTTCGGTAACTTTTTCCCAATTAACTAAATTATTAATAAAAGATTTTAAATAATCTGGTCTTTTATTTTTAAAATCTACATAATAAGAATGTTCCCATACATCACATCCTAAAAGTGGTATTTGATTATTAACTATAGGATTTTCTGCATTAGGAGTTTTAGTAATTTCTAATTTACCATTATTTAATACTAACCAACACCATCCAGAACCAAACTGACTTATACCAGCATTAATAAAATCTGTTTTCATTTGTTCAATTGATCCAAGATCATCTTTAATTTTTGTTTCTAATTCACTTGGTATTTTTCCATCAGGATTATTAGACATTACTTCCCAAAAATGAACATGATTTATATGTTGAGAAACATTATTGAAAACAGGAGCATTTTTATTATTATAGGAATTTATAACAATATCATTAATAGTTGTTTCACTTAATTTTTGTTCTTCAATAAATTTATTTCCATTTGTAACATAAGCTAAATGATGTTTGTCATGGTGAAGTTCTAATGTTTCAGCTGACATGTATGGTTCAAGTGCATCCTTATTATAAGGAAGATCAGGTAACTCAAGTTTTATCATTTTTTATCCTTTTAAATTATTATTTTTTTTAAAAACTTACCTGTAAAGCTTTTATTATTTTTTGCAATATTTTCAGGAGTTCCTAATGCTATTATTTGACCACCTTTAATTCCACCTAAAGGGCCTAAATCAATTATATGATCAGCAGTTTTAATTACATCAAGATTATGTTCAATTACAATTACTGTATTACCTTCATCTACTAAAGTATGTAATATTTTTAATAGTTTTTTTACATCATCAAAATGTAAACCTGTAGTTGGTTCATCTAATATGTATAATGTTTTACCTGTTGATCTTTTTGAAAGTTCTTTAGATAATTTAATTCTTTGAGCCTCACCACCTGATAATGTTGTAGCAGACTGGCCAATTTTTATATAATCCAAACCTACATCCATTAAAGTTTGAAGTTTTTGTTTGATTGATGGTATTTTGTAAAAAAATTTATACCCTTCTTCAACAGTCATATTTAAAACATCAGAGATTGAATTATTTTTGTATTTGATATCTAATGTTTCTCTATTGTATCTTTTTCCTTTACAAATATCACATTCAACATAAACATCAGCTAAAAAATGCATTTCAATTTTTTTTACGCCATCTCCTTCACAACTTTCACATCTCCCTCCCTTTACATTAAATGAAAATCTTCCTGGTTTATAACCTCTTGCACTAGAGTCATTTAAATTTGAAAACCATTCTCTTATTGGTGTAAAGCAACCAGTATATGTCGCTGGATTAGATCTTGGTGTTCTCCCAATTGGAGATTGATCTATATCTATAACTTTATCAATATTACTTATGCCTTTAATATTAAAATTCCTTTCATTTTTATTAAGGGATTTATTAAAATATTCATCTAATCTTTGATATAAAGTATCTATAATTAATGAAGATTTACCACTACCAGATACGCCAGTTACACAAACAAATGTACCTAATGGGAAATTTATATTTAAATTGTCAAGATTATTAGTTTTAATATTATTCATTGAAAGTAATTTATTTTTATTAATTTTTCTTCTTATTTTTGGAATTTCAATTTCTTTATTTTTTGTTAAGTACTGAGATGTTAAACTATTCTTACTTTTTAATATTTGATTAAGATTTCCCTGTGCTACTATATTTCCACCGTGAATACCGGCTTTGACACCTATATCAATTATATGATCTGCTTTTCTAATTGCATCTTCATCATGCTCAACTACTATAACAGTATTACCTAAATCCCTGAGCTTAAACAATGTTTCAATTAATTGGCTATTATCTTTTTGATGTAGTCCAATAGATGGTTCATCAAGTACATACAAAACTCCAGTTAGTCCTGAACCAATTTGACTTGCTAACCTAATTCTTTGACTTTCTCCACCTGATAATGTCTTACTAGCTCTTGATAGAGATAAATAATCCAAACCAACTCTATTTAAAAATAGAAGTCTATTTTTAATTTCTTTAATAATATTTTCAGCAATTTTTTTTTGATTTTTTTGAAGTTTGTTATGGAGTCCTTCAAACCATAATAATGCATCATCAATAGATTTTGAAGTTATGTTTCCAATATGATTATTATCAATTTTAACCGCTAAAGCTTTATCATTTAATCTGTAACCTTTGCAAACTTCACAATTTCTTTCAGATAGATATTTTTCTAACTCATATTGAATCCACCATCTTTCAGTTTCTGAATACTTTCTATCAATAAAATTGATAATACCTTCAAAATTATCTAAAAATTTAATTTCATTATTTTCATCACCATATAATATTAAATTTTTAACTTTTGTAGGAATTTTACTCCATGCCATTTTTTTATTTATTTTAAATTGTTTCATAATTTTTGTAATTGTTTCGATAAAAAATTTTTTTTGATATCCAAATACTTTGGTTTCCCATGGTTTGATTGCTCCATCAAGTATTGATCTTGAATCATCAGGAATAATTTTTTTTTCATCAAAAAATTTTTCACTACCTATCCCATCACATTCTTTGCAAGCACCTTGTGGTGCGTTAAAGCTAAATAATCTTGGTTCTATTTCCTCTATACTGAATCCAGAAATAGGACATGCAAATTTTGAAGAAAATATTGTGATTTTATTTGTATTAAGATTTTCTAAATATAGTAAACCGTCTGACAGATTTAAAGCTGATTCTATACTTTCGGATAATCTTTGTTTAATATCATTTTTTATGACTAAACGATCTATTAAAACATCTATATTGTGTTTAAAATTTTTTTTTAGATTTGGGATATTTTCTATTTCATATACAACGTTATCAACCTTAACTCTTTGAAAGCCCTTTCGTTTTAATTCATCTATCTCTTTTTTATATTCTCCTTTTCTGTCTCTAACAATTGGAGATAATAAATAAACTCTGTCATTTAAGTTGTTTTTTATTATTAAATCGCAAATTTCACTGACACTCTGCGATTTAATTGGTAGCCCTGTTTTTGGCGAATATGGAACACCAACTCTAGCAAATAATACTCTCAAATAATCATATATTTCAGTCACAGTACCTACTGTACTTCTGGGGTTTTTTTGAGTTGTTTTTTGCTCGATTGATATAGCTGGAGATAGACCTTCAATGCTATCCACATCTGGTTTATCCATCATTTGTAAGAATTGCCTTGCATATGCTGAGAGACTCTCAACATATTTCCTTTGTCCTTCAGAATATATAGTATCAAAAGCTAATGTAGATTTGCCTGAACCGCTAACTCCTGTTATTACAATTAGTTTATTTTTAGGAATTTCTAAATTGATATTCTTTAGATTGTGTTCTCTTGCTCCTTTTATAACAATTTTATCTTGATTCATTGATTTTACTAATAGTGAATTTCATTTTTTTGTTATATGGATATATATAGAAAATATATGGTTGGTAGTGTTAATAAAGTAATATTGTTAGGTAATTTAGGAAGAGATCCTGAGATTAGATCAATGCAATCTGGAAGTAAGATGGCTACATTTAGCATAGCTACATCAAAAAGATGGAAAGATAAAAATACTCAAGAACAAAAAGAAAAAACATCTTGGCATAATATAGTAGTTTTTGGAGATGGATTAGTCGAGATTGTAGAAAAATATGTTAAAAAAGGTTCAAAACTGTATGTTGAGGGCGAACTTCAAACACGAAAATGGCAAGATCAAGATGGGAATGATAGATATTCTACAGAAGTAATTTTGCAAGGATTTAATAGTAATTTAACATTGCTAGACTCAAGAGGTAATCAAAATATTGAAAATAATTCTAATTCAAATCAAACTGATGATATCAAAAGTGATAGTTCGAATAATCAAAACAGCAATGATTCTGATGAGAATGAGGAAGATATCCCTTTTTAATAAATAACATTAAATTAATTTTATAAATTATTGATATTTAACAATATTTATTATGCGTATTACTATTTTTATTAATTGTTACCACATGTTTTTTTTGTTATAAAAAAATATAATTTTTACCAGAAAACTAGGATTTTTTAAGTGGAAGACAATACAACTTCATCAAGTGATTCATCAAAATTAGATAAAATTTCTAATATTTCTTTAGTTGATGAGATGAAAAAATCTTATCTTGATTATGCTATGTCAGTTATTGTTTCTAGAGCACTTCCTGACGCAAGAGACGGCTTAAAGCCCGTACATAGAAGGATTTTATATGCGATGAATGAATCTGGATATCATTTTAATAAAGCATACAAGAAATCAGCTAGGATTGTAGGAGATGTAATGGGAAAATATCATCCTCACGGTGATTCAGCAATTTATCAATCAATGGTTAGAATGGCACAAAATTTTTCAATGAGGTTAGAATTAATTGATGGTCAAGGCAATTTTGGTTCTCTAGATGGAGATCCTCCTGCCGCAATGCGTTATACGGAGGCAAGGTTAGCTAAAATTTCAGAAAAACTTGTAACTGATCTCGATAAAGAAACTGTATTATTTCAACCTAATTATGATGATAGTTCGAAAGAACCAACTGTTTTACCTGCACAATATCCAAATTTATTAGTTAATGGTGCATCTGGTATTGCAGTGGGTATGGCAACTAATATTGCACCACATAACCTTGGTGAAGTTATTGATGCTACCCTTCATTGTATTGATAATCCTGAGTGTTCTAATACAGAATTAAATCAATTTATTTTAGGACCTGATTTTCCAACTGGAGGCCAAATCATTGGTATAAAAGGTATTGGTGATACTTTTGAAACTGGTAGAGGTGCTTGTGTAATTCGCTCAAAAACAAGTGTTGAAAGTATAAAAAAAGATAAGGAAGCAATAATTATTCATGAAATACCATATCAAGTTAATAAAGCTAAACTTATTGAAAAAATCGCAGAAACTGTAAAGAATAATATTATTGAAGGTATTTCAGATCTTAGAGATGAATCAGACAGAAATGGAGTAAGAGTAGTTGTTGAATTAAAAAGAGATGTAGACTCCAATATAGTTTTAAACCAATTATATAAACATACACTGCTTCAAACTACTTTTAATTCAAACATGTTAGCACTTAATAAAGGCAAACCAGAGCAGATGAATCTAAAAGATATTTTGATATCTTTTATAGATTTCAGAGAAGAAATAATAACAAAAAGAACTATATTTGACCTAAATAAAGCTAAAGATAAAGCACATATTTTATTGGGATTAGTAGTAGCAAATCAAAACATTGATGAAATAATTGAGATAATCAAAAGCTCAAAAGATTCAAAGGAAGCTAAAAATAAATTGATTAATAAAAAATGGAAATTATCAGAGGAAAATTTTAATTTTATAAATTTAGTCGAAGATCAAAATTCTCAAATTACTAATAATATTTATACTCTTTCAGATTATCAAGTCAAAGCTATTTTAGATTTACGTCTTCATCGTCTTACCTCATTAGAGAGACAGGATATCAAAAATGATTTAGAAAAAATTATATTAGAAATTAAAAATTATTTAAAAATTTTAAATTCTAGATCACAATTGTTAAATGAAATTAAAAACGAATTAACTTTAATTAAAAAAGATTTTTCAACGAAAAGAAAAAGTGAAATAATAGAAAAAGAATATGAACAAGTTGATGATTTAAAATATATTCAGCAAGAAGATATTGTAATAACTATCTCTAATAACGGATATATTAAAAGATCGCTATTAACTAATTATAGAGCTCAAAATAGAGGTGGCAAAGGTAAAACTGGAATGTCTACAAGAGAAGAAGATTTCGTTAAGGAAATACATTTAGCAGATACCCATACAAAATTATTAGTTTTTTCTTCTCTTGGTAAGGTTTATGCTCTCAAGTCACATGATATTCCGGAAGCTAGCCTAAAAGCTAGAGGAAAGCCAATTATTAATTTAATTCCATTCAAAAATGATGAAAAAATTTCTACTTTTCTACCATTACAGATTGAAGAAAATAATTGGGAAAATTATTTTGTTATTTTTATTACTAAAAATGGAATGGTAAGAAAAAATAAACTAATTGATGTAGCTAAAAGCGGAACAAGAGAGTTGAGAGAATCAGGAAAGCTAAGTATCAAACTAGCTGCAAATGATGAGCTAGTAAGTGTAAAACTTGCGAGTGAACTTGATGATATTTTAATTTCAACATCCAATGGTAAATGTTTAAGATTTCCTCTTAAAAAACTTAGATTGTTTTCAGGTTTAAATTCTTCTGGAGTAAGAGGTATTAAGTTAGATAAAAATAATTTTGTAATTTCTCAAGCAATTATAAAACATTCAAAAATAGATATTAAAATTAGACAGGAATATCTTAAATCCTCATCAGATAATCGAAAAAGTAAAATTAAATTAACTAAAGATTTTGAAGAATTACAACAAAATGAAGAATTTTTATTAGCAGTAACCACTAAAGGCTATGGTAAAAGATCATCTGCTTATGAATATAGAATATCAAATAGGGGTGGTAAAGGGATTACTGGTATCATAACATCAGAAAAAAATGGAAGTGTTATTGATTGTTTTGTTGTAAATCAAACTGATCAAATTATTCTTGTTAGTGATAAAGGGCAAATAATTCGTGTTAATATTAAACAAATAAGAATAGCTGGCAGATCAACAAAAGGTGTAAATATATTTAAAGTTCCTGAAAATGAGAAAATTGTTTCAGTTTCTAGAATACAGGATATTAATGATTAATTATGAATAGAATTGGAATATATCCAGGTACATTTGATCCAATGACAAAGGGTCATATAGATATTATAAACAGATCACTCAAAATAGTTGATGAAGTTATTATTGCAATTGCTACCAATTTAGAAAAAAAACCATTACTTTCAATTTCAGAAAGAAAAAACATCATTCAAAATGATATTAAAAAAAACAACCTTGATATTAATAAAATTAATATTCAAGAAGTTTCTGGTTTATTAACTAAATTTGCAGAAATCAATCAAGCAACATGTATTATAAGAGGCTTAAGAGCTGTTTCTGATTTCGAATACGAATTTCTTATGACAGGTATGAATTATCAATTAAATCCAAATATAGAAACAATATTTTTGATGTCTTCAGATAAAAATTCTTTTATTTCATCAAATCTTGTTAAAGAAGTTCACAAACTTGGAGGAGATGTATCTAGTTTTGTTAGTGATTATACTATCAACATTTTAAATAGCAAAAACTCAACTTAATAAATACTTAATAACTTGCACTGTTAAATTTTGAACTATATACACTATTGAATTCAAATAATGGGCCCGTAGCTCAGTTGGTAGAGCAATTCCCTTTTAAGGAATGGGTCACAGGTTCGAATCCTGTCGGGCTCACCAATGAACAAATGAAAAAGGCAATTATTAAAAATATATCTACTGGTATTACCAAAAATTGTGATATTTTAAGTAAAAATGATAATTTTTTAGAAGTTGTTTTAGAAGGAACAACTATTAAGTTAACTCTTAAAAAAAAATCAAATATTTATATTGTTTCTTACAAAGGTATGGAATTCATTTCAGATGGTTAATTCGATTTTTAATAATTGACTTTTCATTTTCATAATCTTCTTTTAGAAATTTATTAATTAAATTTGATTTAATTTTTTTGCCTTTTCCTATCCCGGGACAATTTATTGAAATTTCTTCATTCCAAATTTTTACATTCATATTTTCATTCCAAAATGGCCAAGTTCTGCATTGAGAAGGTCGACTTTTATAAACTGTACATTTTTTATTTTTTAAAAAAATACATTTTCCTTTAAGGCTTTGCCTTTCAATTAAATGAATAAAACCATCAGTATTTTGACAATATTTTAGTTTAAATTCTTTTATTGATAAATTGAAATACTTTGAAAATCTTTTTAGATCAGTTAAACTTAAATAAACAAATCCATAAGATCCCCTAGAAACACAACAATTACCAGATCCTTGACATTCAAATTTAATTCCATCTTTAATATTAATTTTATTCATTAACCTGCCAATAATGTCATAATTGCTGCATCACGTTCTTGAATATATAGCAATTCTTTAATTTTTTTATTATTTTCATTTCTTAATTTAGGATCTTTAGAAATTATATCCTCTGCATATTTTTTTGCTTCTTCAAGAATATCTCTATCATAACTTAAATCTGCCACATTAAATGATGGTAAGCCTGATTGTTTTTTTCCTAATATTTCACCTGGTCCTCTAATATTTAAATCTTCTTCAGCAATAATAAATCCATCATTGGTTTCAGTCATTATTTTTATTCTTTTTTTTGCAGTATCATTTATATTTTCTTTATGTAAAAGAATACAAAATGAATCTTCCTCATTCCTTCCAACCCGTCCTCTTAATTGATGCAATTGAGCCAAACCAAATCTCTCTGCATGTTCAATAATAATAGTTGTAGCAGATTTTATATCAATTCCAACTTCAATAACAGTTGTCGCAACTAATATTCTATAATCTTCATTTTGAAATTTTTCCATAGTTATTTCTTTTTCCTTTTCATTTAACTGACCATGTATCAATAATACTTTATTTTTAAAAATTTTATTAAGACTATTAAATCTATCAGTTGCTGCTTTTAGATCAAGTTCTTGAGATTCTTCTACAAGTGGACAAACCCAAAAAAATTTATCATCTGAAGTTTTAATTTTATTATTTATTCTTTCAATTAGTTGTTGTTCTTTTTTAAAATTTAATGATGAAGTTTTGATTAATTTTCTCCCTAAAGGTTTTTCAATTAATCTACTCTCATCCATATCACCATATGCAGCTAGGGTTAAAGTTCTGGGTATTGGTGTTGCACTCATTACTAATATAGAGGGACGAAAACCTTTATAATTGAATGCCATTCTTTGATATACACCAAACCTGTGTTGTTCATCTATTACTGATAATCCTAAATTTTTAAAATTTACCCCACTTTGAATTAATGCATGAGTACCAATTATAATTTTAGTTTCACCATTTTTTATTTTTTCTAATTTTTCTATTCTTTTTTTCCCTTTGTCTCTTCCAGTTAAAATTTCAATTTTAATTGATAAATTATTGATTAATTTTGAAATATTTTCATAATGTTGATATGCAAGTATACTCGTTGGTGCCATAAGAGTTGTTTGAAAACCTGACTCAACAACTATTAGCATTGATGTTAGAGCAACAATAGTTTTTCCTGATCCAACATCCCCTTGTAACAATCTTACCATTTGATTTTTAGATTCTAAATCTGATTTTATTTCATTTATTACAGTTATTTGAGAATTCGTTAATTTAAAATTTAAACTATTTATTAAATTTTTTTTTAATTTATTATTATTTTTGAAAGGTAAGGATTTTTTTTTATTATTAATAGTTCTAATAATGAAAATAGCTAATTGATGTGCAAATAATTCATCATATGCTAATCTTCTTCTATAAATATTTTTTTCACTAAAAGTATCATCAATATTAGGATTATGCAATTTTTCTATAGACTCTTTCCAGTTTTTAAATTTAAATTTTTTTAAAACTTTTTCATCAATCCATTCTTTAGGATTGGGTAATAATTGCAAAACCTGGTTAGAAATTTTTGTAAAATTTTTCATGCTTAAACCAGCAGTAAGACTATAAACAGCCTCTTTTTCTCTTAGTAATTGTATTTCAGTAACGTTTTCAATATTAGTTGGATGTGTTATTTGAAATTTATTTCTAAAAAATTCTAATTTTCCAGAAACCATTTTAATACTTTGTAGTGGTAAAACTGATCTCACCATAGGATGTCGTGCATTAAAATAAATTATATCAATAGGAGTATCATTAGCTATACAATTTACTCTATATGGTTGCCTTCTGAATTTTGAAGGATAATGTTTTACAACTTTAATTTTTAATGTAACTAAATTATTTATAGGAGCTTCATGAATATTTTCATAATATTTTTTTTCAATAATTTTATATGGAAAATGCCATAAGAAATGTATATTTAAATTTATGCCCAACTTGTTAATAATTTTTTCATTTTTTGGTCCAACTCCCTTTAATTTATTGATTGGAGATAATAATAAGTCTAAATGTGCAGGTCTCATAAATTATAATTATTAATTTACTATATTCTATTAAAAATCATATGACATTAAATTCACTAAAAAAAATTATAAAATATAGATCTACTTATTCAGGTACGAAAGAAACAGATATACTATATGAAAAATATTTTATTAAAAATTTAGAAAAATTTACTGAAAATGAGTTAAATTCATTAAAATCTATTTTTGATTTTTACTCAGATGATCAAATTTATCAAATCTTAACTAATAAACTTGTACCAAATGAAAAATTTAAAAGTCTTTTTAAAAAAATTATAAAATATAAATGAAATCTATAGGTCCAGTCATTGCAAATACAGAAGGGTTTGTTATTTCTGAAATATTTAAATCTATTAGTAATTCAATAGCCTATATTGGAAAAGATGATAGAGAAATAATAAATATTCATAAAAAGTTATCTTGGCTTTTTCCAAAACAAAAAATATTACTATTTAGAGCATGGGATCAAATTCCTTATGATAATATTTCTCCATCTAAAGAAGTACAAACATCAAGAATAGAAACTCTAAATTATCTTAATTCCAATAAAAGAGAAAAAATAATTATATTAACAACTATAAATGCAATTATACAAAAAACTATTCCTAGAGATGAATTAAAAAAAAATTTTATTAAAATTACAAAAAATTCTAAATTAGATATTAATAAAACTATAAATTTACTTATTAAGTTAGGCTATGAAAGAACCTCTATTGTTAGAGATAAATCAGAATTTGCAATAAGAGGATCAATTATTGATATATTTCTTCCTCAATTTGATAAACCTATAAGAATAGATTTATTTGATAGTGATATAGAGTCAATATTTGAATTTGATCCAATCAATCAACAAAGAACTAATAAATCTGATTTAGAAAATTTTACAATTAATTCTAGTAGTGAATTAATAATAGAAGAAAAAAATTTAGAAATGTTTAGAGCAAATTTTAGAGAAAAATTTTTAGATTACAGAAAAAGTCAAGTTTACCATTTATTTTCTGAAGGTATTATTCCATCAGGTGGTGAACAATACTTACCCTTATTCTATAATAAATTGGAAACTATTTTTGATTATTTTCAAAATATCAATTTGATTTTTCATCATGATTTTAACGAGCTATTTCAGGAAAGAATGGAAAACTTAAATGATTATTATGAAGCTAGACAACATTCAAATGACAATTTTTATTTAAATCCTAGTTCGTTATATATTGATAAAAAATATTTTAATAAATCAATTAATAATTTTGAAATTATAAAATTGTCACCATTTTATAATGAAGGTTTTAAATCCTCTGATATAAAAAAAATTAATAATATATCTTCAATTCGTAAAGAAATTGATTTTAAATTTATTAAGAGTTTTTTTGATATTAATAGTAAAGAAAATACAATTATTATTTGTTGTACCTCAGAAGGCTCTTTAGATAAAGTATTGAAGATTTTAACTTCAAATATATACATTTCTCCAATAAAAATTAAAAACAATGAAAATTTCTTTGATAATAAAATATATATTACAGTTTTAAATATTGAAGAGTCTTTTAAATTAAATAATTTAATTTATATCAATGAAAAGGCTATATTTGGTTACTCTTTTGTAGTTAAATCATCTCCCAACAAACAGAAACAACAATTTCTTTTTGAAGAATTAAATAAGTTATCTAAAGGATCATTAATAGTTCATTCAGATTATGGAGTATGTAGATTTAACAATATTAAAAAAATAGATTTAAATGATTCTATACATGATTGTTTAGAACTGGAGTTTGCTGATAATCAAAAACTTTTATTACCAGTTGAAAATTTAAATTATATCACAAAATATGGAAATGAAGATGAAAATAATATTAATTTAGATAGATTAGGTGTATCAAATTGGCAAAAAAGAAAAGCAGAAGCTAAGAAAAAAATTAAAGATGCTGCAAAAAAATTGATTAAAATTGCATCAAAAAGATTAGAAGCCAAATCATTTCTAATAAATATTAACAATAGAGAATATGAAAAATTTTGTAGTACATTTCCATTTGTAGAAACTGATGATCAATTAAATGCTATTAATGATGTTATTAATGATTTTGAAAAGGGCATACCAAGTGATAGACTAATAGTTGGAGATGTTGCCTTTGGTAAAACTGAAGTAATTATAAGGGCATTGTTTTTAGCTGCAAAATCGAAAATTCAATCAATTGTTTTTGTACCAACAACTTTACTTTCACGCCAACACTATAACAATTTTAAAAAAAGATTTAATCTTTTTAATATTAAAATTGCAGAAGTATCACGTTTGATTTCTAATAATGAAAAAAACCAAATATATAATGAATGTAATGATGGCAAAATTGATATTCTAATTGGTACACATGCTTTGCTAAATGATAAATTATCATTCAAAAAACTTGGCTTAATTATTTATGATGAAGAGCAAAAATTAGGCACTTTACAAAAAGAAAAATTTAAAGAAATTTCACCCAATGCTCATGTATTAGCATTATCTGCAACTCCTATACCAAGAACTCTTTCAATGTCTTTATCAGGAATAAGAGATTTAAGTTTAATATTAACTGCTCCTTATGAGAGATTGGCAGTTAGAAGTTATGTATCTAATTTTGATGAGGTTTCAATTTCAGAAGCAATTAAAAGAGAAATATTTGGCAGAAAAAATGGTGTATACTTCGTAACCCCTAGAATGAAAGATATTCCTTTTATTGAAAAATTTTTAAAAACAAAATTACCAGAAATTAAATATATTGTTACTCATGGTAAATTATCTTCTTCAATTTTAGAAACTAGAATTTCTAAATTTTATAATCAAGAAGTGCCACTTATGGTGAGTACTAATATAATTGAAAATGGTTTAGATCTCCCTCATGTAAATACTATTATCGTTTATAGAGCTAATTTATTTTCTTTAGCCACACTTTATCAATTAAAAGGTAGGGTAGGGCGATCTTCGAAAAGAGGATATGCTTATATGACGTATAAAGAAAATGAACTTAATGATAATGGTAAAAAGAGATTATCAATTATTAACTCTACAGACTCTCTTGGATCTGGATTCAATATTGCTTCACAAGATTTAGATATGAGAGGTGGAGGATCAATCATTGGAGAAGAGCAAAGTGGTTTTATAAAAGAGATAGGTACTGAATTATATCATCAAATGTTAGAAGAAGAAATACTCTTACAAAAACAAAATATATCAAACGAAGATAAAATTTCAAATCTTATAAAACCTAATATAAAAATTCCTGAAGAAATATATATTCCAGAAAATTATATTGATGATCTTGATTTAAGACTTTCGATTTATAAAAGAATTTCTAATGTAAAAAATTTTCATGAATTATCTAGCTTAATTATAGAAATAACAGATAGGTTTGGAAATATTCCAAAACAGTTACACAATTTATTTAGTTTAATTGAAATAAAAATTTTATGTATTGAATATAATATCGACCAATTTGAGTTTAGTAGAAAGGGTATTGTAATAGGTTTTTATAAAAACCAACCCAAAAATCCTGATAAATTATTAAATCCATTAATTTTGAAAGAGAATAATTTTAAATTAAGACCTGATCAAAAAATTTTTTATGAATTTGGTGGCTATATGCATAAGGATAGGTTTACACTTGCCAAAAAAATAATAAATCATTTAAAATAAATTAATTTATTTGTGGCGGAGAGAGTGAGATTCGAACTCACGAACGAGTCGCCCCGTTGCCGGTTTTCAAGACCGGTGCTTTCAACCGCTCAGCCATCTCTCCGA
>MDSW01087082.1_pt1 | contig 23139 bp, 24 predicted proteins | sample 811171 | NCBI WGS metagenome assembly MDSW01 (sample SAMN05326641, study PRJNA326480) | marine metagenome | isolation source: seawater | place: Atlantic Ocean: North West | collected 2012 | reverse complement strand
ATCGTCATTCACTAAAAATTTAACTTTATATTTTTTGCATATTTTCTTAATTTTTTTTCCAACTAATAGCTTTTCTTTAAATTTTTTTTTTTTCATTCTTAACTGAAAAAAACTTACTTTTTGAACTTTAAAAATACTTATTAAATTAGTATAAAAAAATTTGTTAATTGTATTAGGTGAAATAAGGTAGATAAATTTTTTTTGATTAATTCTCAAGTTCTTTAGACCATCTTCCTTGAGCTGCTAAGGTGTTCATATTTGCTCTGTGATTAAACACTTTTTGAGTACCTTCAATATCTTTTATATTTTTTGACCAAAATTTAAGAGCACTTTGTTGGAGTGCACGTCCGTAAGAATAAGTTAATATAAAGTTGGTTGTGTTATATTTATTTATTAAATTAAGGTTTTCAGTTGCTTCTATTTCTGACTGTCCACCAGATAAAAAAGCTACACCCGGCACCTCTGAGGGCACTGAGTCTTTCAAACATTTTAATGTCAGATTTGCTACTTCTTCACTAGAAATTTTATTTTTAGATTTATTTCCAGCTAAAATCATATTTGGTTTTAATATGATACCTTTTAGGTCAACTTTATGTAAAATAAGTTCTTCAAAGCATTTTTTAATTACCTCACATGTTTTGTCAAAACATTCTTTTTCTGAGTGATCTCCATCCATCAATAATTCGGGCTCTACTATTGGAACCATATTGCATTCTTGAACTAAAGCAGAATATCTTGCTAAAGCATGTGCATTTGATTGAATTGATAGTTTGCTCGGATAATTTTTAGATATATTATATACACCTCTCCATTTTGTGAATTTTGCTCCAAGTCCATAATATTCTTTTAATCTTTCTCTTAATCCATCTAGACCCTCAGTTATTTTTTCTTCTGATGAACCAGCTAAAATTTTAGCTCCTGTATCTACTTTAATACCAGGGTGTGAACCCATATTTGAAATAAGTTCTGGTATTGGTTTATTTTTTTTAGAATTTTGTTTAATTGTTTCGTCATACAAAATTACTCCACCAATACATTTCGACATGCTCTTGGAACTAAAAAGTGTTTCTCTAAATAATAATCTATTTTCTGGAGTAGAAGAGACATTAACTCCTTCTAATCTTTTTGTCATAGTGCCTGTGCTCTCGTCAGCTGCCAGGATTCCTTTTCCATTTGAAAGGATTTCTAAAGCTATCTTGTTCAGTTCAGACATATTAATTTAGAGCTTTTATACCAGGAAGTTCTTTTCCTTCAAGATATTCTAAAAATGCTCCACCAGCAGTTGAAATAAAATTGAAATCGTTAAGAGCATTAACTTGGTTTATAACGGCAATTGTATCTCCTCCTCCCGCGACTGAATAAATTGAATTATTCTTATTTTTCTTTACAATTTTTTTTGCAATCTCAAAGCTACCTATAGCAAAATTTGGATTTTCGAAATATCCAGCAGGCCCATTCCACAAAACTGATTTGCTAGTTTCAATAACATTTTTTATCATTTCAATAGTTTTGGGGCCTATATCTAAAATTAAATCATCATTTTCTACTTCTTCGATTTTTTTTACTTTTGATTTATCTTTCATATTTTTTCCAACCCTAACATCTTCTGGTAAAATTATTGAACAAGAATGGTTTTTTGAAGTTTTAAAGATATCATCTACAATTTTTTCACAATTTTCCTCTTTTGAAGATTTTCCAATTGGATGACCTTTGTAACTTAAAATATTATTAGCCATCCCACCAACAATAACAATATTGTCAAACTTTGGAATTAAATTTTTAATAATACCAATTTTAGTTGAAATCTTTGATCCCCCTATAATACAAGTTATTGGTTTTTTAATTTCAGTGGTAACTTTTTTTAAAGCGTTTATTTCGGTTTCTAATTGTATGCCAGCATACGAAGGCAAAAATTCTGTAATTTTACTAATAGATGCATGAGCTCTGTGTGAGCATGAAAATGCATCATTGACAAATAAATCTACAAGACTAGCCAAATGTTTTGAAAAGTTTAAATCATTTTCTTCTTCTTCTTTGTAGAACCTGATGTTTTCTAAAAAAATTATTTGATCTTTAGAATTTTTGAACAAATCCTCTTTTTTCAAATCAAAAATATTTGTTGTTATTAATTTAATTCTCTCATTAATTTTTTTTTCTAAACTTTTACAAATTGGATGCATTGAAAGGTCTTTATTTACCTTTCCTTTTGGTCTTCCTACGTGAGAAACAATTACAATTTTAGTCCTCTTTTTAAGTAAAAATTTAATTATGGGTAAAATTTTATCAATTCTTGTTTGATCAATAATTATGCCGTTTTTTAATGGGACATTTAAATCTAGTCTCAACAAAACTCTTTTTTTATTAAGGTTTTCTTGATCTTTTATATTATTCATTAAGAAATTTTGTGAATATACTCTGCTAAATCACACATTCTATTTGAGAAACCCCACTCATTATCGTACCAAGCAGAAATTTTGCCCATATTTTTTCCAACTACACTTGTTAATGTTGCATCGACAATAGATGAAGCAGAGTTATGATTAAAATCAATTGATACTAGTTTTTCTTCAGTTATTTCAAGGATTTTTGTTTTTTGTTTTTTGGTAAAATTTTGGAATACTGAATTAATTTTATCAATAGTTAATTCTTTTTTTGTGCAAAATACTAGTTCTATGAGAGAAACATTGGGCGTTGGCACTCTCATAGCCACACCTTCCAGTTTACCTTTTAAAGATGGTATTATTTCACCAATGGCTTTTGATGCACCTGTAGAAGTTGGTACAATCGATTGACTTGCAGATCTTGCTCTTCTAGGATCTTTATGAGAATTATCTAAAATTCTTTGATCACTCGTAAAAGAATGTATTGTGGTCATAAAACCTTTTTCAATTTCAAAATTTTTATTTAAAATACTAGCCACAGGCGCAAGACAATTAGTAGTACATGATGCTGCAGAGATGATATTATCATTTTTTTTTATTTCATTTTCATTAACCCCAAAGACAATTGTTTTATCAGCATTCTTGCAGGGAGCTGAAACTATTACTTTTTGAGCTCCATTTTCTAAATGAGGTAGTAGTTTTTCTTTAGAATTAAATTTCCCAGTACATTCAAAAATATAATCTGCACCAGATTTTTTCCAATTAATTTTATTTAACTCTGTTTCTTGAGTAAAAATAATTTTTTTTTTATTTATAATTATATGATTTTTATCAAAATCAACTTCAGCATTTAACTTTCCATGAATAGAGTCGTATTTTAAAAGTTTTGAGCATATCTCTGAGTTCGTCCTATTGTTTATATGTTTAATTTCAATATTTTTGTTATTATTTTCTATAACAGATCTAACAATCATGCGACCTATTCTGCCCATTCCATTTATTCCAACTTTAATAGTCATAATTTAATTTTTTATTAAATCTTTTATCTTTTTATAAATATTTTCTGTTGTTAGTCCAAAATGTTCGTAAATTTTTTTATAAGGTGCACTTTTACCAAAATTATCAATACCAAAATTTATTCCTTTATTTTTTATAAATCTATGCCAACAATTAGTTGAACCAGCTTCAATAGTTATATTAAAAACAGTTTCATTCAAAATTTTGTTTTTATACTCATCTTTTTGTTTTTCAAAAACTTCCTGACACGGTACCGAAACCACTTTACTATAGATATTTTCTGTGGCCAATTTATGACTAACTTCTAAAGCTAAATTGACTTCAGATCCACTTGCAATTATTGTTAAAATAATTTGATTATTAGATCGGTAAACCTCATAAGCTCCTAAAGAGCATAGATTTTTATAAGAAAAATCTTTTCTTATAGGTTCAAGATTTTGTCTTGTTAATGCTAATATACTTGGAGTATTTTTATTTTCAATCGCTAGCTGCCAACACTCATAGGTTTCAATTGTATCCGCAGGTCTAAAAACATTTAAATTTGGTATTGATCTTAATCCTGTTAGTTGTTCGATTGGTTGGTGCGTTGGACCATCTTCTCCTAAACCAATTGAATCGTGTGTCATTACATATATAACTCCTTTTTTCATTAAGGCAGATAATCTAATTGATGGTTTACAATAATCGCTGAAAATTAAAAAAGTTCCACCATAAGGGATTAATTTACTATGAAGAGAAATACCATTCATAATACCACACATTGCATGCTCTCTTACTCCATAATGAACATAGCTAGCTTTAAAATTACTTGATTTAATAATTTTTTGGTTTTTTGTTTTAGTGTTATTTGATCCAGATAAATCAGCAGATCCACCAATTAGAGGCGTGTCGCCTGAAGTCAGTGATGTTAGGATTTTTTCAGAGGCTTTTCGAGATGCTAAAGTATTCATATTTTTAATAGCATCTTTTTTTTCTTTTTCAAAAATTGATTTAAAATTGTAGGAAAAAAAACTTTCAATCTTTTTCTTTTTTTTATTATATTTTTTAGTCCAATTATCCTCTTCTTTTTTACCTCTAGCTCCTATTTTTCGCCATGTTTCTATGACTTCTTTAGGTATTTTAAATGGATCATGATTCCATTTAAGTTTTGTCCGAACTAATTTAATTTCCTCAATTCCCAGAGGGCTTCCATGTGCAGATGCAGTATTAGATTTATTTGGTGAACCATACCCAATTTTTGTTTTACAAGAAATTATTGTTGGCTTATTTGCTTTTTGAACTTTTTTTAAAGATTTAAATATTTTTTTTTCATCATGACCATCGATGTCAATATAATCCCATCCATAGCTTTCAAATCTTTTTTTATAATTATCTGAAACTGCTAAGTTAGTAGGGCCATCAATAGATATCGAATTATTATCAAACAACATAATCAGATTTTTAAGTTTAAGATGACCAGCTAAACTCATAGCTTCATGGCTAATTCCCTCCATTAAACATCCATCTCCTGCTAACACATAAGTTTTATGATTAAATATTTCTTTACCAAATTTAGCTTTTAATATTTCTTCTGCCAAAGCAAAACCAACAGCATTTGCTATGCCTTGTCCTAATGGTCCTGTGGTTGTTTCAATACCAGTATTTGGATGATATTCTGGATGACCAGCACATATGCTATCTAGTTGTCTAAAATTTTTAATATCTTCTAATTTGATACTTTTAAAGCCTGTGAGATATAATAATGAATAAAGGAGCATAGAACCATGTCCAGCAGATAAAACAAATCTGTCTCTATTTAACCAGCTTGGGTTTTGAGGATTAAATTTTAAAAAATCTCTGAACAAAACTGTTGCAACGTCAGCCATTCCCATAGGCATTCCAGGGTGGCCTGAATTAGCTTTTTGAACGGCATCTATAGATAAAAACCTAATACTATTTGCTAATTCTTTGTGTAGTTTACTCAAAAAAAATCCTATCTAGACTAAGAAGACTCAATTTAATATTATAAATATATATATATGAAAACTCAGAGTGAAAAAGAAAAAAAACTCGATTCGGCACTAACAAAGTTAAAAAATTTAACTTTACAAAATCCTGATTTTAAAAATAATTTAGAAGATTTAAGGGTACAGAAAAATCAATTAGAAATTGAAAAAAATCATTTAGAGGAAAAATATCAAAATTTGATGAATGAATATAATATTATAAGCCAAAAACTGGATAAAATTAAAGACGTAAAAAATTTAGAACAAAAAAAAGAAATTGAGTTTTCAGAAAAAATTGATGAATTAAATCAAGAAACAGATACTTTGTTAGAGGAAATAGACAAATGGCAAATATAAGTGTTAAATTTAATGGAAAAGAATTTCTTCTATCATGTGATGATGGTCAAGAGGAGCATCTAGAGGAGTTGCTCACTCATATTGATACAAAATTTAATGATTTAAAAAAAAATCTTGGGAATATCGGCGAAAACAAATTATTGTTAATAACCGCAGTTAAAGTAATGGATGAGTATTTTGAAACCAAGAAGAAAGTTGAGCAAAAAAAGGTAGAGCTTAAAGAATTATCAGATAAATTCAAAGAGCTAAAATCTTTGGTTTATAACTACAAAGATAACAAAGAAGGTGAAATTAAAATGTTAAAAGAAAATCAAGATTTGTTTAAACAAGAAATAGAAAACAATAAGGAAAATTACGAAAAAATTATAGAAGATGCCGCCAATGAAATTTCAAATTTTGTAGAAAAAGCTAATTCAGAAAATTCTACTCAATAGTTGTGTTAAAATCATCATTAAGAAAAAAAATCCTTAAACAAAGAGATAAAAATAAAAATGATGTTGTAATAAATATTAAAAAAATTTTTCAAATTTTGAAAAAAGAAAAAATTTTTACAAAAAATATAGGTGGATATTATCCTGTTAACTCTGAAATAAATGATATGCCAATACTAAAAGAATTAAAAAAAAAAAAATTTAGAATTTCTTTACCGGTAATCAAAAAAGAATTTAAAATGGATTTTTACGAATGGTCATTTAGCAATCCATTAAAGATCAATAGATATGGGATACCTGAGCCAATTTCTAAAAAGATTGTTTATCCCGAGGTAATTTTTATACCTCTTGTAGGTTTTGATAAAAACTTAAATAGACTTGGTTACGGAGGTGGTTACTACGATAGGTATTTAAAAAAAATGAATAGAAGAAAAAAGATATTAAAGATAGGGCTAGCCATGGAAGTTCAAAAAATTGAAAAAATACCAACTGATAAATATGATCAAAAATTGGATTATATTGTTACAAACAAGAGTGTGATTCAATGAAAATTTTGTTTTTAGGTGATGTCGTTGGTGTTTCGGGCTGTTCAGCACTGTTCAATAATTTGTTAAGTTTAATTAATAAGAATGAAATTGATTTTGTGATTGTTAATGGAGAGAATGCTGATGATACAGGAGTAGGTATTACAGAACAAATATGTAAAGATTTTTTTAATTGTGGTGTAAACGTAATCACCACTGGAAATCACGTATGGGATCAAAAAAAAATAATGAGTCATATAGAAAAAGAAAACAGATTACTAAGACCTCTAAACTTGTTTGAACCAGCACCTGGAAAAGGTTTTGAGATATTTAAAATAAAAAATGACATTAAAATTGGCGTGCTTAATTTAATGGGTAATATTTTTATGAAAAAATGCGATGATGTTTTTAAGACTGCAGAAAAATTTATTCAAAAATATCATCTGAAAAAAGATTTTGATTTTTTGGTAGTTGATTTTCATGGAGAAATCACAAGTGAAAAAAATGCACTTGGTCATTTTTTTGATGGTAAGGCAACTTTATTTATTGGAACACATACTCATATACCAACAAATGACAGTAGAATTTTAAAAGGAGGCACAGCTTATCAAACAGATGCTGGGATGTGTGGAGATTATGACTCTGTGATTGGAATGAATAAAGAAAATTCAATTAATAGATTTTTAAAAAAAGACTCTGTTAAACATTATCCAGCTTTAGGACAGGCGACTTTAAGTGGAGCAATAGTTGACTGTAATCTAGAAACTGGATTAGCTAACAGTATTCAGAGTTTTATTTATGGAGGAGAATTAAAAGATTCTTAAACTTTATGGCAGGTCATTCGCACTGGGCAGGGATTAAACACAAAAAAGGGAAAGCCGACAAACAAAGGTCAAAAATTTTTTCAAAATTATCAAAAGAGATTACAGTGGCAGCAAAAATTGGAGATAAAAATCCAGATATGAATCCTAGATTAAGGTCGGCTATCCAGTCAGCGAGATCAGCAAATATGCCAAAAGACAATATTGATAGAGCTATAGACAAATCATCTATAAATAATGAGTCAAATTTTGAAAATCTAAGGTATGAAGGTTTTGGCCCAGATAAAATAGCTGTAATAATAGAAGCTCTGACTGACAATAAGAATAGAACTGCCTCAAAAATTAGAACTATTTTTCAAAAAAATGGGGGCAATCTCGGAACCAAAGGTTCAGCATCACACAATTTTATTCAATTAGGAGTTATTAAAATTGATAAAAGAGAAATTTCTGATGAAGAAATGTTTGAACTGGCCATTGATTCAGGAGCTGATGAGTGTAAATCCAATGACGATTTCCACGAAATTCAATGTTCTATTACTGAAATATATAATGTCAAAAAAAAATTAGAGAAAAAGATTATAAATTTTATATCTACAGAAATAGAATGGATTCCTATAAATAGTGTAGAAGTTAAAAAAGATAAAAATGAATCGATAATTAATTTTTTAGATACTTTACAAGATGATGATGATATTCAAAATGTATTTTCTAATGCAAAATTTAAATAATAATTAATGTTAATAATTGGAATAGACCCAGGAATATCAGGTGCAATTTGCTTTTTTGAAGATGGAAGAATACTTGATGTTCTAGAAATGCCAAGTATGACAGAAGGTAAAAAAAATAAAAAACAAGTAAATGGTTCACAAATTTACAATGAAATTTCTGAAAAAATTAAAAATATTGATAAAAAAAATATAAAAGTAGTAATAGAAATGGTCTCAGCCATGCCGGGTCAGGGAGTTACTAGCATGTTTAATTTTGGCCAATCATTTGGAATTTTAAAAGGTATTTGTTCGGCAATGAGACTGCCAATGTATTTTGTGAGACCTGCTAAGTGGAAGAAATACTTTAATCTTATAAATGCTGAGAAGGATGCGAGCAGAACAAGAGCAATAGAAATTTTTCCATATTTTTCATCTGAATTATCAAGAAAAAAAGACTCAAATAAAGCCGATGCAATATTAATTGCAAGTTTTTATTATGAAACTTATAAATTTGAAGAATAGCTTAGTTTTATCAGGACAAATTGATGACACAATTTAGTGTGATGTCTAAATAATGGAAGCTGATATTACATCTCAAGCAGTTGGTCTGGCATCAAATGCTGACTTTTCTTTAATGAATCTTTTTATTAGGGCAGATTTTGTTGTTAAATCTGTAATTATTTTATTGGTTGCTTGTTCAATATATTCATGGGCCATAATAATTGAAAAATTTAAATCATTTAAAAAGATTAATCTTGAAACCGAAGAATTTGAAGAAAAATTTTGGAAATCTAGATCAGCAGAAACATTTTACAATAATCTTTCTGGCAATGTTGATAATCCAATGGCATTGTTATTTAAAGACTCGATGCAAACTTTATTAAAAACAAAATCAAAATCAAATTTGAATGAAAAAATGAGTAATATTCTCGAAGTAGGTATAGAAAAACAAATATCAAAAATAGAGAAAGGTTTTACATTCTTGGCAACTGTAGGCTCCACAGCTCCTTTCATAGGATTATTTGGAACTGTTTGGGGAATAATGAACTCCTTTCAATCAATTGCTATTTCTAGAAACACAAGTCTTGCAATTGTGGCACCTGGAATCGCGGAAGCTTTATTTGCCACTGCTCTTGGTTTATTGGCTGCAATCCCAGCGGTAGTTGCTTATAATCGATTTAATTCAGACTCAAAAAAATATACTCAAAAACTTGAAAATTTCTCTAAAAGATTTTTATCAATAATATAAAAATGGCTTTTAAATTTAATCGTTCATCCAAAGAACCTATGAGCGAAATTAATGTAACTCCGTTTGTGGATGTAATGTTAGTATTATTAATTATTTTTATGGTTACTGCTCCTCTGTTAACCGTTGGAGTTCAAGTTGATCTACCTGAAAGTTCTGCAGACTCTTTGCCAGAGGAACAAGAGCCATTGACTTTAACAATTAATTCAAAAGGAGAAATTTTCATTCAAGAATCAAAAGTTGAGTATGAAAAAATAATTGCAAAAATTCTTGCAGTATCTAAAAACAGAACTGATACAAGAATATATGTTCGAGGAGATAAATCTATAAACTATGGTAGAGTTTTAGAAATAATGGGCATGTTGTCTGGTTCAGGCTTTACAAAAGTTGCTTTGATTTCGGAGCCTTATAAAGAAAGGTAAATTGAGTGAATAGAAGCATAATTATTTCTTCAACCCTACATTTAATATTTATTATAATTACAGCTATGAGCCTTCCTTTTTTAGCAAAAAAACCGATTGATTTACCCCCAATTGTATCTGTTGAGCTCATTCAGATTACGGATAAAACAAATATTCCTTTCGCTCCAAAGGCAAAAAAAATAATAGAAAAAGTTAAAGAAAAAGAAAAAAAATTGGTATCAGAACAAGCACCACCCAAAAAAGTTAAGAAAGATAAACCAGACGCAATACCTTTACCAGACGAAAAGATAGAAAAAATTAAGAAAAAAAAAGATGATAAGCAAAATCCTGAAAAAATAGACAATGAGGTTAAACAGGTTTCTGAATTTGAAAAAGATGAACTATTTGATCCAAATAGTATTGCAGCTTTAATCGATAAATCTAAAATTGAAAGTGCAGAAACAATTAATAAAACTGATAAAGTTACTCAAGATCAAGATAAAAATGTTGATTTTGGAGGATTAACATTAAGTGAAGAAGATGCTCTTAAGGCACAAATTTTTGGTTGTTGGAGTATACCTCTGGGTTTACCATACAATGAAAACTTGTTAGTTAGAATACGGTTACAATTAAAACCAGATGGGTCAGTTATAAGCTCAGAAATTCTTGATCACGCCAGAATGAACAAACCTGGTCAAGGATTTTATAAGGTTTTGGCCGAAAGTGCTTTAAGGGCTATAAAATTATGTCAACCACTTAGGGTTCCTAGTACTGGATATGAAAGGTGGAAAGAGTTACAATTAAATTTTGATGCAAGAGAAATGTTAGAAGGATAACTTTATGAGATTTTTTTTATTATTAATATTTTTGATTTTACCAATAAAATCATTAGCCTTAATAGAGGTAGATATTACAAGGGGTAATTTAAATCCACTTCCAATTGCAGTCTCACCTCTGTCAATTGACGAAAGTTCAAAAAAAAGTTTTGAAAAAGTTTTAAATAAAAAGAATATTGGATCAGATATATCAGTTGTAATAGAAAATAACTTAAAAAAATCAGGTTTATTTAACCCTTTAAATAAAGATGCTTTTCTTCAAAAACCAGACATTGCAAATTTAAAACCAAGATTTGAGGACTGGAATTTAATAAAGGCACAAGCCTTAATAACTGGCAAGGTAACTTTTGTGGATGAAAAATTAAGAGTTGAATTTAGATTATGGGACGTTCTTGCTGGTAAAGAAATGTTAGCATTAGCTTTTACAACTGTGCCGAATAATTGGAGGAGGGTAGGTCATATAATTACTGATAAAGTCTATGAAAGATTGACTGGAGAAAAAGGATATTTTGATACAAGAATAATTTATGTTGCTGAAGAAGGTCCAAAAACAAAAAGAATTAAAAAGTTAGCGATTATGGATCAAGATGGATTTAACAATAAATTTTTAACTTTAGGTAATGAGCTTGTTTTAACTCCAAGATTTAACCCAACAAGTCAAATGGTTACTTATCTCTCATATTTTAGAAATTTACCAAGAGTATATTTACTAGATATTGAAACTGGCATGCAAGAAGTAGTTGGTGATTTCCCAGGTATGACTTTTGCTCCTAGATTTTCACCAGATGGAAAAAAGATAATAATGAGTTTCGCCAAAGACGGAAATTCAGACATATTTACAATGGATCTTGAAAATAGAATTGTAGAGAAAATCACTAATCATCCTTCTATAGACACCTCACCTTCTTATTCACCCGATGGAAAATATATTTGTTTTAATTCAGATAGAAGTGGATATCAGCAAATATATGTAATGAAAAGTAATGGAAAAAATGTGAAAAGAATTTCTTTTGGAAGAGGTCTTTATGGCACTCCAGTTTGGTCGCCTAGGGGAGACTTAATTGCTTTTACTAAACTTCATAAAGGTAAATTTTATATTGGTGTTATGAGAACAGATGGATCAGGAGAAAGATTGCTAACAGAAAATTATTATCAAGAAGCACCATCATGGTCTCCTAATGGAAGAGTTTTGATATTTTATCGAGAAACCAAGACCAATGATAAGGGAGAGGGTTTTTCAGCAAAATTATGGTCAATTGATTTAACAGGCTATAATGAGCGATTAGTCAAGACTGAAACTGATGCATCTGACCCATCATGGTCATCATTATTGAGCAATTAGTTAAATTATCTTGATTTTTTAACTTGAAAACTCTAATTTGTTGTGAAAAAGTAAGAGTTACAAAAAAGGATTAGGAGCAATATGATATTAAACAAAATTTTAAGAAACGCTTTTATAGTCTTGATGGCTTGCTTAGCTTTAACAGCTTGCGCATCTAAGAAAGCGTCAAAAGGTCAAATGCAAGGAGATGTTTATACTGGAAAAGATACAGTAGAATATTTAGCTTCAGGAGTTCCTGATAGAGTTTTCTTTGCAACTAATGAGTCAGTTTTAACTACTGCATCTAGAGAAACTTTAAGAAAACAAGCAGCTTGGTTAAGAAAAAATTCTAAAATTAACATAGTTTTAGAGGGACATGCAGATGAAAGAGGAACGAGAGAATATAACTTAGCGCTAGGAGAAAGAAGAGCAAACGCAGCTAAAGATTATCTTTTAACTTATGGAATTTCTTCTGGCAGAATTTCAGTTCTAAGCTATGGAAAAGAAAGACCGGTGGATTCAGGTTCTAATCCTTTAGCCTGGTCAAAAAACAGAAGATCGGTTACTGTAAAAGCTAACTAATCCAAGTAATTCTAAAAGACCCTGAAATTTTAAAAATTTTCAGGGTCTTTTTTTTGCCATTATTATAATTATTACTAATTTAATATGGTCAGTTTCAAAAAAATAATTAATTATACCTTCATACTGCTAGGCTTATTTTTTGGAAATATTGCTTTGGCCGACAACCATAACTTAAAAGAAGTTTTAGATTTAATTCAAAAAGATCTTAAAACCTTAGAAAAAGCAGTTTACTCTGGAACAATAAGTCTAAAAAATAATTCTTCTGATAATTTAAATAATTCTATTGAATTAGACTCAAATTCAGAAGACGTTTTAACTAGGCATTTACTGAAATTATCTGAAATTGAAAATCAATTCAGAGACTTGACTAACAAATTTGAAGAGATCAATTTTAAAATTGATAAATTGTCTAATAGATTAACCAAGGTTCAAGCTGACAACCAAATAAGATTTCAAGACATTGAAAATTTTCTTTCTTCTAATGATGAAAATGTGGAGCTAACATTTAAACCTAAAAAAGATTTAGATGAAATGTTACCAGGAAGCTCTCAGCCTCAAGATTTGGGTTCAGTTTCCTATGAAGATACTAAAACTAATGAGACAACTCAACAAACCCAATCAATTGAAAGTACCGCATCCGTTGTTACTGAAAATTTTCAATCAGAGGAAAAAATACTACCAAAAGAATCTCCAGAAAAACAATATGAGTTTGCGACTAGTTTTTTGAAAGTAGGAGATTATAATTTAGCTGAACGTGCATTTAGGGAATTTGTTAACGAAAATCCAGAACACAATTTAGCTGGGAATGCACAATACTGGTATGCTGAAACATTTAGAATAAGACAGCTTTATACAGATGCTGCGTCTGCTTATCTTGAAGGATATCAAAAGTACCCCAAGGGTGAAAAAGCTCCTATAAATTTATTGAAGCTTGGTGTATCAATGGTTCAGATAGGAGAAAAAGATCAAGGCTGTAAAATGATTGATGGGGTAGTAAAACAATATCCAAAAGCAAATCAATCAGTGCTTCAAAAAGCAAAATATGAATCTAAGAAATTTGAATGTCAAAAACAGGACTCATAAATTAATTTATAAATCTCTTAATAATAAAAAGATCTCGCAAATATATAAGATTTTTGAACAAAATATTGATTTAAAAGAAAATTTTGCAGTAGCTGTCTCTGGCGGAGCTGACAGTTTATCATTAGCGTATTTATCAAAAGTTTATTCTCTTAAAAACAGCTTAAAAATAAAGTTTTATATAGTTGATCATAAATTAAGAAAAGAATCCTCTCATGAATCTAAGACGGTCCAAAAACAACTTAAAAAAATTGGTGTTAATTCAAAAATTTTAGTTTGGAGTGGAAAAAAACCATCTAGCAATATTCAATCTATAGCCAGAAATAAAAGATACCAACTTATATCTAAAGAATGTAGAAAAAATAAAATAAACTATCTTTTACTTGGCCATCATATGGACGATTTATTAGAAAACTTTTTTATAAGAGTTTTAAGAGGCAGTGGATTAAATGGTTTAGTTTCTTTTGATAAAAAAACAAAAAATGAAAATTTTAAATTAAACTTTTTAAGACCGTTGTTAGATATTAATAAAAAAGATTTAATTTACTTGACAAAAAAAGTTTTTAATTTTTTTATAGAAGATCCATCTAATAAAAATGAAAATTTTAAGAGAATTAAAATTAGAAATTTAATTCAAGTTCTTGAAAAAGAAGGATTAGATAAAGAAAAATTTTTTCTAACTATTAATAATTTAAAAGATACAAATAAAACAATAAAATTTTATGTAAATTTAAATATATCCACAAATAGTTTATATTTTAATAAAAAAAATTACACGATCATTAATAGTAAATTTTTTCTACAGTCTCACGAAGTAGTTTTTAGATCTTTAACTCAAATTATTAAAAAGATTGGAAATAAGAGTTATCCTGTAAGAGGAAAAAGCGTCGATGAACTGATATCTAAAATCAATAAAAATTTACTTACAAGAAGTACCTTAGGAGGTTGTTTTATTGAAAAAATAAACAAAACTGTCAAGATTTCGAGAGAAAATTGATAATCAAAGTAATTTTTGTAACAATTTGACACTTGTTTAATTTAGAATAATTCTTATTTTAATAGTTATGAATATTAAAAATTTAGCAATGTGGGCAATAATAGTTTTTTTGACTATTGGTTTATACAATATGTTTAAAAATCCACAATCCAATATTAGAAATTCTAATCCAATAATATTTTCTGAGTTTTTAACTGCAGTTGAAAACGGAGAAGTTGTCAAAGTTGAAATTCAAGGAAATAATATTAAAGGTGTTTTAGCTGATGGAAATAATTTTTCAACTTATTCACCTAATGATCCAAACTTAATTGAAAAACTTTCAGATAAAGGTGTGAGTATTTCTGCTGCACCACTTGAAGATAAAATGCCTTCTTTATTTGGAGTTTTAGTTTCATGGTTTCCAATGCTCTTATTAATAGCTGTGTGGATATTTTTTATGAGACAAATGCAAGGTGGAAAAGGTGGGGCAATGGGATTTGGAAAATCTAAAGCTAAGATGATGAACGAATTAAAAGGTAAGGTGACATTTAATGATGTGGCTGGAGTTGAAGAGGCTAAAGAAGAAGTTGAAGAAGTAGTTGAATTTTTAAAAGATCCAAAAAAATTCAGTAGACTTGGTGGAAAAATTCCAAGAGGCTGTCTATTAGTAGGTCAACCAGGAACAGGTAAAACTTTACTTGCAAGAGCAATAGCAGGTGAAGCAGGGGTTCCTTTTTTCACAATTTCTGGATCAGATTTTGTGGAAATGTTTGTTGGTGTAGGTGCTTCAAGAGTTAGAGACATGTTTGAACAAGGTAAAAAAAATTCTCCATGTATAATATTCATTGATGAAATTGATGCGGTGGGTAGAAGCAGAGGTGCTGGTTTAGGTGGAGGAAATGATGAAAGAGAACAAACTTTAAATCAGTTGTTAGTTGAAATGGATGGATTTGACACCAATGAAGGAGTAATAATTATCGCTGCTACGAACAGACCAGATGTTTTAGATCCTGCTCTTTTAAGACCAGGAAGATTTGACAGACAAGTTGTTGTAGGACTTCCAGACATAATTGGTAGAGAAAAAATTTTGAAAGTTCATGTTAAAAAAATTAAAATGGCACCAGACATAAATCTAAGAACTATTGCTAGAGGAACGCCGGGTTTTTCAGGAGCTGACTTAGCAAATATTGTTAATGAAGCTGCTCTATTAGCTGCGAGAAAGAGCAAGAGAATTGTAACTATAGATGAGTTTGAAGAAGCTAGAGATAAGGTAATGATGGGTGCAGAAAAGAGATCAATGGTACAAACTGAAGATGATAAAAAATTGACAGCTTATCATGAGGCAGGTCATGCTATTGTTTCTCTTAATGAAAAAGCAGATGATCCAATTCATAAAGCCACTATTTTACCAAGAGGAAGAGCTTTAGGTATGGTAATGACGCTTCCAGAAAAAGATAAATATTCTCAAAATAGAGAGTACATGAAGTCTCAAATAGCTAAGGCTATGGGAGGAAGAGTTGCAGAGGAAATAATATTTGGACATGATAAAGTGACTTCTGGGGCAATGTCAGATATCAAAGCCGCTACTGCTCAAGCAAAGCATATGGTTACAGAAGCTGGAATGAGTGATCTTTTGGGACCATTAAGTTATGGTGATAATCAAGATGAAGTATTTCTTGGAAGATCAGTTGCCAGAAATCAACAAGTTTCTGAGGACACACAAAGAAAAGTGGATTCAGAAATTAAAAAGTTAGTTGATGAGGGATATGAAAGAGCTAAAAAAATCTTAAATGAAAAAATTGATGATTTACACAAATTAGCAAAAACTTTATTGCTTTATGAAACTTTAACTGGCGATGAAATAAGGGACTTAATCTTAAGAAACAAACCTATTAATAGAAAAGATGATCAAGATCTCAAAGATGAAGAAAAAAAATCTTCACTTGGTGCTATGGGGCTTAAGCCAAAAATAGTCCATTAAAATAATGAAAAAGTATTACACTAGAGCGTGTAATTTTTATTATGGCAAATCCTCTAAATTACAAATAAAAAAAAAAAATTCTCTACCATTAAATGGTAATTTATTAATTTCGTTTGATCATATAGAAATTTTATCAAGAAATTCTTATAAAAGAATTAATATTAAAGAGATTGAGAAGCTATCAATTAATCTTAAAAAAAAAGTAAAAAAAGACTTAAGAAATATAACGAGAAGAAAAAAAAATTTTTCAAATTTAAAATTTACAAAGGTTCCTAATTTAATGGGAATATTGAATTTAACTCCAGATAGCTTTTCTGATGGTGGAAAGTTTAATAAAAATAAAAAAGGAATTGAACATGCAAAAAATTTATTTAAGTTTGGTGCTGATATAGTTGATGTGGGTGGTGAGTCAACAAGACCAGGCGCAAAAGAAATACAGGAAAGCAAAGAATGGAAAAGAATAAATATTATTCTTAAAAAAATTTGTAAAAATAGAGCTATATCTCTTGATACTAGAAAATCAAAAATAATGGAAAAAGGAATTAAATTAGGAGTAAAATTAATTAACGATGTATCAGGATTAGATTTTGATTATAATTCAATAAATATTCTTAAAAAATACTCAACTCCATTTGTAATTCATCATTCTCTAGGAACTCCTGAAATTATGCAAAAAAATCCAAAATATAGAAATGTTCTTTTTGATATTTATGATTTTTTTGAGAGCAAAATTAGATTGATACGAATGAATGGAATAAGACATAATAACATTATCTTAGATCCCGGAATAGGATTTGGAAAAAATTTGAAACATAATTTGACGCTAATTAACAATATTTCTATTTTTCATTCGTTAGGGTTTCCTATAATGATGGGTATTTCTAGAAAGAGATTTTTAAAAGATTTATCTGGAACTAATGATAGTAAGCACAGATTAGGAGGAACTATCAGCTCTACATTATATTTAATGTTACAAGGTGTACAAGTTATCAGAGTTCATGATGTAAATGAGATAATTCAAAGTATAAAAGTTTTTAAAGAACTTCAAAAAAAATAATGACAAAAAAATATTTTGGAACCGATGGTATAAGAGGAAGGGTTAATAGTAAAAATATTAATGGTGAAATGTTTTTTAAGTTTGGTTTGGCAGCAGGAACATATTTTACCAATTTGAAAAAAAATAAACAAACAGCAATTATAGCAAAGGATACTAGATTGTCAGGATATACCTTGGAGCCAGCTTTAGTATCTGGTTTAGCTTCGGCTGGTATGCACGTTTTTACTTTGGGCCCCTTACCAACAAATGGCCTTGCAATGTTAACGAAATTAATGAAGGCAAATATGGGCATAATGATTACCGCATCCCATAATCCTTATTATGATAATGGTTTAAAATTGTTTGGACCAGATGGACTCAAATTGTCTGATAAAATTGAGAAAAAGATTGAAATTATAATTGATAAAAATATTCAAAATCAGCTTTCTAAACCTCAATATTTAGGAAGAGTAAAAAGACTAGAAAATGGAAATCAAGAATATATAAAAATTCTAAAAAAAAATTTTCCTTCAAACTTTAACTTAGAAAATACAAAAATTGTTATCGATTGTGCTAATGGTGCAGGGTACAAAGCTGGTCCTAAGTTATTAAAATCTCTGGGCGCCAAAGTAATTTCTATAGGGGATAAGCCAAATGGGTTGAATATTAATAAAGGTTGTGGATCCACATTCCCTAAAAAAATTCAAAAAGCAGTGAAAAAACATAAAGCACATATTGGAATTTCTTTAGATGGGGATGCAGATCGAATAATAATGTGTGACGAGAAAGGAAAAATTATTGATGGCGATCAAATAATTGCAGCATTAGCAAAAAGATGGAAAAATAAAAAAATGTTACGCGGTGGAGTTGTGGGAACATTAATGTCAAATTATGGATTAGAAAATTACTTCAAATCTATTAAGATAAATTTTATTAGAGCTAATGTTGGAGATAGATATGTAAAAGAAAAAATGAAAAAGAAAAATTTTAATTTAGGAGGAGAGCAGTCAGGCCATATTATTTTAGGAAAATTTGCTACCACCGGAGATGGTTTATTAGTAGCTTTGGAAGTTCTTTTTGCTTTAAAAAAAGGAAAAAAGGCCAGTGAATTTTTTAAAATATTTGAAAAAACACCTCAAATTTTAGAGAATATAAATATAAAAAATAATAATGTATTAAAAAAACCTTTAGTAAAAAAATCTATAAAAATTGCTGAAAAATTAATTAAAGGTAAAGGGAGAATGTTGATAAGAAAATCTGGAACAGAGCCTAAAGTTAGAATAATGGCAGAAAGTAATAATTTAAAATTAGTTGAAAAATGTATAAGAATAGTAAAAAAAACAATCAAATAAATTGATACCTAAATCAAAAGTATTAATAATAGCTGGATCAGACTCTTCTGGGGGTGCAGGGATTCAAGCAGATATAAAAACAGTTACTGCATTAGGATCTTATGCAATGACAGCTATATCAGCAATTACTTCTCAAAATACTACTGGAGTAAAATCAATACTGCCAATTAGTGAAAAAGAAATTATGAGACAGATTTTGTTTACTTCAAAAGATATACGACCTGATGCAATAAAAATTGGCATGCTTCATTCAAGTAAAGTAATTGAAACGGTTATAAAATCCCTTAAAATTATAAAAGTTAAAAAAGTTATTTTAGATCCTGTGATGGTCGCAAAAGGTGGTGTGCGTTTGATAGATAAAAAAGCCATAGGAGTTTTAAAAGAAAAATTGATTAAATATGCGACTTTGATTACTCCAAATATTCCAGAATCGGAGATTTTAACTAATACAAAAATAGACTCCATAGAAGATATGATTTTTGCAGGAAATGAATTAATTAAACTAGGTGCAAAAAATGTTTTAATTAAGGGCGGTCATTTAAATTCAAAAATATCAAAAGATGTTTTTATGAATAAATCGGAAATAAAAATTTTTAAGAATAAAAAATTTACAACTAAGAATACTCATGGCACAGGCTGCACTTTATCAACTGCTATAACAACTTTTTTTTCATGTGGAAAAACCTTAAAGAAATCTTGTGAGCTCGCAATTAAATATGTAAATAATGCAATAGGATCAAATATTAACTATGGAAAAGGACATGGTCCTATAAATCACCTCAATTCAATGAATTTAAAAAAAAAATTTAATTAATGAAAAATGTAGTAGTAGTTGGTTCACAGTGGGGAGACGAAGGTAAAGGAAAAATAGTAGATTGGTTATCAGAACAAGCCGATGTAATTGTTCGTTTTCAAGGTGGTCATAATGCTGGTCATACCCTAGTCATTGATGGAGTAACTTACAAATTAAGATTATTACCCTCTGGGATTGTTAGAAAAGATAAAATTTCAATAATTGGAAACGGAGTTGTTGTAGATCCGTGGGCATTATTGGATGAAATTGATGAAATCAAAGCAAAGAATATTAAAATAGATGTAAAAAATTTTATATTGTCTGAGTCAGCTAACTTAATTTTACCTTTTCATAAAGAAATGGATGAACTTAGAGAAGACTCAGCTGGCAAAAGCAAAATTGGCACAACGAGAAGAGGTATAGGACCTGCCTATGAAGATAAAGTTGGAAGAAGATCTATAAGAGTTATGGATTTAAGATCAGAAAAAAATCTTGATCAAAGATTAGAGACTGTTCTTATTCATCATAATGCTATTAGGAAAGGTATGGAAAGAAAAATCTATAAAAAAGAACACTTAAAAAATGAATTATTAAAAATTGCACCAAAAATTCTCAAATTCTCCCAACCTGTTTGGAAAAAAATTGATGAATTTAAAAAACAAAATAAAAAAATATTATTTGAAGGAGCTCAAGGTATTTTGTTAGATGTGGATCACGGAACATATCCATTTGTAACTTCATCAAACACAGTAGCGGCTAGTGCTGCAACAGGGACTGGTTGTGGACCAAATTCTATACATTATGTTCTTGGGATCACTAAGGCATACACAACCAGAGTTGGAGAAGGGCCTTTTCCAACTGAATTAAAAGATGAGACAGGGGAACTACTTGGCACAAGAGGAAAAGAATTTGGAACTGTTACAAGTAGAAAAAGAAGATGTGGCTGGTTTGATGGGGTATTAGTTAGACAAACTATAAAAATTTCTGGAATAGATGGAATTGCTTTAACCAAGCTTGATGTTTTAGATACGTTAAATGAGATAAATGTTTGTGTTCAATATGAATTGGATGGAAAAAAAATTGATTATCTTCCAGCTGCGGTTGAAGACCAAATAAAAATAAAACCTATTTACAAAACCTTTCCTGGATGGAAATCTTCAACAAAAGGAATTAAAAAAATTGACAAATTACCTGATAACGCAAAAAAATATATCTATGCGATAGAGGAATTTATTGGCGCCAAAGTTTCAAGTATTTCAACTAGTCCTGAAAGGGAGGATACTATTTTATTAGAGAATCCGTTTGAGATTTAATTTACTGGTAATAAATTTTTTGATTTAGCCATTACTAGCATATGTTTTTGTAATTTTTCAAAAGCTTTATTTTCTATCTGCCTAACTCTTTCTCTACTTATTTTATATTTTTTGCTTAAATCTTCTAAAGTTGTAGGATTTTCATTTAATCTTCTTGAGTATAAAATTTCTTTTTCTCTATCATTGAGTACTTTAATTGATTCTTTCAATAAATCTTTTCGATGTTTCATTTCTTCTTGGTGAGCAAATTTAAGGTCATGATCTAAAGTTTTGTCTACTAGCCAATCTTGCCATTCATCACCATCTTCTCCTATTTGAGTGTTTAAAGAGAATTCTTTTCCAGACATTCTTCTATTCATTGAAATCACCTCATCTTCACTTACATCTAATTTTTCAGCAATCTTATTAACATGATCTGGCTTGAGATCTCCCTCAGTTTGAGGTGCGATTTGATTTTTTAATTTTTTTAAATTAAAAAATAATTTTTTTTGTGCAGTTGTAGTCCCAATTTTTACAAGACTCCATGATCTTAAAATATATTCTTGAATAGAAGCTTTTATCCACCACATAGCATAAGTTGCGAGCCTAAAACCTTTTTCTGGTTCAAATTTTTTCACTGCTTGCATTAATCCAATGTTACCTTCAGAAATCATTTCATTTACTGGCAATCCATATCCTTTATAACCCATAGCTATTTTAGCGACCAATCTAAGATGACTTGTTACTAGTTTTTCTGCCGCTTTTAAATTTCCTGTTGTTTTCCAATTTTTAGCTAGCATGTATTCTTCTTCGGCATCCAACATTGGAAATTTTTTAATTTGCTCTAAGTACGCAGAAAGCCCGCCTTCGTTAGAAATTACCGGTAGATTATTATTTATCGATGTACTCATATGTAGATTTATCTAATTAATATTAATAAAATTTCAATAATTTATTTGTTAGTATTTCTAAGCAATTTTAAGATATTTTCGAGCTCTTTTGGTAATTTTGATTCAAAAATCATTCTCTCTCCTGTCGATGGATGAATGAAGCCAAGAGTTTTTGCATGAAGAAATTGCCTATCTAAATTTGTAATTAAATTTACTAGATTTGGTTCAATATTTTTTATCTTTTTATATTTTTTTTTATATTTATTATCTCCTAAAATGCTATTACCACAATATTTCATATGAACTCTTATCTGATGCGTTCTTCCAGTTTCTAACTTACATTCAAGCAGACTAAATGTTGGAGTTTTATCATTTTCAAAAATTTCTTTTGTATTGTAATTTGTTATTGCTCTTTTCCCTTTAGATTTACTTACTTCCATCATTTGTCTATTTTTTGAGCTTCTAGTAATGTAAGTATCTATTTTACCTGAAAGAGGTTTAATTTTTCCCCATATTAGTAATTGATAAATTCTAATTATCGAATGTTTTTTAAATTGTTCTGACAAAAGTTCATGAGATCTATTATTTTTTGCGATTATTATTAATCCTGATGTGTTTTTATCAATTCTATGTACTATCCCTGGTCTTAACTCATCACCAATAGAGGAAAGTGAATTTTTGTCATGGTACAATAAAGCATTAACAATAGTTTTTTCATAATTTCCTGCCCCAGGGTGCATTACAATACCAGAAGGTTTATTGATAATTATTAAATCGCTATCTTCAAATATTATATCAAGTTTTTTTTTATACGGCACAAGAGAAGTTTTTTTCGGTTTTGGTATAAGAAGATATACTTTATCACCACGACTTACTTTCTTAGATGGATCTATTGAAATTTTACCATTGATTTTTAACTTTTTATTAATTATTAAATTTTTTATCCTATTTCGGCTTAATAATTTTTCTTTTTTATTTATAAAAACATCAACTCTAAATTTATGCTCTTCTTCTTCAACTATTAAATTAATGTTTTTTTCCATAAAATATAATATTAATACTATATGCGCTTGTAGCTCAACTGGATAGAGCGCCTGACTTCGAATCAGGAGGTTCTAGGTTCGACTCCT
>MDSW01138028.1_pt1 | contig 23140 bp, 16 predicted proteins | sample 811171 | NCBI WGS metagenome assembly MDSW01 (sample SAMN05326641, study PRJNA326480) | marine metagenome | isolation source: seawater | place: Atlantic Ocean: North West | collected 2012 | reverse complement strand
TGCCTATTCCCGGGACGTCACGGAGGTCCTTCACACTCGCGTGCTCAATCCCCTTCCTGCCACCGAAGTGCCTCAGCAGGGCCTGTATCTTCTTCGCACCGAGGCCATCCACCTCCTCGAGGGGGTCCGCCAACGCGCCCTTCCCTCTTCGCTTCTTGTGGAATGTATTGGAGAATCTGTGAGCCTCGTCGCGAGCGTGGACCAGTACCCTGCCCTTCCTTTCCAGCAGTATGGCCTCCTTGCCCCTCATGTGGAGCGACTCCTCCCTCTTTGCGAGCGCCGCTATCGGGAACAGTCCTAGCAGCCCCATCTCTTCCAGCGTCCTCTCAATTGCCGAAAGGTGCGTCTCGCCCCCGTCCAGGAGAAGCAGGTCCGGCCACTCCTCCTGCCTCTTGGCCCATCTCGAGACCACCTCTGACATCATCCTCAGATCATCCTGGGCATCGGATCTCACCCTGTAGGTCCTGTACTCCTCCTTCGATGGCCTTCCCTTGCGCAGAACTACTGAGGCCCCGACCCTCTCCTTTCCGAGTGTCTGGGACATGTCGAAGCATACGATGTGGTCCAGAGTGTCGAGACCCAGGAGGAGGGCAGCATCGTCTGCGGCCGCCTTCTCAAGGCTCCTGGAGCGAGCCCCCCTGATCAGATGGATCTCCGCGTTCCTATCCGCCATGGTCCTGAGCTTGGACAGCTCCCCACGCACGGGGACTTTGACCTCGACAGATCCTCCCCTCCTCTGGGAGAGCCAATCCCCCATTGAGTCTCCCATCGGAGACGGGACCAGGATGCTCTTCGGAGGACGTCTTTTTGCATAGTGCTCTGACAGGACTAGGGACACCGAGTCGGATACGTCCCCCCTGTGTATCAACTGGTACTCAGTCTGCCCCCTGATCATCCCCTTCTTGGCGTGTAGTATTACCAGGCAACCGCTGTCCCCGCTTGATGCGAATCCGATGGCATCGCAGTCCTGGTAGAATCGGCTGGAGACCACGTTCTCCGACTTGGCGCTCTGGACTGAGCCTATCATGTCCCTGACCCTGGCCGCTCTCTCGTAGTCAAGCCTCTCCGAGGCCTCGTCCATCTCGGACTGCAGCCTCTCAATCAGGATTCCTGCATTCCCATCAAGGACGCTCTGGGCTGCCATCACCCTCTCAGCATAGTCCTCGCCCCCCTTTGCTTCGATGAAGCCAAATGGAGGCTTGTCCGTCTTGTCCCTGATCCCGAAGTGCCTTCGTAGGAGCTTGACCACTAGCTTTGCGGCACCGGCGTCGGGAAAGGGCCCCCAGAACTTCGATCCCTGGGGAGGGTTCCTCGTGTACATTATCCTGGGCTTCTCATGGGCGGTTAGTGCGATGAAAGGGAACGACTTCCCGTCCTTCAGCATTGAGTTGTACCTAGGCTGGTTTGACCTGATGAGCTCTCTCTCAAGGACGAGTGCCTCGGTGGGCGTCTGAGTGACAATGAAGTCTATCTTTTCTGACTCCTGTAGCAGACGGGGGATCATCTCCCGGTCCGGGTTTTTTGCGAAGTAGGACCTGACCCTTGATCTCAGGTCGGTGGCCTTTCCTACGTACAGAACCCTCTCATCGTCTCGTTTGAACAGGTACACTCCTGGCTCCTTCGGGAGCTCCAACTTCGCAAGGTCTAGGCCCATTTACGGATGAAGCGACGGCCGCCGGGTTTGATTTACACTTTGCAAGACGGAACACCGTGACGAACCAGCGCCAACTCGAGATTTTGGCATATCTCTCGAGCTTTGGTAGGGATCTCGAGGAGTCGTGGGACGTTCCACGGGCAATATCTCTAGTCGGTCTTTCCGAGCACCTGGGGGTCGTTCGATCAGCACTCCATCCTCCTCTGAACTCACTGGAGGAGGGGGGATTGATAGTTTCCAGGACCGCCCACGTCATAGGGGCACCTCGTAGGAGGAAGGTGTACCATGCCACTGACGCGGGAAGGGAGGAAGCCGCCAAGCGCACTAACCCGGAAAAAAAGCGTAGAGGAAGGTCCGTTGGACCCATCCCCGAGCAGATACTCCTTCACGGGAGGGAGGACGTTGTCGGAGAAATCTCATCGAGTCTTTCTGATGGTTGCAGCATCCTGCTGGAGGGGCTTCCTGGAATAGGTAAGACGACCGTAGCGGCTTCCCTGGCAGATTCCCTGATGGACGAGGGATGGCTAGTGAGGTGGGCCAACTGCCAGATCGACTCAGACCTTTCCTCGATTGCAGGTATGTGGTTCGGCGGGAGAACCCCATCCTCCAAGGACGCAATTTCAGCAAGAGCGGACTCAAAGAAGACGCTCTTGGTACTGGATGAGGCTCAGCAGTCAAGCGGAAGACACTCTGACTCCATCCAGGAGATGCTTGAAGCATGCTCTGAGACCTCCGCAGTCTTGCTAGTGGTGACAAGGGCGCCGAATCCTTTCACGGAGATGTCCGGCTTCGAGTCAATCAGGTTGGAGGGACTGGAACCGTCTATGGCCAGGGCCCTACTTCCAGAGGAGATTAGCGACGAGGAGGCTATGGAGGTCTGTCTATCAATGGATGGTCACCCCCTTGGAATCAAACTCTGGTCCCCCGATGACGATCTACCTGGGGTTGGAGCTGTTCAGGAGTACGTCGAGTCCCAGGTTCTCAGGAGGCTCACGCGCGAAGGAACCTCATCATTGGACGAGCTCTCACTCTCTCCATTGCCCCTGGAAGTGGGGGAGATGCTAGAGCAAGAGGGGACCGAGGAACTGGATAACTCTGCTATACTACGATGGTCAGGGCATCTCGTCGAGCCCCATCATCTGGTTAGGAATGTCAGGAGGACTAAACTGGAAGGTAAGAGATCTGCCAGGCTTCACTCCAAGCTAGCAGAGATGTGGGCAGGTCGTCTGGGCCCAAGGGCTAGGAGGATCGAGGCTCATCACAGACTGGAATCAGGATCTGATGTTGGTCCCGGCTGGATTAAGGAAACAGTCGCCCAGATAATGGAGGAGGATTCTTCTGCGGCAGCCGTAGTTCTCGATCAAGCAATCACATCTAATCCAGAGGAGGAACTCTTCGAACTCGCAGCAGACCTCGCACTCGAGAGGGGCGAGACTAAGGTGGCATCTGGCTACATCGAATCTCTGAGCGACGGTCCTAGGAGGGATATGGCCTCATCCAAGCTAGCGAGGGCCGAGGGAGAGTGGGAGAAGGCAGACGAATTAGAGGCCTCTGCAATATCCAGACTAGACCCGGGGGACAGGGTCAGGGCAGAGATATCTTCACTGGTCAGGAGGTACGATGATCGGATTCCAGGAACGGGGAGCAAGATGCCTTTGCAGTCTCTACTATCCGAAGCTGACTCCATTACGATCTCGGATCTTGTAGCCGAGGACAGGGAGCTCGCTTCCCTGGCTCTGGACATGCTCCGGTACTCCCTAGCCCTAGACACTGGAAACATGGAGGAGGCCTCTAGGACTAGAGACTCGATAGAGGGCAAGATAGGATCAGATGACCCAAGGGTGCCATCACTGAACCTAATGTCCAGGCTGTCAGCGGGAGCAGAGGGCGAGGCTTTCCTGTATGAGGCGCTGGAGGATGCTAGATCCCACATCGACTCCACGAATGACCAATTCGATCGACTACGGACTATTCATATGTGCCTGGAGGCAAGCTCAGATCCCCCAGATTGGCTCTTGGAAGCCCACTCAGAATTCGATCATGGAGCGCTAAACGAGTCCATGGCCCATCATCGCCGTGCTTTGGCCCACTGGTGGTACTGGAGAGGGGCAGTCAACAGGGAGGAGCGACTCTCAAGCTGGAAGGAAGCCATAGTAAGAATGCGGGCTTCGGGAAGCATAAACGCGGCACGGGAGCTTACAGCGAGACTTGGTAGGGAGCTCTAGATCTCGGCTCCGATGAGTGTTCTGGTGTCGACGATACCAGGAACAGACCTGATGCCCTTGACAATCGCCTCAGTGAGCTCCGACTCTTCGTCTGCCTCTACCTTCACGAAGCAGTCGAAGTTACCGAACACTACCCATATGCCCTTGACGCAATCGACCTGTGCCACCTGCTCCCTAACCCTGACCTCCTGTCCGGGCTCGGTCGTAATCAGAACGAATCCTACAGCCAACTCTATACCTCCACCGCAATCAATGTCTCTGTCTTCCTGACCCCTTCCACGTGCCTCATCTCCTCGATTAGTGTCCGAGACATCTCCTTCTCGCTATCGAAGTCAATCCTCGCTACTAGGTCTAGCTCACCATAAACCACCGAAACCTCCGATACAGACTTCATCTCTAGAAGTTGAAGATATACATCTCTCTCGCGCCCGGGCGAGCAGGATATCAATATCCAAGCCAGTGCCATTCGAACGTTCCGCCCATTTGGACGCTTATGACTCCTACTGTGACATACTAAGAACGGGTCAAACGACGCAAGTCATTAACCCTGATTGCGAATGGCATTGCCCATGCGCTTGGCTGTCTCGCTCGTCTTGATGCTTCTGCTGGCACCAATTTTGTCAGGGACATCTGCGGGTTCCACTCGTTCTACGACCGTGTGGAGCGGGACAATCTCGCTTCCAGATGGCTATCTGGTTCAATCGAACCAAGTTCTGGTCATCCAGGCCGGGACATCAATCCTGCTCGGAGACGGAGAGCGTCTGGGGGTCGACGGCAGGATTTCGGTCGAGGGAACCGAATCCTCACCAGTCACCCTTGAGTCAATTTCAGGAGATCACAGGGGCGTGATATTCAACTCAAGCTCCAACAATCTGGGCTCCACCATAGATAACCTCACCATCACAGGAGGTGAGTACGGAGTCACAGTATACGGCAGCAATCCAATAATCAGCAACCTACACGTATTCGATGCGGACAGAGTAGCAATCGATCTATTCGATGGTGCATCTCCGACAATCAGGGACATAGTGATAGACGGAGGGGGACAGGATATCCACGGCGCATCATCCACATGGAGATATGGAATCGGGATATCGTCTGGCGCCTCCTCAGCACCCATAGTACAGGGGGCTAGCATCGGGAACCTAGTCACCCGGGGCATCAACCTCTGGTACAACTCCGGAGGAATCTGGAGCGGAGTCTCAGTCTACAACATATCGGGAGCGACTATGGCTGCTGCAGCCGGTATCTGGATCGAAGACTCGATCCCCCTCTTCACCGACTCTAACATCACCAGGTCGGATAACGGGATAATTGTCAGGCATATTTCCGATACTACGACCCGGCCGACATTCCTCGATACGAAAGTAGAGGACTGCCAGTATAGGGGCGTTCTTGTAGAGCGCTACGATCATACCAACTACTCGAATCTACAGACTAATGCCATCTTCTCCGGTCTGGAGATTAGGGGGACAGGCGGTCCGAATGCGAAGACACCGGGCCTCGGAATTGGCGCTGCTTTCGACATTAACACATCGGGAGCCAGAATCGAGGATGCCGTGATCGAGGAAAATGCGATTATCGGAGTAAGGGCTTACACCACTGACTCCTCTACGTCTCTGTCAAACGTAACGATACGAAACAACGGCCCGGAGTCCCCTTCCAAGCCTCACGAGGGAGCGGGATTGCTTTTCAGGAGCACCAGCTGGACCAGTAAGGGTCCGGCAGAGGTATCGGACCTGGTGGTTCAGAACTCCACCGGAGCCGGCGTCGTGATGGCCAAGGGAGGGGTCATCGGCGACAACTGGACGATCAGTGATAATGGTGCTAATGGCGTCTCTTTCGTGGAATTCCACCCCAGAGTAGAGAATCTGCTCAGTGAGGGAAACGCAGGGAGCGGGGTATCAGTCTCAGATTCAAGTAACGTCGAACTGTCTTTCGTGCATACGTCGGGAAACGGAATCGGCTCGTCACAATCAGCCGGGATCTACTTCCGGGAGTCAAACTACGTGATGAGCGGTGGTAAGAATGTGACCTGCTACTCGTGCTCTTCAGATGGAGATCAGAGGGGAATAGTGGTCAGGGACAGCATAGATTTGCAGCTAATCTCCACTACCATCGAGGGTGCACTATCGGAACCATCCTTGGATATCGACAACACCGGAAATCTATTCCCCGGCATTATCATTCTTGATGACATCGCAATCAACTCTCCCTCCTCCAACTATTCCGTCCGGCTCGAGAGTGTGGATGCCCATATCACCGGACTTGACATCAGTGGGGATGGAGGGGGGGTGTACTGGAAGGCTCGAGGTAGTAATCCGTCATTCATTTCGGAAAGCGTCATCTGGGACAGTCCTTCCCACTGTCTGGATCTGCATTCGCACTCTGAATTGACGGCGACAGGAATCTCCCTATTTTGTGATAATCTTCCGTGGATCGACGTCAGTACAGTCAACTTCACCCACTCCTCACTAGTAACCCGATCTGGCGGGGAAAGCTCGTTCTCCCTGAATTCCAGCTCACATCTTCGTTGGATTTCTTCAGACCCTATACTCACTCCTGAGAGCTCCGAGGATGACGTTATTCTGGACATAATGTGGATGCTTGATGTCCACACCATAAATCAGAATCTCCTCAACATACCCATGGCTTCAGTAAACATCTCCTTTGACCAATTCGAGAGCGAGCTCAACGCGACTCAGCCATACGAGGGAAGGTTTTCTTATGGTCCGTTTATTGGTGAGCGCTGGACAGCTGTACAAGGCTGGTCGAATCTCAATACAGCATATGTGGGTTGTACATATGATGGGGTGAACAATGAGTCGCAGCAAACACAATTAGACGGCGACACTACTGTATTTTGTCGACTCGAGTTGGGCAATCAACCCCCATTCATACAGTGGAATTCTCCATCCGACGAGTCCGAGTATTCTAGTGGAAGCGAGATTGTATTCGATGCCAGAAAGAGTTGGGACCTGGACTTTGATGATCTGACGTACAACTGGGCTAGCAGCATAGACGGGGATTTCTCCGACTCATGCTCCATCATATCCAGCAACTCCTCTCTATTCATCGCGAACCAGAACGGTACAGAGCCGTGCCTGACGGATGGAAGTCAGTCAATCACGCTGGAATTGTGCGACTCCGAGGGGCACTGTGTCAATGAGACTAGGATAATTGAACTGATTAACCTACCACCTGTTTTGAACGTCGGGACATCTCCTCCAATTTCTCCCTGGGGGACGCTATACCTCGGAGAAACAGCGAACGTAACCATCGATCTGACGGGGACCTCCGACCCAGAGGGCGATCAGCTTTGGTGCTGGGCCTCGGCGTCTTACGAGTCCGACTCGGATCCAGACCCGGATAACCCGCAATGTCCCATGCAGATAGTTAGGTCGTTCACGGATTCCGATGACGACTCATTCTCCGTATCTGTAATGGCATGGGATGGGGTGAATCCTGCACAATCATGGACATTCAACGTCGAACTGTACAATGAAATCCCTTCTCCAGTCATGGAAATCTCCCGAACCGGGGAGAGTTCGGCAGATTGGGTGGCCCTAACCGGGTTCGATACCTCCGATCCGGAAGGGGATGACGTCAGATTCGAATTCCTCAGCGACATAGACGGGCTACTTGCGGAAGGAGCCTCACCGGAACTCCCTGAATGGACTGGAACCCTAAGCAAGGGCACCCATACGATCACAATGAGAGCGAGTGATACTAGAGGGGAGCATGCAGGGCAGTGGAATTCCATCTCAGAGGTCTTACAAGTGTCTAATTCCTTACCTAATGTTATAATTTCCAATCCTATATCCGGTATTTACACTGACTCATCTGAGCTGATTAACTTGGACTCTACAGGTTCTGGAGACTGGGATCTCTCTTGCTTGCAACTCCCTGAAAATGGCAGTGGACTGCTTTGTAATCCGAATGCAATTTCTAGTAGGGATCTCGTTTCTGTTCTCTGGGAGTCGGACAAGATAGAAGATCCTCTTGGAACAGATTGGGAGGTGAATACCAGATTACAAGCAGGCGTACATCTCATCTCACTCACTTTGGATGATGGGAGCGGTCCAGTATCTGATCAGATCGAGATATATGTCTCTGACTCGGCACCATTGTTGATTCTCGACTCTCCTGTTCCAGATGTCCAGGTATACTCCAATCTACCCGTTCTCTTCGACTTCAGGAGATCGATTGACATGGACGGTGACGAGTTCTCAGTCACAGTCTCTTCAGACGTTCAAGGAGTCATCCTTGACTCTAAGTCTACAGAATATTGGTACAGTGACTACCTCAAAGCAGGGGTCCACAAATTGACTTTCCAACTAATCGATCAGAATGGTAGGGAGAGGACTCACGAGCAGACTATCACAGTCTTGGAGACAGGACCCGTAGCCATAATATCCGGAATGTCGGATGGACAGTACCTTCCACCAGGACAAGCAGCCTCTCTTAGTGCAACAGAATCTTTCGATTATGACGATGACATAGTTCTCTATGAGTGGAGAGTTGACGGGACTCTAGTAAGTGACAGTACGTCTCTAGAAACGACCTTCCAACCAGGATCCGTCAGAATCGACTTACTGGTCCAGGACTCCAGAGGGGACACATCAGTCTCGTCAGTAAACCTCACTATTGGATCAAGCTCTCCAGAAGTATTCGATTTGATGGTCTCCGTACTAAGGGTGGAGGACGGAGTTCCAACCGAGGTCACTACAACCGTAAGGGTTCAGGATGCAGACGGAACTACCGACACGGTTCGGGGCGAGTTGATTTCTGGAGGGAAATCAGTTGCTATGTACTTCTACGACGATGGGACTAACGGAGACTCCGTCGAAGGAGACGGAATATGGACGTCAAGGTTCTCATGGGTGGTCACTGGGGGGTCTTGGGCAAGGGTGGAGGTATTCGCTATTGATGGCGAATTGGTCAGCCCTGCGCAGGTACACACTGTCCCCATCCTCGGATCAGACAATGGCGGCCTGGAGTCATGGGTCTCTTCCTTCGGAATCCCGGTCTTGCTGATTGCAATAGTATCGCTCTCGATGATAGGTTTGGCTTACAGTAGGGCAAGGATGGCAGAGATCGCGAAGGACATGGAGGTAATCGAGTCCTGGTCATCTTTCGATCCCAGGGAATTGGACGAAGAATTCGATTCTGAGGACTAATTATCCGGTCCCCAGGTCGTACTCTCCCTGTTGAGCCCCAATCTCTTTGCAAACAGGAACTTGAAGTTCTTCCATCCATCACCCCATGTGTTGATTTCGGCCTGACCGACTCTAGTTCTGTAGGGAACCGACACCTCTACTGCCTTCGAGCGTCCGAAGCATCTTCTTGCATTGATCTTCATTTCTTCCGAGAGAGGCATGCCGTCGTTGGTAGGGCGCATCCTCGGATTCTCCATTATCTCCTTTCTGAAAACCCACATTCCAGACTGGGAGTCGTGAATCCCATAGAAGAATAGCATCCTCGCTGTGAAGGAAAGTGCCCAATTACCGAATCCATGTAGTCCAGACATCGAACCCTCCTCGGCCTTCCTTAGACGGTCACATGTGATGAACTTCAGATCCTCCTCAATCAGCCTCCGAACTAGATCCGGCACGCATTCTCCAGGATATGTCTCATCTGCATCCATAGTCACTATCACTTGTCCAGGAGCCATGGCGAAACCGGTCCTGTATGCCCTTCCATACCCTTTCCTTGGTTCGAGGTAAACCGTAGCCCCCTCATCTTCGGCTAGCTCCCTAGTTCTGTCCTCTGAATTCCCGTCAATTACCAAGAAGTCCAGCTTCTTGCACCACCCGTCGTTAGGTACCGATTGAATAGTTCCCACGATTGCCTCCTCTTCGTTTCTGGTGGGAATTACGACAGTTACGTGAACGGGTAATTGTGCTTCCATGGGAATTTGCCTAAAATGCTCCCATTTTTGAACCATTGTAGTGATTCTCCTTCCCGTTCTCTTCAATAATGCCTTCCCAGACCGGTTTGCTGGCGAACTACATGCATGTCGCAATGATTTCTGGTGAGTACCCCCCTCGTTGGGGCGGAATGGGCTCAACTGTGTACCATCTATCCTCAAGATTGGCAGATATGGGCCATAAAATAACTGTAATCACTAGGAAGTCCACGGGCGAGCCGCCGCAGTTGGAAAATGTGGAGATCATCGAGGTACCATGGTTGAAGCTTCCACTAGAATTCACCCGATCATATGGTAGATCCGCCCTCAAAGCTCTAATCCGCCTCCACTCCGAGAATCCAGTAGATGTGGTTCACCTCCACTGTCCAATGGTATCTTGGAACGACTCTCAATTCGACAGGTGCATCAGTGATGTGGCACCAGTCGTATCTTCGATGCACGGTACCTGGCTAGGAGAGAGGGACGGCCTCACTCTTGCAGCTAGATACGGGGAGCCAGCAGTTTGGTCCAATCCGAATGATATAGCAATTCGCTTCATGGCAGGCAGATACTCCAACTTCGAGAGATCGGCAATCCGGAAGTCTTCGGTAGTTGTGCCCAACTCTGAAGCAACCAGAAAAGATCTAGAATCGAGGTACTCCGCTCCTCATAATTGGGACTGTGAAGTCATTCACTGGGGCGTTGACACGGGAATGTTTGTCCCTATGCATCTCGATAGCGAATCAGAAACTCATAATCTGAGTGAAATCAGAAAGCGGTATGGTCTAGATGCTGAGACCAAGCTATTGCTTGCAGTTGGAAGGCTAGCAGCTCGGAAAGGACACGGTTTGCTACTACGATCTTTCTCCAAGGTAGCTCAGTCTACGGACTCCCACTTGGTAATTATCGGCAGAGGTTCCCTCCGTGGAAAACTCAACAGAATGGCCACAAGACTAGGAATCAAAGACAGAGTTACGATAGAATCAGGAATGAGCTTCGACGAGATTTCCGAGATGTATAGGGTCTCTGACCTAGTTGTTTACCCATCATACTACGAGGGACAAGGACTGATCCCTCTGGAGGCAATGAGCTCTGGAACCCCAGTGATAACCGTGGATAATGGCCCTCTTCCAGAGATGGTTGACTCGAGCGTAGGGGCACTCTTCGAGCTTGGATCAGTCGACTCTCTTTCTGAAGTGATGGCCTCAGAGATTTCGTCCGGTGAGGGCCTTCTGCAGAAGGGGGCCCAAGGAAGGCTGAGGGTGCTGGATAGATTCACTCTCGAAGGTAACGCCGAGCGATTCCTTGAGGTTTATCGTCGAGCATGTCGTTGAGTCAAATCCGGGGAAACTCTTGATTGCTCACCCTCTCTCGGCAGTCCGTGGATGGCATAGAAGTGAAACCAAGGAGGTCGAATAGTGCGACAACCGCGAACTTCGCAATTATCATTCTGGTGGGATACCTAGTCCTGGTAAATCTGAAACCTATTCTAATGCCCCTAGCAATAGCAGTTCTGTTCTATTTCCTAATCAGAGCACCGGAGCAATACCTCATCGAGCGCTTCGATATTGTTGCAAGGATGCCGATGCTCGCCTACGGGGTACTCCTAGCATTCGGGGCCCTCGCCTCTTACGGAGTTTCCATACTTCTCTACAGGAATATCGACCAGTTCAAGGACGAGATGGTCAAGGATGGCGGTTTGATAGATAAATTCGAAGAAAAGTGGATCAATCTAGGTGAGACAAACCTCTACGGGCTCGAGGATGTAATTACGAGTCAAGAAACAATCAGGAACGTCTTGGACCCGCAGAATATTCAGGATTTCGCAACCAATATACTCGCAGATCTAGCATCGTTCATGACAACCATGGTCACAGTAGCAATCTTCGTGATATTCCTGATTCTCGAGGAAAAGACTCTGCCGGGGAGGTTCAAGGCTGCATTTCCAGGATCCTATGGAAGAGTTCGCACTATCGTTTCAAACTCCTCTGAGGCGATTTCAACCTACGTAATTTCGAAGGCGACCTGTAGCGCTGGTCAGGCAACAGTACTAGCATTCCTACTATGGATTATGGGTATTCCGGGTTGGTTCTTATTCGGCGTCCTATGCTTCTTGCTAGATTTCATTCCAATTCTAGGGGCAATCCTAGCTACCCTGCCTCCGATGATGATTGCATTGATTGTCCTCGACCCCGTACAGGCATTGTTACTTGGCGGCCTCTGCGTGGCAAATCAGCAGCTGTTTGGATCCATTATTGAACCCAACCTCTCTGGCCAGAGACTAGGAATTTCCCCCCTCGTCTTGTTGCTAACAGTGATGGTCAGTGCTTCTGTATGGGGGATCTCCGGAGCGATTATCGGGGTCCCAATCATGATAATCGCGAGAATCGCACTTGAGGAGGATGAGAGGACTAGGCCAATCGCGCTAATGCTCGCAATGAAGGTCCAAGAGGAAGAGTAGTGTTCAGCGCTTGGAGATTAAAACCAAGGTTCCTTCGCCTTTTATTTTCACTTCTCCCCCCATCCCTTCATTATGCAGTCCTCTCGATGAGAGGGGAAGGGTTTCCCCATCTACCTCCCATCTAGCCCCCGAGATCCAAACCTTTCCTGCCTCAATAGCAAAAATAGAGAACAGCTCGCCTTCTTCGAAATCAGCGGAGAACTCCCCGTCATCAGGGTGGATTCTGATAGAAACCTGCTCTCTGTGATGTATCGTGATCCTCGCTCCAGAGGGAGCATCGTTCATCGACGCCCAGTTTCCGAGAATGTGACTAGGATCTCCCCCATCGGCTCCGACTATCTCAATTTCCTTGAAGCCTCTCCGCATCAGTAGTTCGATAGACTTGGCCAGGTCACTGAAAGACTGCTCTTTGAGTGGTGTGGTCCTACCCTGCCAAGCCGATACATCTAGCGAGTCCATATCCCCAAGGGCCTCGACCACCTCAACTCCCAGGCTTTGTGCCTTATCGGCACCTCCGTCGACTCCGAATACAGGAGCCCCAGTGGTGACAACCCATTCGATTACTGTTTTGGAAGGATTAGAACCATTGCACCAGAGCACACCACGCACTTTCTCTCACCTACCGAATTGAGACCTTGCCCTCGGATAGTATACTGGTCTCCTCGAGCAACACCTCAGGAGCCCTGATAGTTCCTCTCTGGTGGACTCCCACTCTAGCAGAACCTCCCAGGTGGGTATTATCACCGAACCCGAAATATGCACCACCTCGCACGACCAGGTCTTCGACTCTGTTACCGACTATCCTGGTGGCCTTCGGATTCATCCCGAATCCGAACTCCGCAACTGTCCATATCAGGTCCCTCTTGGAACTCCTGATTCCTGCCTTCGCCATTTCGAAAGACTCCATTATCTCATTCGCGATATCCCCACCAGAGATGTTGACGACCATTCCTTTCTCAATTTGTAGAGACAGTGGCTCCTCTAGCAGAATTCCCTCCCACGACCCGTCAATTACGATTGTCCCATTCATACTCCCCTCCTTGGGAAAGACGAAAACCTTGCCAGCGGGCAGATTCGCGATCTGACCAGGTCTGTTGCAAACTCCATTGTCCTCAAGCACCCATCTCCCACCTGTCAGGAACTCTACATCGGTACCAGATGGAGAACTGATTCGCACCCTCCTCTTCCTCCTGAAAACAGAGCCCATTCCGCTGATCTCCCTCTGGAGGGCGTTGTAGTCTGCGGTCATCCCTCCTGTTTCGAATGAGACTCTTCCTATGCCTGGCATGGAGACTATCCTCGCCCCTTCCTTGGTTGCCTGTTGCCTGGCTCTAGTGTGTGTTAGCGAGTCCTTGGTCGCGATGATAATCACTCTGTTCTTCCTCATGATGTCCGCTACAGGCAAGGGGGGTTCTTTGCCTGGCTTCTGTGTCGGTGGCATCATCACAAGCAATATCCTGTCTGTCACCCTAGCGGCCTCTTCGTAGAGCGATTGTCCTACTTCTGACGTTTCCGGATCAGTGATGACCAGGACGTCCTCCTCTCTCCTTACTTGGAGGCATGTGCGAATAACCGATCTCGCGGTAGACAGCATCGCCTCAGATGTCTCATCCTTGGTTCCACCCTCCTCAGACGCCATTACTATTGAGCCTAGACGGGCTTCGGTCTTGATACTTCACTCCACTAGGGACAGGTCCTTGGATCTGTTGGAAATCTCTGCGAAGACGTCCGAAACGAACTCATCAAGTGGAACGCCCTTCTTCTGACTGCCACTTCTACTTCTGATTGATACAGAACCTCCCTCCATCTCTTCGTCCCCTAGTATTAGCATGTAAGCCGGGCGGCTCTTCCTGTGTATCCTGATCTTCTTACCGATGGTATTGTCTGAGTCATCCACTTTCACTCTGACTCCTGCGATCTTCAGAGTCTCCCTAACGTGATCCGCGTATTCCTTGTGCTTCTCTGAGATGGTGATTATCTGAGCTTGCACAGGGGAAAGCCAGGTAGGCAGATTTCCAGCCCACTGCTCAAGAAGGAAGGCGACGAATCTCTCATGCGTGGATAGCGGAGCCCTGTGGATTACGAAGACCTCTCCGTTCTCGTTCCCAGTCTCATCCATGTACGACAGTCCGAACCTCTCCTTAGCAGCGAAGTCAAGTTGTATGGTAGACATCGACTCCTCTCTTCCCAAAGCTGTCCTGAATTGTATGTCTATCTTTGGTCCGTAGAATGCGGCCTCGCCGACCGCCTCCGTGTATTCGACCTCTAAGCCATCCATAATCTCCCTCAGATGGTTCTGTGTAGCCTCCCAATTCTCTGGCTGATCGATGTACTTGTCCTTATTGTCTGGGTCCCATAGGGACAAGCGGAAGTCATAGTCATCGAAGCCGAACGTTTCGTAGTACTCCTGAGCCATCCTGACGTTGCTCTGGACCTCACTTGCCACCTGGTCTAGGGTACAGTAGACATGTGCATCGTTCATCGACAACATCCTGACCCTTAGAAGTCCCGCTAGAGTTCCGGACAATTCGTTCCTGTATACAGTACCGTACTCTGCTATTCTAATCGGTAGGTCCCTGTAGGACCTTTTGCTATTCGTGAAAACTAGATGATGCATGGGGCAATTCATCGCTTTGAGGTAGTAATCGCCATCATCCATCTTCATCGGCGGGTACATCCCCTCCGCGTAGTGTGGTAGGTGACCGCTGGTCTCGAACAGCTCCTTCTTCCCAAGAACAGGGGTGGTCACCCTGTCGTAACCGTATGCCTCCTCTGTCTCTATTGCGAAGTTCTCGATCTCAGATTTCAGGATCTCGCCATACGGTAGCCAAACAGGGAGTCCCTTCCCTATTAGCTCGTTAATCATATAGAGCCCCATCTCCCTTCCTATCTTCTTATGGTCTCTCTTGGCCGCCTCTAGTATCTGTCTCTCGCGTTCCTTCAGTCCGTCCTTTGACGAATAGCACATTCCGTAAATCCTGACCAGTGACTCCCTATCCTTGTCCGCCCTCCAGTAGGCTTGGCTGGTACTGGTTAGTTTGAACCACCTCAATTGAGAGGTTAGGGAGACATGAGGGCCCCTACACAGGTCGATAAAATCCCCCTGGCGGTAGGCTGAAGATCCTACATCATGACCTATTTTATCGTCCATTATCTCCAATTTGAAGGGGTTTGAGGAGAATATCTCTCTGAGTTCCTCATTGTCGAGATCCTCCCTCTCTATCCGGATATTCTGCTTCACCAGATCCTTCATCCTCTTCTCTATTTGACGGAGTTCCTCATCTCCAATTGGGTCCATTGCGAAGTCATAGTAGAATCCGTGTTCTATCGGCGGTCCGATTGTGGGTCTGGCATCTGGATAAAGCTGAGTCACCGCTTGAGCGAGAAGATGTGCGCAACTGTGTCTTAGGATATACAGCCCCTGCTCGGAATCCCCCAATATCGGCTCTACCTTGCAATCTTCATAGAGTAAGAAGGACATGTCCCTCTCCTCCCCATTCACGAATGCTGCCACTGCCCCCGACTTCCTCCCATGGACGTTTTTGATGACCTCTCCAGCGCTGATGCCACTTGCATACTCGTGAGATCCCCCCTCCCCGATGTCAACGGAAATCATCCCCACTGGTATCCCTCGTCGGCTACGCCGACGGACCGCTGATATGAATGGCTTGGCCGTAAATTGCAACCATGCCCTCATTCAATGGTTAATTGGGTGCCCGCCTTCCCCTCTACCATCTCGGCGATGTCCGTCAACGAGCCAATTACCGCACGCTCACCAGTCCTCATTACGAAGTCACAGGCCGCCTCCACTTTCGGACCCATTGATCCAGGCTCAAAATCCATCTTCGATATCTCTTCGGGAGTGGTTGCCTGTATCAACTCCTGGCTTTCAGTACCCCAGTCGCGGTATACTCCATCTGCATCTGTAGCCAGAATTAGCAGCCTTGCCCCCAACTGTCTTGCCAGTAAGGCACTGGCCTTGTCCTTGTCAATTACTACTTCAACACCCTCCAGTAATCCCTCAGAATTGTATGCCGTTGGTATTCCCCCCCCTCCTGCGCAGATCACAGTCACCCCCTTCTCCAAGAGCCAGTGAATAGGTCGCAACTCGAAGATCCTGTGTGGCTCAGGAGAGGGAACTACCCTCCTCCAACTGCTTCCGTCCTTCGAAATAGACCACCCCTTCTCTTTGGAAATTCTCCTAGCCTCATCCTCGCTGTAAACTAGGCCTATTGGCTTGGTGGGATTTTCGAAGGCTGGATCATCTGGGTCGACCTCCACCATCGTTAGTATCGTAGCCAAAGAACTCTCAGTCGGGAGGAGGTTACCTAGCTCCTGTTGTATTGCGTAGCCAAGCATCCCCTCTGTCTGAGCTCCCAGAACATCAAGGGGGTACTCTTCCGCTTCCTCGTATGACGCGGATTGTAGCGCCAGGAGTCCTACTTGCGGACCATTCCCATGGGTGATTACCAGCTGATGCTCCTTTGCTAGTGGCGCCAGCTCCTTGCACGCTTCCCTGACATTCCTTCTCTGATTATCTGCAGTAGGCTCCTCATCTCTCTTCAAGAGAGCGTTTCCACCCAGAGCCACTACCACCCTCACGGAATGAACCCCGAGCGTGAACCGATAAGAACACGTTCCCTCTGGGACACACATGGTGCGCATAGGGCTGCTTGCAAACCCAGATGCCGGGCTCGGAGGGAGACTAGGTCTGAAGGGGTCGGATGGTCAGGCAGAGCTGGCTAGGTCGAGAGGGGCAGAGGATAGATCAGGACCCAGATTGAAGTCGATGCTGAAGTACTTCTCCAATATCCACAGAGGGAGTCAGGATAACTTGGAATGGGTAACTAGCAGGGGGAGGATGGGAACTGATTGGATACCAGATGAGATGGACGATGCTGTGATAGTTGAAGCCCATCAGTCCACAGGAATCACATCGGCATCAGATACTCAGGATGCAGTAGGAGATTTGATTGGCTCGGGGATAGAATTGTTAGTCTATTCCGGCGGTGACGGAACCACTCGAGATATTGTTTCCTCCCTCTCCAAGCAAGCCTCCTCGGAAATTCCGGTGATAGGCGTCCCCTCCGGAGTGAAGATGCATTCTGGCTGCTTTGCTAGCTCTCCGAAGGGTGCGGCAGAGGTATTATCGTCCTGGATTAACGGAGATTTGTTGGTTTCTAGCACGGAAGTATTAGACCTTGATGAGGATTTGTACAGGGAAGGAAAATGGGTGGTAAGACTCTATGCAGAGGCCTTCTCTCCTAATTCTCCAAGGTGGATGCAAGGATCAAAGGAACTTGTTCAGACTGAGTCGGAGGATGACATTATAGTGGGACTCTCGGAACATATTCGCGAGTCTCTAGTTAGCGAGGATCGCCTACTAATATGGGGTTCAGGAGGGACCTTGAGAGCGATCGGGGAGAACAACGGATTCGAATTGACTACCCTTGGTATTGACGCTACGATTGGCAGGAAACAAGTGGGTACCGACCTAGATGAATCAGGGATACTCTCACTTCTGTGTTCTCATGATGGCTCGATTTCTCTCCTTCTGTCACCCATGGGGGGCCAGGGTTTCCTAATCGGAAGAGGTAACCTTCAACTCTCCCCAGCAGTACTGGAATCGATTGGAATAGACAACATTCTTGGCGTACTAACTCCAGCTAAGTTACTCACCGTCAGGAAACTTAGGATTGAGACAGGGGACGAGGGATTAGATGCGAAATTCGCCTCATTGAGGTACATGAAGGTGCTCCAGGGATATAGGACAACCCGCATCCTACCTGTCTCAGTGGACTAGACTTCTATTCCCGAGGCAGCCATTAGAAGACCTAGGAATGGCGGACTAGGACGATCTGGTCTGGACTTGAATTCTGGATGGTACTGAGTGCCAACGTAATATGGATGACCATCAAGTTCCATGATCTCGCAACGCTCCCCCGTCTCGTCCTTTCCTACGTAGACTAGACCCGCAGCCTCGATCTCCCCTATCAGTTCCGGGTTTACCTCATATCTGTGTCTATGCCTCTCGTCGACGTAACCGTCCCCGCCATACAATCTTCTAATCTTACAATCATCCACTAGGAATGGAGTCGGCTTAGTCCCCAACCTCATGGTTCCTCCCATGTGAGTTTTGGAAATCTCGGGCATGAATACAACTGCTGCATGGGCTGGCTCCTCATCGAACTCAGTAGAGTTGGCTCCCTCCATTCCGAGCACATTACGGCAGAACTCTATTGTCGCAACCTGTAGTCCAAGACAGACTCCGAGGTAAGGAACCTTGTTCTCCCTTGCATATTCCGCAGCCTTAATTTTCCCTTCAATGCCTCTGATCCCAAATCCACCAGGAACCAGTATTCCATCGGCAGATCTGAGTAATTCCCAAGCCGAGTCGTGAGACTTGGAATCGGACTTCTTCGTTTCTCCGTCCAGAGCGGATGACTCGATCCAATCAATCACTAGCTTCCGATTGACCTTAAATGAGGCATGCTGAAGGGCCTTAATTACACTCAGATAAGAGTCAGAAAGATCCGTGTACTTCCCCGCTACTGCGATGTGAACTTCCTCGGCGTCTTCCAAAGTGTCAACGTGATCGGCAAGCTTCTTCCAGTCATCCAGCACTTTCCTCTTTGAGGGTATGTCGAAACCAAACCTATCTGCTAGCATACTTGTCACTCCCTGTGACTCGAGCATTATTGGAACCTGATATATGTTGGAAACATCATGTGCAGAGACTACCGCTTCTGGAGGGACATGACAGAATGCCGAAATTTTATTTCTAGTTTCGTCGATAAGCGGGCTCTTGGATCTACATACCAGCATATGCGGATTGATCCCAAGTCCTCTCAATTCCTTCACTGTGTGTTGAGTAGGCTTCGTCTTCTGTTCCCCCACTGGACCCATAACAGGAATCAAGCTGACGTGAACGAAGCATACATTTTGTTGACCTACTCTAAATTGGAACTGTCGCAGCGCTTCGACAAAGGGGGCGCTTTCTATATCGCCAACTGTCCCCCCTAACTCGATTACGCAAGCATCGGGTTCCTTCCCGTTTCCATCACTCGGAGTATGTGCTACTCTCTCTATCCAATCCTGTATTTCATTGGTGATATGTGGTATGACCTGAACGGTCTTTCCCAGGTAGTCCCCCCTCCTCTCCTTCTGGATCACTTTGTTGTACACCTTTCCCGTGGTGATATTGTTATCTCTGGTTAGGCACACATCCAAGAATCTCTCGTAGTTGCCAAGGTCTAGATCTACTTCACCACCATCGTCTAGCACGAATACCTCTCCATGCTCAAAGGGGCTCATCGTCCCAGCATCCTCGTTGAGGTAGGGGTCTATCTTTACCGCAGTTACCCGCAGTCCAGCGCTTTTGAGAAGAACGCCTATGCTACTAGCAGTCACTCCTTTGCCCAATCCGGAGAGCACTCCGCCCGTCACTACGACATACTTCATCTCATCAACGGGGTTTGAATCACTTGCCCATCCCCTATCAACATTGGCACATAACTTCCTGTTTCGACCTTCTTTAATTTCAAGTATCGTCAGAATTACGGTTACACATGTCGGGCGTACACGGAGACAGGGTGCTTGTTACCGGGGCCTTGGGACAGATAGGTACTGACCTTGTCCAGGCTCTCAGGAGAATACATGGAAAAGACTCGGTAATCGCATCGGATATCAGGGAACCAGATGAACACTCCTCGATCGAAAAAGGCCCCTATATCGCCCTAGACGTCATGGACACAGATGCAATTTCGACAATCTGCAAGAATGAGGGAATAGGAATAGTATACCATCTCGCTGCACTTCTTTCTGCGACTGGCCAAAGGAATCCCGATAAATGCAGGAGGATAAATGTCGGAGGAACTATTTCAGTTCTCGAAGCGGCTAGAGAGTGCTCTCTGAGGGTGTACGCACCTTCGTCCATCGCTGTTTTCGGTCCTGACGCCCCCAAGAATCCCTCTCAGGATGCACCCCTCAATCCTACTACTGTTTACGGTGAGACAAAGGTTAGTGGAGAGGCTCTAGCCAGAGAATACAGGAGAAGCCATGGAGTCGATACTAGGGGGATTAGGTATCCAGGCCTCATTTCCTACAAGGCTCCTGCCGGCGGTGGGACCACTGACTATGCAGTAGAGATATTCCATGCTGCTCTAGAATCTGGGCATTACGAATGCTTCGTTAGAGCGGACACACGTCTTCCAATGCTATACATGGATGATGCAATCGATGCTACTCTTACACTCATGGATGCAGAAGAAGGTCTTCTAGGTGAATCCAGGGCAGGTTACAATATTCCTTGTCTCTCATTCTCGGCGGAGGAACTAGCAAATGCAATTTCAGATCGAGTTGAAGGGTTCACCTGTGACTTCGTTCCCGACGTACGACAGGAGTATGCCGACTCATGGCCTGACTCAATAGATGGGACAGTAGCCGAGAGAGAGTGGGGGTGGAAACCTCGTTTCGATCTAGAGTCCATGGTCGATGAGATGCTCAGAGGAATTTCGGGAGACTAGTCCTCGGAACTCTCCCAATCGGGTGTACTAGGGTCCGTCCTGGCCCAGAGGACATCGTCTATTCTCAGAACGCTTATTGCAGCCTCCGTAGCTCCGGAAAGAGCGTTCCTAACTACGAATTCCGTGTCCAGAACTCCTAGCTCTTCCATATCGCAGTTATTGCCACTTTGTAAATCGAAGCCAACCCACGCACCACTCTCCTTCTGGTCAGCTGACAAGGAGAGGATGACTTCCACAGGATCTCTTCCTGCATTCTCGGCCAGAATCCTAGGTATCGACTCCAGGGCTGATGCATATGCCTCTATCGCGAGTTGTTCCCTCCCGGACTGAGTCTGAGAAAACGCTCTAAGGTGCCTTGCTAGGTGTGCTTGAATAGCCCCCCCGCCAGGCAGAACTCCCGGCTTGCTGTTGAGTCGGTGGGCAACTCCAATAGCATCATCGAAGATCCTGATTGCCTCATCTCTAATCTCCGGAGTCGATCCTCTGACCACCAGAGTCATGCCCCCTCCTAAACCCTCAATGAGGGTGTGCTTGACTTCGGAGGCCACCCCTTCTGTCCTCTTCGAGTAACTCCCGATGTCATCTACGCTCAAGTCCTCTGCCTTTCTGATTGGCGTTGCTCCAGTAATCCGAGAAAGTAAGTCCATATCCTCTCTCTCGAACCTTCTGTACGCAGTAATCCCAGAATCTGTAAGCATGGTAACGGCCTCTTCATCAACCCCCTCCCTCACGACGAGTAAATCAACTCCAAGAGACTCAAGGTGATCCACTTGCCTGCGCAGGTTCTTCCTAGATCTTTTGTGGAAATCCTGGAGAGTTCCCGGGCTACTAATCTCAATAGACGCGTCAATCTCTAATTTCTGATTCTCAAGACTCCCATCGATAATTGCTACACGACCTCCTTCAGTATTGGCTTCACTGGATATATCGACTCTGGACTTTAGTAACATCAGTCCCCTTTCCAATGAGCTATCCATCACCCCGCCTTCCTTAACCTGGAGACGTTTCACAAACATCCTCTCAATATCATCTCCATCTCCCAAATCAATTAGCGAATCAGCAGCCTCGATTGCAAAATCAGCCAAGATATCGCACAACGAAGAGTCTCCTTTTCCTTGTAGTGAAGTTCGAATAACTTGAATTTTCTGACTATGATCGGAGATCTTGGAGACTCTGGACAACTCAGATACAGACTCATCGAGCGCCAAGGAGTATCCATTGACGATTATTGATGGATGGACGCCCATCCTCACCAATTCCAGGGCATTTTGGAGCATCTCCGAAATCAATAGAACCGTGGTAGTAGTCCCGTCCCTCGCAGAACGATCCTGTGAAGAAGAAGCATCGATCAACATTCTAGCAGTGGGATGCTCTACATTTGCTGTCTCCAGAACCGTCACCCCGTCGTTGGTCACTAATGCAGCTCCATCTCCGTCCACGAGCATCTTGTCAAGACCTTTGGGCCCAAGCGTAGAGCGAATCGCTCCAGCTAGGGATGAAGCAGCCCTGACGTTGTTTACTAGCGCAGTTCTTCCGTGTATTCTGTCAGTATCCTCGATAGCCAAATCGTAATCTGACTCTACCATCTTGGAATGGCCACTGAAGACTCCGTTTTCAATACGCTCATCTTGTTTTAGGGAAGTTTTGGTCATCCCTCTCCCGTTTGATTCAAATACCTCCTCTATCTCGCACTATACAACTCAAGGTTAACTAGTGGTAAAATGGCAGAAGAAAATTGGGACGATTTCGACGAAGAGGCCATGGATGAAATGGCTCGAATGTTCGAGCAAATGGGTATACCAGTAGATATTGAAGTACTAAGATCTCTGATTAAGCAAGTAAGGAACCAGTTCGAAGAGTTAGGTATTGACCCAAAGAAAGTTTCAATGAACGAGGTCAAGCTAGGAGTAGATTCTGACCCAGAGGAGTTCATGAAAAACTTCGAGTCTATGCTGAGCGGGCCCCAGGGTCTTGGTGAGTTTCTGAAGAAGATGGGGGTTGATATTCACATCAAGCCCTCCGTATCAGAGGTTAGGGTCGATGTCGATGAAAGCCACAATTCAGATGAGGATAACTCAATTTCCTCTGATGATGTATACATCAAAGAAAACAAAATGTATGTCACCATCGATGTTTCCAGATACGAGGACATAGAACAGGATAACCTCGAAATCAGCATAACAGGAGGGGGAGAGGTGCTGCAATTACTAAGGAAGAATCAGATTAGGCCATTCAAGAACTTCGTTCTTCCACACGCCTCATCCGGAGATTTCCAGTGGGAAATCAACAACGGCATACTAGACATGACATTCGAACTGAAGTAGTTTGAGAAAAAAAATCAGGAGAAATAGAAATGGGATCAGCAGT
>MDSW01154367.1_pt1 | contig 23144 bp, 21 predicted proteins | sample 811171 | NCBI WGS metagenome assembly MDSW01 (sample SAMN05326641, study PRJNA326480) | marine metagenome | isolation source: seawater | place: Atlantic Ocean: North West | collected 2012 | reverse complement strand
GTTTGCGTGGCGGCGGGCGCGGCCGGGGGCAGGCTCGCGGCAGGCGGCCGACAACAGCCTGTCGTGGTGACAGGCGGCCGGTACACCGCACGCATCTCGCACCCCCCAGTACGACCCAACCGTTCAGGTAATCGAGTTTCAACAAATACACCGCAGCGCAATAAAACGCCAGCGAAACGCCGGGAACAGCAGTGATGCAGGGTGTTGCGCCTGTCGCGCCGAGCAGCCGTTGGGCCGCGGTCGAGCGCGCCGTTTTATCGCGCATTTCAGCAGGTTGTCGGGCACGCGTCGGCCGGTCGCCAACCCCAGGCCGCGCGCCTCGCGATGGCAAGTGGTCAACGACTATCGCTTTTTTTCGGCCGTGCAATTGCGCGCGCGGAAACCGTTTGCGCCGCCGCGCCGGCTGCTATAAACCAATAGTGAAAAGGAGAAAGAAGGCCACGCGCCGCCGCGATCGTGTTCGTCGCGACAGGGCGTTTTCTGCAGCCGACCCGCGACAACAATAATCACAGCGATTTCGGGAGGGCAGGGTTGATGATGGATTCGCAACAGCCGGCGGCCGCCCGAGAAAAAGGGCTGTGTGTCCTGGACAGTCGTCGACAGGTGCTCTTCGCCAACGAGGCGCTGGCGGCGCTGCTCGGGTTGGGCGGTGCCGGAGAACTCCTCGGCCAGTCGATCGACACCTTTTTCGATGCGCACAGCCGGGTTTGTCTGAAGCGCAGCGAGTCGGTGCCGGCACCGGCCGATCCCATGCGGGTCACGCTGTTGCCCTGCAATGCCCGGCCGCTGCCTGCGTATCTCGCCTGTCACAATTTTCACGGCCACGCGGCGACCTTCGCGGGGGCCGTGCTCATCCTCACGCGTCGCTCGCTGGGCGAATCGTCCGAGCAGGATCTCTCGGATCAGCTGGAGGTGGCGCTCGAGGCCGGCGAACTGGGCGCATGGAGTCTCGATCTGCGTACCGGCAAGGCATGGCGCACGGAATTGCACGACCGTATCTTCGGTTACGAGAACAAGCTGCCGGACTGGTCCTACGAGACCTTTATCGAGCACGTGATCGACAGCGACCAGGCACGGGTTAAACAGAGCCTTGCAGACGCCATGGACGCCGGGCGGCCCTGGGAATTCGAGTGTCGCATCCGCCGCGCCGACGGCGCGCTGCGCTGGATCTGGGCGCAGGGCCGGCTGCAGCGGGACGTGCAGGGCGAGTCGCTGGGACTGTTCGGCGTGATCCGCGACATCAGTGCACGCAAGGCCGCCGAGGAACAGATCGAATTTCTTGCCTATTACGACCCCCTCACGCGGCTGCCGAATCGCCGCCTCATGACCGATCGGCTCGGTCAGGCCGTGCGCGCGGCGGCACGCCACAAGCTGGCCGGCGCGATCTTTTTCATCGATCTCGATGATTTCAAGACGCTCAACGACACGCTCGGTCATCACACCGGCGACCAGATGCTGCTCGAGGTGGCCCGCCGGCTGCTGTCCTGCCTGCGGGCGCAGGACACGGTCGCGCGGTTCGGCGGTGATGAATTCGTGGTGATGATGGAAGGCCTGGGCGATTCGCAGGCCGCGATCGTCAACGCGGTACAGCAGGTGGCCGACAAGATCCTCGAGTCGATCGAGGGGCCATACGATTTCAGCGTGCTCCGGCACCGTCGCACCACCTGCAGCATCGGGGTCGCGATCTTCGGCAGTACCCACGACACCCCGGACGCCCTGCTGCGCCAGGCCGATATCGCCATGTACCGCGCCAAGGCAGCGGGCGGGCACGCGGTGCAGTTCTACGCGCCCCACATGCAGGCGGCGATCGACGAGCGGGTCGCGCTGGAAAGCGAGATCCAGATGGGTCTCCGGCAACACGAGTTCGAGCTCTACTACCATCCCCAGGTCGATCTCGCCGGTGATTCGGTCGCCGCGGAGGCGCTGTTGCGCTGGCGTCATCCCAGGCGTGGCCTGATGTGCCCGGACCAATTCATCCCGGTGGCCGAAACCTCCGGACTGATCGTGCCGCTCGGCGTCTTCGTGGTGCGTGCGGCCTGTCATCAGCTCAGCGTGTGGTCCGAAGACGCCGCCATGGCGCGTATCGCGGTCGCGGTCAATGTCAGCGTGCGCCAGTTTCATCATCCGGATTTCGTCGATGAGGTCTGCGCCGCGCTGGACGCCACCGGGGTCGATGCCGGCAAGCTCGTACTCGAGCTCACCGAGAGCGTGCTGCTCGACTGTGTCGAGGATGTCGCTGCACGCATGATCCAGCTCCGGTCGCGCGGCGTTCGATTTTCACTCGACGATTTCGGTACCGGTTATTCGTCGCTCTACTACCTCAAGCGTCTGCCGATCGATCAGCTCAAGATCGATCAGCGGTTCGTTGCCGACGCGCTGGACGATGCCAACGACCTCGCCATCGTGCGCACCATCATCGCGCTGGCGCAGGGGCTGGGCCTGCGCGTCATTGCCGAGGGCGTGGAAACGCAGGCGGCCAGCGGCTTCCTGCTCGCCCACCAGTGTCATCTGCAACAGGGTTTTCTGTTCAGCGAGCCGCTGCCCACCGAGGCCTTCGAGCAGTTCATGCGGGAGCAGCGGATGGTGAGTAACGCCCCGTGCCATGGTACGGCGTTCGAGGCGCCATCTCCCTGAGCTGACACGCACCTGGCCGCAGCGGGGCTTTAGGGTCCCACGGCCGACTCTTGTTCAGCCGGCGGCTCCGGGAAAAAACGGCCAGATCATCGGCAGGAGGATCACGGCAACGAGATACCCGACCACGATCAGCGGCCAGCCGGCCTTCACGTAGTCGTTGAAGCTGTAGCCGCCGAGGCCGAGGACCATGGTGTTCGCGGGCATGCCCAGCGGCGTGGCGAAGGCGCAGGAGCCGCCGATGACGATTGCCATGAGTACCGCGCTCGGGTCGGCGCCCAGGCCGGTCGCGATCGCGCCGCCGATGGGGGCGAGCAGGGCGGTGGTCGCCGTGTTCGACATGAACTGCGACAGCCCGGCTGAGATCACGAACAGCACGCTCAACAGTATCCGCGGCGAGGGCTGCTCGCCGAGCGAACGCATCACGCTTTCGGCCAGCATGCGCCCGAGGCCGGTCTCTTGCATGGCGGTCGCCAGCGGCAGCATGCCGGCGAACAGAAAGATCACCCGCGCATCGATGGCCCGCAGCGCCTTGGACTCGCTCATCACCCCGGTCACGATAAGCAGCATCGCCCCCGCAACGCCGATTACGTGCATTCCCAGCCCGACGTAAGACTTGAACACCATCGCCAGCACCGTGGCCACGAGTACGCCGAGGGCGAGGTTCTGTTTCCAGAGCGGGCCCGGCGCCTGGTTCTCGGAAAAGGCGCCGTCGTCGTGGACTTCGTGATCGGGCAGCAGTTTGTAGCCGATGGTCAGGAAGTAGACAAGCGCGACCACCATGATCGGTATGCCCACCAGCGCAAAGGAGAAGAAGCCGAAGTGGTCGCCGGTCATTTCCGACAGCGTGCTGTCGACGATGAGATTGCCCGGCGCGCCGATCAGCGACAGGTTGCCGCCCATCGCCGAGGCAAAGGCCAGCGGCATGAGCAGACGCGAGCGTCGCATACCCGAGCGGCTGGCAATGCCGAGTACGGCAGGGATCATCACCGCGGCGGTACCGGTGTTCGACAGAAAACCGGACATGATCGCGACCACGATCATTACCCCCGCGAGCAGCTGGCGTTCGGTGCGTGCCACATGCGTGACCAACCCGCCGATACGGCTGGCCATGCCGGTTTCGAACAGCGCGCCGCCGACAATGAACATGGCGCAGAACAGGATGACGTTTTTGTTCACGAAGCCAGCGAACGCCTGTTCCGGGGTCAGAATGCCGGCCAGCATGAGACTGGTGAGCACCAGCATGGCGGTTACCGCGAGGGGCAGTTTTTCGGTCACGAAAAGAACGACGGCGACAAGCAGTATCGCCAGCGTGATCACAGCGCCGGACATGGGAATCTCCTCGAATAACTCGCAGCGGGAGCCCGGTCATGACGGGCTCTCTGTTTTTTATGGGCTGCGTCGCGCGCGATGCGCGGGGCGGGTCGGTATCAGCCGACGGCCTGAGTCTTCGTATCGGCGTCGATACGTGCACACACGGCGTCGGTGATCTGGGCGGTGGTCGACTCGCCGCCCAGGTCGTGGGCATGCAGACCGGAGGCGGTCACGCACTCCACGGCCTGCATCAGCCGGTTCGCGGCGGTCTGCTCGCCCAGGTGCTCGAGCATCATGGCCGCGGTCCAGAACGCGCCGATGGGGTTGGCGATGCCCTGGCCGGCGATGTCGAAGGCGGAACCGTGGATCGGTTCGAACATCGACGGAAATGCGCGCGACGGGTTCAGATTGGCTGTCGGCGCGATGCCGAGGCTGCCCGAAAGCGCGGCGGCCAGATCCGACAGGATATCGGCGTGCAGGTTGGTGGCGACGACGGTATCGATGGTGTCGGGCTTGAGCACCATGCGCGTGGTGACGGCGTCGACCAGTTCGCGCTGGGTCTCGACTTCCGGAAAGTCTTTGGCGACTTCGAAGAAGATTTCGTCCCAGAGCACCATGCCGTGGCGCTGGGCGTTGGACTTGGTAACCAGCAGCAGCTTCTTGCGCGGCCGCGACGCCGCCAGTTCGAACGCAAAGCGGTGGATGCGTTCGACGCCCTTGCGGGTGAACACGGAGACCTCGGTGCCGACTTCGTCGGGCAGGCCCTGGTGCACGCGTCCGCCGTTGCCCGAATATTCGCCTTCGCTGTTTTCGCGCACGATGGCCCAGTCGATGGCGTCGGCGCCATTCAGGCGACTGGTCACGCCGGGCAGCACGCGCGCCGGACGCACGTTGGCGTACTGGTCGAAGCCCTGGCAGATCGCCAGGCGCAGATCCCACAGCGACACATGATCCGGCACCTTCTGGCTACCGACGGCACCGAAGTAGATGGCATCGAACCGCTTGAGCTCTTCCAGCCCGCCGTCGGGGATGTATTGGCCCTTGTCGAGATACCGCTGCGAACTCCAGTCGAAATCTGTGAATTCGAAGCGGACCTCGCCGGACTTCTCGGCCAGCTGCTGCAGTACGGTCTTGCCCGCGTCGATGACCTCCTCGCCAATACCGTCGCCGGGGATGACCGCGATCTTGTGTGTATTCATGGTGCTGTTCTCGTTGTCGTGGCAGTCGCCGCAGGCTACGGAGCGCGATACAGGCGCGACAACGAGCGCCATCTCATTTAACTTTCAACCGGGAGGTTGAAAATGGACGCATTGCGCGATCTGGAGTTTTTCGGCGTGCTCTGCCGGGCCGGCAGTCTGTCTGCGGCGGCACGCGAGCTCGATGTGACGCCTGCGGCGACCAGCAAGCGGCTGGCCGCAATAGAGCAGCGCCTGGGCGTACAGCTGCTCAACCGCAACACGCGAAGCATGAGCCTGTCGGCGGAGGGCGAGCTCTATCTGCGCGAAGGGCGCGCGATCGTCGGCCGCGTTGCAGAACTCGAGAATCGTCTCAAGCCCGGTGAAGACACCGTGCGCGGCGCACTGCGGATCAACGCGTCGTTGGGCTTCGGCCGCAAGTATATTGCCGCGCTGGTGTCAGCGTTCGTGCAGCGACATCCGCTGGTGACGGTCGACATGGACCTGTCCGACCATCCGCTGGATCTCGTCGAGCGCTCCTACGATGTGGGTATCCGGTTCGGGGCGCTGCCGGATTCCACCCTGCACGCACGACGCATCGCACCGCATCGGCGGCTTCTCTGTGCGGCCCCGGGCTATCTCGAGCGGGCAGGCACGCCGCGCCATCCCGTAGATCTGGCCGATCATAACTGCCTGATTCTGCGGCAAAACGAAGAGGCCTATGGCATCTGGCGCTTTCAGCGGGGCCGAGAGCAGTTGTCGGTGAAGGTCCAGGGCAATCTCAGTGCCAACGATGGCGAGAGCGTAGTCGCCTGGGCGCTGGACGGCCACGGCATCATCCAGCGTGCGGCGTGGGAGGTCGATGCCTATATCGCCCGCGGCGCGCTGGTCGAGATTTTGCCGGAGTACGCGCTGCCGCAGGCCGATATCAGCGCCGTGTATCACTACCAGCAGTTCGTGCCGCCCAAGGTGCGCGCCTTCATCGATTTCTTTGCCGAATACGTGGCCGATACGGCCTTGCCGACCGGCGGCGCGTAACCGTGGGCGCTAGTCGTGGTCGGCGCTGCCGATCTTGAGTAGCGACACGAACAGCGAAATCACGATCAGGCTGAACAGAAATGCGAAGCCGGCGTGAAAAATCACCAGCGACCAACTGAGCAGGTCCACGGGCGTGAACGCCGGGGTCAACGCGAACTGGATCGATAGCGACTGGATCAGCGCCGCGCCCGTCCCGAGCTGTGCGTCGGCCGCCGCCGGGGCGCCGTCGAAAACGCCCGCCTGGGTATAGACAAACGCCATGAGCAGCGCCGCCGTGAAGTAGTTCTCCAGCGCGAGCACGATCGTGCGGCCGGTGGCGGCGACCATGCGCCCGGGGGTTACCTTGCAGCGGCCGAACAGGATCACGCCCAGTTCCTTGGTCAATATGCCGACCACCCGAAGCAGCGCAGGCCAGATCAGCCATGCGGCCAGCCCGCCGTTGCCCAGCCAGAGCAGCAGGGCGCCCAACAGCCACAGTGCGATATAGAGTTCGGATGCGAGATAGCGGCGGGCACGCCAGCGGTCGATATCGCCCCGCTTCTCGAAGCGCGCGAGCAGCGCGTCGATCCAGGCGTACGGCGAAAGCCAATAGATCGCCAGTATAAGCCGCTCGACGGCGACAGCGCTGTTCATGTCCCCGGATTCCCGTTCAGATCGATGCATTCGCCGGGCCGCAGCGGGGTGAGTTCGGCCGGCGCCTGCTCGGGTCGGCCGTAGCCGGTGATATGCAGATCGCGTGTGGGGCGTTCCGCCGTGTAGGCGGCCACTTGGGTGAAACCTGCATGCTCGGCATTCGCGCGGCTGCGCGCATCGAGCACGACATGCGGCGCCACCCAGAGCCGGTCGTAGTAATCGGCGTCGCAGGCGGAGTCGCCGCCATAACCCAGCAGCGGTTTGCCGTTCGCCTCCACAATGAAGCCATAGCAGGGTTCACTGTGGCGTGCGCGCAGCAGTCGCAGCGACAGGGTGTCGGTCAACGCAATCGGTGTGTCGGGCGCCACGTCCTGCCAGTCCGCGAAGGCCGATGGGGACGCGCCGGTGCTGTGCAACTCGTGAAGACGATGCGCCCGCAGCGTGGTCGCGACGTCAGCGGCGGCGATCACGCGCGGGCGGCGATCGCGTGCGCATTCTGCCGCGAGGATCACCGGCAGTTCAGCGGCGTGGTCGCTGTGGTTATGGGTGATCAGCAGGGTCCGCGGTACGGCGCCGAACGCCGCCTTGCATGCGCGCACGACACCGAAGCCGGCATCGACGAGCAGCAGGGGCTCGCCATCGACCACCAACGCCGCGGAACTGCTCGCGTCGCCGTCGTACACAGCCGTCGCGCCACGACCCGTGCCGAGGCATAGCAGAGACAGGCGCGAAGCGTCGGCGCTCATGGGCAAGGCGTGGCAAGGAAGAGGGCGCCATCATAGCGGCGCAGCGATTCCGCGTCGCGCATTCCGACGGTCAACAGGCGATGCGGTTACGCCCGGCTAGCTTGGCTCGGTAGAGATTCTTGTCGGCAGCGTGAAGCAGCGAGTCGAGCTTGTCCGCGTCGCCGGTTGCCGTCGCCACGCCGATGCTGGCGGTGAGCCGCAGGACGATGTCGCGATGCGTGCAGCGCATGGCTTCGATGCGCGCGCGAAGGCGTTCAGCCAGCTGCTCGGCATGGTCCGCGTCGGTATTCGGCAACAGCAGGCAGAACTCCTCGCCGCCGAGCCGGCAGGCGACATCGGCCTTGCGAATATCTTCTCGCATGATGTCGGCGACGTCGCGTAGTACAGCGTCGCCCGTGTCGTGGCCGTGGGCATCGTTGATGCGCTTGAAATAATCCAGATCGATCATCAGAAGCGACAGAGGCAGATCGCGTTGGGCCAACGCGCGGGCGTGACGCCGCTCGAGCTGGGCGCGATTGGCCAGCCCGGTGAGCGAGTCGGTTAGCGCCATTTCTGAGAGCTGGCGTTCGGCCTGTTCGCGGCTGGCTTCGTACACATGCGAGAACAGGTAGCTGCAGCTGGTCACGGTCACCACGTTGGCGACTGCGCCCGGCGTTTCCAGTACGCCTTCGGTGCCGAAGCGCCAGAGAAATATCGCCGCGGACATGACGAGATAGAACGCCGAGAACAGGCCGCCGACCCAGCGTCCGAGCAGCAGATGGGCCAGCACGGGCATCACCAGGACCCAGCTGAAGACCGTTATAGAGGTACTCGGCGAGGCGAACGCGTACATGGTGCCGCTGTAAAGCGTGATCAGATAGATCAGCGACCAGCGTTTCAGATAGGGCGTGCGGGGAACGACGCTCAGAAGCCAGATGGCGAACAGGCTGATCACGATCTCGATCGTCATCAGGGCGTACTTGCCCGCGCTGAAGTTAATCGCGGTGAAGACGGCGCCGAACAGCACGGTGAACGCGAGCAGCAGTCGCAGCAGATTGCGTCGATGCCGCTGCGACGGATCGGAATCCCGATCGGGCGTAGCCTCGCTCACCCATGCCCTTGCGATCGACGGACGCAGCCCGGGAACGAGTGCCAGTGTGGCCGCGATGCGCGTGCGACGTGCGGGCCGGTCCGCGGGATCGCTCATGATGCCGCGTCCATTCGAGCATGCGTCACGCCCGGCGGCGCGAAAACCTTGACCGGTCGCCCACCGGCAGCCCCGCCATGCGGGCTCACCGAATGTGGTCGCACCGTCTGGGCAGTGCGGTCGTGCATGGCGCGCGGCCGTGCGAACGGGGTGCGTGTGTCCATGAAACGTCTATCGGCCGGGGCGAGCCTTTACGTGAATACCAACTCGGTCAGGTCGAGAACGATGCCGCGCCAGGCCCGACCGTTTCGCCTGGCCGCGCGCAGCGGTTTCGATTGTAGCCCGGTTACCGCGCTCGCGATGGGCCGGTCCTTGTCTTGAGAGAGCGGGTAACGCGTCGGTTGGTACGCGACGGTAATCTGTGGTGCCAAAAAACATCGCCCGCAATTGAACGCGACGATTCAAGGGCGATACACCGATAAAAACGACCGATCCATGCGAGAGGAGGAGACAATGGCAGAACAAACCCTGTACGAGCGTCTGGGTGGTGCCTACGCGATCGCCAGCGCGGTCGATTACCTGATTGACCGACTGCACACCAACGCCACGCTCAACAACGCCAACGACAAGGTCCAGGAATTTCACGCCGATCAGTACAAGGCCGGCTACAAGTTCATGGTCACCGCCTGGAGTATCGAAAAGACCGGCGGCCCGGCCTGCTATCCGGGCCGCGACATGTTCGAAGCCCACAAGCATCTCGGGCTGTCGGAATACGAGTTCGACGTCACGGCGCACGAAATCCGCAACACGCTTTACCAGCTCGGTGTACCGCGACAGGAAGTCATCGACTTCATGGACATCATCGAAAGCTACCGAACGATGGTGGTGGCCGACGCGGCTTGAGCGTCATCGTCCGCCAGGGCGGGGCGGGCCGGACCCGTCCCGCCGCATGGCGGCTGATCCGTTATCGATCGCCGACGCGCGGAACCGGCAGATGCCAGCCGCGCCGCATGGCCATGTAGCGCAGAAAGAAACATAGTGTCGCGGCCGCGATCACCGTGGGCACGAACGGCCAGCCGAGTGTCATGCCCGTCACGGTGATCGTCGAGCCCAGCAGCGCCGCGGTGGCGTACAGCTCGGTCGGCGCCAGCACCATCGGCAGCCGATCGATGAGCACGTCGCGCATGATGCCGCCGCCGATGCCCGTGATCATGCCCATCACCGCGGCCATGACCGGCGAAATGCCGTATTCGAGCGCCCGAATCGAACCGCCGACCGCGAACAGCGACAACCCGGCGGCGTCGAAGATCGCCACCGGCCGGCTGATGCGGTCGACCAGTCGATGGCCGAAAAAGACCACCAGCGCGGCTGCCATCGTCGTCAATCCGTAACGCACATCGGCTATCGCCAGCGGCGGCGTGGCGCCGATGAGCAGATCACGCGTGATACCGCCCACCGTACCGGTCGCGAACGCCAGCACCGCCAGCCCGAAGATATCCAGCCGCTTCTGTACCGCGGCCATCGCGCCACTGATGGCGAAAACGAAGGTGCCCGCCAGTTCGAGCACGGAAAGTAAAAGCTGCATGGCGATCGAAGCGGTCGGGTGCATGGCGCGGCGGCGATGCGTGGCATATTAAATGTGCGGGCCTTTACCGCGCCACGCCGGGTCATCGATGGTTTTCGCCACGCGCCGACACCACGCCGCCTGACATCGCAGACTGATAACATCAGCGTCCCGTCTCCCAGCCAGCCGATCGATGATGGACACCGACGAATTTGCAGGCTCGAAAGCCGAGGCCCTGCTGGACGCGCACGTCGAGTGGGTGCTGGCGCGGCTTGAAGGGCAGGCGTTGCAGGCCGAGCTCGAACGCCGCATCGACTGGCTTCTGGCCGATGCCGCGAAGCTTCGGCTCGCCGACGTAATCAGCGTCGAATCCGTGCAGCACACCGCGGTGGATTACGCGGTCGACATGAAGATCGGCGGGGCGATTCCGGCACTCGTCGGCGATATCGCGGTCGCGCTTTACGAACACCCGGCACAGGAGCGGACAACGCTCGAAGAACTGCTGCCCGACCGCGAGTTCGAGGAGCTGCTCGACAAGCTCCTGGAAATGCAGCGTCTGCGTGAAGAGGTCATCCACCAGTCGGTATCCAACCCGGTTTTCGCGAACCTCGTGGCGCAGCTGCTGTATTCCGGTCTGCGCGGGTACGTTGCCCACAGTAAGCGGCTCGCCGCGCGCGTGCCCGGCGCCCGCACGGCGATGAAGCTCGGCCGGGCCGTGGTCGACCGTGCGCCGCCGCGAATCGGCGATACCCTCGAGCGCGGCATTCGGCGTTATGTCGAACGCAATACCGAAGCCGGCATGCAGGCCAGCGAGGCCTATCTGCATGACGCCTTCGAGTCGGACGAACTGCGCCAGGCCATCCTCGATTTCTGGGACGACAACAAGCACCGCTCGGTTGCCTCGGTCCGCGACTTCGCCGGTCAGCTCGACATCGAGGAACTGTTCGTCATCGGCTATGAATACTGGCAGCGGCTGCGGCGCATGCCCATCTACCGCGAACTCATCGAGCGCGGGGTCGACGTGTTCTTCGAAAACTACCGCGACGCCACGCTCACCGACCTGCTCGAAGACATCGGCGTCACGCGCGACATGATGGTGCGCGACGGCATGCGCTTTCTGCCGCAGGTCATCGAGGCGCTGCGCGCCAAGGGCCTGCTCGCCCCCGCGATCCGTCGCCAGCTGGAAGATTTCTACCGGTCCGACGCCGTGTCGACGATTTTGGATTAGCGGGCAGGGCGCGCGTCGCCATCGCGCCAGGATCGCGTTGCGCGGATGACGGCGTGCCCATCGCGGGCGACGCCCTCCCACGCGAATTCGTCGAAAGCGCGCCGTCTTCGTTGGATACCGCCACGCGACGCGTTATTTCCAGATCCACCAATCTCTTGCACGCACACGCAGGCCGTGCCCTCAGCGTGCCGTGCCGCATCGCTCTCCAGACCGGCTTGCCCGGCGTATTGCAATCGCCGCGCGGGCGCACTTAACTATTTTCAACAACAACAAGGGGCACGCCGCAAACGCTGTTGCAGTGCGTTGGCAGCATTGGCGTGGAAGGGGCACGGGATGGGTAAGCGAGTTGCATGCGGCGGTGTGCTGGCGGCTGTTGTGCTTGGACTGGTGGGCTGCGCGTCCACGATGGACCAAAGTCAGTATGTAAACAGCACGCTACGCGGGGAAAATCCCGAACGGGGGATTCGCGACGCGGCCGTGGCCAAGCGCGGACTGCCGGGCGAAAGCCGGCACTATGCCAAGGCGGTGCGCCTGATCGGCGCCAGCAGAGCGCCCGCGCCGAGCTTCAGCCAGCCGTATCGGTCGCGCTATGGCTACGGGCAGGATGTCGGTGCGTTGAAACGGCTCGGCCTCATCGACGTGGCAGTGCGTTACGACATGCAGGACGACGTGCCCGTCTACCGCTTCGTGCTTACCCCCAAGCGCAATGTATCCGCAGAGGCCATCCGCAGCTGGGCACCGATCGCAAGGGTCGCCGTAACCCTCGGATATAACCAACGCGCCTATCTCTACGCGCCATTGCCGCCGGTCGGTGAACGACTCGTAAACGGTCAGGTCGTGACGCCGTGGACCTTCTGCCCGGCCTGTATTGCGTACAGCAGCGGCCAGAGCAAGTTGAGCGACGACGACTTCATGCGGGAGTTCAAGACGCGGGCGCCGCGGCTCATTCAGGGCAGTGCCTATCGCGGTATCGATAACCTCGGCTTCGTGACGAAGGCCGAGGGGCTCACGAGCGGCGTGGACGCGGCGGCCGCGGCGCGCCAGGCCTTTGTACAACGGCTTGCCGGGCACGGCGACAAGCGCGTCGCGGCGGCCGAGGCGAACCGCCGCTATACGGATTTCATCAACAACAGCTACAAACCGCGCACGATGGCCGCGGCGCTGCGCGAGGCCCGGTGCGGCAGCTATCGGACAGCGCCGAACATCAACGAGAACGCGGAATACAACCGGCGCGAGATTACCGCCAACGAGCGCTATATCCGTTGCGCCAGGAACGTGGCCGACGCCTACGATTTCGCGGCCTATACCGCCGACTGGCCTGAGATCGAGGCCCGCGAGACCTCCCTCTGGGAACAGACCTACGGCATCGAGCGCACGGCGCTGGTGGACCCGGAAGGGCAGCTGGCGTATGCGCGTTCGGGCATCGAGGAAGCCTATGCCGGCATCGACAACCTGCTGCGCTATGCCAACGCCAAGGAGGCGCAATATGCGCGCAAGCAGCGCTCCCAACAGGCGATGATGACCGCATTCCAGAACGCGAATCGCAACATACAGACCATGATGGCCGACACACGAGACCGTCGGGTCGTGGTTACGCCCGAAGGATATGTCTCGACAGTTGGCGAGGAGCGCCGGCGCGCCGTGGAACGCGCCCGTGTGGGTGCGCACAAGCCGCATCGTCGTTCCGACGCGAAGAAACCGCGGCGGCCCGACCGGCCCGACCGGCGCGACACAGGCCCGAAAACCGCGGCCGCCGCGGATTCGGCGGCCGATGCGGCTACGCCGGATGTCGCACAGAGCGAGTCTGCACCCGCGACGGGCGATTCCAATGCGGCGGCGCCAGTGCAGGTGGCTACGGCCGAGGCCGCGGCGCCGGTGGCCGCAGCCGAACCCGCGCCCGAGGCTGAGGTCGAGCGGACCGCGCCCGTGCCCGAACCTGAAGTCGAGCCCATCTCCGGCGGTATGCAGGGCTGCGTGCAGCTCGTCGAGACAATACGTCATCCCGGCAAGTCAGCGCTTTCCTCCTGCACTTACGACGAGCCCGAACGCATGGCACTCACGCTCAAGTTCCGCAACGCCTGCGGCGTGCCGGTACACGTGATGATGGATCTGCTCTACGACACCGGCGAGACCGAGGAGGCCGGCGAATACAACATCGGCCCCGGCCGCACGCGCACGAGCGTCGGGTTCTGTGGTGCGACGAAGTACAGCTATTCGTACGAGGAGACCAGCGAGTCGGTCAGCAAGCGTAGCGAGTAGCGATCGACCGCGATCGCCGCCGGGCGGAGAGTTGTAGATGAAACGCGGCTGGCGACAGACAGCGGCAACATGGTCGTCATCGACAGGCCCGACCGCGTTGTGTGGGACAATCTGGCGCAGACGACTGTCGGTAGTTTCGGTAACGACCATCGCATGATCGGCGACGCTTGGCGCTGCTGCTGAGCGTCTGCCCAATACGGCGTGCAACGTGCCCCATGGCAATCCTGGCGTGGAATCGGGGCCTACCTCGCAGGTTGTTGCAGCGCTGCGCGATCGCGGTCGTTCGATGTCATGCACGGAACCACGATGGCAAAGCATTATCCGCAAACGCCGGACGGTCGGTACTTCGTTGCCAAAGGGCGGCTCTGGCGGCGTAGCGATCCTGCGCTGAGCGAGCAAACGCGTGCGCGTCGGGTCAAGCAGCTCATGGCGGCGCGGCGCGCGGTCAAACACGCGGAAAGCGACGAACAGAGAAAGGCGGCGCGTGCCGACGTGCACGACGCCAAGGTCGCGCTCGGCGAACGCGGCGCGGTCTGGTGGACAGACGGGGCGCCGGACGAGACGCGCAAAAAGCCGGAGAACAGCCGTTATGCGCATTGGTGGCAATCACTCGCCCCGGAATCGCGCGCTGCAGGCGGCGGCTGATAGAGATACGGCCGTGGATCCCGGCGGAAACGCGGTTAAGGCCGGTTGCTCATGCGCGCAGCCGCCGGGCGACCGTGATCACGGCCGCCCGCCGACGATGCAGATTCTCTGGGGCGCAACGCTAGCGGTCGGCGTCGTCGTCCGGCGTCTGGTCCTTGCTCTCGTCGTGCGTGACCGGATTCTGGCCCTCGTAATTGCCGGCCTCATCCTTCTTCACCGGCGACTGCACGCGATAGCCTTCCTCGTGTGCCGCATAGCCGCCGGCAGCACCCGCACCGGCCGCGGCCACCACACAACCCTGCAGGCCTGCGCCGCAAAGCGCGACCGCGAGAACGAAAAACAATTTACGCATGGCGGATTCTCCGAAAGAGTCGTCACTGCGCAGTATGCGCCCGCTGCGTGACGCGAAGCTGAACGCTGTGCCACCGCATCGGCGTATCAGCACGAAAGCGCCGGTGTCGCCACGTACCAGGGCGGTTGGCGGGCAGTCGCCTTTATGCGTGGCCAGGCCGGCATGGGCCTGGCCGCGCGTACCTGCGCGTTCGGCGTCCGAAATGTCGCGGGCCGTCTGGAAATTACCGCCGAATACCCATAGCGTGCGTAGCGGATGCCCGCGCAAGCCCGTTTTCTCCGTGATGAAAACCATGAGCGAACAAGAACTGATCGAAGCCAGCCCCTGCAAACTGCGCAACGGCGACTGGGGGTGCAAGACGGCCCAGCCCGTGAGCGTTGGCGATACCGTGCAGATCGTCACCCGCGCCAATAAACAGTGGCGTGCGCAGATCACGCAGGTGATCTGGACCGACGATCAAACCTGTATCTGTGCCACCGAAAGCGAAAACAGCAGGGCGAAGCCGAGCGCGTCGAAGGACAAGCCAGCTAGGCAGGGGAGCCGCGCGCCGAAAGCCGCCGCCCGTCGCGGCCACGCCTCACCAGAACCGGACGAGCACGTCCCCGCGCCGCCGCGTACCGACGCCATGCCGACCGACGATCTGGACTCGATGGCCGATGCCGCGGCCGAGCAGGAAGCCGACTATGACGACGTGATGAGCGCGATGGCCGAGTTCGAGCGCGAGAAGGGGCAGTAGCCGCCAAGACGCGAACCCGCCGCCACGCGGCTCGTCGGTCACGGGTCGCCGCGTCGTCCATGTCGCACGACGGCGCGCGCTAGAAAAACCGTTCGTAAGGCGCCTTGTCGCCGCCGCGCGGCACGTGAATCATCGTGGATTCGTAGCGGTTGTCGCCGTCGAATTCGACCCAGACGCTCGGGCCGCCGCCGTATTCGCTGCCGTAGAACAGCGTGGCGCCAACCTTGCGGAAAAGCCGCGTGTCCTCGTCGTACTCCGCTTCCGGGCCGAAGCGGGCGCGAAAGCTCGATACCGTGCCCCCGGATTGGCCGAATGCGGCCATCGCGGCGGCGATGTCGTCATCGATTTCGCTCGGCCCGATCACCCCGTCCGCCAGCGCGTCTTCAACGGCCGGCGAGCGCGCGTTTTCGGCGCGTGTCACCGTATCGCCGTTCGTTTCCCGCGGCACTCGCGACGGTTTCGCGGCCGCAGCGGTGGAGGGTGGTTCTACCTCGGCTGCCGATACGTCCGCCGTCGTGGGGCGCTTGTTCACGCCCTCGCTGGTCTGTACCCCCAGCACCGGGCTGTTCGCGCTCCAGGCATCGAAGCCGCCGGGCACGACCACGGCGGCCCAGGGCTGGTCGAAGCCGGTCTCCCCGTACCAGAACAGGTCGGAGGTTTTCTCGCCGCCGCGGGCGTCGACTGAGTAAGCCATGGCCGGGCCGTACATCGCGACGACATCGCCGAGCGTCGTCTCGCCGGGCTCGATGCTGTCGACGAACCGCGAACGGTCCGCGGAGGTCCAGACCGGCGAGTTCTCGGCCGTCAACCAGGCGGCGGGTCGAGATACGGAGAACTCACGCAAGCGGAAAGCAGCATTGCAGGCGCGACGAGAACGGCGAATCGGTATCGAAAAGCCATGGTTGACCCCCTTCCATGACAGCTGCGCTGAGCGCTCGAACGTCGAGCCTAGCCCGATTCGCCAATCCGTTGAATTCTTGCTGTAGAGCGCAGCTCTTGACGGGCGAAGGCTGTGTTCGGCGCCCGGTCTGTAGACGAAATCCGGTTTGCGGCGGACGGCGGCTGCTGTAGTCCGTCGCGCTTCAAGGGTTCGTGCAAGGCAGGGCGGCTCGCGTCAGCCGCGCGGCTGCAACAGGCACGGGTAGCCGATCGCTGCCCGCGTGTCGTCGTCGGCCTGCCAGGGTCGATGGCGTTCGCGCACGGGCAGGGCGGGTAGTTCGGGTAGCCAGTGGCTGACGTATTCGGCGTCCGGGTCGTAACGCTCGGCCTGGGCGAGCACGTCGAAACCGTTGTCGCGCTTGTCGGTGCCCACGCCTGCGACGGTCGCCCAATTGCCCCAGTTGCTCGCCACGTCGTAGTCGACCAGCTGTGTTTCAAACCAGGCGGCGCCGTGGCGCCAGTCCTGGCCGAGATCGCGGGCCAGATAGCTGGCGACATTCTGGCGCGCGCGGTTGGACATATAGCCGGTCGCCGCCAGTTCGCGCATTGCGGCATCCACGAACGGCAGGCCGGTCTCGCCGCGCTGCCAGGCGGTGAGCACATTCGCGTCAGCGGCCGTTGGCCGGTCGTGTCGGCCCTGTATTCCGCCACGGTGGAAAAGACGCGGGCCTTCAGCTGCGAGAATCCAGTGATAGAACTCGCGCCAGCGCAGCTCGAACAACAGCCAGTAGGTGGATTTGTTGGCCACGACGTCGGTCTCGTACTCGGCGAGCGCGGCCGCGATACGCCGCGCGGAAATACAGCCCGCGGCAAGCCAGGGCGAGAACTTCGACGAATACGCCATGCCCATCAGGCCGTTGCGCGTTGCCTTGTATTCGGCAATGCCGTGCGTACGCCAGAAGTAGTCGCGAAGCCGTTCGCGGGCCGCCGCTTCGCCGCCCGCGAACGGCGTCTCGTTGCGGGGCCAGTCGATGACATGAAAATCGTCCGCCAGGGCGCGGGCCGCCTCGGGTGCCGGGGGCAGACGCTCGGGCGCATCCGTTGCCGCCTGAACCGTTGCCCCGGTTTCCACCTGCTTGCGAAACCGCGTGTAAACCCGCGGCATGTCGGCAAGCGCAAACGGCAGGTCGTTTTCCCGGTACAGCGTGTTGGCGCTGGCGGTACGCAGTGCCGCTGCGCCGGCAAGTGCCGCGCGTACGCGTTCGATCTGTGATTTTTCTTCCGGTGCGATCTCCTCCTCGGTCCAGACCGTATCGGCGCCAAGCGCGGCCGCCAGTTCGGGCAGCACCTGCTCCGGTTCGCCGCGGCGCACGATCAGCCGCCCGCCGGCTTCGGCGACCGCCGCCCGCAGCGCCGCGAGCGATTCGCCGATGAACGCTTGGCGATGCCGGCCCGTTTTTGCCGTGCCGTAGACGCTTGTCGCCGCGAAGCGATCGTCCACACAGAACACGCAAAGCAATGCCGAGGCCGCCGCGGCGTTTGCGAGGGCGGGGTTATCGTCGAGGCGCAGATCGTTCTTGAACCAGACGATCGCGCTTTGGGAAGTCGGCGGGCAGGGCATGCCTGCACTACGCCACAGGCAAGCGATCGGATTACCGCACCCGAAAAGGCCCGCCGCGTGGGTGGCACGGCGGGTTCGCTCAACCGGCGTGATGGCCGTCGCCGGTTACGCGCCGGCCCCGCGAGCCGTATCATTCCGCGCGGCAACCCGCTTCGATAGCGAACCCCATGCCTGCAGACCGTATTGCCGAACAGCTCGCGTTCCTCGCGGAAATCGACGCGCTGAAGTCCGTGGTGCGCCAGTCGCCGCTCGTGAACCGAAGCCGGCGGGAAAACTCGGCGGAACATTCCTGGCATCTCGCAATGTTCGCGCTGGTGCTCGGCGAGGACGAAGCCGTGGATACCGGCCGGGTCATCCAGCTTCTGCTGGTTCACGATATCGTCGAGATCGACGCGGGCGATGCGCCCATTCATGAAAACCACGACCCGGCCGAGATCGAAGCCCGCGAGAACGCCGCGGCCGAGCGCCTGTTCGGGCTGTTGCCGGAAGATCAAGCCGGCAAGCTGCGCGCACTCTGGCGCGAATTCGAAGCCGCCGAAACGCCGGAAGCCCGCTTCGCCAAAGCGCTGGATCGCCTGCAGCCGCTACTGCTCAACACGCTCACGGGCGGCGGCACGTGGGCAGAAAACCGCGTGTCCGAACAGCAGGTGCACGAGCGTTACGGCCCGACCATCGCGCGCGGCTCCACCGAACTGTGGCAACACGCGCGCGAACTGGTACGCGCCCATTTCAACCGCGCAGACACGCCAAGTTCCTAGGCGCGCGACCGCCCGGCGCATGCGGTAGGCGCGCTGTTTCATCCCACACGCGTCGTGCCGCGTAATTTCGGCCGAAACGCCGGCGCAATGTGTCCGGGTACAGTGGAGCACGGTCTACCGAAGCCATGCCGAATATCATCGAAAAGTCTGCCCGCGGCCGCGCGTCGTATTCCCCGGGGACGAGGCGAGTCCTTTGGTCGCTGCCCGGCGTGATATCTGTGGTTCGAAGGCACGCGCCCTCGATTGTGTTCGCGAGCCTGCTCGTGTGTTCGGCCGTCGCCAGCGCGGCGCTCGACGCGAACGCGCGAGACGACATCGCCGAGCGCGCCGGCGAACTGGCCCGAACACATACACTGCTCGTTGCCGTTAACGGCGAAACCGTTATCGAACGCGGGTATCGCGGCCACCGCACCCGCGAGACGGTCAATATCAAGTCGCTGTCCAAGACCTGGATCGCCACACTGGTAGGCGCGGCCATCGACCGCGGCGTTATCGAAAGCGCCGACCAGCCGGTGGCCGAACTGCTGGGCGACCGCGTGCCCGCGGACGTGGACCCACGCGTTCGCGAGATCACCGTCGGCCAGCTGTTGTCGATGCAATCCGGGCTGGAGCGCACCTCCGGCGGCAATTACGGCGCCTGGGTGGCCAGCGACAACTGGGTCGCCAATGCCTTGCGGCGCCCGTTCGTGGCCGAGCCGGGCGGGCGTATGCTTTATTCCACGGGCAACAGCCATCTACTTTCGGCTGCGCTCACTCAAGCCACCGGCCGCAGCACGCTCGCGGTCATGCGCGACTGGCTCGGCGAGCCGCTTGGCATCGCAATTCCGCCGTGGACGCGCGACCCGCAGGGCATCTATTTCGGCGGCAACGAAATGGGCCTCACGCCCGCCGCGCTTCTGGCGTTCGCGGAAATGATTCGCCGCGATGGCCGTGTCGACGGCGAACAGGTCGTCTCCAAGGACTGGATCGAAGCCAGCTGGCAGCCGCGCACCAAGTCGGTCTATACCGGCGATGCCTACGGTTACGGCTGGTTCACCACCGAACTCGCCGGCGTCACCGCCCACTACGGTCGCGGCTACGGCGGCCAGGTGCTGTTCGTAGTGCCCGCAAAACAATTGAGCGTGGTCATCACCTCCGACCCCACGCCGCCGTCGAACGGCAGCTATTTCCAGCAGCAGGCCGCGCTTGTCGAACGGATTATCGAAGCGATCTGAACCCGGCGCCGGCCAGAAGGGGATTGCGCCGTGATTGACCACGGCACAGACGAGCCGCCTTTTGGATGGCAAGCATTCCTGTACTGGCCTGCCATATTCCGTGCGGTTTCTTAGCCGATTGCCGACGTGCGGCATCATGGCAACGTAGACACGCGCTATTCGACACCCGAGAAAAGCCATAGCCATGAACGACTCGCTGATTCTCCATCATTACGACGGCTCGCCCTACGCCGAAAAGATTCGACTGATGTTCGGGCTGACCGGCACGAAGTGGTCTTCCGTGCTTTGTCCGGTGCAGCCCCCGCGGCCCAGCCTCGACCCGCTCACGGGCGGCTACCGTCGCATCCCCGTTGCCCAGGTCGGTGCCGACATCTTCTGCGATACGGCGCTCATCGCGCGGGAACTGGCCACGCGCTTGAACTGCCCGGCGCTCGATCCCGCGCAGGTGGGCGCCGACGCCGCGGCGCTCATGGCCCAAGCCCAGGGCAAGGCGTTCTTCGCGGCGATCGGCGCGGTGCCCACGCCGCGACTGCTCACCACGATGCTGCTCAAGTTCGGGCCAATCGGCGCGGCGCGCTTCGTCAAGGACCGCATCAGCCTGCTCAAGGGCTCGACGGTCCGCGCGCCGCAGGGCGACAAGGCCAGAGCCGTATTGAACGCTTTGCTGGACGATCTGGAAACCCGGCTCGAAACCCGCGAATGGATCGGCGGCGACGCCGTTTCAGTCGCCGATTTCGCCTGTTTCCATCCGCTCTGGCTGTACGTCAGCTGCAATCGCCGGCCGCTCGAAGCCGGCCCGCAGGTCGAAGCCTGGTACCAGCGTGTCAGCGAGATCGGCCACGGCGAGCGTGAAGAACTCACGCAGGACAAGGCGTTTGCCATAGCGAAAGCGGCCGAACCGCGAGCCCTGCCGGAAAGTGTTTCCGATACGCCGGCCGCCATCGGCGCGAAGGTCGAAGTGGCCCCCTCCGACTACGGCAAGGTGCCCGTTGCCGGAACCCTGGCCGCATTCACGGAAGACCGCATCGTCATCGCACGGGATACGCGGGAATTCGGATTGCTGCACGTGCATTTCCCGCGCGCGGGCTACGCCCTGACGGCAGCGTAGTCGATCGCGGCTGGCGAAGTACGTGCGACATCACTCGATACACCCGTCGATCGCCTGTTTCGCCGGGCGCCAGCCTCACGGCGGATACGGGCAGGCTCCGGCGCGCGGTTTTGTGCCGGCACGACGTGGGTGTGGTGCGAAATACGAAGCCAACGCCAATCCCTCACGCGCATCCAGTCGGTTCGTTCTTCCGTTATGTGCAGTCAGGCCGGCGCCACAGACCGGCCCGCCGCTCGTGGCGGTCGCGCTCGACGGCCGGGTTCCGGTGTCTATCGATTGATCGAGACCGTGTCGAACGCGAACGTCGAGGGGGCGGTCAAACGCATTCGCATCACACGCAAAGGATTACAGGACCATGTCCAGCCCCGAACACAAACAGAAGATCTGGAATCTCATCAAGAAAATCCAGGTCGGCATGCTCGTCACGCAGGACGGCAACGTACCGCGCGCTCGTCCCATGCACCTGGTGCAGGACGAATACGACGGCACGATCTGGTTCTACACCCGTCGCAGCACGGAAAAGGTACTCGAGGCCCAGCAGGGCGATAGCGAAGTCTGTCTGACGTTCTCCGACCAGGAAGCCGGCGTTTACGTATCCATGTCGGGCAAGGCCCGTATTACCGACGACCAGGCCATCATCGACAAATACTGGAACCCCGGCGTGGCCGCCTGGCTGCCGGAAAAGGAAGACCCGGACGTCGTCATGCTCGAAATCGACATCGAGATGGGCGAACACTGGGCCGCCAAGGAGAGCAAGGTCTTCCAGCTCTACGAAATGGCCAAGGCCAATATCAAAAGCGACAAGACGCCCAACATCGGCGAAAACGAGAAATTCGGCGGCTGATTAGCCTTACCGCCTGTCGACAGAAACGCCCGGTTCGCCGGGCGTTTTTTATGAACAGACAAATCCGAGCGTGGGCCTTGCAAGCACACACCGCAAGTTTCCGTCGCTCACTGGCCGCACGCCGGCAGACGCGCCCCGCGCCGGTGCGAACGACGCGTGGCAAGAGTCATTGCTACGCCCGCTTATTGCCGTTTATTCACCGCACGCCAGGCGCCGTAGCGACACGGGGCTCGCCAGGTTTGCGAGGCCCCGTTTGCGTGCGGAAACCAGCGCGTTCAGCCGCGCGAACTACGGACCCGATGGACTACGGCTACCCGCGATTGGCCGCATCCTGCAGTGCGTCGATCCGTTCCGATGCCTGCGCCTTGGTCAGATTCTCATCGAACGTTTCGCCGGCTTCTTCGCATAGCGTCTGCAGATACGAGGCCTGAGCGCCGGTCATGGCTTCGTCGCCGGTCGTCCAGTTCTCCGGGGATTTCTCGACGTTGCTCGTATCCGCAGCCTGCTCGGCGTTCTTGGGACTATCAGTCATGGCGTACCTTCAGTGTAGAAAGAAGACTGTATATACGTACACGTCACGTATCGTGGATTCAGGAGGTGCCAGCGACTGAGCAAATGAACGGATGCGTATCCCGCGGCGCTCAACCCGTTTGAAAGGTGTCGGGCCGCTTTATGCGTACCGGCCGGCTCCGGCGGCTGCACGATGCGAGCCCCGCGGCGGCCGCGCGCCGGGACGATTGACGCTTCACACAGGCTTCGCCATTCTCGGATGCCTTGTCCACGCTTGCGATTCAAGCAGGCCGAAACACAACTGCCGGGGACTCGGAATGGATACTGCTGCTCTTTTTTCACTCGAAGGCCGTGTTGCGATCGTTACCGGCGGCTCCCGCGGCATCGGCCGCATGATCGCCGAAGGCCTGCTGCGTCAGGGCGCGCGTGTGTATATCACCGCACGTAAGGCCGAAGCCTGCGACGAAACCGCGAAGGAACTCTCGGCAATCGGGCCGTGCGTCTCGTTGCCGGCCGACGTATCGACCATGGACGGCATCCACGGCCTGGTTGCGGCCTATCGCGAGCACGAGAAGACGCTGGATATTCTCGTGAACAACGCCGGTGCGGCCTGGGGCGCCGAGTTCGACGAGTTCCCCGAAAGCGGCTGGGACAAGGCGGTGGACCTCAACATGAAAGCGCCGTTCTTTCTGGCGCAGGCGTTCAAGCCCATGCTGCTCGAAGCCCACGCCGCCGGCCCCATCACCAAGATCATCAATATCGC
>MDSW01049428.1_pt1 | contig 23149 bp, 23 predicted proteins | sample 811171 | NCBI WGS metagenome assembly MDSW01 (sample SAMN05326641, study PRJNA326480) | marine metagenome | isolation source: seawater | place: Atlantic Ocean: North West | collected 2012 | reverse complement strand
TACATTTTGGGGATCTACAAGTCCTTGCAAATCCTGTTGCCTGATCAGGCGCTGGCTGACCAGTGGTTGGCCACACCGAACGACAATCCGCTGTTCAATGGCACGGCGCCGCTGGACCGGATACTCGCTGGTCAGGTGGTCGACCTGGCCGTGGTCAGGGATTTTCTTGATGCGGAGCGGGGTGGCTGGTGATCGCTATCGATACGCTACCCACTAGCGAGGTCAATGAACCGGTCTATCGGGTCATACTGTCGCGCTACCCGCAGATCCACCTGTTCGAGCGCGTCTCCAACCCACAGGATTGGGAGGTGCTCTACGCTGTCGAGTCCCTGACGAATCCCAGGCTACGGGATGAAGTCGGTGATATTCGCCTGGTGCCGCCGGAAGACCGCGTCTACGGTGACGGTGCATCCTGGATCATGGCGGCCTTTACCCACCCGCCGGTCGATGGCCGAGGTGGTCGCTTCAACCGGGACTTCGGCATCTATTACTGCGCTGCCGATGAAGCGGTCGCCATCGCCGAATCGTCCTACCACCGGGCGCGCTTCCTGCGTGAGTCCAGAATCGACAAGACCACCCAGGAAATGCGTGTAATCCGTGTACAGCTGGGGCCGACAACCCTTCACGATGTACGTCACCTAGCCGAAGACGCCATCTACGATCCCGAGAATTACGGCGAAGCCCAGCAGCTCGGTTACACGTTACGCGATGCCAAAAGCTTCGGTGTTCACTACCGAAGCGTGAGAGCGCAAGGGGAGTGCTACGGAGTGATGCGTGCCCGAGCGCTGTCCGATGCCATCCACTGGCGCTATCTGCGCTACCACTATGACCAAGGAGCGATCGTCAACGTCGAATCTCTCGATGGCAGTGGCAGAAGGTGATGGCAATGTATAAAGAACTGCTGTGGATCTTCACCCAACTCCCGGACGATTACATCGTCCTCGATACCGAAACCACTGGCCTGCCTGACGACAATGGCCTGCCGGATATTGTGACGCTTGGCATCACCGTGGTAAGAAATCGAACGGTAGCGGAATCCGTCGAGTTTAAAGCGCGGCCACAAAAACACATTTCAGAAGAAGCACAAAGAATACACGGGATCACCAATGAACAGGCTGTCGAATTCGAATCTTTCGATGCCCAATGGCACCAGATTGCCGACTACCTGAAAGATCAGCTCATCGTCATTCACAACGCCAGTTTTGACTGGCCGATCCTGCTGGATCACGTCGCCCGATACGGTTTATCAATACCGCCAATTCAAGGTGTGTTTTGTAGTCAGAAAGCAGCTATTCCCTGGGCGCAGGCGATGAATTTGCCGTGTAGTCATAGAGGTCCATCGTTAGATGTGCTGACGAAAGTTCTAGGCGTTGAAAATCTCAGAGATAAAAAGGATGGAGTTCATGGGGCAGCGATTGATAGCAGGCAGGCAGCGGAAGTTGCAGAAGTGATGAGGCGCAGTGGTAATATGGATTAAATTTGAACCTTGAGTCATGATCGTTAAGAATAGGTCAATGTGTCCGGTAAGCCCAAAGCGGACACTAATTAAATAAGCAGTCCCCATAATTCCCTAATTTTAGAACCACAGGACCTATCTTTTAATCATAGGAACTAATATGGAAATAAATTTTCGTTCTCGTGAACAGTTAAGTTGCATTTCTGGCTTGAGCGAACAGTGGGTTAAGAAAGGAAACTCGCTTGCGATATTAAAGGGCTTTCCCGGCGTCGGAAAAAAGACGGTTTCTTATCTACTCGCACAACAAGTTAAAAGGAAAGCACTATTTTTAACTTTGGATGCAGACAGCGAGGATCCAGTTTCGTCAATGTATTTTGATCTGTCCTCTAGCTTGGAATCTTTGGATAACAACAAGGTTCTTGAAACAGAGATAGGACAATCGAGCACCCTTGAGCTTACTAAAAAAATTCTTAGTCGAGAGGACTTGCTTATTATATTCGATAACTTAGAGCTATTAATAGATAACAAAGGGTTTATTAAATCTAAAGGGCTTGCTAGTTTGTTTTCAGATCTATCCAGATCTCCTCGGTATAAAAGTAAGATTCTATTGCTGACTACTCATTCACCCAAAACTGATTCATGGAATGAGTCGGCTTATACACATACGCTGAAGGGGCTTTCTCCAAGCGAAGGTTCGAGTTTTCTTCTCTCACTTGTTAAGCGAAAGGGTTTACTTGAAAAGCTACCAAAAGAAAAGTGTGAATCTGTAGCGAGGCGATTAGGCGGAAATTTCAGAGCTATATTGACCCTTGTAAACGCTGGGCTCGAATTTGAAAGTCTAGAGAACTTAATGTCATGGGTTCCTGAAGAGTTTTCTCCAGGGGACGACACATACAGTCAAGAGCTTTTAGAGGAGTTCGAAAGAACAATTCTTACAAAGGCTCTAGAAAGGCTTTCTGAAACAGAACGGAGCGTCCTGAATTACTGCTCGCTGTTTAGAAGATCGTTTTCTCGCTCATTTTTTAAATTTTTAAATGATCGTGATATTGTCTTAGATGGCGAAAACCTTAAGAGAGGCTTGCTAGAACGCTATATACTTGATGAATACCGAGGTAACTACTCGATACACCCGATAGTACGAGCTTCTCAGATTTCTAGCTTGAAGATTGATTTGGCAGCTTGGCAAGCTGCCCACAGTCTTTCATCGGACTTTCTTCTTGACTCATACCGAAACACGATATCGGATGGTGCTTTAAAATTAGCTAGTTCATATGCTGAACTTCGGCATCATCTTCTTGAAGCAAATCGCCTTTTGGAGCTATTTACTATTAGCGAGCGTTTGACTGTTTTGCTTTCTAAATCAATTACTAAACAAATGCAATCTCAGGTTCCGAAAAATAAAGTAACCTTGGCTGAACGCATTGCATTGATTTCTTGTTTACCTGAAGATAAGCGTTCCAATGGCATGAATTATCATTTGGCGCTTTGTTTACGAGCAAGAAATAATGAAGGTGATTTAGAAAAAGCGCTAAGCCATATTCGGAAGGCAGAATCTAAAAACATCTATTATGCATCTTGGCTGCTTAGGTTAGAGTTGGAGTATAGATTTAACGGTATCGATGCTGTGGATGAAGTATTGATACGTTTTAGACGAGTTTCGGGTGATCGGAAAAAAGCAGCGTCAGTTTATGGGAAAGCGGCTGATCTAGCTGAAGAGGCTAAACGCCTAGACAAAGCAGAAGCCTATTTCAGGCAGGGTATTGAATTCATCCCAGATGAATGTTTGGTTGAAATAGTGCCCGCCTATACCCGTTTACTCCGTAAGTTAGATAGGGATGTAGCGGCTTTAACTCTACTATTGGAGTGTTTAGATCGACCCGGCATCACGCGTGTGTCTACCATCTATGAGTCAGCTTCGAGACTCCTACTTGAAGCGGGAGAAGAAAATCAGGCACTTAAACTGGCCGAGCGTGGATTAGAAGATGAGCGAGTATCGAAAAAATGGGTTTTGCGATTGATTAAGGCCGACATTTTATGTGCTCAAAATAAAAACAAAGACGCTGTCGAATTTTTACAGAATTCGATAGACAATACAGGTAGAGAAGATCCTATCCGCTTGGTGGAGAAATGCGTAGAGATTCTAACCGAGCAAGGGCGGTTAGAGGATGCGATCGCCCTTTTTGAAAAGCAGTTGCAGCGTACTCAGCCCAAGAATCGGCCTGCAATGTATGTTGATTACGCGAAAAAGTTAGAAAAAACCGGGAGTTCTGATCAAGCTATAAAGATACTTGAGGGTTATTTACAGTCTACATCAGGTATCGACAAGACGGTAGCCTACGAGTATTGCTCGAACTATTACTTTTCGAGAAGAGACTTAATAGGGTCGATTCGAATTTTGAATTCGGCTGTAGTCGATCCATTCATCGAAGATAAATTGAGGTTTTATAGAGATCTAGCCGATAGATATTACCGGGAGGGCGATATAGAAGCCTGCCTCAATGTATTAAACACCGCTTTTTTCGATCCTAATTGCTCTTCGGTTTATCAAGCCTACATGGATGCAAGTAAGTATCTATCGAAGGAAGAACGAGTCGAAGATGCGATTGATGTTCTTGAAGAGGGACTGAAGGCACCAGCTGTTGGTGACAGGGTTGCAATCGCATTGGAGTTGTCTAAAAGACTAGATTCTGTAGGAAATTTAAATCGAGCTGAGTCGGTTCTCTGTAATGTTCTTGAAGATAAAAGAGCTAGCGGCTTGTGGAGAGCTTATAAAAATCTTGCGGAATTATTGGCCAAACAAGATAAAATTGAAGAAGCCGGACAGGTTTACAAAGAGGCAATTGAGTCAGTCAAATCAAATAACAAAGCCGCCATATATATAAGCTACGCAAAATTTTTATGGTCAACGGGAGATGTTAGTATAGCGCTCCAATTTTTACAGGGCGCGATTAAAGAGCTGCCAAAAAATCAAGAGTTAAAGAATATACGGAAGTATATTGAGATCGAAAAAGAAAATAAAAATACCTTCGATGAGGTTTTCGAAAGAATCGAATATCTAAAACAAAAAATTGAAAATGAAAACCTTTATAGAGCGTTCTATAAAAATGGTTCTCTTGTCGATGATATGGTTTCAGAGGAAACAATCCAGCAGCATTTTAAATTGGTGTGGGCGAATACCAAGAGCAAAGTAAATGCTGAGGTTGGGAATGGTCTAGGTTACGTAGACTTCCAGATTACAAGAGGCTACGAAGATACAACAGTTGTAGAGTTTAAGTTAGCTAAGAATTCAGCTCTCATGGATAGCGTCCCCGATCAGGTAAAGGCATATGCCAGAGCAAACGAAACAAATTTTTATTATACGGTGAATTGTTTTTTGATGACAAAGAGAAAGCGAAGTGCATCAAGCTCCTGGATTCATTGGAAATAAAAGAGCGTAACAGGGTCATTTTGATTGACGCCACTGTAAAACTATCTGCTTCGAAATTGAAACGAGAACGGGTTGCTCAGAATTTTGATGCCTAGAGCATCTGGAGTTTTTCAGGAGTTTGGGGTCGGAGTAAAAACTCTTAATGTCCGCTCCTGGCCGCAATCTGACTTTGCCTGAGGATCTAAAAAAACCACCCCACCCACCGAATAGATTTCCCATCGTCCATCCCAACTAATTCTCGCACTATGTCCCGTAACAACTCACGGGAGCAGCAGTGCCATGAAACGCCATCTCTGGCTACCTTCTTTTCTGATTATAGGCTTGGTTGTCACGCCGACGGCTTTTGCCGATGCAGACGCCGAGCGCGAGGCGCTCGCCAAAATAATCCATGAGCTCAATGCCCTCGACTCATTAATCAAGCGTGCCGAGACCAACGCCGAGCAGAATTCCCGTATCCGATTTCGTTATGACTGGCTGCGTCAGGACCTGAAGCAGATCAAGGACGGCATCCAGTCACACATCGATTCTCCCCGTGCTCAGCCTCGCGCATTTCCGCCATTGCGCGGCGATTACCGTCGATAGGTTTCGTCATGAACGCCGCACAACAAACTGCTTTTCAATCCGGTTCCGGTATTACCCCTGCCACCATGCTGACGGCCATTGCGTCGATGGTGTTGGTGTTGGCGTTTGTCTGGGTGATCTGGGTGGCGTTAGGCACTTTTCGGGCCTGGCAGGAGGGGCAGGCCACGCTATTTGATCTGACCTGGAGCACCCTGCGGGCAAGCATTGTGTTGATGGTTTTGGGTTTCTATTTGCGGTGAGTCGATCGAGTTGAGACCGAGAAAGTCCGGTAAGGGTAAACGGCGATGCAGCGCAGTGGGATGCGGGGGTAGTTCCCCTTTTTATCAGCGTTACAGAAGAGGACATTTGTTATGGACACATCAAATACAAAAAGCGGTTTCAACAAGAAATCTGTTGCCATCCGCAAGTCGCTATCGGCAGCGGTCGCGGTGCTACTACCACTGCCGCTCTGGGCGGCGTTGCCGACGCCGGTTGCGCCGAGTACGGCGCCACCAGCGGGTGACTGGATCGGCTTGATTCAGGGCTACATCAAGGATGGTGGCTTGGTGCTCGGCCTGGCCATCGCAGTGCTGGGTTTTCTCTGGATCGCCTATTTGGGCTTCGCGAAATTCAATGAAGCTCGCCAGGGCAAGGCGGAGTGGGCTGAAGTCGGTGTGCTTGGGATTGTCGGCGCGATCGTGCTGATCTTCGCCAGCTATCTGCTCACAGAAGCGGCCGGCGTTATTTAACACCCGACGTCAATATCAACTTGCAGTAGGAGACGCGAATGTCCAACGACCATGAAATTCTGGCGGATCGGCTCAATGCCGAGCCCGCCATTTTTAAAGGTTGCTCTTCTTCTGAGCTGGGCATGATTGTGGGGTTGGCCATTGTGATATGGCTGCCCCTCAGTTTGTTGCTGGCCTGGCTACTCGGCGCCATCACCATGGGTTTTGGTATTGCCGGTGTCGGTGTGGTGGCCACTGTGGTCACTCTGGCGACGCTGTTTCAGCGTATCAAACGCGGCCGGCCTGAAGGCTATTACCAGCAATGGCTGCGTATTCGTCTGCAGACGATGGGGCTGTATCGCACGCCCTGGGTACTACGCAGCGGTTCCTGGGATATAGGGAGAACGCACTATGCGCCGCTACCGACTCGAAATCGATAACGTGCGGTCCCATTTGCGCTCCCTGTGGGTCGTGATTGGCTTGCAAGGATTGATCATTCTTGCGCTCTGGATTGGCTGGAGCCAGGCACCCAAGCAGCTGCGGGTTTATGTGCCCCCCGATCTGCGCTCGGGTGCAGTTCTGGCGGCTGAGGAGGTGCCTCCGGCCAATGTCTATGCCTTTGCGTTCTACATTTTCCAGCAGCTCAATCGCTGGCCAGAAAACGGCGCAACGGATTACGGCAGCGCAATATTTCGGATCTCGCCCTACCTGACACCGCGCTACCGCAATGACCTGATCGCCGATATGGAACTCAAAGCCCGGCGCGGCGAGTTGGCCTACCGGGTGCGCGGTGTCCATGAAGTGCCGGGGCACGGCTACGAGGAGCGCCGCGTCGATGTGTTATCGCCCGATGTCTGGATTGTCTGGCTGGATCTGGATCTGCTGGAGTCCGTGAAAGGCATGACCGTCAAGCAAACCACGATTCGCTACCCGATTCGGGTGGTGCGTCAGGCTATCGATCCGGAAGCCAATCCCTGGGGCCTGGCACTCGATGGGTACTCTAGCGACGGCCCGCGGCGATTAACCGATGCCGAGCTGGCTGAACCCAGCGTGACTGGCGCCATTACCAATAAGGAATCCCCCCAATGAATCCTCGTGATTTCTTTACGCCATTTAGATGGATCGGTTTGCTCGGACTGTGTTTCCCGCTGCTGTCCTTTGCACAAGTCGATGACGCGGCATTGAGCACTCCGGAACGCGTTGTCTGGAACAAAGCGCCCATCGCAATTCCATTGGTCGTTGGTGAAGAGCGCCTGGTGCATTTTCCGGATTCGGTGAGCATTGGGCTGCCGCAGTCACTGACACCGTTGCTGCGCAGCCAAAGCATCAACGGCACCCTATACCTGTTGGCCAGGCAAGCCTTTGAGCCCACCCGTGTCATGGTGCGCTCGGAAACCGACGGCCCAATCTACGTCCTTGATATTTCAGCGGCGCCAGGCGGAGTAGACAGTGGATCATTGCCGGATGTGCAGGTACTGCTCCAAGCATCACAAAAGCCACCGCAGGATTTGTCGGAAGATGCCGGTGCCGATCAGTCAACATCGGACAAGCAATCACAGTCTTTGGGTTATGCCGCTTTAACCCGGTATGCCGCGCAACAACTCTATGCACCAACACGACTAATCCCCCAGCAGCCGGGCGTGGTTGCCATACCCGTGAACCCCGAACCGGTCGATCTGGTAGTGGGCGGCAAGATCGAAGCCGTGCCGGTTGCTGCCTGGAAGGCGGGTTTGCGGTACGTCACTGCCGTCAAGCTGATCAATCGTGCCCAAAGCCCCGTCGTGCTGGATCCACGCGAACTGCGCGGGTCATGGCTGGCGGCGACCTTTCAGCACAATCGCCTGTTACCCGCTGGCAGTGAGGCCGATACCACAGCCGCCTATCTGGTGTCGGATCGGCGCTTTGATGCGGCCTTTTGATGTGGCGCTTTGAGAGAGGATAGGAATCTACCCCATGTCGATGATCACCAGTAATCGATTGTTACCACTTCTTGCCGGTTCCGTTGTGCTGATGGCAGTGCTCGTCGCGGTGAAGTCCTGTTCCCCGAGCGGCGAGCAACCCCAGCTGTTGGAAGCCGTGCCACAGGCACCGAAACCGGATGCCGATACACCGGCGGATACCATTAAGACACTGACGGCCAACGTCAGCGCCATGACTTCGGAGCTCAATGCTCTGCGCCGGGATAATACCGCACTTAAACAGGAGAATCGCGATCTGATCGAAGACCGAAAGCAGATCGAGAACAACGTGCTGTCGAGAGTGCAGACAGCTTTGGAGGCAAAACGTACGGACGCCGCGCCCAACGAAACCACGTCGGCCATCGCCGCGTTGACGGCGAGGGTGGATTCCCTGGCCAACCGCTTTGGGACGTCATCGACACAGCGGTCTTCCACGGGTTCTGATATTCCGGTCGGGCTCGGTCTGGATGGAGTCAGCACATCGGCGGCGGAAGCGGAACCACTGGTGTGGGTCAACCCCCTGGAGCTTGCGCCATCGCCTGATGCTGATAAGGAGACGTTGCTCAACCGCTTCAGTCGCGGCAGTCGCAATGCGTTAGATAGCGCCGGTCCGGAAGTGAAATCGCTAGTAACGAAAGGATCCGAAGCCCTCAATACTGCTCTGCCGGTCTACACCGTGCCGCGCAATGCCACCCTGATTGGATCAACTGGCATGACCGCCTTGGTGGGCAGGGTGCCAATTCAGGGACAGGTGCGCGACCCCATGCCGTTCAAGGTGATTACCGGCAAAGAAAACCTGGCCGCCAATGGACTGCGCATTCCAGGCATTGAAGGCATGATCTGGAGTGGAACGGCTGTTGGCGACTGGACGCTCTCCTGTGTGACTGGGAAATTGGAATCGGTGACCTTCGTGTTCGAGGATGGCACCATTCAGACCCTCTCCAGCGATGACAACCAACGGGGTGGTTCCAGTGGAAGCAGCGATAGACCGCTGGGCTGGATCTCCGATGCGCGGGGTATCCCCTGTATCACGGGCGAACGCAAGACCAACGCTCCCGCATTCCTGACACAACGCATTGGCGTCATGGCCCTCGAAGCGGCTGGTGAAGCGGCAGCACAGGCCGAAACCACAACGCTGATCAATGACTCGGGCTCGGCCACCAGTGTGGTCTCTGGTGAGACCGGTAAATACGTACTGGGCAAAACCCTGAGCGGCGGTAGCGACGAAGTCGCCCAGTGGTTGCGGGAGCGTCAGGCACAGAGCTTCGATGCGATCTTCGTGCCCGCCGGTGTCGAGCTGGCAATCCACGTTGATCATGAACTCCCCATCGATTTCCATTCCAACGGCAGGAAACTTCATCATGAAACTAATCTTTTCCAACAAGCGACGTTTACCACTGGTTCTGGTCTGGACTAGCGCCCTGATGGTCGGCTGCGCCAGCACTAAAGAGACGGTACTACCGCAGGACGGTCCGACCATGAAGTCCATTTACGATCAGCACATGGTGGATGTTCAGAAGCCAGACCACCGGCGAGTCATCGGTGGTCAGCCGTTACCGCAATCTGGTATCGACCACTATCAGGGCTTTGTGCGAGAGGCTGCTAATGAAATCGACACGGTATTTCCTCGTCTGCCGAATCCTACGCTGGTGATGTATATCTTTCCCCACCTGTCGGGCAGTGAGCGCACCCCGGTACCAGGTTATGTCACCACCTTTCCCTTTTATGAAAAGGTGGAGTACGCCCTACCTGGAGAAGTGCCGGGGGAAGTGCCTGGTGAATCGTCCGCAACGGCCAATCACTCGACGTTGGATCAGTAGGAACGCTTGATGCCAAAACATAAACCTAACCTTCCCGAGGGTTCGCCCTTAACCACTGCCGCGGTCAAACAACACTATACCCGCCCGCCGTCGTTTACCGATTTGCTGCCCTGGATGGAATACATTCCCGAGAGTAGAGCTTTTCTGTTAGAGGATGGGGTCAGCCTCGGCGCGCTGTTCGAGGTGCAGCCGGTCGGTTGTGAGGCAAGGACGCCAGCCTTTATGACCCAGCTGCGTGACGCCATTCAAACGGCAATCAACGAGGCCATTCCCGAGCGCGACGACGCACCTTGGGTATTACAGATCTATGTCCAGGACGAGCCCAGGCTAACCCAATTCAATGAGTCGTTGGCCCGTTATCCGTCGCCGGCGGTTCGTGCTTCGGATTACTCTCAACATTACCAGTCGGTGATGTCGAAGCACCTGCAAGCGATTTCCCGACCGGGTGGGTTGTTTGACGATACCACCGTCACCGGTTCGCGTTGGCAGGGGCAGCAACGACGGATCCGCGTTGTGCTCTACCGCCGTTTGAAAAGCAACGGCAAAATGCCACCCGCTGTTGAAGTGGAGGAGGCGCTCAATGACGTGGCCACCAAATGGATCGCCTCACTGGCCTCTGCCGGAATCAATGCCCAACGGGCCAATGGTCAGGCGTTTTATCAGTGGTTGCTGAGCTGGTTCAATCCCAATCCACCGCTGGCAGACGGTAATCCGGAAGCACTGATGCAGTTGGCACCCTACCTGGGTGATGACCACTTACCCTTCGGCTATGACTTTGCCGAGCAGCTGACCCTGTCGATGCCACACTCCGACGAGGCAACCTCGAGCTGGATTTTCGATGAACTGCCGCACACCGTCGTGACCGTACAAAGCTTGCGGCGGGCCCCGGACATCGGGCACTTCACGGCGGAGCGTCAGGCGGGGGATCAGGTGTATTCCCTGTTCGATCGCCTGCCTGAGCACACCATCATGGCGATAACACTCACGCTCAAACCGCAAGACACCACCCGCAATCACATTGCCCAGATCAAGCGCGCAGCGGTGGGTGATTCCGCAGAGGCGTCGATCACCCGGGAAGATGCGGAACAAGTGGAGCGGGAAATGGCGCAGGGCAACAAGCTGTATCCTGTGAGCATGGCCTTCTATGTGCGCGGAGATAATCAAAAGGCGCTACGGAACAATTTGAATCGTCTCCACGCGCTGCTGTTGCCCAATGGTCTGCAGCCCATTGCCCAGGAAGCTGACCTGCTGTCGCTCGACAGTTACATCCGTAACCTGCCCATGGCCTACGACGCCGACCTGGACAAATCCCGCCGTCGCTCGCGCCTGATCTTCTCCCGGCATATTGCCAATTTGGTACCGTTCTATGGTCGTTCCCGTGGCACCGGTCATCCTGGCCTGGTGTTCTACAACCGGGGTGCCGAACCGCTGGTCTTCGACCCGCTGCACCGGGATGACCGCAAGAAGAATGCCCACATGCTGATCCTCGGGCCGACGGGGGCGGGCAAGTCGGCACTGTTGGTGTATCTGCTGCAGCAAATGATGGCACGGCATCGGCCACGGTTTTTTATCATCGAGGCCGGGGCTTCGTTTTCGTTGCTGGGGCAGCATTTTGCGCACCACGGTCTGTCAGTGAATCAGATCACCCTGAACCCCAATGTCGATGTCAGCCTGCCGCCCTTTGCCGATGCGCTTCGACTTCTGGATCGGCGCCATGCGTTTAATCCGCTCAGTGTCGATGAATCTACAATGGAAGAGACGTTAGACGAAGATGATGAGATCGAGGAGGAGGGGGGCGGCCGCGATATTCTCGGCGAGATGGAGATTGCTGCACGGATCATGATCACCGGCGGCGATGAGCGCGAAGACGCGCGATTGACCCGGGCCGACCGACTGCTGATCCGCAATGCCATCTTCCTTGCCGCAAAAACCCTGAAAGAGACCACTCGAACCCAGGTGATTACCCAGGATGTGGTCAACGCCTTCCAGACCATCGCCACCAACAGGGAACTGCCCGAACACCGGCGTAATCGAGCCCTGGAAATGGGCGACGGCATGGCGCTATTCTGTTCGGGCCTGGCGGGCCACTTTTTCAATCGGCCGGGGCAGTCCTGGCCAGAAGCCGATGTCACCATCCTCGAAATGGGCATGTTGGCCAGAGAAGGCTACGAGGATCAGCTCACCGTTGCCTACCTGTCCATGATGAGCCATATCAATGACCTGGTGGAACGTCATCAACACGACGATCGGCCCACGCTGGTGGTGACTGACGAAGGCCATATCATCACCACCAATCCGCTGTTGGCACGCTACGTGGTCAAAATCACCAAAATGTGGCGCAAGCTCGGTGCCTGGTTCTGGATCGCCACCCAGAATCTGGAAGACTTTCCGGACGCCAGCCGCAAGATGCTCAACATGATGGAGTGGTGGCTGTGCCTGGTCATGCCGAAAGAAGAGGTGGAGCAGATCGCCCGCTTCAAGGATCTCAATGACGAGCAGCGCAACCTGCTGTTGTCTGCCCGCAAGGAGCCGGGAAAATACGTGGAAGGAGTCGTCCTGGCCGACAAGGTCGAAGCGCTGTTCCGCAACGTACCGCCAGCCTTATCGCTCGCCCTGGCCATGACCGAAAAGCATGAGAAGGCTGAACGTGCAGCGATTATGCGTGAGAAGAACTGCTCGGAGCTGGAGGCGGTTTACGAGATCGCCAAGCGTATCGAACAGTCTCGTGCGTAGCAGTTTTACTGATCTCAGGGGTGTTTCACGACTCCACGGCAGGCCGGATAGGTTGCGCATCCCCAAAATTGATTGCCGGCGTTTTGTCCCTTTCTGGCCGTTCTTGGCACCATCGTACCGCCACACTTTGGGCACTGTTTTTGACTTTGGGGCGTCGTTGACGCTGTGACTGACGGCACGACTGCGGGGGCGGCTGGCGGTGAGGGAGCCTTCTTCTGGCGCAAATGCTTGACGTGCTGTCGGTTGGTGGTAAACCCCCGCTGTAATCTCAGCTGTTCGATTTGTGCCGTCATAGTATCCACGGCGGCCTGGCTGAGGATCACTTCGCGCCGCGCTTTGATATACCGGATATACCCACCGGCATAAACCACATTCTCTGGCAACTCCGTCTTGAACGTCGAATCACCGACAAACACCACCAGCGAGTGAATCGCGGAAGCCGGAATATCCAGCAGGGTTTCCAGGGTTTTGACGTGTTTATAGTTCTGGTGCAGTGGGTTCTGAAATTTATGGGTGTGTTTGTAGATTTTCTGGGTCCAGGTCTTCTGGTTGGCCGAGCCGAATATCCAGCCCTTCATATTTTTGGTTTCAATTACGAACACGCCGTAGCGCGACACAATGATGTGGTCGATCTGTGTGGTGCCATCATCGGTTTGTAATGTCACGTCCTTGATCAGGTGGTATTCGCCCTTTGGAAGAAACAGCCGTGCGGCCGTATTCACCAGAAACTCACCGGTAATGCCTTTGAACCAGGGCGACTTGAGAATACCTGCCAGGATGGCGAGCGGTATGAGGTACCACAGCGCGCCGTAGACCTGTTGGATGATGGGGCTGAAATCCATTCCTGTATTTCTTCCGTTATGAATGTCCCGCCATTATAGGAATGTCCCTTCCGGTCGGCCAGAAACATCGACCCTTCATGTCTGGATTTTCCGTTTATCCCCCACCGTCAATCCTTCAGCATGAATGCTCTGTCAAAGATATGTGGATCTGGATGGCCGCCAGTGAATAGTGCAAGAGCTCATTTCATTCTTTCGATCGTTCTAACAGTGGCGCTCTGTGAGCCGGTTTTGGCTGACAAACCCCCAAGTGCGATCGAGGTATTTACCGATTCAATGAACCCGGTCGCGAATAATGCGGACGGTATAACGGTGTACTACATAGACCGCATTGATCGACTTCAGAAAGAACTCTCCAAAGACTTGCCAGCGGATCCGGTAACCGCAAAACAGACGGCCCTTCATCGCTTCCAACGCATTGACAGCCATCTCAGCAGTGAATTGGAAAATGCTGCAAACGGCCTGGTGCAGGCGATGCAATACGGCATTGATCGCTACCCGGCCATTGTCTTCGATGGCAAAGCGGTGGTTTACGGCATCACCGATGTTCGAGCGGCAACCCAGCGGTATCAGCAGTGGCAGGCCGGGGAGGCTCGACCATGATGCGCGCTATCCGCCGTTGTGGATTCATCCTGCTGATGTGGGCGCCCCTCATGAGCCATGCTGGAACCATCTCCACCACGGAAATCGTTTCCCAGACCACGAGTGCCGCGCTCAGCTGTATGCGCTGGATGCCGGTGGGGATGTGCTTTTGGCTGCGCTGTTCCATTTATGAATGCGATGTCGAGACCTCAATCAAAGTTGGCCATTACCAGCCGGATGCGGTGGTGAGCAGTTACAACGAACTCGGTAGCAATCCTTGGACAGAGATCCGCAGTATTCTTGGGGCCGCTCAAAGTTCCGCCGCGACAGGACTGATCGGCAGCTTGCTGGCCGTGCCCATCGAGAGCGCCGGGAATCGAACGGAAGGTGGGCAGGGCAACAAAGATCACCGCAATCTGATCTTTCGGGAGACCGATGTCATCGGCCATCCTTTAGGTTCGCTGTCGGGTGTCCTGGCGGGTACCGGCTATTTGTGTGAATCGGAAACCACCTCCTTTTATCCCTATTTCATGTCGAGCCTGGATGCGCTCTCCTGGCGTATGGAAATCCCGGAGATGTTCTATCCAGCGAGTCTGATACCCGGCATGCGGGAAATCGGCACCTGGCCTCTGCAGACCTGGGGTGGTGTCTACCCCAGAACAGGCTGGACCACACAGGCAGAGGAGCCCAAGGCCGCGGCAATCAATGCGCAGCGAGCCGGGGATATCGTGACCCGGAACGGTCAGCCGCACATTTACGATCAGATCGAACCGTCTTCCAGCTCCGACCAGCGGATTTGGTCGCCGGGTCCCTTGGTTGAAGACGATCCCGCCACCGGTGAGTGGCAGATGTTGCTCCCCAAAGCAGAATCAAGCTGCGCTGTTTTTGGCACCAACGATCTCGCCAGCGCCAATGGTTGGGGTGGTGGCCGCGTGGACGAGGAGGGTGATTACGCCTGGAACCTGTGGAGGCCTTATCAGTGCTGTGAAAAAGAAGGCCAGTTTTTTCTGTTCGACATCAACTGGATCAATTACCCGCCATGATCAAACACAACCCTATCCACTGTCTGCTGATCGCTTTGGCGGTCGTCATTGGCTCTGACAGCTATGCCGCTCAGGCGCCCACGGAAGATGGGCTGTGGTATTACGAGATCGGTGGCGCCGAACCGGTCTCGGTACCGGCCAATCCTGCTGTGGTCTCCACGACATTGGGAGGCTCTGCCCAACTGGGACTCGGCTACAGCTGCGGCAAGTTCGATCCGGTGGCGGCGGTCACCAATACCCTGAACGACATCGGTTCCGGTGTCGACAACATGATGAACGCCATGACGGCAGCGGCCACCAGCGCCATAGCGTCGTTACCTGCGCTCATTCTGCAGCGAGCCAACCCCGGCCTGTACGATCTCTTCCAGAATGCCCTGATCAAAGCCGAAGAAACCATGCAACTGGCCACCAAGTCCTGCGAGCAGATGGAGGCGGAAATTGCCCAGGGCAAGAATCCCTACGCCGATCTGATCACCTTATCCAAAGGTAACGATTGGAAGGTGCAAATGGGTATTGGTGGCAACGATGCCGTCACCGCCAAAGACACGGTGGAATCCTCTAACGGCGATAACGGTGTGCCCTGGATCGGTGGGCAGGCCGGAGGAGCCGGCCAGCCAGTGCTGGAGTTCACCGGCGATATCGTCGAGGCCGGTTACAACATCAATATGAATCGCGCCGTGACTGACACCAGCCCGGTACCGGCCGCATCGGCCACCCGCCTGTCGGAAATCTGGGCGTCGCCCGCCGAAGCCCGGGACTGGACCGTGGATGTGGTGGGCGAGAACATCGTCACTACCTGCGACACCTGCCGCAAGGACAGCATTCCCGGTACGGGCCTGCTGCCGAAGCTCTATCAGGAGTCCGCTACCGTCACCGCCGAGATCCAGAACCTGGTCAGTGGCGCGACACCGCCCACGTTGGCCAATCTCGACCAGATTACCGCCCCCGGCGTGGCCATCACCCGGCAGGTCATTGAAGCCATCCGCGAGATGCCGGCCTCAGAGCAGAGCCTGATCATGGGCCGCCTGGTCTCCGAGATCAGCACTGCGCGCACGGTCGAGAAGGCACTGTACGCCCGGCGTCTGCTGCTGTCGGGGCGGCAGGTTCCTGAGGTCTACGCCACCGAAGTGGCCCGCGAGCATGCCGACAACTCCATCGCCGAGCTCGATAAAGAAATCGAAAACCTGCTGTTTGAAACCCGTGTACGCAAAGAGGTGGTGTCCGACACCGTTGCCACATTGCTCGAACGAGCAGCTGCCAAACGGCAGAGTTCACTTACCGTACCGGAAGTGCCGACCCTGGATCCCAACCCATTGCGAGGTGGGCGTGTTCAATAACCTCCGATCACGGCGAAAAAACTTTCTGCTATTCACCACCATGGCCGTGTTGCTGACAGCGCTGGTGGGGTATCTCCTGATGCATCGATTACAAACGGATTCCGTGCAATCCGTTCAACAGAGCATCGACGCCTGGCGGACGACACTTACAGTCATGCGCTGGACAGTGATCGCTGTCATTGCCTTTGGCTGGAATCATCTGGTTGCCTGGCTGGCTGATGCAAAAATCCTGAGCCAGGCCAAAGCAACCAGACTAACAGGCTTACGCTGGCGCGCCGTCACCTGGTTGGTTTTGCTCGAATTGGTGTTAGGGCAGGGTGTATTGGTCAATGCTATTGGCTTGATGGTTAGAGCTTGATCGTTGGAGCAGGGCAATGAGTGTCGATAGCTATCTGGAGCTCTTTACTTCCCTTTTTGGCTGGACTTTCTACGGTATTCTGTGGGATGTGCTGGTCAGTACCGGTATTGTCTATCTCCCGTTTCTGGGAATCCTGATCGACAACTGGCGCGAACCGGCGCAGGGCGGTGAGGTGGGCCATGCCAGTGGCCTCTCACTGCGACGCATGGAGATCGAGGTGTTCATCGCGCTCTTGGTGGTTGTGCTTGCGGGGCAACCCGCTGCGCTCACGCCACTCAATGCCGGCACCTTGTCCTACTCGCCACCGCCGACCTTGCTGAATCCAACGCCAACAACCGCGACCGTAGCGGCCCCACAGAGCACCTATGGCACGACCGGTTTTACGGGTTCTGCCGCAACCGTCAATGTTCCCATCTGGTGGTACGGCGTGATCGCCCTCAGCTCCGGCCTGAATCACGCCATTGTTGAAGGCCTGCCAACCGTGGCAGATATGCGCACCTTCGAGCAACAAGCACACCTGGCCACCATTGCCGATCCGCGACTCCGGCAGGAGGTGAGCGATTTCTTCAGCCAGTGCTATGTGCCGGCCCGCTCCAAATACCAGGCTGAACGACCAAACACAGCGGCCATCAATGGCATTCTAACCACCTACGGCGCCGATGACCCCGACTGGATGGGCTCACACGTCTACCGGGATACCGCAGGCTATTACGATACGCTGCGCCCGGCCAACCAAATTACCGGCTGGGCTTACAACGCGGCCAGGGATACGGAATACGACCCGACTACTCCGCCAGCCTGGGGCAAACCTTACTGCAAGCAGTGGTGGGAGGATGGGGCCATCGGCTTGCGGGAGAAACTGATCAATGAGGCGGATGCCACCTCGGCCGGCTTTTCCGGTTTGGTGGTTGCTATCGCGCCAGCCCTGGCCAGCGAACAACAAAACGACGCCGTCGCCAAAACCGTTCTCACCAATGCGCCGCCCTCTTGGTCAAGCAATGAATTGATCGCCAATAATGCCTCCGGCTCGGGTTTGTTCAATACGGCAGGAAATATTGTCAAAGGTGGCCTGGCGACCGGTGGTGTGGTCACCGCATCTGCCCTGTTTTCCGTCACCATGACCGCAGTGTTGCAGTCATTGCCCATGGTGCAGGCCATTATGCTGCTGGGCATCTATGCGTTGTTGCCGCTGGTGGTGGTTTTGTCCCGCTACTCGATTGCCATGATGGTGGTGGGCGGCATGGCCATCTTCACCATCAAGTTCTGGACAGTGCTCTGGTATCTGGCCATGTGGGTCGATCAGAACCTGATTCTGTCCATGTACCCGGACGTCAATGTCTTCCTGCAGATCTTCGCCAACCCCGGCGAACACGATGCCAAGCGCATGTTACTGAATATGATCACAACCAGCCTCTATTTGGGATTGCCGCTGCTATGGAGTGGGATGATGGCGTGGGCGGGGGTGAAAGTAGGGCGGTCTATTGATGCTGCGACGAGCCCCATCAAGGCTCCCGCGCAGGACGCGGGAAACCAGGGGGGAAGTATCGGGAAAATGGCGCTAACCAAGGGCAAGAAGCGTTAGTCCTTTTCGTACCAGCCAGCGGCATCCGTGCCATCGTCGAGTTTGCCGGTTCGGTAATTCAGTACGCCTCCACGAACAGAGTCAGAGGTTGTTTTATCAGAGTCCGTTTCGGCGCTTTCAGCGAAAAACCCAAGCACATCGCGCAGAAAATGGCCGATGACAGTTGCCACCGCCAATATGGCCAGTAATACTCGGCGAGTACGGGATTTTTCGGCTGTTGAGGTCATGATTCCCTCTCAAACTCCGCTGAATTGAAGCGCAGGACGTTGCAATTTTCCTTAACCGTGCGTTGCATGGGTTCGTCGAACCCCTCCTGGCAGATTGTTGAGCAACTCCTGTCGTAAGTTATGACGACTTTACGCCAGAATATCAGCGTAGCCAAAGAGTGATCAGTAGTCTCTAAAATACCGTCTGTAACTTCAGCCTACTGATTATAGCAATGATGTTTCGCGGAAGTTGATTTTATTGATCCAGATCAGCTATTTGTTCTGTTTCGTTTGAACTTTCAAGAGAATAAGGTATCATTCCTAAGGTTAATATAACCATTTGCAGATTATGTGGCTTAGCAGGTTCAGATTTTACATGGCGATCTTCGCGTTACTGGCTTTTACCAGCCAGTCGTTCGCTGTTGCGAAATTGCCCTGCCACAAGATGAGTCACGAACCCTATGTTCCAGTAATGACGGGGGCAATGGATCATGGAAGCCATACCAAGGCAAACAATATCCAGATCAATAATGCCCTTACGGCTGATGCCGCTGATTGTTGCAGCCAGGAACACTGCTCTCAGCTGGATTGCATCTCTGCAAGCGTTGCGGTGGTGAGTACACTGTCGCCGCTTTCCGTCCAGTTTTCTCAAACCCTCAATACAGCGTATTCGGTTTCCTTCCTCTCCCAGGCAGCTTCCTCGCTGTTTCGCCCCCCCATTTCCCGCTGAAGTAGGGTTGGTACGTCTGAAATTCAGGCGTCTGACGACTCGATAAGCGGGAGATCAAAACTCCCATAACGTATGTTTAAAACGCGCCACCGCTACGAGCGCGTTCACTGCAACTCTTGATTGGGAGTCATCATGAAGCCGTTACATACCTATCTGCGCTTTCCGGCGCTGATCGTATTCCTGTTATTTCTTACCGCTTGTTCAGAAAGCGAAAATCACGCAACTAAAAGCGCAACGATTGCCACGTTGGATGTTTATAAAAGCCGCACCTGTCAATGCTGCCAGCAATGGGTTCACCATATGGAAGATGTTGGTTTTGACACAAAAACCCACCACCCGTCGGACTTGAATCGCATTAAAAATGACTATGGCATAGCACCTGAGTTCCAGTCCTGCCATACAGCAGTGACGAGTAACGGTTATGTGTTCGAAGGCCATATCCCTGCGCGCTTTGTTCAGCAGTTTCTGGAAAACCCTCCCGATGACGCCATCGGCCTTAGTGTGCCTGGCATGCCGGCAGGCAGCCCTGGTATGGAGATGGGTGACAGGTTTACGCCTTACAAGGTATGGCTGCTTAAAAAAGACGGTTCGGCTGACGTGTTTGCATCTGTGAATAGTCGCGATCAGCAATAGGACATATAACGATGAACATTCAATGGGTATTTTTATTGTTTTTGCTGGTGGGGCTTCCTGTATTTGCGCAGAGCCCGGCTAATACGTTGAGTCTGGATGAGGCCATCGCCCATGCCATTGCCACGGATCCCTGGCTGAACGGTAGCCGGCATCGCGAAGACGCTTTGACCAGCGAATCAATTTCAGCATCGACGCTTCCAGACCCCAAGGTCAGCCTGATGGCGGCTAACTTTCCTACCGATAGCTTCGATATCAACCAGGAGCCTATGACGCAGCTCACTGTAGGTGTTAGTCAGATGTTTCCTCGCGGCGATAGTCTGGCGCTGTCCAGCCGTCAGAAACAGGAGTTGGCGGAACAGGAGCCATTGCTCAGGCAGAATCGCCAGGCCAAGGTAGCGGCTACTGTCTCGCAGCTGTGGCTGGAAGCATTCAGGGCCCAGGAGAGCATTCGATTGATTGAGCGGGATCGCTCGCTGTTTGAACATTTGGTGGATGCAACCAAAGCGAGCTATTCGTCGGCACTGGGACGTGCCCGCCAGCAGGATATTATCCGGGCCCAATTGGAGCTTACCCGGTTGGACGATCGTTTGACGGTGCTGCGGCAACAGTCGGAGTCAGCCCAACAGCGTTTATCCGAGTGGGTCGGCGGTCGCGCCCGTCTGCCGTTAGCGCAGCTTGTGCCCAGTCAGTACGGTGATGAGCCGACGCCGGTGGAAGGTCAGCCGGATAGTGATCGTTGGCTCTATGAACAGGTCAACCGGCACCCACTCTTGCTGGCACTTGATCAGCGTATTGATGCCATGGAGACCGGGGTCGAATTAGCGCGCCAGAAATATAAACCTGAGTGGGGTCTTTCCGCCCAATACGGCTATAGGGACGATGATCCCATGGGTCGCGACCGCGCTGATTTGTTCTCTGTCGGTGTGACCTTTGATCTGCCGCTTTTCACCGGCAAGCGACAGGATAAAGACGTCAGTGCGGCCACTTCTCGGGCCGAGGCCTTGAAAACTGACAAGTTACTGATGGCGCGAAAGCTGATGGCGAACCTGGATACGGCCTTGGTTCAGCTACAGCGTCTGAATCATCGTCGCGCGCTCTACGCCGAGCAGTTATTGCCGCAAATGTCAGAGCAGGCCGAAGCTGCCCTGGCCGCCTACAACAACGACGACGGCGACTTTGCCGAAGCGGTGCGCGCCCGCATTGCTGAGTTAAATGCCAAGATCGACTTTTTAACGATCAGGATTGATCGGCTGAAGATGATTGCCGAGTTGAATTACCTCTTGTCCAAAAATGGTTCAGAACCGTTTCCCGCCACCAGCAGTAACCACGCGGAAGGATTAACCCCATGAAGATTCAATTGAATAAATCTTTTTTCATTACCGTTGCCTTGTTGATTGCGACAGCGACCCTTGCCCACTACTCGGCCCTATGGCGTATGAAAGGGATCACGGGCGATGATGACGTTGCAACCGAGAAAAAACCACTCTACTGGGTCGCGCCGATGGATCCCAATTATAAGCGCGATAATCCGGGTAAATCCCCTATGGGGATGGATCTGATACCAGTGTATGAAGACGCGGGCGGCGATCAGGAGATTGGCACAGTCACCATCTCTCCCGATGTGGTCAATAACCTTGGCGTACGTACAGCGTCTGCTACTCGGGGGCAGCTGGACGTCTCTGTCAATACCGTGGGCTATGTGCAATATGATGAAGACCGTCTTGTTCACATTCATCCACGGGTGGAGGGTTGGATTGAAAAACTCCATGTCAAAGCCGCCGGAGATCCGGTCACTCAGGGCGAAGCGCTCTATGCCTTATATTCGCCGACCCTGGTCAATGCCCAGGAAGAATTGTTGCTGGCGTTAAAGCGAAATAACCCAACACTAATCACTGCTGCCATGGAGCGGCTGTCGGCTTTACAGGTGCCGGAATCGGAAATCCACCGACTGAAAAAATCTGGCAAGGTCAGTCAGACCATCACAATCGCGGCCCCGCAATCCGGCGTATTGGACAATCTTATGGTCCGTGAAGGCATGTTTGTGAAACCCGGTATGGAAATGATGGCCATCGGGCAGCTTGAACATATCTGGGTCATAGGAGAAGTGTTCGAGCGTCATGTCATGAGCGTACGAGAGGGCGATGCAGTGCGCATGTACCTCGATTATCTGCCAGGACGCACGTGGTCTGGCATGGTTGACTATATCTACCCGTCACTGAATACCCAGACTAGAACAGCTCGGGTGCGGGTACGATTCGACAACCCGGACGGCTACCTGCAACCGGGTATGTTTGCGCAAATGACGATAGCGACACAACCCGCTCGGGAGGCGTTGCTCATTCCCCGTGAAGCACTGATTCGCACGGGTAGTCAATCGCGGGTCGTGTTGGCTAAAGGTGACGGGCGCTTTAAATCCATCGCCGTCGAGGTGGGGCGGATTGGCGAGAACCGGGTGGAGATTCTGTCGGGGCTCAACGAGGGCGACCGGCTTGTGACTTCCGCTCAATTTTTGATTGATTCCGAATCCAGCAAGACCTCGGATTTTCGTCGCATGAACCACAGCCGGGATGACGATACCCAGCCTGAAACACCGGCATCGGTATCGGTCGGTGCCCGCGTTGAAGGCGTCATGGTCGAACACCGGATGCTCACGCTGGCCCACGACCCCATCGATGCCTGGCAATGGCCGGCCATGACGATGGATTTTACTGTGGACCCCGGGGTGGATCTGGGTGGGCTGAAACCCGGCATGAAGTTGCATGTGGAGATTCAGCGGAACGGGGACAACCACTACGTGATCAACCAGATCCATCGACTGGAACAGGTGTCCGAAGATGCGCCCAGGGAGGGGGACGGGCAATCCATGGACAACAGCCAGCATCAGGGTATGAGTCATGATGGGATGGATATGGATCAAGGCCAGCGCAACGGGGAGGACAAGCCATGATTGAAGGTATTATCCGCTGGTCTGTCCAAAACCGCTTTTTTGTGCTGCTGGCCACCCTGATTCTGGTGGGGATCGGCGGTTGGTCCCTGAAAAACACGCCGGTAGATGCCATTCCCGATTTGTCGGACGTGCAGGTGATTATCAAAACCAGTTATCCGGGGCAGGCGCCGCAGGTGGTGGAAGATCAGGTCACCTATCCGCTGACTACT
>MDSW01198761.1_pt1 | contig 23155 bp, 17 predicted proteins | sample 811171 | NCBI WGS metagenome assembly MDSW01 (sample SAMN05326641, study PRJNA326480) | marine metagenome | isolation source: seawater | place: Atlantic Ocean: North West | collected 2012 | reverse complement strand
TTTCTTCATTGATCATTAGATGATCAAGGGGTTGAATGCCCGCTTCCATTTGTATTTTATCACTCACTTTGCTTGACTGAACACCAAAATATCGAAACTAAATAGACAATAAAACATGAGAATACTTCTTACCACAACCTCTTATCAGGATACACCTGGCCCACATCATGATTTATTGGCTTCAGCTGGTTGGGAAATCGTAAGAGAACGAGGCCCTCTTCCAGAGGAAAAAATGCTTGAAATTGCAGGTTCATTTGATGGTTTTCTTTGTGGAGATGATGCCATAACTCAAAGTGTAATCGACAAATCATTACCACAATTAAAAGTCATCAGTAAGTACGGAATAGGTCTAGATAAAATTAATGTGACGTATGCCACTGAAAAAAAACTCCCAGTTCTATTCACTCCTGGAGTTAATCATACTACCGTTGCAGAACATTGTTTTGGTTTATTATTAGCCCTATCGAAAAAAATTCACTCTAATGCAATTGAAGTTTCCTCTGGCAAATGGGTAGCGGGTTGGAAAAAGCCAGTCGGAAATGAAATTATGGGTAAAACCATCGGCATTGTTGGACTTGGAAGAATAGGCAAGGAGGTTGCCACGCGAGCGAATGCATTTGGAATGAAGGTCATTGCCTACGATCCATTTTTTGATGATGAATTTGGAAAATCGCATGGTATCCATAAAGGTTCATCGATGGATGAAGTATTGTGTAATTGTGACGTTGTTTCTTTGCATTGCTTTTTAAATGACGAAACGCATGGAATGATCAACTCTCAAAAACTGGAACAAATGAGAGATCACGTCATTATCATCAATTGTGCTAGAGGTGAAATCGTTAACACAGGCGATATGAATTCTGCTCTCATTAGCGGAAAAGTTGGTGGCTATGGGACTGACGTACTAGATACAGAACCTCCAGAAGAAAACCACCCCCTCATCGAAGCGCCCAACTGTATCATAACTTCACACATTGCCTCGAGAACGCATGAATCTGTGGCAAGACAAGCCGGCATGGCTACACAAAACTTGATTTCCTATCTCAAAGGCGAGAACAACTACACACAAGCCAACAAATTTTAATCACAAGAAAAATGAAAGAGGAATTTTATATTATTCCAGAGCAAGAGCATAACAAACTTGTTACACTTGCCTATAAGCACAGAGGTTATAGTCAGGAGGAGGCCGAGGACGCAGCAAAATTCTGCTCATTCGCATCCGCTCATGGAGTTCGTACACATAATGCGATCAAAGCGCTTCATCTTGATGAATTATTTGGTTCTGGGAACGGTGGGTGTACTCCAAATTCTGAAATTGAGATTTTAGAAAATAGATTTGCTGCTAGTGAAGTTTGGAATTGTCATAAAAAACTTGGCCAAAGCGTGGCCTATCAAGCCATTGAAAAATGTATAGAACTTGCCGACAAGTACGGCATTGGGCAAGTTTCTGTGGACAGTGCGTTTCATTACTTGTGGGGAGGCGGTTATGTTCTTGATGCAGCCAAGCGAGGTTACATTGCTTATACAAACTGTACAGCAGGACTAGCCGAAGTTGTGCCTTTCATGGGTAAGTTTCCAACCCTAGGAACAAACCCGCATAGCTGGGCTTTTCCAACATCTGAGGCGATAGGGTTTCCAATCGTTATCGATTGGGCTACCTCTGTCGTCGCAATGGGAAGAGTTCAACAGTTGAAGAGAGAAGGTCAAGAGTTACCAGATAATGCAGCAGTTGATAAAGATGGCAATCCAACAAAAGATCCTGAGAAGGCAGCTTATCTTGTCCCTTTCGGTGCGCACAAAGGTTATGGAATGGCTCTCATAAATGAAATTTTAGCATCATTTATTGGCGGTTCATTACCAACTCTCAGATCACGTGAAATACCTGAAGGAGAAAAGCGCACTCCAAGTTTTTACTTTCAAGTTATACACCCTGATGCAGTGAGCGGAGGCGCTTTCGCGGCGGGGCGCAACCAAACTGAAAATGTTCGTGCGGTCATAGAGGATATCAAATCACATGGAAACGAAGACATCTTTTTACCGGGACAAGACTTTGCTCAAGCGGCGACTAGAACTCAAGAAGCAGGTGGCCTGCTCTTCTCGGAGGCAGAAATTGGAGAATTCAACCACATTGCACAAGAAATTGGTGTTTCCGAGTGGGATATTAAATCATTCCAAAAGAGCTAATATTATTCGATACCATAAAAAAATGGGGTAATTTATTCAGAAGCAGTTTACATGACCGGAGGAAACGCTATTATCGGCACCTCATGGCATTGCAAATAAAACCCCAATCAGAATGTAATTACACTGAGATTTCACTCGGTGAAATCATGCTCCGACTTGATCCTGGAGCTGGACGAGTACGAACAGCGAGATCTTTTGACGCATGGGAAGGGGGCGGTGAATACAACGTCGCTCGCGGGCTAAGAAGATGTTTTGACATGCAAACGGCTATAGTCACCTCGTTCGCCGAAAATGAGGTAGGTAGACTAATAGAAGACTTTATTCTGCAAGGAGGCGTTGACACCAAATTTGTACAATGGAAAGACTTTGACGGTATTGGGCGAGACACCAGAAATGGAGTAAATTTTACAGAACGTGGTTTTGGCATTCGAGGAGCAAAAGGAACTTCAGACCGAGGTCACACTGCTGCCTCACAAATGAAACCAGGTGACATTGACTGGGAACAAATTTTTGGAGAAGAAGGTTCTCAATGGTTCCACACAGGAGGAATATTTGCAGCACTCTCTGAAACTACAGCTGACCTAGTCATCGAAGCATGCAAAAAAGCCAAAGAACACGGAACGGTAGTAAGTTATGATTTAAACTATCGTCCTTCATTATGGAAATCAATAGGAGGTCAGAATAGAGCCCAAGAAGTTAACAGAGAAATAGCCAAGTACGTGGATGTCATGATTGGAAACGAGGAAGATTTTACTGCGTGTCTTGGATTTGAAGTGGAGGGAGTAGATGAAAACATTTCAGGCATTCAGGTCGAAAACTTTAAAAACATGATCAAAACTGCGGTATCTGAATTTCCAAACTTTAAGGCGACCGCAACGACATTGAGGGAAGTAAAAACTGCCAGCGTTAATGATTGGGGAGCAATAGCCTGGCATGACGGCGAATTTTATGAGGCAACTCACCGACCAGAATTAGAAATATTTGATCGCGTCGGTGGAGGTGATTCATTTGCAAGTGGATTAATATACGGTTTCTTGAAATACAACGATCCCCAATTGGCAGTTGAATACGGTGCCGCACACGGAGCACTTGCCATGACAACACCAGGCGACACGACGATGGCCACTTTGGAGGAAGTAGAAAAACTTGTTGGCGGAGGAAGTGCAAGAGTCGACAGATAATTGTAATAGAAATGAGTTACCTAGAATCCATTTTTTCTCTTAAAGATAAAACCGCTGTTGTTATTGGTGGAACCGGAGAACTCTGTGGAGCCATGGCCGATGGCCTTGCAATGGCTGGAGCTGAGGTTGCTCTCGTTGGTCGCAATGAAAACAAAGCTCAGCATCGAATTGAAAAGATAGAAAAGTCAGGCGGCGAGGCCTATTTTATCAAAGGGGACGTTACTGAAAAAAATTCAATACAAGCGATTCTAGATAGGGTAATCGAAAAATCAGGTAAATGTGAAATTCTTGTTAACGGTGCGGGCATTAACTCGGCAACTCCATTTCTTGAGGTCCCAGAGGAGGAATTCGATCAAATATTTAACACTAACTCAAAGGCTATTTTTCTAACATGTCAGGTTTTTGGAAAATACTTCATTGAGAACAGTATTAATGCATCCATTATTAATGTGGGCTCTATGTCAGGGCTCATTCCACTTTCCAGAGTCTTCACTTACTCGATGACAAAAGCTGCAGTTCACAACATTAGCAAAAACCTGGCTAGAGAATGGGCCACTAAAAACATTAGAGTTAACACTCTGATACCAGGATTTTTTCCTGCTGAGCAGAATCGCAAAGTTCTCACTGAAGATAGAATCGCATCAATAATGAGCCACACTCCGATGGATAGATTCGGTGAATCGAACGAACTTGTTGGTGCTACTCTTTTTCTTGCCTCAGATAAAGCTAGTAGCTTTGTAACTGGATCAGATATTGTTGTCGACGGTGGTTACGCCAGCATGACAATATAGTTTTATTCTTCTTTTTCGGCATCCTTTGCCTTAGACTTTTCCTCTTCGACTACCTCATCATCAGATCCAAAATCTGCCAGAGGATCATTTTTAGTTCCAGTCAAACCAGCAGGCTGCGAACCTCTTGGGCCACCCTTGGGGGGCAAAACATCAGGCAATGCTTTTAGAAGTTCCAATCTGGGTTTTCTCTTTGATTCAAGGCTGGCAGCCTTCATTACCACCAATTTAGGAGAAGGGTAGCGATAATAAAATGCTCTGAGATCTTTTTCTCTTTCAATCCAATACTCAGTGCTCAAAAACTTACTCTGTTGAACCTTTGGCCCAAGATTCTTTGCCACCAAACTTTCAGCCGTGCTGGTTCTTACGGCTCTTCCATGGAAAATAATTACCCAAGCCGTGTCCTTCTTGTCATATTCAACGATAAACTCGATCCCTGTCTTATCGTGCTTAAATAATTCTGCTTTACCTACACTTTCTACTAATCTCGGTTCAATACTTCCAGTAGGTTTTCCAAACTTACTTAGAAAATAACTTCTGGGCTCACCGATTTGAGCTTGTGAACTGGCTACCAGTGAAAAGAAAAGAAATGTTATTAAAGGGAGGAACAGCTTCATTCAGGAAAATTGTAACCTCTAGTAGCTTATCGTCAATCATTCTGCTGAATTTGAACCGGAGTTAAATAGCCTAGCAACCAAAGGATAAAAGAAAATAGACCTCTTAATGTTCTAGTAATGTAGATGTGTTTATTATGTAAATACTGAATATATAATGTAAATACGATGATCCAAAGATTAGAGAATTCTCACGACAAGATTGTTTCTCTGGCGAGCACAGGAAATCAGGAAGCCTGTGAACAACTCATTGATATGCTTTACCCGGTAATTGAACCCATCGTGCGTAAGCATTTGAGCCCCGGAGAAGAAAAACAAGACGTTTTACAAGAGGTTTTTATGAAGATTTTCTGCAACTTGCATCAATATTCTGGAGAAGCGCATATACGAAATTGGAGCTCTAAGATTGCTATTAATACCTGCTATGACCGATTACGTAAAAAAAGAAGTCGACCCGATTTAGTCTACGGAGAAGGGGCAGTACAAAACGCCTATAAGCCAAGAACCAATCCACTTCGGTCATCTAAGAGCTATCGATATGAACTTGTTGATGAATTAATTAATGAATTGCTTTCTAATTTAAATGATCAAGAAAGAAAAGTGATCACATTGATTGAACTTAAAGAAAAAAGCGTTAGAGAAGTTTGTGACATTACCGGATGGACTGAATCTAAAGTAAAAGTCACTAAAATGCGCGCCAAACGTAAACTTGAAATAGCACTCAAAAAGCTAGAGGAAGACCCCTTAAACGCTATCGGTATTCTCAATTGAATAAATGTAAAAAGAAAGTCATAATATAGAGCTAATAACAACAATCATTAATAATGAAACCTGGATGCTTCATCATTTCTTCAATAGTCATTGCAATATTTGGCTGGGTTTTCCTATCGCAAAAAGAAACACCATCAAAAAAAGTTTCAGAAATTAATGAACACCCGCAAGAGGCCAAACAAATTTCTCTTGAGGTAATAAATTCTACCACCACTGAATCTCATTCCTCATCTTCTGAAAAAGAAAAGCATTCCAGTGAGTCATCAACAGTAAACATCTCCTCAAATAATGCTCCCGAAAAGCCCCTCACTCGAGAGCAACTCACTGCCCGAGCGATGAGTGTCGAAAAACAAGCCAATAAGAGACTCGATGAGTTAACTTTGCTTTTGGATTTGGACGAAGATCAAAAAGACTTCATCTTTCCAATACTAGCGAAGTCTGCAGCTGCTTTTCATCCATCACTTAACGCTCAGGGCAGCGAACTCCTTAAAGGAATTGAAAGCAGAGTAAGACCAGGCGCCCCCATAGATGTCGTCGAATCAGAAATTTATGACATTTTGAATGAGGAACAAAAACTAATTCTCGAGGAGGAAGCCCTCGATCGCGAAGCATGGTGGGACGATATTGTTGCCCTGTTAGACGACGAATCTAAACAGAGCCTTAACAAAGCCAGCATACCAGATCTTGAAGACACCTCTTCAAAACCCCCACAACAACCTCTTTCTCAGGAGGATAGAGAGAAAAATGCAGCCAAATCAAAGGTCGATGATTTTTCTAGCCTTTTGAAAAAAAATTAACGATATTTGTAACCAAGACCATTGAGATTACGTCTTAACTTAATAATTACGATAATCTCAAAATACATTTTAAGATTATATAATAGTTTATAAAATCTAACCCCTATAAAATTATGAAATATTTAGCACTATCACTCACTCTAGTTTTGCTATCTTCCACTTTCTCATCAGCAGGCCTTAGAGGCTGGAGCTGGGGATGGTGGATGCCTAAGCCACCAACGGCATGGGAAAAGCCTGAGAGACCTGAGAGACCTGAGAGACCTGAAAAACCTGTGACACCCGAAGGCGAAGCACAGGAAAGACCAGAGCGCCCCGAAAAACCAGAAGCACCTGAAGGCGAAGAAGGTAAAGTATTTGGAAATGGTAATTTGCCAGAATTCCTAGTTAAGTATGATCTCAACGAAGATGGCGTGCTTGATGAGGAAGAAAAACAGGCTGCCAAAGATGCTCGTAAGGAGCGTGCCAAGGAGAGACGCTCCAAGTGGGATGCTGACGAGGATGGAAAAATCTCTAAGGAAGAACGCGAAGCGGCGCGTGACGCACTGCGTGCTAAGATCGAGGAGAAAAGGCTAGCCAGATTCGCTGAAGTCGATACTGATGGTGATGGATCTCTTTCGGCAGACGAATTTGGTGCTATTGGTTCAATCGAGAGATTAGCTAAATGGTCACCAAAGAGTATTGCCAGAATTTTTGCTCGTCTTGATGATGACGAGAACGAAGGCATTTCAGCTGATGAATTCACTCTTCATCTCAGACATTGCAGACACCACAAAGGCAAAGGCTGGGGATGGGGCAAGCGCCCAAAGGGTGACAAGGATGACGATAATGGCGAAGAGCCTGCTGACGACAACGGCGAAGAGCCTGCCGAAGACAACGGCGAAGAGCCTGCTGACGACAACGGCGAAGAGCCTGCCGAAGACAGCGACGAAGAGCCTGCTGCTGAGTAAGCTTGGCCTTTCGAACAATCCACAATTTTTTACGAAAGCGGCCCTTGTCTACAAGGGCCGTTTTTTTTTCAACAAAACTCTTATCTATCAAATCAATTGAGAAAAATTTATGAGTAAGATCAAATTTATCATTCTTTCAACATTGATCATTTCCACAAATCTTACTAGATCAGCAGAAAGAGAATTATATTTCACTGATTTTGAAGATGCTCCCACCGGAGATAATGAGTTGGTCGGTTATGATGATTGGAATGGGACGTCTAATAATAGCGGCTCTCACGGAATCGAAGGGGCTGCAGTAGAAGGGTTAGGAAAAAGCGCATTTATCGGTTACAACTCGCCAGGCAGAACTACGGACACCGTTTACGTTCTTCGCTCAATTAATCACAATGCCACAACAAGCGGAGAGCCTTTTGTTCGACTTGAAGCTGCCGTAGGTGTTAATGATTCTGAAAATCCAAGCACTAATCCCAATCGAGATAGTTTCTTTTTTACTTTTTTCAATGCCGGCGGTTCAGCTTTAGCGTCCTTAACCTACAATAATACAGAAAACTCTTTTGGTCTTTGGAGAGAGGACGGACGGGACACCTACGATACAGGAGAAGAATTTATAAGAAATGAAATTCAAATTCTAGTGATCGAAATTGATCTAATCAATAATACATGGTCAGTAGACCTAGATGGTTTCCAAATATTTCGTGATGAGAGATTTACCGCAAGGAACATAAGCAGAGATCTTGGGGGAGTTGCCATTCAATGGCAAAGAACATCAGGTTCAAACTGGGGAACGAATTGGTTACTATTCGATGATTTGGCTGTTTATGCTTCAACGACAAAATTAGTCATTCCTGAAAATCCATTCAAAATCAAATCTATAACGCGTAATACAACAGGTAGCCGCGTATTATCCTGGAAAGTTCAACCGGGTTTTTCATATCAGGTTCAATACTCTGACGATTTACGCCAATGGCTAAGCGACCTTCCAGGCTCCCAAATTTCTGAAAATGAAGAAAAAATGATCACCTTTACAGACAATACCTCTCCTCTTAATAGTAAAAGGTACTACCGAATTGTTAGAACCCAGTAAAATTAAAATGACTCTGTAGAAAATTTGTTGGCACCCCATGACCTACAAGCAACCAATAAAACAAATACTAGGATCTCTACTTCTTCTGCAAATTGTCAGTTTTGGTGAAGTCATTATCAATGAAATTTCAACAAAACAAACTGAAAGGGCAATTCGGTGGGATGAAAAAAATCAACCATTTGCCGGAACATGGCCTGCATGGTGGATGAATGAATTCGACAACTCCCAATGGAAAACAGGGAAAACCCCTATTGGTTATGACCTTGGCAATATCAGAACCAATGTTAAAAATATTATCCATGGAGTTTCACCATCTCTTTATGTAATTAAAAAGTTTGATGTTAGCAATCAAGACGCGTCTTCGTCAAAACCACTTTTACTTAGTATCAATTATAACGATGGTTTTATAGCATGGCTAAATGGTAAAGAGATAGCTCGAGCAAATAATGGCTCAAAAAACGCACACATTTATTGGGACCAGGTCTCTTATCGAGCTAATTCAACCTCGACGAGGCTAACCAATATAAGATTAGGGCTCTCAGATGATTATCTAATAGAAGCTGAAAACACTATCGCCATTCAACTCAACAATCACAATCCACTAACGAGTCTCAGGTTGGATTTTTCTATTAAAATTGATGAGACTGGAGCTCAGGATAAAGTGCTCGTTCCGACTGGATCAACCGTCAGCTACTTTCCCGGATTAATGGAACCCAGCTCTGGATTATATGATCCAGCCATTTTTGAAAACGATGATATTAAAAATGAAAATTCTGATTGGATTGAAATTTATAATTCGGGCACCTCAAGTGTTGATCTGGGCAGCTGGTCACTTAGTGACAATGAAAACATTCCTGATAAATGGAAATTCCCCGAAGGAACGATCATCTTACCAGACAGTTACCTGGTCGTTCTTGCTGACGAATTATCCGAGGTTATTCAAAGCAAACATCTACATACCAATTTCAAGTTGAGTGGGGATGGTGAATTTCTTGGTCTCTTTGACAAGGACGGGAATTCGCGAAGTGCTTTCAACAAAAAATATCCCAAGCAGTATAATTTCTACAGTTATGGCATTTCAACAGATTCAGGAAAAGAGGTTTACTTTAGTAGACCTACGCCTGGTTCAAGGAATAGCGGACCAAGCTTTTCTGGACGGGCCAAAAATCCATCACTAAGCAAAAGAGGAGGTTTTTTTGAGAATAGCATCGAAATCGAAATAACATCAGAAACGCCAAATTCAATTATCAAATTTACTAGAGATGGGTCTGAACCCGAGCTCAACAATGGATCAACTTATACACAACCTCTAAAACTAAATAAACTATCAGAGAAGCGAGGACACGTCATTAGAGTAAGGGCATTTGCCGAAGGATTGATTCCATCTGAGATCAAGACGAACACTTACCTAATCGGGCAAGATCAAAAATTATTAAATTCTCCATCTTTAATTATTACTGGGGATGCTAAGAGGTCACTATTTGATCCTTTCGGGGCCTTTGCCATCAATGGTGGACAGTACGTAGATAACCAATGGCAGCCAACAGGGCCTAATGATTATAACAATGTTATCAACAGAGGCCGGTGTTACGAAAGAAAGATACATGCAGAATTTTATTTTGAAGATGGCACATCTGGTTTCAGAACTGATTGCGGCCTGAGAGCAGCCGCATCCTCTTACTCAAGACCTAGAATGCGGCTCAATCAGGTTAATTCTAGCCCTTGGCCCGCTCAAGCCACTCAAAAGCCATCATTTAATCTTTATTTTAGAAACGAGTATGGAAATCCCGAAGTTCAAGTACCTCTCAACGGAATCGATGATCCAGTTGACTCTTACGAAAGGTTTAGAGGAAGAGCTGGGAAGAATGATATAAGGAATCCTTTCATCGTAGACGAACTGGTTCGAAGAATGAGTCGAGACATGGGCCAACCGGCAAGTACCGGGGTGATTAACACTTTATACGTTAATGCGAATCTTAAAGGCTTTTACAACTTGGTAGAACGGTTACGATCTCCTTGGTTTTCAACAGTCCATAATTCTCGGGAGGGAGTTGAATGGGATACTCTCGCTCTGCAAGGAAAGGCAAGCAACGTGGCCGAAGGAAACATGGAAGCATGGGACGAAATGATCAAACGACTTAACGCCAGAACTACAAACAGTAACTGGTTAAAAGTTTTAGAAATGGCTGATGTCATCAATATGATTGATTATTACTTACTGAATATTTACATGGCGACTTGGGACTGGCCTCATAATAATTGGGTAGCGGCCAGAGAAAGATCGGATAAAGGACGTTACCGATTATATATATGGGATGCAGAAGGAGCGATGAACAATAAGGGCAATCGACCCGTGTCCCAGGAGATGATCCAACCGTTCATCGCGACAGGAAGTGGTGAATTAAGAGATCTTTGGAGAGGTTTATCACGATGGGACGAATTTAAGATTCTATTCGCTGACAGAATTAATCTTCATCTGTTTAATGGCGGAGTTCTCGATGACAGAGACTATGAAAACTCCCACCTCAAAAAACTTGGAGATCAACTCTATGGCGAATTTAGTGATCTTTTAAGTTATATGAATAAAGAGACCATAAATAAAAATGTTATTAGACTATGGGCTTCTTCAAGTAGTGGAAGGAGACAGTATTTATTTGGTCCTCGAAGAAACGAATTTCGAAAGAACGACCTATGGCCTGATACCCCACCTCCTCAATTTAGTCAATTTGGTGGAAATGTTCCCGACGGTTACAATCTTGCGATAACCAACGAAAAGGGCAGCATCTATTATACAACCGATGGTTCAGACCCCAGAGAAATTGGAGGCAAAGTTAATCCAAATGCAATCAGCCAATCAGGATCATCTCTTGACGTCACAATCATTCCTCTTAAATCATTGTGGAAATACAGCGACACGGATGGAGATCTTGGTACTGCATGGAGGGAGCCTGAATTTAATGACACAAACTGGAAAAGTGGAAACTCTCCTCTCGGTTTTGGAAACATATCAAATACTGCAGTCGTTCCCAGGGAAAATATTACCTTACAAACTTTGATCAACCCGCGACCGAGGCAAGTCACAACATACTTTCGTAAAACCTTTGATCTTCAAGATGCAAAAAATCATTTCGAACTTCGTTTAAAAATCATGTCTGATGGCGGAGGAGCAGTTTATATGAATGGAACTGAGCTATTTAGAGATTCCAATCTTCCAGCCAATGCTAATTTTGAAACGACAACCAACAATGATTCGAGCGATCTTAATGAAGGAGACCTCGACGAGTATATCGTGGATCCAAACACGTTAATAGAGGGCACTAACGTGATTGCGGTAGAAATGCATAACAGCAGCCGCTCTAGCAGTGATATGGTTATGGAAATTGAACTTGAGGCAACCAGAACAAATCCTGCGAACCAGCCACTAAAGATTACAGAGCCGATGACAGTCAAAGCCAGAAGCTTTAACAACAATGAGTGGAGCGCCATCACTACAGCTTCTTTTACAGTAAATACTCGTCCCCCCTCATCTGAAAGCCTTGCCATAGTCGAAATGTTATACAACCCTGCAGGATCCTCAGAAGAGGAGAAAGAAGCAGGATTTAATGATGGCGATCTTTTTGAATTCATTAAATTGAAAAACATTAGCGACCACTCACTATCCATGGAGGGAGTTCGATTTTCAGATGGCATTTATTTTGATTTCTCAGAATCAGAAATTAAGTCATTAGCTCCACGATCAAATGTTATCATAGTCAGTAACAAAGAGGCTTTCGCCGAACGTAATGGGATAACTGATCAAATAGCCGGTCAATATACTGGTAAGCTAAACAATGGAGGTGAACGTTTACGGCTAATAAACAAAGATGGAAATCCAATCCATGATTTTTCATACGACAATGATTCACCATGGCCTCTGCTCAATGATCTCGACGGACATTCGATCCAAATTGTTGACCCTCTCAATGATCATGGTGACGGAACTAACTGGAAAGCCTCGCCTAACATTGGCGGGAGCCTGGTTAGGGGTCAAAGTTTCGAAGAGTGGAAAACTTTGTATTTCTCGGCTTCGGAAAACACTATCTCGACAATTTCTGGACCAGAGGCAGATCCAGACAATGATGGCATCAATAATTTTAGTGAATATGCGTTGGGTTATTCGCCTAAATCATTTCAGAAGTCATTATTAAAGCCAACGATTGAAACAGGTATTGATGGAGAGTCTTATTTGCACGTTGAATTCTTGGTCGCCCCAGGCCGAAGGGATGCAAATATCAAGGTTCAAAGTAGTGAGGATCTTATAAGTTGGAATGATAATGTTCAGGAAATTCTACCGCCTGAAATTGATCCCAATGGTTTTGAGCTTAAGAAGTTTAGGTTTTCAGAACCATTAAAAAATGGTTCAAAATCAGCTTTTCTAAGGATAAACATCACTCAATGAAGTGATAAGCTCTGAATTCGGGACGTATAAACCTTAGTTTTAAAACAACTTAAATTTATCATTTCCTGTAGGAACGAGTTTCCATTAATTCAGGAATCCAGTAAGATAATGATCATTTTTTAACTTTATGAAGTTTCCCGCGATAATTCTATTTTCTGCATTTCACCTGACATCTACAATAGTCAGTTTTGCAGAAATTGACTTCAACAAAGACATTAAGCCCATACTTTCTGAGAATTGTTACTATTGTCATGGGCCTGATGAAAACACACGTGAAGCAAAACTTCGTCTTGATGATTTTGATTCAGCCATTGCAGAAAAGAATGGAATCGCCGCCATTGTACCCAACCACCCAGACGACAGTGAACTTGTTTATCGAATTATTTCTGATGATCCCGAGGAGATTATGCCTCCACCGGAATCAAAGCTTAAGCTGACGCAAAATCAAAAGAACCTTCTCAAGGAATGGATAAAATCTGGGGCTAAGTACGATGAACATTGGGCATTCATCAAACCTGAAAAACCAAAATTAAAAACCGACCAACACCCCGTTGATGAACTCGTTGCAAAAACTCTAAAGCAATCAGAACTGGAACCCTCGCAAGAAGCTGATCCTGCCACTCTCATTAGAAGACTTAGCCTGGACTTGACAGGACTTCCTCCTTCTCATGACAAAGTTCAAGAGTTCGTGAAGAACTATTCTCAAGAGGCGTATACTCAACTAGTGAATGAGCTCCTCAATTCAAAAGCATATGGGGAAAGAATGACATGGGAATGGCTTGATGCTGCTCGCTACGCCGACAGTAACGGGTATCAGGGTGACAGTGAAAGAACGATGTGGCCTTGGCGTGATTGGGTTATTAAATCTTTCAATGAGAATATGCCTTTCGACCAATTTACAATTTGGCAAATAGCAGGCGATCTTCTTCCAAACTCATCTGAAGAACAGAAACTTGCTACTGGTTTCCTACGTAATCATCCTATCAATGGTGAAGGAGGTCGAATTGCCGAAGAAAACCGCGTCGACTATGTCATGGATATGACGGAGACCACAGGAACGGTTTGGATGGGACTAACTTTCAACTGTTGCCGTTGTCATGATCACAAATTTGATCCGATCACGCAGAAAGAATATTACCAACTAAGTGCATTCTTCAACCAGACACCTATTAATGGTGGAGGAAGAAGTGGTCAGATGGAACCCGTTCTTGTCGTTCAATCAGATGAACAAAAAAACGAAATCAAAAAGACCGAAGCTGAACTTCTTGATTTAGATCAAAAAATCAAAGAACGAAAAATTACAGTTGAAAATGAAGGCCCTCAGATCAAAGAAGATCCAAATTGGAAAATCCTTTCTCCGTCTGAACTCAAAGCAGAGAGCCAAAAACTCACCGTCCAAAAAGATCATTCAATTCTCGCCAGCGGTGAGAATCCAAAAAATGACACATATATAATTAAAGCAAAAACCGATATTTCTGAAATTAGTTCATTAAGGCTGGAGGCTCTCATGGATCCAACGATGACAGGCGGAGGACTTTCTCGGTCAAACAGTGGAAACTTTGTACTGACTGGATTTGAGGCATCAATCATTAAGGACGGCCTCAAGAAACCAGTACCACTCATAATCGGATCAGCCGAAGCAACCTTCGAACAGGGTTCCTGGAAAATTACGTCTAGTTACGACGGTAATCCCGAGTCTGGATGGGCGGTTTACGAGGGGCGAGTCGTGGACCGAGACCATGAGGCCGTTTTCCGTCTCAAAGAAAAAATTACCGCGGGAAAAGGAACAACAATCCAATTCGTCTTACGCCACGACTCACAAAACGAAAACCATAACCTCGGAAGGTTTCGGTTATCAATAAGCGAAAAATCGGATGCGCCTCTAAACAAAGGATCTAGGAATCTAGATACTCAACTTGCTGAACTGAATCAGAAAAGAAAGGAACTAAGTGATAGATTAAACAATCAAAAAAAATCTGGTCCAAAAGTAATGATCATGAAGGATATGGACAAACCTAGGACCACTTACGTTCTGGATAAAGGGTCATATGAGAAACGTGGAGAGGAGGTTAGCATGGGAACCCCGAGCGTTCTTCCACCTATGCCAGAGAATTATGCTAAAAACCGTCTAGGTTTGGCTCAATGGATAGTAAGTCCTGAAAACCCATTAACCTCTAGAGTCATTGTTAATCGTTTTTGGCAGCAAATTTTCGGTGTTGGTATCGTAAAAACATCTGAAGATTTTGGAACTCAGGGAGAAACTCCAGCCAACCAGGAAATCCTTGATTATCTTGCAACCACTTTCGTTGAATCTGGCTGGAACGTTAAGGAGTTGTTAAAACTTATCGTAACCAGCAACACCTATAAACAATCCTCAAAAGCCAGCAAGGTAAGTGAAAATGAAACCAACTATTCACTGGATCCAGAGAATAGATTATTATCTAGGGGGCCTCGATTCAGAATGCCCTCATGGATGCTACGCGACAATGCCTTGGCCGCTAGTGGAATTCTTGTGCCAATTGTAGGAGGTAGTCCTGTTAACACCTATCAGCCGGATGGAGTTTGGGAAGAGGCCTCATTTGGTAAAAAAAGATACTCTAGAGACAATGGAGAAAAATTATACAGGCGAGGGCTTTATACCTTCTGGAGAAGAATCATAGCTCCTCCAGCCTTTTTTGATAATTCAAACCGGCAGACATGTACTGTTAAACCTTTTCGCACCAACACTCCGCTACATGCTCTCTATATGTTTAATGACGTAACCTTTGTCGAGGCCTCAAGAGCACTCGCAGAAATGGCTATGACAAGCACCGGCAATAATGATCTAGATAGACTCGATTTTATCTTCACTAGACTACTGGCTAGATCTCCACTACCAGAGGAACAAGAAATAATCTTAAAAGCACTAAATCGCTCAAGAAATTCATATCAAAAAGATCCGGGGTCAGCTTCTGAGTTTCTTTCTATCGGGGAAAGACCAGTCAATGATAAGCTAGATAAAATTGAGCATGCGGCATGGACTGCCACTTCACTCGCTATTATGAATCTAGACGAGGCTGTGACCAAGCAATAAAGATTTCAATAACTATGAATCCACTCCAACAAAACAATCTCGATCTCACTAGGAGAGAATTCTTTGGTAAGTCTGCGACAGGCGTAGGAACCATCGCCCTGTCCAACTTATTGAATGATGCTGGACTCGCTGCAGAAAGTAAAAAAAAAGCGATCGGCGGACTACCAGGACTTCCACACTTTAAGCCAAAAGCTAAAAACATTATTTATCTTTTCCAAAATGGTGCACCTACACATGTTGACCTTTTTGACTACAAACCAAAAATCATGGAGATGCATGGAAAACCCATTCCTGATTCTTATGTAGGCAACAAGAGGTTCAGTACGATGACCGGTAAAGCAAATGGTAAACTTATGCTGGCACCGGTTGAACCATTTAAACAAAGAGGTCAGTCAGGAGCATGGGTCAGTGATTTCCTTCCATACACTGCCGAAATTGCAGACAAAATATGCTTTGTTAAATCAATGCACACTGATGCTGTGAACCATGCGCCGGGTATCAGCTTTTTATTAAGCGGAGGACAAATCCCCGGCAGACCAACACTAGGTGCGTGGATGGCCTATGGTTTAGGTGCAGAAACAGAGGAATTACCACGGTTTGTTGTGATGACTTCTGTTAGCAAAGGCACGACCTGTGGACAAATATTCTACGACTTTTACTGGGGAAGTGGTTTTCTCCCATCAAAGCACCAAGGTGTACTGTTCAGAGGAAGTAGGGATCCTGTGCTTTATGCCAAAAATCCCAAGGGTATGAGCCGCGAAATGAGAAGAGATTGGCTTGATAGTATTGCCGAGCTCAATCATCACAAACTCCAGGAGTACGGCGATCCTGAAATCGCTACGAGAATTTCTCAGTATGAGATGGCCTTTAAAATGCAAGCAAGCGTTCCAGAACTTACAGATTTTTCCAGTGAGTCTAAAGAGACTCTTGAAATGTATGGACCTCAGGTGAATGAACCTGGCACTTTTGCCTACAATTGTCTAATGGCTAGAAGACTAGTAGAGAGAGGAACGAGAACTGTTCAGGTGATGCATGCCGGGTGGGACCAACACGGAAGTCTAACAACTGAACTTTACACTCAGTGCAAAGATACCGACCAACCTAGCGCCGCCCTAGTGAAAGACCTGGAACAGAGAGGTCTCTTAAAAGATACTCTAGTAATTTGGGGAGGTGAATTCGGTAGAACTCCATTCCTTCAAGGAAATCTAAACGAACGAAAGAAATGGGGAAGAGATCATCATCCGTATGCTTACACCATTTGGATGGCAGGCGGAGGTGTTAAGCCTGGCATCTCATACGGAGCCAGTGACGACTTGGCTTTTAGCGCAACTGAGAATCCAGTCCACGTTCACGACCTTCAGGCAACTTGGTTACATCTTGCAGGAATTGACCATGAAAGGTTGACCTATAAGTTTCAGGGAAGACGTTTTAGGTTAACTGATGTTCATGGCAAAGTTGTTACTGATATTATGGGATAGCCAAAAATGAGTGAGGAAGGGTTCGATTTAAAAGGTTGTTACGATAGTTTCATACTTTTTATACTATCATTGCCATTCATGATAGTTGGCTGGTGTCTCGCAATGTTAATAGGCCCTGTGCTTTTGATTCAATCTTTTACTCAACGTAGCCTTTCACTCCTCTTAGGTGGCATAGTCATTTTTCTCATTGCCGGAGCGCTTTTGAGAATTTCGCAATCTATCAGCACTGGTCACTTCAAAAGATTATTCACCCTTAAATATTGGAGAGGGAAAGACGAAACCTTTAAATTCAATTAAGTGCTATAAATTGATTTCTAGTATAAGACTGCAACTAATCTCATATTTAAATCTTAAGCGCCCAATGAAGTGATCATTGACACACCTCTATTGGGGTAGGATCATGGTTGTGAATTGGACTTAGAAATTTATAATTGAAGCACTAAAATGAACCACAAGGCCAGCCTAATCATCATCTCGTTGGCATCATTTGGTTTTGGCATAGTTACTGATAGGTTCGTATTTTCTACAAAAAAATTAGAACCCAATAAAGACTCTTATCAAGCAACAAGCCCTAGCTCATCAACAATTCCAAAATCCGAACCATCAAACCACTCTTCAAAAAGTGATAAAGGTAACCAAAAAAATCATGGTTCAAACGAAGCGGAAAACCCTTTTGATAATCAAGAAAAAGACCCAATCGATAATTTAATTGATCAAATTGAAAGAGGTAAACGAGTAACTGCTTCACAAGTCACGTCAGTTCTTAATCAGTTACCCGCCGGCAGACAACGTCGTGAATTTATTCACAGGGTCTCTTCTCACTGGGGCAGAAAGAATCCAAAAGCGGCGCTTGCATGGGCTGATACGTTAGCTCCGTCAGAACAATTTATAGCAACAGAAGAAATTATACACAGTTGGGCAAGGACAGATCCGACAAGCGCCGCTAATTATGTTACTCAAATTCCAAAGTCTAGACGGAGTCTAGATCTAGTTCATGCGACAGGACATATCTGGGCAGAGCGGGACCAACAGGCTGCCATTGACTGGGCGATGAATCTTCAGGACCCTAATTTGAGGCAGCGAGCTTTACGAGGTTCGGTTGGTGTCTGGGCAAGAACAGATCCCAGCGCAGCAAGTGACTTTGCACTAGGAATTAAAAATCCTTATGAAAGACACGGAGTCATTGAATCAGTAGCCCGTCGTTGGGCGCGACAAGAAACCTCAGAAAGTCTGGAATGGGCCTTGAGCATGCAGGATGAGGATAAAAATCGAGCCACGAGATCCATCATCGAAGAGATAGCAGATTACGATCCGAAGCGAGCCGCAGAAGTTTTATCAGAGATCACCTCCTCTTTGTCAAACGATGGAACTGGAGGAAGGCTACACAGAGATATCGCCAGTGAGGTGGCTGAAAGGTGGGCCTCCACCAATCCTGAGGAGGCTGCAGAATGGATCGTCAATCTACCGGAATCACATCACATTAAGCATGAAGCTGCACAGAGAGTTGCCGACAGATGGGCCTCTGCCAACCCTCAAGCTGCCGCGGAATGGGCAGTTGAGCTTCCAGAATCAGATAATATTCGTCGCCAGGCCGTGGAAAGAGTCGCTGACAGATGGCTTAAATATGACACCCTATCAGCAAGTGAATGGATAGCCGATATGCCCGCAGGCGGGGCTCGGGACGCTGCAACAGGCGAACTTGTAAGAAACATTTCTGATAATGATCCAGCATCAGCATTATCATGGGCCAATAGTGTTGGAAATGAGGGTTATCAAACTCATTTAATGAAAGAGGTTATTGAAAGTTGGTACGAGATCGATCCGAATGCGGCACGCTCAGCCCTTCAAACCACCGATTTGAGTGCAAAACAGCGTGAAAAATTTAACGAGATACTGGGGACTGGATCGACTACTCCTGATTCATCCGGAAACGCTAAAGAGAAATAATTGAATCAATTATTTTCTAGTGCTGATATAAAATGAATTACACTCATCCTTTTCCTTTAATCCTCTTGTTTGCTATTTTTGCACTAATAGGGTGTGGAAAAAAATCAGAAATTTTTTATCATGATAATGGAAAGAGAAAAATAGAAATTCAGTATTTTAAAAACGGTCAAAAGAGAAGCGAAGCCAATTACTTTGAAAACAAATTGGATGGGCTCTATACCACTTGGCACGAAAATGGAGAATTGCGTAGTCAATCAACCTATAGCATGGGAAAAGTAGATGGACTACTTATCCACTGGCATGAAAATGGACAGAAAAAAAATGAATACTCATTTAAAAATGGCGTCATCACTTCACGTCCAAAATCATGGAACGATGAAGGAGTTCCAATCGAAAAAAATAAAAATTAGAGAAAAATTTTTTATTAGCTATTTTAGAATTCTAATAACCTAGCTAAATAATCTTAATGATCCGACACATTCTCATAAAAAGTCTCTTCTTAATCACTCTTCCTTTTTTGTTGGGAGGTTGTGCTATTGGAATCAGTTATGAAGCCGAATTTCCACCAATAAAAAAATCCACATCGGAGGAAAAACCTGAAAAGGTTGATTAATTATTATCCTATTGGGGATATTTAAAAAAGTGGAGTGTAGCGGAGTCGAACCGCTGACCTCTTCAATGCCATTGAAGCGCTCTACCAACTGAGCTAACACCCCTTTACTTTTAAGCCTAGGCTCAAACACGAGAAGTATTGAGGGCCTAAACAATAAGACAACCAAAGATTGGCTGCAAGATCTTTTAGCAACTAGTAAAAAGCATTAAATGTTATTTCTTTCTGGCTCTCATATGAACACGTGAAACTTCCCCCATGTAATGGGGCATTGAATGATCAACGGCAGACTTAGTGATGTGTTCATACGATTTTTTTGCGTTTCCCATAGCTTCGTAATAAAGCCCCAAATAGAGATGGGCGTAGCATAATCGATTACGCAACTCATCAGGGCTCGGGTTTCCAGCGTTAGCCGCCTCGATCACGTCCTTAGGTTCAAGCTTACCGGCGAATAGCAACTGAACCTGTGCCATTGGAACACGGCCGTCTCCTTTGATATCAATGAGGCTCTTTCTAGCTTCCTCGAAACCTTTGACTTTGTTAACACAAAGAAAATGCCACACCGCATTTTCCACATCATTAGAATTAACGTCTTGATGAATCTCAAACTGTTTGATTCCTTTTTCAAACTCGCCGGCATAATAATAAGCAAGCCCTCGCTGCCAATGATGCGGCTCTCGTGCAGGGTTATTCTTAAGATAAGCATCAAAATCAGAAATCGCTCCTTTCATGTCACCATTAAAAAATCGAGTCACTCCCCTTCTCTGACGAAGCTGATCGACACCAGGAAGAGCCTCTACAAGTTTATCGAGATCAAGGAGAGCTTTCCCAAAATTCCCTTTCCTTTCGTGCATGTCTGCCCTAGCAAGAAGAGCCTCCTTACTTTCTGGATCTAAAGCTAATGCTTCAGTGATTGCGTCTTCTGTACTTCCATGATTTCCTGCGTCAAGAAGACCAAACTGCACTTTTTTTAGGACTCTTTTAGAATCGGCCTTGGCCTGATTATCATATTGAGAACTCAGCGAACGACATCTTTTTCTAAGTTCCTCGAGTTTTTCTTTATACTTCGGATCATTGACTAAATTTTTTAGCTCCATAGGATCTGACTCTAAATCATGAAGTAATTCAAACGGTGGTTCCTGCTCATAGTAATGAGCATATTTGAAACGCTCACCTCTAACTCCTTCCCATTTGGGAATGAAACGATTATTCATCCTATGCTCACAGAAAAAATCTTTAGGAGCCTTCCCTCTCAGTTTCCCACCGAGCGATGAAGCCAAAGCACGCCCCTGATAGCCCTCAGGCATCCGGGCACCGGCAAGAGCAATAATAGTCGGTGCGATATCAACATTGAGGGCAATACTTTTTTCCTTCTTTCCTCGATTGTCTTTCTTTTCTCTAGGGTCAAAGATAATTAGAGGCACTCGTTGAGACTCCTCATAGTGAGACCACTTTCCCGCAAACCCTCTTGATCCCGCGTAATATCCGTTATCAGCCATATAAATAATGACCGTATTTTTATCTAGACCGTGAGTTTTCAGCTCTGCGATGACACGACCAATTGCATGATCAATTCCACTAATCATGCGAAGATAATTTCTCATGTTTTTCTGATACTTTTCCTCAGTATCCCATCTCCAAAAGTACCGATCACGGTTCATTGATTTGCGAAGAAACTCAGGCTGGGATTCAAAAACTTTGGGATCGGAAAGACGAGGTGAAGGCATTTTCATTCCCTCATAAAGAGAACCCACAACTTTGGGATAAGGAAAGTGATCTTTTTTGTCTCTGTCCTCAGCATGTGATGCATTAAAACTCACACTTAAGCAAAAAGGCTCGGCCTCATTCTTTGCACGCGCTAAAAAATCAATAGCTCTGTCCGCAGCGACCTGTGTTTCATGCCTAAGCGAACCATCTTTTTGTTTATGAAAATAAGGATTTCTGTTGAGAGGGATAAAACTATCGAACATTTTATCCACTGCGCCCTTACGAACTTTGACTCCAAACTTACCAATAAATCCGGTCAGATAACCTTCTTTTTTGAGCAATGCCGGATAACTTTCACTTATGTGAATATCTGCTATTGGAGGTGTACCAAAAGTAAACCTATGTGTGCGCTCATACAGACCGGTCAACAGCGTTGCCCTGCTCGCAGCACATATTGAAGTGCTCACAAAAGCATTCTCAAATAGCTTCCCATCATCGGCTAGATTATCAATGTTTGGTGTTTTTACTATTGGGTGACCAGTACAACCAAGAAAATCATTCCGCTGATCATCTGTTAGAAAAAAAATGATGTTTGGCCGATCGTCCTGAAACGCTTTGGCTGATTCTTCGTCAGCAACCAAAAGATTAAAACCAAAGAATAAATAGAGAGCAAAAAAAACTATAAAATGCATCCCTTAATCTAAATTGCTTTGATCGATTTGACCAGCAAAGAGAACATTGAACTTGACCCCTATGGTAAGAGAATTAAAAATTAGTATTAGTATGAAGTACTATATCCTATCTTTTCTATCACTTATCATTGTTTCTCCTCTTTTGGCTAAGGACTGGCCTCAATATCATGGTGTAAATTCTGATCGAACAACCGACGAGGTGATCAAGAACACAGACTGGGAAAGCAAAAAACCGAAAAAGTTATGGTCTGCCATGACGCCTACAGGCTTTAGCTCATTCATACTTGCTGATGGAGCCGCCTATACCAATATCAGTGAAGAAATTGATGGTATACCCAGTGAGGTCTGTATTTCGTTTGATGCCAACACTGGAGAAACTAATTGGAAAGCTAATCTGGATTTATGGCGGGTAGACAATGGAGGGGGAAATGCTGGGACTAGAGATAATAATGGCGGTGACGGTCCAAGAACTACCCCTTCATATTCAGAGGGAAAAGTTTATGCATACACAAGTGACATGAGATTAGTCTGCCTGTCAGCAGAAAATGGAAAAGAACTTTGGTCAGTTGAAGTCATTAAATCTCATAAGGGTCGCAACATTAGATGGGAAAATGCTGCCGCTCCTTTAATCGAGGATGATGCTGTCATTGTGCAAGGCGGTGGAGCTGGACAATCGTTTCTCGCTTTCGACAAGAAAACAGGAAAACTCAAATGGAAATCAGGAGACTATCTGATGACACATGCGACACCAATCGCAACAGACATTAATCAACAACGACAAATTCTTTTCTTTACTCAAAAAGGAATGGTCTCAATCAATCCAAAAAATGGTAAAGAGTTA